>Ga0157369_10011069_pt1 | contig 10263 bp, 10 predicted proteins | sample C25metaG_FD_113461 | JGI IMG/M metagenome (GOLD analysis project Ga0157369, IMG submission 113461) | Corn rhizosphere microbial communities from Kellogg Biological Station, Michigan, USA - C2-5 metaG | ecosystem: Host-associated > Plants > Roots > Rhizosphere > Soil | place: USA: Michigan...
AAGTCCCTCTAGCTACTTCTCTCTGGCTAGAAAAAAGGGCCGCTTGCGATGAGCAAGCGGCCCAAGTCTAGGGAGGAAACGCCCAAGGAGGGCAGCGATAGCGCGAGGCGCTACCGCACCGCAACAATATGCGACCGCGCTGCACAAAGCGCAAGAGTTTTTAACCTGTTTCTCATGCAAATTTTGCAGCCCATGCAGACCTGCAACACTTTCAAGACGTCAAAATTATGCAATATACTTCAAAGTGTTACGCGATAGTTCTCGATCGAGCGGGCAAAGTTACCCAACACGCGAAGCAATCTCTCGATTTCGTGATCACTTTCGTTATCCGAAAATACACCAAGAAAGCGCGCGCCCCGTATTCAAAATGCCAGCGGAGAAAGCGCCGATCCCCGTGCGGATGAGGCCGATTTGAGCTAGGCAATTGCGACCATCAGCGCTCGCGCCTTGCTCAAATACCTTTAAGGAACAGAAGTGACGGTCATCGACTTTTCCGCCTTCATCGGGCGCCTTGCGACCTCCTCCGGCGAAGTCATTCTGCCGTTCTTCCGCACCTCGCTGTCGATCGAGGACAAGAGTCTCGCCAACGAGTTCGATCCGGTCACCGAAGCCGATCGCGCCGGCGAAGCGGTGATGCGGCGGATCATCAAATATCATTTCCCCCAGCACGGCATCGTCGGCGAGGAGTTCGGCAACGAACGGGAGGATGCCGATTATGTCTGGGTGCTCGACCCGATCGACGGCACCAAATCCTTCATCGCGGGATTTCCGGTCTGGGGCACGCTGATCGCGCTGCTGCACAAGGGCACGCCGGTGTTCGGCATGATGCACCAACCCTTCATCGGCGAGCGTTTTTCCGGCGACAACGCCACGGCCAATTACCAGGGGCCGTCAGGCGAGCGGAAATTGACGACACGACGCTGCGCCTCGCTGAAGGAGGCGGCCTGCTACACCACGAGCCCGCTCTTGATGAACCAGGCCGACCGCGCAACCTTTGCGAAAATCGAAGGCGAGGTACGACTGTCGCGCTATGGCGGCGATTGCTATTCCTATTGCATGCTGGCGTCCGGGCATCTCGACCTCGTGGTGGAGACGGAACTCAAGCCCTACGATATCGCGGCGCTGATCCCGATCGTGACCGGCGCCGGTGGCATCGTCACCAATTGGGAAGGCGAGCCCGCGCAGAACGGCGGCCGCATCGTCGCGGCCGGCGACCCGCGCCTCCATGAGGCGGCGCTGAAAATGCTGAAGAGTTAGCGGCGAAGACCGCAAGCCGGGTCGACAAAACAAATAACGGCCGGCGACCAAAGGGAGGCGTTCATGAGGATCCTCGTCCGGATCTCGCTCGTGCTTGCGTTGCTGTGGCCCGCCGTTGCTGCGGCGGAGCAGTTTCCCACCAGACCGATTCGGCTGATTGTGCCGTTCCCGCCGGGCGGCCCGAACGACATCATCGCGCGCCTGGTCGGCATGCACATGTCCGAAATCGCGGGGCAGCCGGTGATCATCGACAATCGAGGCGGACAGGCGGGCGTGCTCGGCACCGACGTGGTCGCCAAAGCCGCGCCCGACGGCTACACCATCGCCATCACCAGCCAGAGTTCGCTCGCGATCAGCCCCAGCATGGAAAAGATCGCCTACGATCCGCAAAAGGATCTGGCACCGGTGACGCTGGTCGCCGCCGTGCCGGAAATGCTTGTGGTAGCGACCAATGTTCCCGCCAAGAACATGCAGGAGCTGGTTGCGCTGGCCAAGGCGCAGCCGGGCAAGCTGAACTTTGCCTCGGCGGGCACCGGCGGCTTGCCGCATCTCGCCGGCGAATTGTTCAAGCTGACGGCCAAGATCGATATCGTCCACGTGCCCTACCGCGGCGCCGCGCCCGCGATCAACGATCTGCTCGGCCAGCAGGTGCAAATGACCTTCCTCGATCTGCCGGTGATCCTGCCGCAGATCAAGGCCGGCCGGCTGCGTCCGATCGCGCTCGGTGCAAAGGAGCGCTCGCCGCTGGCGCCAGACGTTCCGACCACGGCGGAAGTCGGCATGCCTGATCTGTTGATCCTGAACTGGTACGGCATGGTCGCACCGGCCAAGACGCCGCCCGAAATCATCGCCAAGCTCAACAGCATCACGCGCGAGGCGATGGCCGATCCGTCGGTAAAGCAGAAGCTCGCCGATCAGGGCCTGACGCTGGTGCCGGATACGCCGGACGAATTCCGCGCCTATATCGTCTCCGAGACGCAGAAATGGGCGAAGGTGATCAAGGACGCCGGCGTCGAGACGTCGAAATAGGCTTCACGCCGCCGCCCGTCGCAAATGCTCCACCAAGAGCTTTGCCGGCCGCGGCAGGGATTTGAAATTGCGCGAGCAGATCACGAGCCGTCGGTTGGCCCAGGAATCGCGGATCCTGATCATCGCAATCGGCATCGTGCGCGCGCAACGCCGGGCCGCCGCTTCCGGCACCACGGCGACGCCGACGTCGGCCGCCACCATCTGGCAGATCGCGTCGAAATCGCGAAGCCGCGCGCGAAAATGCAGCCTCATGCCGAGCCGCGCGGCGTGCTTTGAGATGTGCGATTGCAGCGCGGTAGCACTGGTCAGGCCGACGAAGCTTGAGGATGCCACGTCCTGAAAATCGATCTGGCGGCGGCCGGCAAAGGGATTCTTGCGCGCGGCGACGAGTGTGAGGCGATCCTCGCTGAAGGTAAAGCGCTCGACATTGTCAGGCAGCGCATGCTCGGCGGCGAAGCCGAGATCGGCCGCGCCGGTCGCAATCGCCGTTGCGATGTCGGTGCTCTCGCGCTCTTCGACGTCGACATTGATATCGGGATGGTCGCGCAGGAAGGCGGCGAGCGCTTGCGGCAGATGCTCCGACAGGCCCGAGGTATTGGCGAGGAGTTGCACGCTGGCGCGCACGCCGGAGGCAAAGCGCGCGAGATCGCCGCGCATGGCGTCGACATTGTGAATGACGAGCCGCGCATGATCGAGCAGGCTTTCACCGGCCGCGGTGAGCTCCACGCCACGCCGGCCGCGCTTGAACAGCGGCACCGCGAACGCCTCCTCCAGCCCCTTGATTCGCGCGCTGGCGGAGGCGAGCGCCAGATGCGCGCGATCGGCGCCGCGCGTGATGCTGCGGCTGTCCGCCACCGTGATGAAGAGCTGCAAATCGACCAGGTCGAAACGCATGGGGTCCGCCCGAGCTATCAGACTTCGTCATAGCCGAAGGCTATCTCCGTAACCTCCAGATTGTGCCTGATCAGCGCATCAGTCAATGTGCCGGGCATGATGCATGTCGAACCCCTGCTCTATTTCATCGCCGCCGTGTTCCTGCTCGCCGGTTTCATCAAAGGCGTCGTCGGGCTCGGCCTGCCGACGGTGTCGATGGGCCTGCTCGCGGTGACCATGGCGCCGAGCCACGCGCTGGCGATCGTCATCGTGCCGGCGGTCGTCACCAATGTCTGGCAGACCTTTGTCGGCTCCTACCTGCGCGACATCCTGCGGCGGCTCTGGCCGCTCCTGATCGGCACCGCGTTCGGTGTCTGGCTGAACCGGAGATCGCTGACAGGGTCTTATGCGCATTATGTGCCGATCGCGCTCGGCGTGCTGCTCGTGGTCTACGCCATCATCGGGCTTAGCAAATTCGCCTTCCAGGTCGCGCCGCGCAACGAGAAATGGATCGGCGGTATCGTCGGCCTCATCACCGGCATGATCTCGGCCGCGACCGGCGTGCAGGTGATCCCGTCGATGCCGTTCCTGCAGGCGATCGGCATGGAGAAGGACGAACTGGTGCAGGCGCTCGGCGTGTTCTTCACCGTCGCTACCGTGATGCTGAGCGTCAATCTCACCACCTCCGGCCTGCTCACCGCCTCGACCGCGCTGCCCGGCGCCATCGCGATGGCCTGCTCGTTCGCCGGCATGGTCATCGGCCAGACCGTGCGCACGCGCATGCCGGCGGAAGCCTTCCGCCGCTGGTTTCTGATCGCGATGATCTTTCTCGGCGTCTATCTCGCGGGCGCCGCGATCTACAAGCTGGTGAGCGGTTAGTTATCGCGCTGGAGCGCGATGAGGTTGAATCGTCATTGCGAGCGCAGCGAAGCAATCCATCGCGCCGCGCGGACAGAATGGATTGCTTCGTCGCTGTCGCTCCTCGCAATGACGGCCAAGGCGGTGATCGAACCCGGAAATCATCATGTTCAGCGCGACAGCATTGCCATGCGCGCGCCGAGATAGACGAAGGTCCCGCCGAGCGCGCGATTGATCCAGCCCTTGAGGCGGCCCGTCCCGCGCAGTCGGCTTGCGGCTGTCGCCGCCAGTGCCGCGACCGCCAGGCAAATCAGCGTACCATTGGCGATGAAGATGATACCGAGCAGCAGGAAGGCCAACGCCTGGTGCGGCGCCTCTGTGCTGACGAATTGGGGCAGGAAGGCGAGGAAGAACAGCGCGACCTTCGGGTTGAGCGCGTCGGTCAGCGCGCCCTGCCAGAACACCTTGGAGAGCGACATCGCGGGCGCCTCTCCCGGTCCCTCGCCGGCCCGCGCACCCTCGCGCGTCAGCAGCATCTTGATACCGATGAAACACAGATAGGCCGCGCCCGCCCATTTCACCAGCATGAACGCGGTCGCCGAGGCCGCGAGCAGCGCCGACAGCCCGATCGCGCAGCCAAAGACATGGACGAGGCAGCCGGTGCTGATACCGAATGTCGCAACGGCACCGCCGCGCCAGCCGAATTGCGCGCTGCGCGCGATGACATAGGCCATGTCGGGCCCCGGCGCGAGGCTGAGCACGAGCCCCGAGGCGACAAAGAGCCAGAGATCGTGGATGCCTAACATTTGAACAGTTCCTGTGTGTACAAGGGGCGGTCGAACGCCGTAGCCGCGACGTTATACAGGCTTGATGCCGGCTTTGAGGCATGTCTATTGCGTCCGGGCAGGTCTTCCGCCAGATACGCCGGCAGAAATCTGCAGCCGATCGCCCGCACCGAAGCGCGGCGAATTGCTTGCGTGGAGCCGATGGAACGACGTCTCGCCGCCATTGTCTGCGCCGACATCGCCGGTTACTCCCGCATGATGGGGGTCGATGAGGCGGGGACACATGCGTCCTTCAAGGCCCACCGCAGCGCCATCTATCCGATCATCCTCAATCATGGCGGGCGGCTGGTCAAAAACACCGGCGACGGCTTCCTGCTGGAATTTCCGAGCATCGTCGGCGCGATCGAGGCCGCGGTCGCGATGCAGACCGTGATGACGGAGCGCAATCATCATTTGCCCTCCGACCGCGCGATGCATTTCCGCATGGGCGTCCATATGGGCGACGTCATCACCGACGAGGACGAGGTGTTCGGCGAGGACGTCAACATCGCGGTCCGGATCGAGAGCGTCGCCCCTCCCGGCGGCATCGCGGTGTCGGAGAAAGCCGGTATCGAAGCCGGCAAGCGCCTCAGCATCACGCTCAGGCATGCCGGTCCGCACCGCTTCAAGAACATCGCCGATCCAATTCCGGTCTGGACCTGGGCGCCGGAGGGAGCGGAGCTGCAATGTCGCGTCGATGCCAGCCATGCGACTGCCCCGGCGCAATACCGGACCGCGATCATTGGCGTCCTGCCCTTCGCCAATCTCTCCGGCAGCGCGGATGAATATTTTTCCGACGGCCTGACCGAAGACTTGATCCACGCGCTGTCGCTGCAATCGTTCTTCCGGGTGCTGAGCCGCAGCTCGACCTTCGCCTTCCGCGATAAAAACCTCAGCACCCGACTGATCGCCCGCGAGATCGATGCGACCTACCTGATCCAGGGCTCGGTGCGCCGCGCCGGCAACAAGATCCGCGTCACCGCCGAGCTGATCGCGCCCGAAAGCGGCGAGCAGCTCTGGACCGGCCGCTACGACCGCGACATCGACGATCTCTTTGCGCTGCAGGACGAGCTCACGACCAGCCTGTCGGGCGCGATCGCCCCGGAAATTTTTCGCGCCGAAGCCTCCTCGCTTTCGCGGCATGCCGACCTCACGGCATGGGACCGTTTCCTGAAAGGCGTGTCGCATTATTATCGCGAGACCAAGGCGGATTTCGAAGCTTCGATCGACTTCTTCCGGCAAGCGATTGCGCTCGATCCGTCACTCTCGATCGCGCGCGCCTATCTCGCCACTATCATGGTGCAGGGCGTGCAATACGGCTGGCTCAGGAGCAGCCGCCAGTTATGGGCTGAAGCGATGGAGCTCGCCGAAAGCAGCGTCCGGCTCGACCCGCGCTCGTCCTTTGCGTTCTCGATCCTCGCCTATATGCATGTGATGCAGGGACGCTATGACGCCGCCCACGAGGCGATCCGCCGCGCCGTCGAGCTCAACCCCTACGACATGGGCGCGCGCGGCGTGCAGGGCATTTGCCATCTCGCGGTCGGCGAGCATCGCGAGGCGGTCGAGCTGTTGTCGATGGCAGTCCAGCGTGGCAACAGCGACCCGCGCTATCAATGGGCGGCCTCGAGCGCGTTCAGCCATTATCTGCTCGGGCAATACGACGCTTGCCTGTCCTGGACGCGGGAAGCGCTCTATCTCAATCCCAATCATCTTCAGGTGCTGGCGATCCGCGCCGCGGCATTGGCGCGGCTGGGGCGTGCCGAGGAAGCGGCGCAGGCCCGCGACGTCCTGCTCGGCAATTACCCCGACTTCACCATCGAGCGGCATTTGCGGAATTTCTTCTGGAAGAAAGCCGACGACCTCGCCCATTACCGCGAGGGCCTCGTGAAGGCCGGCGTGCCCTACGGCAAAATCGAGCTGGTTGCCAAGCGCGCAGTGGATTAGCGCACCGAGCGTGGCCGACTAATTTGCAGGCGCGGCCCGCTTTGACTGGCCAAGCAAAAGCAGCAGCAACGGCGCCAATGGCCCAACGACGACGGCCGTCCAGGCCCAAGCCCGGGGAGATCGTTCACGCTCCTCAGCCATGACAGCGGAAAGCGGTATCGAAGCAAGCGATACGATGACAATGAACCACGACATCGTGCCATCTCCGGTTTTCCGGAAGGCAATCATAGCATGTAAGCGCCGCCGGAAGCCTGACCTCCGCGAAAAGTGAGGCGAGTTGATTGGCGGCTAATCGCCTGCCCGCTCAATGCGCCGTCAGCCTTTACCCGAACAGCGGCGTGCCCGGCACGAAGGCGTCGAATGCCGCCCAGAATTGCGCGCGGTAGCGGTCCTGCTCCTGCAGGATCTCGTGCTTGGAGCCGGCGATGACCAGATGCGAGCCGGCGCGCAAGTGGTAGGCGAACTCCTCGATCGCGGCGGTCGAGACCACCTCGTCATTGGAGGCCGCCAGCATCAGGATCGGCTGACGGATCTTCGAGGGATAATACATCTGCCGGAACGTGTTCATGGCGCGGAAGGCGGTGTCGGCCCAGGCGACCGTCGGCGAAGCGATGCCGAGCGTCGGGTCTTCCTCGAGCACTGCGGCATTGCGCGCATAGCGCACCGGATCGCTGGTTAGCGGATTGTTGATGAAGGAGCGCGAGCCGGTCAGCGTGTCGTCGCCGCCCGGAACGTAGCGGCCGCCCTGGCCGGCAAAGCGCATTGCCCGGAGCAGGATGCGCACCGGCAACGACGTGGCGCGTCCGGGCAGGTCGATCATCGGCGCCGACAGCACCATGCGATCGAACCAGCGCTTGCCGGCGTGCGCGAGGCGCAGCATCACCGCCCCGCCCATCGAATGAGCGAGCGCGAAATGCGGCGGCGGACAATCCGGCAGCACCACCTGCTGCACGAAGGTCTCGACATCGGTCTCGTAGTCGGAGAAGTCGCGGACATAACCCTTGCGCGGATCGCGCAAGCGCCGCGACGAATGCCCCTGCCCGCGCCAGTCGATCATCGCGACCGCAAAGCCGCGGTCGCGCAGATCGCGCACGGTCTCGAAATATTTCTCGATCATCTCGCCGCGGCCCTGGAAGAGGCAGACCGTGCCCTTGCGGCCGGCGGGCGGGGCCCAGCGCGCAAAGCGCAGCTCGGCGCCGTCGGGCGTGCGGATGGTGCCGGTGACGACGTTTTCCGGAACGGGATTGGCGGGAATCGAGACCAGCGTCATGGGTGGGGTCGCTAGGAGGAAAGCACTGAAAAACAAGGGGTGTGCAAGGGATATGAGGGTCAAAAAAGGCTTCACTCCCGCCCTCTTGAACGCCGTGTTGCCTTCTCCCATATCACCTTCGTGCAGGCCACTACCAGTGCTTCGCTCGTCGCGAGCGCAAAGGCTGCACAGGACTAAGCCCGGCCCGATGGCGGGCGGGTAACTCAAATCAGTCGCTCAATGGAGGACTATTCCTATGCGTACCTATGACCTCACCCCGTTTTATCGTTCGACCGTCGGCTTCGATCGTCTTTTCTCCCTGCTCGACCAGGCAAATTCTGACGGCGGCAACGGCTATCCCCCCTACAATATCGAGCGCACCGGCGAGAATGACTATCGCATCTCGGTCGCGGTCTCCGGCTTCGCCAAGGACGAGCTGTCCATTGTCGCGAAGGAAAACACGCTGACGATCAAGGGCGAGAAAGTCGCCAATGAGAACAGCAAGGACAAGTCCGAAGTGCTTTATCGCGGCATTGCCGCGCGCGCCTTCGAGCGGGCGTTCCAGCTCGCCGACTTCGTGGTGGTGAAGAACGCTTCGCTCGAGAACGGGCTGCTCCACGTCGACCTCGTCCGCGAGATCCCCGAGGCCAAGAAGCCCCGCAGCATTCCGATCGGCACCCCGGCCTCCGCGCCGCAGGTGATCGACGGCTCGGCCGAGAAGGCTGCCGCCTGAGATCGGTTTCCGCGTAAGCGTTGCTTTGTGTAAGAAGACGCCCCGGGAGACCGGGGCGTTTTTTTGTTTGTCGTCGTTGTCATTCCGGGATGCGCCGTAAGGCGCAGGCCCGGAATCCATAACCACGGCCGGTGGATATGGATTCCGGGCTCGCCGCTTCGCGGCGCCCCGGAATGACGACTGATTTTTTTCGAAGCTACTCCAGCCCCTGCGCCGCCGGCATCGGCTGCGTCGGCAGAATCGCGGGCTGGGGCTTCGCCTCGCCCACCGTCGTGGGCGACGGCGGCGGGGCGACGCTCGCCTGAGCGGAGAGCGGCGGGCTCGCCTGCGCCTGGGCCGGCGGCGTTGCCGCAGCCGCCGGTTTGGTTTCCACCGCGGCCGATTGCTGGACCGCCGCGGGCGGCCGGTTGTGGGCAACGGCCGGTTTCGGCGACGGCAGCGGAACCCTGCGGCTGGCGACATGCGGGATCGGGGCCGGCGGCCGCGGCACGCCGCGGATTACCATCGGCGGCGGCAGGGACGTCTCGGGGCCGTAACCCGGCAGCCGATCCGGCGTAAAAGGCCCGACATAGGGGCCGGGACCATCGCCGTAGGACGGCGTGAAGCGCAGGATCCGCCCGTCACGGGCATCGATCACCAGCCGCCCGTCATTGCCACCGCGATCGACGGCAGCGATGAAATAAACAAGGCCGCGCTGATGCGGAACGCCGAGCGGCGAAAAGCCGTTGTCACGCAGCACCGCATAGACCTCCTGCGGCGGCATCAATGACGGGCCGCCGTAACCGCCGCCATAATTGTAAACGGGCGGCGGCGCGGGCGGCGGCGGTGGAACGGCCGCATACGGCCCGTCGAGATCGGAGACCGAACGATAGGAAGGCCGGCCGGCGTCGGTCGGCGCCAGCATCTGCGCATTGGCGGCCGAAGCCGCGAGCACCAAACCGGCCGTCATGGCCCAACCCGAAAAACGCATCATCGAGAGCTTGCTCCAGCAGCGCCCCATTAAGCCCGGTGGCAAATCTCGGCTCCGATTTCGGCAGGCCTTGGGCCGGAAGGCGGCACGTTTGCTTCAAATCCGCGGCGGCGAGCATGATCCGGCAAAGTGCGAAGCGGTTTTCCGAAAAGATCATGCTCAGACAGATTGGGAACCCACAGATCAGGAATTCAACACCATCAGGGAACGAGGACTTTCGAGCGCTTGTGTGGTAGGGAAAAATAAGGCAAGGTGGCAGTTAGGACAGCAAAGCTGTCTCAAATTTCGTTGCGAAACCGGCATAGGGATTGCAACGATTGTTCGGCGCCAGTGCCGCAAAGATACCAGGCAAAGACGTTCTCCGGGGACGTTGAGCGCTTAGCCTGAACTCTGAAAATACGGCTCACTTTTGGCCCGAACGGCGACCTGAAGGGGTGCCGCGGAACGCCCAAGGTGCGCCGAAGACGAAGACACAACGAGGCCCTATTCGGGGAGACGAAAATGAGCGGGTCGGAATTCGAGCGCG
>Ga0157369_10011071_pt1 | contig 10262 bp, 8 predicted proteins | sample C25metaG_FD_113461 | JGI IMG/M metagenome (GOLD analysis project Ga0157369, IMG submission 113461) | Corn rhizosphere microbial communities from Kellogg Biological Station, Michigan, USA - C2-5 metaG | ecosystem: Host-associated > Plants > Roots > Rhizosphere > Soil | place: USA: Michigan...
ACGCTTCTCGAACAGCGCCTCGTCGGCGAGATCGAGCAGCTCGTCGGCGCGCGTCCAGTCGGCATCGATCGGTACCGGCGCCATCGTCGCCGGATAAAGCCGCGCGTGCAGGTTCTGCAGCAGCAGCGTGTTCGCCTGCCGCACGAGCTTCGCCGCGCGGTAATAGCGCCGCATCAACTGCTCGCTCGCGCGCGCCGCCGGCATGTCGGTCAAGCCCAGTTCGCGGGCAAGCGCCGGTTGCAGGTCGAACACGAGGCGATCCTCGCGCCGACCGGCAAGATGATGCAGCCGTATGCGCAGGCCGGCGACGATGCGCTCCTGGCGCGCAACCGCGCGCGCCTCGGCGGCGGTGATCAGGCCCTCGCGCGCCAGTTCATGCCATGAGCGCCCGAGCTTCGACGCCCGCGCGATCCAGATCACCGTTTGCAGATCGCGCAGCCCGCCGGGGCTCTCCTTGACGTTCGGCTCGAGGTTGTACGCGGCATCGTGATACTTGAGGTGGCGCTGCTGCTGCTCGAGCGCCTTCGCGTCGAAGAACGCGCGCACGTCGAGCCGCGCATCGAGTATGCGGGCGAACGCCCGATGCAGCGTCGCGGAGCCGGCGAGACGGCGGTGCTCGAGGAGGCTCGTGACCACCGTCGCATCCGCGGCCATCTCGACCGCACATTCGTCGATCGTGCGCACGGCATGGCTCAAGTCGATGCCCGCGTCCCACAGCGACGTGAGCAGCCGCTCGATGGCCCGCGCGCATCCGTCGTCGGCAGCACCCGGCAACAGCACCAGCACGTCGACGTCTGAATGCGGAAAGAGCTGGCCGCGCCCGTAGCCGCCGACGGCGACGAGCGCGGCCGACGCCGGCAAGCGCGCGGCGGCCCACGCATCGATGACGATCCCGTCGGTGAGCCGGGCGAGGCCGCGCAGCAGGCGGCTCGGATCGGACCGCTCGGCGAACGCCGCGCGCAGTTGCGTGCGGCCCTCGGCGAGCAGGCGCCGCCAGTGCGCGACGCGCTCGGCGCCGGCCGGCGCGAGCATCCGCGAAGGATCGACGGCGAGGTCGGTCGTCAGTTGGTGTTCCCCCGGCCGCGCGGGGCGCCGCTTACTGCGGCGGCGGAGGCGGCGTGCCCGCCGACTGCGTAAGCACCTCGTAGCCGTCCTGCGTGACGAGCACCGTGTGCTCCCATTGCGCGGACAGCGAATGATCGGCGGTAACGATCGTCCAGCCGTCGGCAAGGCCGCGAATGCCGGGCTTTCCCGCATTGATCATCGGCTCGATGGTGAAGATCATGCCGGGCAACAGCTTGAGCCCTGTCCCGGGACGGCCGTAGTGCAGCACCTGCGGGTCCTCGTGGAACTGGTTGCCGATGCCATGGCCGCAGAATTCGCGCACGACCGAGAACCCGTGGCCTTCGGCGAATTTCTGGATCGTCGCCCCGATGTCGCCGAGGTGCGCGCCGGCACGCACGACGCGGATCGCGCGCCACATCGCCTCGTAGGTGACTTCGACGAGACGCCGCGCCTGGATCGACGGCTTGCCGACGCAGAACATCCGGCTCGTGTCGCCATGATAGCCATCCTTGATGACGGTCACGTCGATGTTGATGATGTCGCCGTCCTTGAGCTTCTTCTCTCCCGGGATGCCATGGCACACGACGTGGTTCACCGACGTGCAAAGCGAGGCGGGGTACGGCGAATGCCCCGGCGGCGCGTAGTTGAGCGTGGCCGGAACCGTGTGCTGCACGTTCACCATGTAATCGTGCGCGGCGCGATCGATGTCCTTCGTCGTGACGCCGGCTTCGACCATCGGCGTCAGGTGATCGAGAAGCTCGGACGCGAGGCGCCCGGCGACGCGCATGCCGGCAATGTCGGCTTCGGTTTTGAGCTGGACCGACATATCTACGCCCGCAGCAGCTCGTTGATGCTCGTTTTGGCGCGCGTCTTCGCATCGACCCGCTTGACGATCACCGCGCAGTACAGCGAATGGCTCGCGTCGGGCGCCGGCAGGCTGCCCGCGACGACGACCGATCCCGCCGGTACGCGTCCGTAGGAAACCGCCCCGCTGGCGCGGTCGAGAATCTTCGTGCTTTGTCCCAGAAACACGCCCATGCCCAGTACCGAGTTCTCCTCGACGATCACACCCTCGACGACTTCCGAGCGCGCGCCGATGAAGCAGTGGTCCTCGATGATGGTGGGGTTCGCCTGCAACGGTTCAAGCACGCCACCGATGCCCACGCCGCCCGACAGGTGCACGTTGCGGCCGATCTGCGCGCAGGAACCGACGGTGGCCCACGTATCGACCATCGTGCCTTCGTCGACGTACGCGCCGATGTTGACGTACGAGGGCATCAGCACGACGTTGCGCCCGACGAAGGCGCCGCGCCGTGCGACCGCGGGTGGCACCACCCGTACGCCGGCGGCCATGAAATCGGGCGCGTCGAATCCGGCGAACTTGGTCGGCACCTTGTCGTAGAAGCGAAATGGCGCCTGCGGGCCGGCGAGTCCGATCGGCACATTGTCCGCGAGTCGAAACGACAGCAGAACCGCCTTCTTGATCCACTGGTGCGTAACCCACGCGCCGTCGATCTTCTCCGCGACGCGCAGCCGTCCGTGGTCGAGCTCGTCCAGCACGTGCGCGACCGCGTCGCGAATCGCGGCGGTCGCGCGCGACGGCGAGAGGTCGCTGCGCGTTTCCCACGCGCTGTCGATCGTCGGCTGCAGGTTGTCCATCGCGGTGCCCAAAAGGGCGAAATTTTACACGCCGATCGCCGCCTTGATCCGCGCGCGTGAAAGCGGCAGGTCGCGCAGACGCGCGCCGCTCGCGTCGGCGATCGCATTGCCGATGGCCGCGGCCGTCGGCCCCTGCGCGGCTTCGCCGGTGCCGAGAAACGGTTCTCCGGGCCGGTCGATCACCTCGACGTCGACGCGATCGGGAACGTCGGGGAAGCGTGCAATCGGATACGTGCTCCAGTCGAAGCTCGTGATCCGGGTTGCGTCGAACGTGACCGCTTCGAACAGCGTCCAGCTCATCGCCTGCACGATGCCGCCCTCGATCTGGTTGCGCAGGCCGTCGGGATTCACGACCTGGCCGCTGTCGACCGCGGCCGCGGCGCGCACCACGCGCGCACGGCCCGTTTCGTGGTCGAGCGCCACCTCGACGGCCACCGCGCAATAGGCGGCGAGGTTCTTGTAGCGCGCGAACGCGAAGCCGCGTCCGTGCCCGCGATGGCTCGCGAAGCCTTCCCAGCCGAAGCGCGTGGCCGCGCGGCTCACGACGTCGCGCGCGCGGCGATCGGTCAGGTGGCGCAGCCGGAACGCGACCGCATCGACGCCGGCGGCGTGCGCGAGCTCGTCCATGAAGCTCTCGATCGCGAAAACGTTGACGTAAGCGCCGAGCGAGCGCAGCGCGGAAACACGGATCGGCATCGGCGCGATGAAGTGATGCACGACATGCACGTCGGGTACGTCGTAGAGCGGGATCGCGTTGCGGTCGCCGCCGCCTTCGGGCATCGGAATGGGCTTCGGGACCGGCTGCGTGAACGGCGTCGCGAGGTACCGCGCCGGCATCAGGTTGCCCGCACCACCCGGCCGCGTGCTGTGCGAATTGCTCCAGCCGTCGACGTCGAACGCGACGATCTTCCCGTCCGCGCCGACGCCGCCGCGCAGGCTCGCGATCATCGCCGGCCCGTACGGCTCGCACGTATGCTCCTGCTCGCGCATCCACTGCACGCGAATCGGACGCCCGGGCAAGGCCCGCGCGAAAAGCGCCGCGTGCGCGGCCGCGTCGTCCGCCGCGTTGTGGCCGTAGCAGCCCGATCCCTCCGCATGAATGCAGTGCACCTGCGACGGCGGCATTCGCAGCATTTCGGCGATCGACGCGCGCAGCGGATACACGCCCTGGCTGTGCGTCCAGACCGTCAGCGTGCCGTCCTCGTAAAGACCGACGGCGCACGAAGGCCCGATCGACGCGTGCATCTGGTACGCGCGGGTGTAGGTCGCTTCGAGCGTGTGCACGGCGGGCATCGCATCGGCGTGCCGGTCGGCATCGACGATGTCCTGCGCCGGCAGCGCCTTCAGCGCGGCGAAGAGGTCGCCCGCCGGCAACCTGGCGCTTTCGTCCCACTGCGCGCTCGCACCGAGCACCCGCATCGCGCGGATCGCCTCGAACTCGCGGCCGGCGACCACGCCCAGCACGCTGCCGTCACGCAACACCTTGACGACCCCCGGCATCCGTTCGACGGCCGCGATGTCGGCGCTGCGCAGCCGCGCGTCGTAGCTCGGCGGACACACGACGCGCGCGTGCAGCATGCCGGGCAGCCGCAGGTCCTGCACGTAGGCGACACCGCCGGACACCTTCGCGGGAATGTCCACGCGGGCCAAGCGCTTGCCCACGATCCGGTACGCCTTCGGATTCTTGAGTTGCAACGAAGGCTTCGCGCGTACCTCGGCGTAGCCCTGCGCGGCAAGCTCGCCGAACGACACGCGGCGGCCGTCCTCGGCAACGACGTTCCCGTCGCGGGCCTGCAACCGCTCCGCCGCGACGCCGAGTTTCGCCGCCGCCCGCTCGATCAGAAGCTCGCGCACCTGTGCCGCGGCGGCGCGAATGGCCGTGCCGCTGTCCTTCATCGAGTTGCTGCCGGCGGTGTAACCCTCGTCCGGCGTGCGGCTCGTATCGGCGGTGACGAGCATGACGCTGGCTGGCGGGACTTCCAGCTCCTCGGCGGCAAGCGCGACCAGCGCCGTCTTGAGCCCCTGGCCGAGCTCGGCCTTGCCGGTGAATACGGTCACGCCGCCGTCGGCGCCGACGCGGATCCATGCGTCGAGGAGCGGCGCCTTGTCGAGGCTGCCGGGAAGCTTCGCGGCGCCACCTTCGCCCTGCGCGAAGAGGTCGCGCGGCGCGAGCGAGAACGTGACGATCACGGCGCCGGCGCGCATCAGGAAGGCGCGGCGCGCGGGATCGCCCACCGGCGCAGGTTCATCGAGCATGTGTCGCGTGCTCACGTCGCTCGCTCATCGGGGGCGTTTCGCCCGCTCATGCCGGTCGCTCGACGACACTTGCCGCCTGCTCATGTCGGCTCGCGCGGCGCCGGTGTCGCTGCACGCTTGCCGACGTCCGCCACGCGCCTGATCGCACGCAGAATGCGCATGTGCGTGCCGCAGCGGCACAGGTTCGGCGCCATGTGACGCCGGATGTCGGCTTCGGTCGGCGCGGGATTGGCATCGAGTAGCGCCTGTGCGCGCATGATCATGCCGGCGATGCAGTAGCCGCACTGCGCCGCCTGCTCGTCGATGAACGCGCGCTGCAGCGGTCCCGGGTCCGTTTCGGTGCCGAGCCCCTCGACCGTGCGGATCGCACGTCCGCCGAGCACCGATATCGGCGTCACGCACGAGAAGATCGCCTTGCCGTCGACGATCACCGTGCAGGCGCCGCATTGCCCGAGGCCGCAGCCGAACTTCGCGCCGTTCAGGCCGAGATGATCGCGCAGCACGTAAAGGAGCGGCGTATCGGCATCCGCGTCGACGCGGTGCACGCGGCCGTTGACCGTCAGATCGATCATTTCGCCTTCTCGCGCCTGATTTCGTGCAGCATCTTCTCGATGTCCGTCCAGTTCGGGCGATCGCTGAAGCGTGCGCGCACGTATTGGACGACGGCGGTCACCTGTGCGTCGGTCAGTGCCTCGCCAAAGCCCGGCATGATCGCGCCGCGATCGCCGGGCACCGGGCCCAGGCCTTCGAGGACCACATGCAGCAGGTTGCGCGGCGTCGAGTCGTTCACGCTCGTCGCGAGCCCGAGCGGCACCGGCTCGACACCGGGCAGTGCCTGGCCCTGATAGTGACAGGTGGCGCAGGCGCCGGCGAAGATGATCTCCCCCGCGTCTTCGGTATACGCGGCGCGCACCGTGCCCACGGTCGCGCGATCGGGCGCGTGCTGGCCCGCGGCGTCGAACGCGCGCCGCTTCGCGGCCGCGACCACTTCCGACGCAGGCACGTTACGTGACGCGATGGCGGTACTCGTCATGTACGTGACGATCGCACGCACGTCCGCTTCGGGAACACTGGCAAGGCCGTCGACCACGGGCGCCATCGGGCCGGCGGCGAGTCCGTGCTCGCGGTCGAACCCGGTGCGCAGATAGCGAAAGAGCGCGTCGGCGGTCCACGCGACGGGTGCCGGCGAAGCGGCAAGGAGGCCCGGCGCACGCCACGCCTCGGCGTCGCCGCCGGCGAAACGTTGCCGCTTCCTTTCCGCGCCCGCGACGTTGCGCGGCGTATGGCAGGCGCCGCAATGCGCGAGGCCTTCGACGAGATACGCGCCGCGATTCCATTCCGCGCTTTGCGACGGATCGGCCACGAAGCGGCGGTCGTCGAGGTACAGCGCGTTCCACGCGGCGAGGAGCGGGCGGACGTTCGCCGGAAAGACCAGCCGATTGGGCGGCGGCGCTGCGCTGACCGCGTCACGCGTCATGACGAACGCGTACAGCGCGTCGACGTCCTCGTCGCTGACACGCGTGAAATGGTCGTACGGAAACGCGGGGTAGAGGTGGCGTCCGACGCGGTCGATCCCCTCGTGCATCGCACGGCGGAAATCGTCGCGGCTCCAGCGGCCGATGCCGGCGTCCGCATCGGGCGTGATGTTCGTCGAATAGAGGGTGCCGAACGGCGTGGGCAGCGCACGGCCGCCGGCGAAGGGCCGGCCGCCTTCGGCGGTATGGCAGACGCGACAGTCGCCAATCGCCGACAGTTGCGCCCCCTTGGCGATCTGCGCGGCATCGAACGTCGTCGGTGCGGGCGTCTGCGCGGTGGTGGCCGGCGCTCCGGCACAGCCCAGCAAGCCGGCGCCGCAAAGCGCCAGCACCGAAAGGCCGTGCGCCGCGCGGCGGGCAGTCATGGCGCTAAGACAGGCCTGCGCCGCCGATGTTCAGGGGCCCCGCGTGCCGTCCGCACCTTCGCTACATCGACTTGAAGCGATGCGCGAAGCTGCGCGACACGGTCAGCCTTTCCGGCCGCGACTTCAGCATGATGACGGGCTGGTCGCGAAAGTCGCGCTCGACGCGCGCGATCGCCTGCAGGTTGACGATCGTCGCCCGATGGATCTGCCAGAACGCCTCCTGGTCGAGCTCGTCGTACAGGTCCTTGATCGGCGTGCGGATCAAGGCCTCCGAATCGCGCGTCACCACTTTCGTGTACTTGTCCTCGGCACGGAAATAGACGACGTCGGCGACGGCGATCATCTGCATCGCATTGCCGAGCGACGCCCGTATCCACTTGAGCGGTGCCGCCGATTCGTCGCGCGCGGCGAGGCCGCGCAGCAGCGCGGCAAGGTCGGGCGGCGGCGTTGCAAGCCGCGCCTTGACGCGCGCGACGACCTTCGTCATGCGCGCCGCGGTCACCGGCTTCAACACGTAATCGACCGCGCCTTCGTCGAACGCCGCGATCGCATATTCGTCGTACGCAGTGACGAACACGACGTGGCAGCGTCCTTCGAGCGCGCAGGCAACGTCGAGACCCGATTTGCGCGGCATCCGGATGTCGAGGAACACGACATCCGGCGAGCGTTCAATCGCGAGCGCCAGGGCCTGCTCGCCATTCTCCGCCTCGAGAATGCACGCGAGATCGGGCCACGCGTCGGTCAGCCGCGCCCGCAGCTGCGCGCGCAGCATCGGCTCGTCTTCGGCAATCAATGCGCAGGGCATCGCGAATCCGGGCGCCGCGCTATGCGGTCACCAGCTCGTAAGGCAGCACGAGCGTGGCGCGCATGCCGCGTGGCGGAGAAGGCTCGAGCGTGAAGCGGCCACGCCGGCCATAGAGTGCGGCAAGCCGCTCGCGCACGTTCGCAAGACCGATGCCGTGTCCATCGCCGGGCTCGCCATGCTCTCCGCAGCCGGTGTCGGCAACGCTGACGACCAGCGACTCGCCGCTGCGCGATGCGGCGAGCGTGACCGTGCCGCCGTCGGCGGCCGGCTCGATCCCGTGCTTGATCGCGTTCTCCACGAGCGAAATCACCATGTTCGGCGGAAACGGATGATCGCGCAATTCGTCCGGGAGATCGATCGCGAAGCGCAGGCGCGGGCCGAGACGCATCGCGAGGATGCTGAGATACGCCTCGGCAAGCGACATCTCGCGTCCGAGCGTCGACGAGCGTGCGCGCAGCTGCGGCAGCGCCGCACGCAGGTAATCGATCAAATGGCCGAGCAGCGTGCCGGCCTGCTTCGGATCGGTTTCGGTGAGGTACTGGACCGACGCGAGCGTGTTGAACAGGAAATGCGGCTCGACCTGCGCCTGCATCCGCGAAAGCTCGGCCTCGATCGCATGCTTCGCGAGCAGGTGCCGCTCAGCCTCGGCCTCGTGCAATGCGGCGGCCGCGCGTGCCTCGCGCCGCTTCACGAAGAAGATCAGGCTGATCAAGAGACCGTTGCCGAAGGCGGCGATGACGTTCATCAGGAAGAACGCGGCGCGCTCGCGCACGTGCGCAAGCGGATATCCCTTGATGACGATGACCAGCACGACGCCGATCAGCGACCCGACGAGCGCTGCGATCAGCAGCCGGCGCAGCGGCGCGTCGTGATCCCACGGCGCCGCCACGTTGACGCAATAGGCGATCGAGATGCCGTAGAGTTGCACGGTCAGAAGCGGCTGCCAGAACGGGCGCGGATCGTCGATCCAGAGCACGAGCGCGATCGCGGTGTCGATCGCGAGGATCAGGAGCAGCGTTACGCGGTTGAAGTGGAAGCCCGCGCGCAACGCCGCGGCGACGCTGGAAGCAGTCGGCATGCCGGGATTCTAGTAAACCGCGCGGACGGGGCCCGCGTTTGCGACAGAACGCGCGCCGGCCGGACAGGACGCCGCCGGCGGCGATCGCCGGATCAGGTTACCAATGGCGGCGCACGCAGTGGACGATCCTTTCCACCGCCTCGCTGCATTGCGCGAGTTCGGCCACGAGCGCGATGCGCACGCGTCCGGCACCCGGATTCACGCCGCCGGCGTCGCGCGCAAGCAGGCTTCCCGGCAGCACGGCAACGTTTTCCTCCGCGAGCAGGCGACGCGCAAACGCCGCGTCGTCGCCGGGCGTCTGCGCCCACAGGTAGAACGCCGCCTCCGGCATTTCGCACGGCATCGACTGCGCGAGCCGCGGCGCGAGCAGCGCGAATTTCGCCGCATAGGCGGCGCGGTTGCGCACGACGTGCGCTTCGTCGTTCCACGCGGCGATGCTCGCCTGCGCGACAGCGCCCGACATTGCCGAGCCGTGGTACGTGCGATACGTCAGGAACGCCTGAATCAACGCACGGTCGCCGGCCGCGTAGCCGGAGCGAAGCCCCGGCGCGTTCGAGCGCTTCGACAGGCTGCCGAACACGACGAGGCGCGGAAAGCCGTCGCGCCCGAGTGCCTGTGCCGCGGCGAGCGCGCCGAGCGGCGGGGCGGCCTCGTCGAAATGGATTTCCGAATAGCATTCATCCGAGGCGATGACGAAGCCATGGCGATCGGACAGCGCAAACAGTTCCCGCCACTCGTCGAGCGGCATCACGCGTCCGGTGGGATTGTCCGGCGAGCAGACGTACAGCAGTTGCGTGCGCGCCCAGACGTGCGCGGGAACCTGCGCAAACCGATGCGCAAAGCCGGCCTCCGGATCGGCGTTGACGCAATGAATCGACGCGCCGGCGAGCAAGGCCGCGCCCTCGTAGATCTGGTAGAACGGATTGGGTACGACGACGGTCGCGCCGACGCGGCTGCCGTCGATCACGGTCTGGCCGAATGCGAACAGCGCCTCGCGGCTGCCGAGCACCGGCAACACTTCGCGCGCCGGATCGAGCGCGGCGAGGCGATGCCGGCGGCAGAGCCATTGCGCGATCGCCTCGCGCAATGCCGGCGCGCCCGCGGTCGTGGGATAATTCGCAAGGCCGGTTGTCGCGCCGGCGAGAAGCGCGTCGATGATCAACCGCGGTGTGGGATGCTTCGGTTCCCCGATCGACAGGTTGATCGGCAGCTTCGCCGCGTTCGGCGTTACCTCCGCCAGCATTGCGCGCAAGCGTTCGAACGGATAGGGCTGCAAGCGGTGCAGCAGGGGATTCATGCGGGAGCTACGTTTGGGCGGAAGCGAGCGCGATTATAGCGGCGGCGCGTTGCCTTCCGCCTCGCAATGAAAGTCGTATCCGCGCTCGCGACGCTCGTCGCCGGATGCGCGCTCGCGCTCGTCATCGCGTATTGGGGCTGGCGGGTCTTCGGTCCCGCGCCCGTGCATATCGCCGCACGGGCGCCCGCGGATCCGATCGCCG
>Ga0157369_10011072_pt1 | contig 10262 bp, 11 predicted proteins | sample C25metaG_FD_113461 | JGI IMG/M metagenome (GOLD analysis project Ga0157369, IMG submission 113461) | Corn rhizosphere microbial communities from Kellogg Biological Station, Michigan, USA - C2-5 metaG | ecosystem: Host-associated > Plants > Roots > Rhizosphere > Soil | place: USA: Michigan...
CCTAACCCCGTTCCCAAAGTCAGCAGCGGGAAGGAATACCTGATGGCCAAAGCCGCCCTGCTGCCGAAAAAGCAACCGGCACAAATCCCCGCGGAAGAACTCAAGCACTTTGAGGGCGCGCTGAGTGACATTGCCGAGGAAAGCGCTCCCGCCGGCCGCATCAGCAGCGGTCAGCGGGGGTTGCTTTTTCAGACCTCGTTGCTAATAAAGCGGGCAAATCGCCAGCGCCTTGAAACGGCGCTCAAGAAATTTTCGCGCGAATGGGCGGAGACCCGCCGCATCGAATGCACTGGCCCCTGGCCACCCTACTCTTTCGTGTCACAGGATTCCAAACCGCAATGAGCACCCCCGGGACCGTGGTTTTCGCCGACACCAACGAAAATGATCAACTCTCGCTCGTAGACATTCTCGATCATGTGCTGAATCAAGGAGTCATTGTCCGTGGCAATCTGGTGCTTTCACTCGCGGGCGTCGATCTCGTCTATATCGGCCTCGATGTGATCCTTACTTCGATCGAAACCGCCATGCGCCACATTAATGCGACTTCGGGTCTTTTAGACGAAGCGTCCTGACGATGTCTATCCTTCTTTACTGTGTCACCGAGAAACCGGCTTCGATCGATTCTGGTCCAGGAGTCGGAGGCCTTCCCGTGCTTCACTGCAAGCAGTCCGATATTCACGCCTTGTTTTCCCAGAACACTTCCGCCGAGAGTTGGACAGGAGCACCCCTCAAGCAATCAGCACGGGAATTTCATAATGTGTTGCATCGCGAATTTGCTTCGCACGCAATTGTCCCATTTCGGTTTCCGACGCTCATGCGGGACGAGGATGAGCTCACTTCGCATCTTCGCGATAACGTGGCCGAGTATTCAGCCCAATTAAAAAGATTCGAAAACTCGGTGCAGATGGATGTTTCCATTGCTCAACCCGAACCCACTTTTGCTGGGGCGTCTTCCGGCGCAGAATACCTGCGTGCCCGGCAAAGGCAATCGGACGAGCTTCATGCGGTCGCGAAACACATTCAGGAGCTCGCGGGCGAAACCGTGCAGTCGTGGCGTGATCGGCCGGCGTCGCACCGTCTCAAGCTGTATGGTCTTGTAGACCGTGCCTCTGTATCCGCGTTTCATGAGAGACTCAAGAAACTTGCGGTGCCAACGAAAACTAGCGTCCGCGTCTCCGGCCCCTGGCCGGTGACGGAATTTGTTGAGCTGAAGCAACGCTGAATGCAAGAAGATTCACATCTCGAGACCCCGAGTGGCCAAAATGGAAACGCGGCCGATAACGAAAAACCCCTGAGTCCCTCCTCCACCTCCCGCATCGATTGTTCGCCAGAGAACATTGAGCAGGGCTTAGCCAAACTGGTCTTGGGCTTAATCGAAATGATCCGTCAGCTTCTTGAACGACAGGCCATCCGCCGTATGCAGGGCGGCTCTCTCAGCGACCAGCAGGTGGAAGAGATGGGTGAGGCCTTGATGAAGCTCGAATCAAAGATCCACGAATTGGCCGATCACTTCGGCCTAAAGCCTGCCGATCTCAACCTCGATTTGGGTCCGCTGGGGAATTTGTTAGAAAAGTGAAGCTTCAAGCAACGCCGTCCTGCAGCTCTGAATCTCAAACACGGCGAAGTCTGTAAGGCCTATCTCCGCGACTGTCCGGCTTTTACGTTGACATGAAGCGCGTGCAGCAATTAGCATCAGGCCCGCAGAACGGGACAAATTCACGTTCAATCATGCAGCAGAAAGACAGCCGATGGACCGAGTTCCTACAGTTTCTGGGACAACAAACCTAGTCGATATTCTTGATAGGGTTCTGGATAAAGGTCTAGTGATCGCGGGGGATGTCCGTGTATCGCTGGCCAACGTGGAACTTCTTACCATTCGGATCCGTCTGCTCGTCTGTTCGGTGGATAAAGCCGAGCAGATTGGATTGAATTGGTGGAAATATGATCCACACTTAACGATGCAGGCTCCCGTTGTTCCTGCTTTGGCGGCAAAGGCTTCCCCCGGCCCCCGGCGTGTACCCGGCGCTAAAGCAACTCGCGTGCGGCGGCCCCGATAAAGGGTTGAAAAACAGGAGGAGATTTTCACATGGCGGTCGAACGAGTTTCGGGCGGTTCGAGCCTTATTGACGTTCTCGATCGGGTACTCGACAAGGGCATTGTTATCGATGCGTGGGTCCGCATCTCTCTCGTCGGTATTGACCTGATCACGGTCGAAGCCCGCGTGGTGGTGGCGTCCATCGACACTTACCTAAAGTACGCGGATGCGGTGGGATTGACTGGCCTGGTTTCCCGTCCGCAGTTGGCGGGGGAGGAATTGCCAGAAGTCGAAGTTGAAACAACGCGTAGGGTTGCGCGTGCGCCGGCAGTCCGGCGAGCGGCAGCGCGCAGGGGATAAGCGCCAAACGTTTCGAAGGAACTTGGTAGTATGGCGAGCCCTGTGTTGAAACCCAGACGCGAGCGCTTCATGGACCAGCGGTCGTCGAATGAGTCGGCAGCCCTGCGTCTTATTGCGGCCGAACGCCCGGAAGAAATCTTCCCCATCCTCCTGGAGGAGATCGTCTTCCTGGGCTTCCCGCGCGCTGCTGTGCTCGAAGTCGATTTCGATAGCGGCGAGATCAAAACTGCCGCCTCCCTAAATTTCGATTCGGAAGCCCTCAAGAGTTTTGAAACATCGCTTTGGGCCAGCGAGGATCCGCTGGTCTCTGCGCTGGTAAACTTGCAGCCTGTCCTCCTCCCCGATGGAAAGCCGAAAGCCGGTTCTATCTACGCGCATCCCATGATTTACCGCAGCCCCAGCCGCTGCTGGGAGGCGGAACGTGAGCGCCGCAGTGACTGCCTGGCGGTTCAGAATGCTGATCCCAAGCGCAAACTGCAAATTCAGCAGCAGGTTTGCTCGGCATGTGGCATGCGTTCCTACATCAGCATGGTTGTAGGACAACTTGGGCGTTCCCCGAATCAGACTCAGTTGCGTCAGTTCCGCAACCTCGTGGATCGGGCGAACCGGCATCTTTCGCGGCTGTTCAAGGTCGAACATTACTACAACCGCATGCGAGATATGGAAATGACCATCTCCCGCATGACCACCGTCATGGAAAGCATGGCGGACCCGGTGATCCTTACCGACAACCAGCATCGCGTGATCATCCAGAACCGTGCCGCCGAGCGGTTCTTCCGCGTGCCCGAGGGAATCAGCGAGGGCGGTCGGCGTGCTGTGGAGTTCAACAATCTGCTCTTCTCGGCAGCGCTATCGTCGATGGTGGTAAGCGCGTCCGATAGTTCCCGCGACTTGACGCTCGTCGACGTGATGGAAGGCGAGGAAGTTCTGTTCGAAGCCGTTTGTGCTCCGACTTACGTCAGCGAAAGCCGTACCGGCATGGTCACCGTGATGCGCGACGTCACCGACCTGCGCCGCGCCGACCAGGAAGTTCGGGCCAATCTTGAGAAACTGCGCGCAGCTGAGGAAGTTGTTCGCCAGGATCGCGACCGCCTGAACCTGGTCGTGGAGAACGTCGGCGACCCGATCGTCGTCGCCGACAATGCTGCCAAGATCGTGCTGTTTGATCCGCTGGCTAAAGAGCTTTTCGGCTCGGGAGACACCGCGTCTCGCGATCCGCAAGCAGTAAAAAACGAGGCCAAACTCGACGCCTATCTCACAGCATTTACCTTCTCGTTCCTCGATCGCCAGAACAAAGCGCTTCACCTGTACAATCCGACCACGAAAGGCGAAGTCGAGTACGCCGCCCGCTCCGGCAAGATCTACGACGCCCGCGGCCAAGTTGCGTACACCGTAACCGTTCTGCGCGACTTCTCCACGTGGAAGCGCCTCGAGCAGCTCCAAATGGAGCGGCGCATGCTTGAGATGGAAAAGTTCGCCGCTACCGGTAAACTTGCGGGCACCATCGCTCATGAGATCAACAATCCCATGGAAGCGATCAAGAATGCCATTTATCTGCTGCGCAATCGGCTTGATCCTGCTTCCCAGCCGATTTATGAAGCCTTAAAGAACGAGACCGATCGCGTCACGCGAATTGTTCGCCAGATGCTTGGCCTTTACCGCAATGCCGGCCACCTCGGTACCTTCGATCTGAACAGCATCATCGAGGACACTCTGACGCTATTTTCCCGGCCACTTCTCAAGACCGGCGTGCAAGTTGACAAGCAACTTGGGGAACTCACGCCCATGAAAGGCTCCGCTGACCAGTTCCGGCAGCTGCTGTCGAATCTTGTTGTCAACGCGCAAGACGCGATGGCAAATGGCGGGACCCTAACCATCCGTACCCGTTACCGCAAGTCGCTGCGCGGGCCCTCTGGGTACATCACGATCCTGGTCGCGGACACCGGGAGCGGAATTCCAAAAGAAATTCGCAGCACGATGTTCGAACCCTTCGTCAGCACCAAGGGAGAGAAAGGTACCGGACTGGGGTTATGGATCGTAAAGGGCATCGTAGAAGGACATAGCGGTAAGATTTTGGTAAGAAGTGTTGTCGGTAAGGGGACAATCTTCAAAATGGTGTTTCCGGTGTCCCACGCCTGACGAGGAGCTCGTGATTTGAAGAAATCAACGAAGGCAAAAACTATGGCCACCAAGGCAGCAACCAGACCGCGCAAAGCGGCAAAGACGAAAGAGGATGTGCACGTTCGTATGGAGCAGTCGGCTACGCCACCGCAATCTACTCCGGGGGAAGGTGGCCGTTATGTCTATGGCATTGTGCAGGCGAAAGAGCCTGTGACTTTCGGCAAGAGCGGAATCGGCGGCAGCGGCGAACTGGTCTACACGGTAAACTATCAGGATATCGCTGCGGTCGTGAGCAACACCTCGGTTTACATCTTCGATCCCACGCGCGAGAACGCGCTCGCGCACGAGCATGTGATCGAAACGGTGATGAAGAACCACACCATCATTCCCATGAGCTTCGGCACCGTCTTCCGCACGGATGACGATATCCGCGAGGTACTCAAGAGTATCTATCCGTCGTTAAAGGACGTTCTTCATCAAATGGCCGGCAAGCTCGAGTTTGGACTCAAGGTCAATTGGGACCGCGACCAGATCATCGAAGACATCAAACGGGACGACGAAGAGATTCGCCAATTCCACCAGGAAATTATCCGCAAGCACCTGCAATCTACATATCTGGCGAGAATGCAGCTGGGCCGCATGATAGATAAAGCGCTGGCTGAACGGTCGATCACCTATGTGCGCGAGATTTACGAAGCGCTTCGCAACGTGTGCGTGGCTTCGCGAGATAACCAGCCAATCGGCGACAAGATGATCATGAACGCCGCGTTCCTGGTCGAGCGCGACCGTGAAGGCGAGTTCGATAGCGCGGTGAACAAGATTGCGCGGAAGTACGGCCAGCGGTTGAAGTTCAAATACACTGGCCCGTGGCCGCCGTACAACTTCGTGAACATACGCCTGAAATTGGAAAGGGTGGCAGCGGGATAGGAGAGTTGCTAGTAGTTAGTTGCTAGTTCGTGTGCAGACGCCATACAGGAACTGTGGCAACTGTCAACTAGCAACTAGCAACTGATTTTTTATGCTTTTCGTCGACGATGTCTTGATGATGCCTTTCTCCGGCTTTGGTTTTATTCTGCGCACCCTGCAGAAGATAGCCGAAGAACAGTTCACTGATGATGCTCCAGTGAAGGAGCGTCTGCTCGAACTGCAGCTCAAGTTGGAGTCCGGCGAAGTCAGCGAGGAAGAATATGCAGCTGAGGAAGCTGACATCATTCGTCAGCTGCGCGAAATCGAGAACCGCAAACGCGCCTTAGTGGGAGCTCCGGCTGCCGAGCAAGATCGGGGGTTGGCTTTCACTGCAGGCGAGACGAAAGCGAGCGCTTCCGTCACTTTCCATCAGGATACGGAGCGGAAATCCTAATGCCGTTACGGCGCAAACCCGCACAGAGCGCGACTTCCAAGCTAAAGCCGATTCCACCCAATGAACCGGCGGCGAGAGACGAAGGCCCGCGCCTGATTCCTTTAGATGACCGTTCAAAGGAACCATCTCGTCTGGAACATTATCTGGACCTTGCGGATACTGCTCTTGGTTTAAAGCGTCCCGAACGCTGAAGTTCTAGTCAGCCCATCCAACGCCCGCTTCGCCCCGCGTTTGCCTGGTAAGCGTCTGATTGATGGTTTTTATGAGAATGTCTATGTCTGCCGGCTTCACCACGTAATCGTCCACTTGGTGCCGGATAGCGAGCACCGCACTTTCGAACGCCGGGTACCCAGTCAAAATGATGGTAACGCAGCGGGGATGACGTTTCTTCATCGCGCTGACCACCTGGAACCCGTCGCCTTCCTGGCCAATGTTCAGGTCTGAGAGCAGGACATCAAAACGTGCCGTATCGATTCGCTCGATCGCATCATCAACGCTTTCGGCGGTGGTGACTACAAATCCGTGGTCTTCAAGAACGGGCGGCAGGGTCAGTCGGATGCTTGGCTCATCATCGACAAACAGGAGACGCTTGCGATTCTGCATCTAGCCCCACGAACGACGGAAAATATATCGAAGAGTGTATACCCTAGCCGACGAAAGAAGCTACAATCTGTTCGCCTTCGTACACAGCTCAGCCTTTTTTCGCATTGGCTGCGAAGGCTATCGGATCGCGGGAAACTCAAACTTGATCCCCACTCGCGCCAGTATCGGCGGCCCCCAATTCTGCAATGGATTGGGAGGGCTTCCCGTCAACGTGACCACATAGCGACGATTGAGAAGATTCTCGGCCGCGAAGTAACCAGTTACTCCATGCCGAAACTCCCGGCCCGCATACAACTCCATCACATAGAACCCGCCCAACCGCAGGGTGTTGCGGTCATCGTCGAACTGCGCGCTGGAATAACGTCCCTGCACGCTGGCCATCACCTTTGAGGGATTCCAATAACGAAGTTCAACCGATGCCTGATGCCGGGGCACCTCGGGGATATTCAGGCCGATAAGCGAAGGCGTGGAATCTACCACCGTGGCATGGGCGTATTGATACCCGGCGGTGACCTGAACGTAGCTGGTGAGACGGTAACTGCCGTCTACTTCTGTGCCGATGGATCTGGTGCGCCCCAGGTTCTGACGCTGGCGCGTGGTCAGCGATGGTGTAACTGAAATTGTCACGTTGCTGACCGGATCGACCACATCGGCCCAGAAGAAGGTTTCACGCAGTTCTGCTCGATCACCAAGAGCAGTTTCTCTTGCCCCAGCTTCGGCGCCGCTGGCGCGCTCGGGACCGAGAAACGCGTTCGCATTCGTCAGCGTGCTCCCCTGCCGGAAGCTGCGATAAAGCTCATTCAAAGTTGGCGCCCTGAAAGATCGGTAGCCCGAAAGCGAAACAGACATGTTCGATCCGATCTTCCGTAGGATCGACAGCTTCGGGCTGAATGCGTTGGCATTGCGATCCGTGTAAACCGTATCGCTTACCGCATTTGATGGCAGGGAGATGCGGACATTGCTGCCGTTTGTATTGGTCCAACGGTCCCATCGCAACCCGCCGATGATCGTCCATTTGCCTGCCTGGAAAATATCTTGCCCAAAAATTCCCGTCGAGCCTTGCCTGCCACCCGCGATGTTGTTCGCGAAGTGATTGCCTGTGGTCGACGAGAAAAGTTGCTCATCGCTGGCGCCCATTACTTCTTGCGCATCAACGCCCGCGATCAGGGTCTGATGCCATAAGGTATGGTTCAACTGCACCGCCGTGCCGAGTTGCTGGGAAGGAACATGCTGGTTGTCGGTCAGGGCCTCCGTGCTGCGATCCGGCGCAACCGATGAAAACGTCTGATCGTAGCCTTGCACCAACCCGAAAACGCGCGCACTGATCCAATCATGGTCGCCGAGTCCGGTATTTATTCCGGCGACGCCAAATCCGGTACCTGTGCTGTTGGTTGTAAGAGCCGTGCCGTTGTGGCGGGCCTCATCGAAGAATGTGCCGCGCAGAAAAAGGCGTCCATTGTCGCGAATCTTGTATCCAAGCGAAGCGTCCACGCTGGCGTGTTTTGAATTCGCAGCCGTATCAACTGCGCCGCGCTGAAAACTGGGCACGAGAATGTAGCCGTCCGTCCTAGCCATATCTACGCCGGCGCTGAAGTCCCAGCGGGAAATCGCCGTGCCAGCCCACGCTGAAAGATCGGGCGTATTCTCGTTTCCGTAAGACAGATCGACAGACGCCGCGGTCCGGCTGGGAGTTCTCGTTACAAATTGGATGACGCCGCCGAGAGCGTCACTGCCATAGAGGTTCGAGGCTCCACCGCGTAAAACCTCGACGGTGGCGAGTTCCGCACGTGGAATCCGGTCCCAATAAACCCACCCTCCAAATGGATCGACAATGGGCACTCCGTACTCGAGCACGAGCGCCCGGCTGGGACCGCTGGCGCCCACGCCGCGCAAAGAAACCCCCTGGCTGGTCGGATTGGCGGCGCGACTGGATGATCGTCGGAATAGCGTGAACCCCGGCACCTGGCGCAACATGTCATCGAGCGTGAGACCAGGATTCGCTTCGACATCTTCCCGGTTGAGCAAAACGGCGCTGCCGGGCACATCCGACAGCTTCATCTCGCTGCGAGTGGCTGAGACCACGATCTGCTCTTCAACGTTGGCTGGTTGAAGCACAATTGCAAGCGGCGAAGTGGCTGTGCTCGTTTCCCACTGTTGGCTCGTTGACGCAAATCCCCGAGCTGATACGGTCAAAGTCCCCCGCGTATTCGGGATGCCAGTGATTTCAAATCTGCCATCCTGCCCAGTTCGCGTTGAGGTATTGAAGTTCGCGGAACGAAAGGCAACTTCCGCTGCAGCCACCGCAGCCCCGGTGCGGTCCTGTACCACGCCGCGCACGCTGAACGTTTGTTGAGCGTGGGCAGAGGAAAAAAAAGCAGCGAAGAAGAGGATGAGGGTGACAGCTTTCGTCATTCAACTCACGAATATCTGATGCTATCCGCGAATCCGGAGTTCTTCAATTCACACACCGGATAGCGCTACCGCTCTCGATCAAACCGATAACGCCCGCCGGTCGAGTGCGCCACAGACTCCGCTACCTTTAGGAAGGCGCGTCCGGCATGGGAAAGCGCCGCATGGCGCCGGTAAATGAGCCGCAGTTTTCGGTGAACGCTCAATTCCTGCACCGGAATTCTGACCAGTTCACCTCGCGCGATCTCATCTTCCACGCTGATCTCCGGCAGGAAAGCGACACCGTTCCCCATGGCGACAAAGCGCTTGATTGCCTGCAGGGTCGGCAGTTCCACGCCCATGTGCAGGGGAGTCTTGTGCTTTTTGAATGCCTGCAGCACCTTCTCGCGATAAGGGGAGGAAACGATGTGCGCCACGAATGACTCCGCGCCCAATTGCCGAATGCTCACTCTCGTCTCCTGGGCCAACGGATGCTGCGGCGGCACGACCAGGATCAATTCGTCCGAATAGACGATCACAGAACTCAGCTCAGGATCCTCGGGATCGTAGGTCAGGACGCCGAACTCGCAGTTATGTCTCAGCACATCATCGGGAATCTGGCTTCCGAGTGACCGCTGCACCATGATCCGGATTGCGGGATGCAGCCGTCCAAATTCTGCCAGCACGCGCAGCAGATACAGCGCTGTGAACTCATTGGCGCCGATCACCAGCTTGCCCTTTTGCAGCTCCCGCAGCTCCGCCAGCGCTTCCCGCGCATTCTCGCGGACATTGAGCAACTGCTCGGCGTACTCCTGCAAGACTCGACCCGCGTCGGTGACGAGCCCATCCCGCGACGACCGGTCAAAAAGCGGCTCGCCGATTTCGTCCTCGAGCTTGCGTATGGCCTGGCTTACAGCCGACTGAGTGCGGTAGAGTTTATCTGCGGCGCGAGAAAACCCGCCCTCGCGGGCCACCGCCAGAAAGACTTCCAGCTGCGAAATGTCCATCTTGGCATCCCATTAATTAAACTTCAGCAATCATTAGCGAATCTAATTCTATTAGAATACCTTAACATATCAACAACAATAATAAGCTTTGCTTCCACCTTCATCCCGCATAGCATAGAAAGAATTAAAAGAATTCCAGTCGGAGGGTTGGCATGAGTAACGCCAGGATCACGGTATTTGACACCACTCTGCGCGACGGCGAGCAGTCTCCCGGTTGCAGCATGAACGTGCACGAGAAGGTGCGCCTTGCCCTGCAACTCGATCGCCTCGGGGTGGACGTGATCGAGGCTGGGTTTCCCATCGCCTCGGACGGCGACTTCATGGCGGTGAAATCTGTGGCAGCGGCAGTTCCGCGCCCGATCATCGCCGCCCTGGCCCGTGCCGCCAA
>Ga0157369_10011073_pt1 | contig 10261 bp, 7 predicted proteins | sample C25metaG_FD_113461 | JGI IMG/M metagenome (GOLD analysis project Ga0157369, IMG submission 113461) | Corn rhizosphere microbial communities from Kellogg Biological Station, Michigan, USA - C2-5 metaG | ecosystem: Host-associated > Plants > Roots > Rhizosphere > Soil | place: USA: Michigan...
AACTCGCCGCTGATCGAGACGCTCGCCGAGGTGCTCGCGCGCGGCGCACGAAGCGGCGTCTTCCGCGGCGGCGTCGATGCATTGCAGCTCTACGTCACGATCGCCGCACTTTCCTATTTCTACCTGTCGAACAACCAGACGCTGTCCGCGGTGTTCGGACGCGATCTTGCAACGGCTCGCGCGCGAAAGGAAAGACTGCAGCACATGGTGGACGTCGTGCTCGGGTACCTGCGGGCCGATCGATGTGCGTGACGTCGACGTCCGTGACGATTGACACGAAACGTGCCCAACATCGATAATTAACCGGCTGGTTACCTGAAACGCGCTGCGCGCGCCCGCGCGGCGCCCGTCGGCGCCCCTCGCGCAGTCCCTGGAGAAGCGATGCAAAGCTCGCCGTGGCGGCGCCTTCTTTTTTCCTCGTGGGCGCGGCCGATCATCCTCGTCGCGCTCTTGATCGTGCTGTGGCAGCTCGCGATCGTCGTGTTCCGCATCCCGCCGTACCTGATTCCGGCGCCGCTTGCGGTCGTAAAGCAGCTCGTCACCCAATGGCCGGATCTGCTGCGGCAAACCGGCTACACCACGTACGCGACGCTCGGCGGCTTCGCGCTGTCGATCGCCTTCGGCATCCCGATGGCGTTGATGATCGCCTATTCGCGCACGATCGAAAGCTTCGTCTACCCGCTGCTCGTTTTTTCGCAGAGCGTGCCGAAGGTTGCCATCGCGCCGCTGTTCGTCGTGTGGTTCGGCTTCGGCATCATTCCCAAGATCATCGCGGCATTCCTGCTCGGATTCTTCCCGGTGGTGGTCTCCACCGTGGTCGGCTTCAAGTCGGTCGACCGCGACATGCTCGATCTCGCGCGCTCGATGAAGGCGTCGAAGCTGCAGACGTTCCGGCGCATCAGCCTGCCGCAGGCGCTGCCGTCGATCTTCGCCGGGCTCAAGGTGTCGGTCACGCTGGCGGTCGTCGGCGCCGTCGTCGGCGAGTTCGTCGGCTCCAACTCGGGCATCGGCTACGTGCTGCAGATCGCCAACGGCAATTTCGACCTGCCGCTGATGTTCGCGGCGCTCACGATCCTGTCGCTCGTCGGCGTGCTGCTGTTCGCCGCGGTCGACCTCGTCGAGCGTTTCATGATTCCGTGGCACGCGTCGCAGCGCAACGAATTCAGCGCCACCGCCTGACGTACCGGCGGCGGCTTCGCAACGTCGTTCAATGAGGAGGGGATTCATGTTGAAGCGCATTCTTCCGATCGTCGTCGCGGCGTTCGCGCTGACGGCCGGCGCCGCGTTCGCGCAGGGCAAGGAAAAGGTGGTGCTGCTGCTCAACTGGTACACCTACAGCGAGCACGCACCGTTCTACCTCGGCAAGGCGCGCGGCTACTTCGACCAGGAAGGCATCGACCTCGACATCCAGGAAGGTCGCGGCTCCGGCGTCACCGTGCAGGCGGTGGCCGCGGGCACGGCGGCGTTCGGCTACGCCGACGTGCCGACGATGATCAAGGCGGCGTCCAAGGGCGCGCCGGTGATCGCGGTCGGTGTGGCGCTGCAGACGTCGCCGATGTCGGTGATGGGCTTCGCCGACAAGAACATCCGCAAGCCCGAGGACATCAAGGGCAAGACCGTCGCGGTGACGCCCGGCGACTCGATGTCGCAGATCTGGCCGCTGTTCCTGCAGAAGACGGGGCTCAAGCAGAGCGATTTCAAGACGGTCGCCGGCGATGCGCAAACGAAGCTCAACGCGGTGATCAACGGTCGCGCGGACCTGCTGCTCGGCTACGTGATGGACCAGGCGATCAAGCTGCAGGATGCCGTGCACAAGCCGGTATATGCGATCCGCTTCGCCGATTACGGCGTGAACATGGTGAGCTCGGGCATCATCGTGCAGAAGGATTACCTGAAGGCGCACGAGGATGTCGTCAAGCGCTTCCTGCGCGCTGCGACGCGCTCGCTCGAGGACGCCGCGAAGGATCCGGCGGCGGCCGTCGATGCGATGCTGAAGGCGAATCCGAAGTCGGGCGTGCGCGACACCGCGATCATCGGCATGAAGGAGACGGCGCGCCTCTACAAGGGCCCCGACAACCCGAACGACCGGCCGCTGCGCGTCGGTGCGAAGAACATGGCGGAAACGCTGGATCTGCTCACCGAATACGGTGGCGTCGACAAGTCGCAGGCGGGCAAGGCCGAGGATTACTACACGAACGCGTACCTGCCCTGATTCGCAAACCTTCGCGCACGATGCCGATTGCCGCCGAATTCGTCGCTGGCGCCCGCGAAGCATCGACGGCTTCGCGGGCGTTGATCGAGATCGACGGCGTCTCGAAAACCTACGAAACCGCCGATGGGCCGGTCGAATCGCTGAAGCCGCTGACGTTCGCGATCGACGACGGCGAATTCATCGCGATCGTCGGCCCGTCGGGCTGCGGCAAGTCGACGCTTCTCAAGATGGTTGCCGGCCTCTTGCCGGTCACGTCGGGCGAGATCCGCGTCGGGGGCCGGCGCGTCGACGGCCCGCCGGACGACGTCGGCATCGTGTTCCAGAGCGCGGTGCTGCTCGCGTGGCGCACCGTGCTCGAGAACGTGATGCTGCAGATCGAGATGCGCCGTCTCGACAAGGCGAAATACCTGCCGAAGGCGCAGGCGCTGCTGCGTCTCGTCGGCCTCGACGGGTTCGAGAAGAAGCTGCCGTGGCAGCTTTCGGGCGGCATGCAGCAGCGCGCATCGATCTGCCGCGCGCTCGTCCACGATCCCGCGGTGCTGCTGATGGACGAGCCGTTCGGCGCGCTCGACGCGATGACGCGCGAGAAGATGAACGTCGAGCTGCAGCGGATCTGGTTCGAGACGAAGAAGACCGTGCTGTTCATCACGCACAGCATCCCGGAGGCGGTGTTCCTCGCCGATCGCGTGCTCGTCATGTCGGAGCGGCCGGGCACGATCGCCGCGATCTACGACGTGAAGCTGCCGCGCCCGCGGTCGCTTCGCGTGATGGGCCAGTCCGATTTCGGCGAGCTCACGCAGACGATCCGCGCGCACTTCTACGCGCAGGGCACGCTCGACGCCTGATACCGCAGCGGCGCACGATCGATGACCACCGGCGCAACCCACTTTCGCATCGCCGCGATCGACTGTTTCGAGCGGCCGCTTTGCTATCGGCTGCCGTTTCGTTTCGGCGCGACGACCGTCACGCACGGCGTGCAGGCGTTCGTGCGCGCGCGCATCGTGACCGCCGATGGCCGGGCCGGCGAAGGCGCCAGCGCCGAGCTGATGGTGCCGAAGTGGTTCGACAAGCGCCCCGAGCTTTCCAGCGCGCAGAACGTCGACGCGCTGCGCACGTCGCTGGCCATCGCGCGCTCCGCGTATCTTGCGCAGCGTGAGCCGCGAAGCGCATTCGGCCATTTCGCCGCGCATGTCGCCGAATGCCGATCGGAAGGCGAGCGGCACGATCTCCCGGCGCTCGCGGCGGCGTTCGGTGCAGCGGAAATCGACAAGGCGCTGCTCGACGCGCTGTGCAACGCGCTCGGCATCTCCTTTTTCACCGCCCTGCGCGGCAACGCCATCGGTTTTGCGCCGGCATCGGTTGCGCCCGATCTCGACGGCATCGACGCCGCTGCGTTCGTGACTACGCTCGTCCCGCGCGAATCGATCGCCGTGCGCCACACGATCGGTCTCGCCGACGTGCTCGAGGGACACCCGCACGCGGTCGGCGACGGCCTGCCCGAATCGCTCGACGAGGTCGTCGCCCACTATGGCGTGCGGTGGTTCAAGATCAAGTTGTCGGGGGATCCCGCGGCGGACATCGTGCGTCTGATCGCGATCGCCCGCGTGCTCGACCGCCTGCCGCGATACGGCGTCACGCTCGACGGCAACGAGCAGTATTCGGGCATCGACGCGCTTCGCGAGTTCCTGCGCGAGCTCCGCGCGACACCCGCGCTCGAGCGGATGTGCGCATCGCTCGCCTTCATCGAGCAGCCGCTGCCGCGGCAGCGCACGTTCGAGTCGGACGTTTCGGCGATCGGCGCGGTTCCGCTGCTGATCGACGAGGCGGATGCCACGCTGGACGCGTTCCCGCGCGCACGCGCGCGCGGCTATCGCGGCGTGTCGAGCAAGAGCTGCAAGGGACTGTACAAATCGCTCGTCAACGCGCTGCGCCGCACGCTGTGGAATCGAGCGGGCGAGGGCGGCTTTTTCCTGTCCGCGGAAGACCTCACGACACCGGCCGGGCTCGCGGTGCAGCAGGACCTGGCGCTGGCGAGCGTGCTCGGTCTTGCGCACGTCGAGCGCAACGGTCACCACTACATCGACGGCATGGCGAGTGCACCCCGGCACGAGCAGGCATCGTTTCTCGCTGCGCACCCGGACCTGTACGAGCGCTCGCACGGCGCCGTGCGGCTCGCCATTCGAGGCGGGGCGCTCGCACTCGGCTCGCTCGCGCAGCCGGGATTCGCGAGTGCCGCGATGCCCGACTGGTCAACGCTCACGCCGATGCGGGCGCCGCCTTCGCGCGCGCGAGGCGCGGCAGGCGCCGGCGACGCGCCCATCGCACCCCAAACGCAACGGAGCACCTGACATGGCAACGCAACGCCTGGGCATCATCATGAACGGCGTCACCGGGCGCATGGGCACGAACCAGCACCTGGTCCGCTCGATCGTCGCGATCCGCGCGCAGGGCGGCGTGGCGCTTCGCAACGGCGATCGCGTGATGCCCGATCCGATCCTGATCGGCCGCAACGAAGACAAGCTGCGCGCGCTCGCGCAGGCACATGGCATCGAGCGCTACGACACCGATCTCGAACGGGCGCTCGCCAATCGCGGCGACACGGTGTTCTTCGACGCCGCCACGACGCAGATGCGCCCGGCACTGCTCAGGCGCGCCATTGCCGCCGGCAAGCACGTCTACTGCGAGAAGCCGATCGCCGTCGATCTCGCCGATGCGCTCGACATCGCGCGCACCGCAGAGCGCGCCGGTGTGCGGAATGGGGCCGTGCAGGACAAGCTGTTCCTGCCCGGGCTGCTCAAATTGCGGATGCTGCGCGAGGCGGGCTTCTTCGGCCGCATGCTCTCGGTGCGCGGCGAATTCGGCTACTGGGTGTTCGAGGGCGATCTGCAGCCGGCGCAGCGCCCGTCGTGGAATTACCGTGTCGAGGACGGCGGCGGCATCATCCTCGACATGATGTGCCATTGGCGCTACGTGCTCGACAACCTGTTCGGCGAAGTGCGCAGCGTGAGCTGCCTCGGCGCGACGCACGTTCCGAAGCGCTGGGACGAGAACGGTGAGCCGTACGAGGCCACCGCCGACGACGCGTCGTACGCGACGTTCACGCTCGAAGGCGGCGTGATCGCGACGATCAACAGCAGCTGGTGCGTGCGCGTGCGCCGCGACGATCTCGTCACGTTCCAGGTCGACGGCACGCACGGTTCAGCGGTCGCCGGCCTGCAGCGCTGCCTCACGCAGCCGCGCGTCAATACGCCGCGCCCGGTGTGGAATCCCGACGTGAAGCAACCGATCGACTTCTACGCCGGCTGGGAGGAAGTGCCCGACGCGACGTTCTACGACAACGGCTTCAAGGTGCAGTGGGAGCTTTTCATCCGGCACGTCGTCGAGGATGCGCCGTTCAAGTGGACGCTGCGCGAGGGCGCCAAAGGCGTGCAGCTCGTCGAGCTCGCGCTGCAGTCGTGGAAGGAGCGCCGTTTCGTCGATGTGCCGGCGCTGCCGGCGTGAGCGCGCAGGGCCGCTCCGCGCGAACGAGCCCCGGCGACGCGCAGGCCGGGCCGGTGCGTACACGACCCGATGACGGGCCCGTGGCGAGCGTGGACGCAGGGTAGGCCGTGATGGATACGGCCGGATATCGGAGACGACGATGAACGACGCTGCGAAAACGGGATTGCAGATCGTGCTGCCCGATGCCGGCGGCCGGTTGACGACGCACATGCTGCGCGAGCCGCGGCATTTCCTGCAGCGCCAAGCGCGCGCGTTCACGCGCGTCGCCTATTCGGCAGCGCACGTCGTCTCCGATCCGCTGGCGGCGATCGATCCGACGCTCGACGTCGCGATCGACTGGGATGCGACGATCGCGTATCGCCGCCACCTGTGGTCGCTCGGCATGGGTGTGGCCGAGGCGATGGACACGGCGCAGCGGGGGATGGGACTCGACTGGCCGACGTCGCTGGAGCTGATCAGGCGAACGCTCGATGCGGCGCGCGACGTCCCCGACGCGCGCGTGGCGAGCGGCGCCGGCACCGACCAGCTCGCGCCCGAGGACGCGCGCTCGCTTGCCGACGTGATCGCCGCCTACGAGGAGCAGATCGCGGCGATCGAAGCGCTCGGCGGCCGGATCATCCTGATGGCGAGCCGCGCGCTCGCGCGCATCGCACGCTCACCCGACGATTACGCGCACGTGTACGCGAAGGTGCTGGCGCAGGTGCGCGAGCCGGTGATCCTGCACTGGCTCGGCGAGATGTTCGACCCGGCGCTCGCCGGCTACTGGACCGGCAGGCGCGATCCGGCGGCCGATCCGAGCCACGGTGCGGCGATGGACGTTTGTGCCAGCCTGATCGCGAGCAACGCATCGAAGATCGACGGCATCAAGGTGTCGCTGCTCGACGCGGGCAAGGAAATCGACCTGCGCCGGCGGCTGCCGCCCGGCGTGAAGATGTACACGGGCGACGATTTCAATTATCCGTCGCTGATCGCCGGCGACGGGCAGCGCCACAGCCACGCGCTGCTCGGCATATTCGATGCAATCGCGCCCGCGGCATCGGCGGCGCTGGCCGAGCTCGCCGATGGGCGCGTCGACGCGTTCCACGAAATCCTGGCGCCGACCGTGCCGCTGTCGCGGCACATCTTCGCGGCGCCTACGCGCTTCTACAAGACGGGCGTCGTGTTCATGGCCTGGCTCAACGGCCACCAGTCGCACTTCACGATGGTGGGCGGCCAGCAGAGCGCGCGCAGCCTCGTGCATCTCGCCGAGCTTTTCCGCCTCGCCGACCGCGCCGGGCTGCTTGCGGATCCCGAGCGCGCGGTGGCGCGGATGCAAACGCTGCTCGCGCTGCATGGCGTCGCGACCTGACGCACAACCCTCGTTCGCATGATGAGCTCGCCCGATCCTGGACTGTTGTCGATCAACACGGCCACCGTTCGCGCGCAATGGCCGCTGCACGAGATCATCGCCGCCCTTGCGCGCCATGGCATTCGCGGCATTTCGCCGTGGCGCGACCAGGTGGCGCGCACCGGCCTCAACACGGCCGCGCAGCAGATCCGGGATGCGGGCCTCACGGTGAGCGGCCTTTGCCGCGGGGGCATGTTTCCGACACCCGATCGGCAGGCGCGCCGCGTCGCGCTCGACGACAACCGGCGCGCGGTCGATGAAGCGGCCACGCTCGGTGCGCGCTGTCTCGTGCTGGTCGTCGGCGGCCTGCCGGCCGATGCGCGCGGCACGATCGTTTCGAAGGATCTCGCCGGCGCGCGCGAGATGGTGCGCGACGGGATCGGCGATCTGCTCGACTACGCGCGCGGCGCCGGCGTGCCGCTGGCGATCGAGCCGCTGCATCCGATGTACGCGGCCGATCGAGCGTGCGTCAACACGATGGCGCATGCGAACGATCTTTGCGACGAGCTGGCGCCGAACGGCAAGGATGGGCTCGGCATTGCCGTCGACGTGTACCACGTCTGGTGGGATCCCGACCTCGAGGCGCAGATCACGCGCGCCGGTGCGCAGGATCGTCTCTATGCGTACCACATATGCGATTGGCTCGTGCCCACGGTGGATCTGCTCAACGACCGCGGGATGATGGGCGACGGCGTGATCGACCTGCGCCTGATCCGCTCGTGGATGCAGGGCGCGGGCTACCGCGGCATGCACGAAGTGGAGATCTTCTCGTCGGGCAACTGGTGGAAGCGCGACGGCGACGAAGTGCTGCTGACGTGCCGCGCGCGGCACGAGCAGGCGAGCTGAGCGACGTGCCGGTCAGCGCGGCGGTGTCGCGAGCGAGGGGGTCGCGCCGGATGGCGCAATGACCTGGTTCGTCATGGCCACCGGAACCGTTTCCTCCGCCGCGGGCGCGGTGGGCTTCGCCTCGAGCCTTTGCAGCACGTCGTCGCGGAAGATCGGCTGGAAGCGGTTGCCGGGCCGCAGCAACCCGCGTTCCTTCTGCAGGAACGCGAGCACGGTCGCCGCCGAGTGCGTCCAGTTGCGCGCGCCCGATTCGGCGAAGCCGGGGCCGCCCGTCGCGCCACGGCTGCCGAGCGGATGATCCTTCGAATCCTTGCCCATCCAGAAGCCGAGCACGACGCCTTTCTCCGGATGTTCGGGCGAACCGGGAACGAACAGCATCAGCCACACGTCGGACGTCTTGCCGTCGGCATTCGTCGCCGTGCCTGTCTTGCCCGCGATCGCGCCGGCCGCGTCGAGCGGGAACGCCAGCGTCCGCTGCTTGCGTTCCTGCGGCTTGAGTTTCCATACCGCATCGCTCAACGGATCCATGCCCGGGATCACGCCGGTGCGAAGCGACGCCGCGGTGCCCGTGGGTCCGATGTCGAGCGGCCCTTGCAACAGCTCGACCATCGCGATCGACACCGCCGGATGCATCAGGCGCTCGGGCGCCGGATGGTTTTCGCCCTTGATGTCGCACGCCTTCGCTTGCCCGTCGTCGCCGCTGTACAAAAGCGAGCGCCCGTCGCGGCACACGTCGTTCGCGAAGCGCGGCGTCACGCGAAAGCCGCCGTTCACGAACGCCGCGGTCGTCGCCATCGCCAGCGGATTGACTTCCGATGCGCCGATCGCCGTCGTCGGGTACGGTTGCAGCGGATGCTTCGGATCGCGCGGCATCCCCAGCCGGTAGGCGAGGTCGATCACGTTCCTGATGCCGGCGCGGGCGCCGGCGCGCATCGCGGCGGTATTGCGCGATTCGCCGAGCGCGATGCGGCAGCTGATCTCGCCGCGGTACTCGGGCTCGGAACGCGAATGGAAGTTCTCGATCTTCTTCACGCCGCGGCCGCGCCCCAGCGACACGAACACCGGCGCGTCGAGCACCGTGCAGCGCTCGAGGACCTGTGCCGCGATGTCGTCGACGGAGGCCGGCGCGGCGTCGCCGGCGAGCACTTCGTTCGCGAGGCGTTCGACGAGGCCGCCGTAGGTGAAGATCTTGAACGTCGAGCCCGGCTGGCGCCAGCCGGTCGCGATCACGTCGTACTTGAAGCGCGCGAAGTCGACGTTGCCGACTTCGGCGAGCACGTCCCCGGTGAAATCGACGGCGAACGCGCCGGCGCGCAACTCGTCGTTGTCGGTGTCGCCGCCGTGGCGTGCGAGGTAGGTCTGGACCGTGAGATCCACCGCTTTCGCGAGCACGTCCTGCAGCGCGTCGTCACGGGTGATCGAGATCGTGAGCCCGCCCGTATTGATGGGAAAGCGATCCTTGTAGAGAAGCCGCACGCGCTCCATGAAGTGGTCGCGCGTGCCGCAGCCGGTGCCCGGCGCGATGATCTCCTTGCGCAGCGACGTTTCGACGAGGTTGGCCGCGCGCTCGAACGCGACGTCGTCGATCACGCGCTGGTCGCGCATCAGATCGAGCACGCGCACGGTGCCGCGCGCCGCTTCCGCCCAGTTCGCGTCGTGGATCTGCGCGCGTGTCGTCAGCATCGGGTCGGTGGCGAACGAGCGGTCGGGTAGCGCGGGCCGGTTGATCAGCGACACGATGAACGCCGCCTGGTGCAGCGCCAGTGCGTTCGCCGGCTTGCCGAAATACGCGCGGCTCGCCGCTTCGATGCCGTACTGGCCGCGGCCGAAGTACGGCATGTTGACGTAGCTCAGCAGCAGCTCCCTGCGCGTGAACTGGCGCTCGATCCGCAGCGCCATGACGATGTCGCCGATCTTCTCCATCTCGGTCGACGCGCGCCCGGTGCCGCCACGCAGGTGCTTCGCAATCTGCATCGTCAGCGTGGAGGCGCCCGAACGGCTCTCCTGCAGCATGCGCTTGCCGAGTGCCCGCACGATCGCCGCCTTGTCGATGCCCTCGTGCGAGAAGAAGTTCCGGTCCTCGGACGCGAGGATCGCGCGCACGAAGAGCGGCGGGATGTCGGCCGCGTCGGTGATCAGGATCCGGTGCTCGGGCGAGGAGATGCAGGCCACCGTGCGCGCATCCTCGTTGACGAGCACCGACTGCTGCGCGAAGTAGGCGGGGTCGCGCAGCCGCGCGATCGTCGTGCGATCGAGGTCGAGCCACGCGTCGATCCGGTCGGCATAACGCGAATCGATCGCCTCGGCGATCGGCT
>Ga0157369_10011076_pt1 | contig 10259 bp, 9 predicted proteins | sample C25metaG_FD_113461 | JGI IMG/M metagenome (GOLD analysis project Ga0157369, IMG submission 113461) | Corn rhizosphere microbial communities from Kellogg Biological Station, Michigan, USA - C2-5 metaG | ecosystem: Host-associated > Plants > Roots > Rhizosphere > Soil | place: USA: Michigan...
ATCCCGGCATCTCCGCGTTGGCATCGTGCAGCCAGCACGCGGCAGTGCGCCCGTCGGAGAGCGCAAGGAGCGGCGGCACCTCCCGGTCGCAGCGCTCGAACCGGTAGGGGCACCGCGGGTGGAAGCGGCACCCGGACGGCGGACGCGCCGGGTCGGGCACCTCGCCCGGAAGCGCCTCCGGCATCTCGCCCCGACCGTCGGCGTGCGGAATCGCCGCGATCAGCGCCTGCGTGTAGGGATGCAGCGGCTCCCGCCACATCGCCTCGGCCCGCCCCTCCTCGACGATCTCGCCGAGATACATCACGGACACCGAGTCCGCTGCGTACCGCACGATCGCGAGATCGTGCGAGATCAGGAGCAGGCCGATCTGCTCCGTGCGGGCGAGCGTGATCAGAAGGTTTGCGAGCTGCGCCTGCGCCGATGCGTCGAGCGACGACAGCGGCTCGTCGAGGACGATCACGGAAGGCCGCGCGGCGAGGGCGCGCGCGACGGCGATCCGCTGCCGCTGGCCGCCGCTGAAGCGGTGCGGGTAGCTGTCGGCAGCCGCGGGGGTGAGGCCGACGCGATCGAGGAGGCTGCCGACCTCGCGCTGGCCGACGCGGCGGCGGACACCGGCGGCGACCATCGCGTCGACGAGCTGCGCGCCGACCGTGCGGCGGGGGTTGAGCGACGAGAACGGATTCTGGAACACCATCTGCAGGCGAACCAGCTCGCGCGGCCGTGCACGCCGGCTGAGCGGCGTCACCGCGTGGCCCTCGAACACGATCGAGCCGGACCGTGCGGGCATCAGGCCCACCGCTGCACGCGCAAGTGTCGACTTGCCGCAGCCGCTCTCGCCGACGAGCCCGACGATCTGGCCTGGCTCGACCGTGAGTGTCGCGCCGGCCACCGCCGGCACCGGCTCGCGCCCGCGGCGCTCGTAGACGACCTCGACGTCGTTCAGCTCGAGGACGCTCATACCCGCTCCAGTAGGACATCCCTGAACGGATCGACGGGGCAGGCGAAGCGCCTGCCGTCACGTTCGATCAACGGGGGCTCGTCCGTCGTGCACGACTCGATCGCATACGCGCACCGTGGATGGAACGAACAACCGGACGGAAAATGCCCGGCCGCGGGCGGAGACCCCGGAATCGAGACGAGCGGAGCACTGCCGTTCGTCTCCGGATGCGGCAGGGCCGCAAGCAGCGCCTTCGTGTACGGATGGCGCGGCGCGCGCAGAACGCCGCTGCTCGCTCCCTGCTCGACGACGCGGCCCGCGTAGAAGACCGAGATCGTCTCCGCGATCGACGACATCACGCCGAGATCGTGGGTGATCAGAATCACCGATAGACCCATCCGCTCCCGAAGGTCGTCGAGCAGGCGCAGGATTCCCGCCTGCACGGTCACGTCGAGAGCCGTTGTCGGCTCGTCGGCGATCAGCAGCTTCGGCTCGCAGGCCAGGGCCATGGCGATTGCAATGCGCTGTCGCATGCCGCCCGAAAACTGATGCGGGAAGGCGTTCAGGGCGCCCGTGGGGTCAGGGATGCGCACGTCGCCGAGCAGCTCGCCGGCGCGCCTGCGGGCCGCCTGCCGCGAGAGGCCGAGGTGGCGGCGCATGTGCTCCGACAGCTGGCGCCCGATCGACATCATCGGATGGAGCGAGGTGAGCGGATCCTGGAAGACCATCGCGATCTCGCGGCCGCGAACATCGCGCAGTTCTCGCTTCGAGAGCGCGAGCAGGTTCCGCTTGTCGTACATCGCAGTCCCCTCGACGGTGGCGCCCAGGGGCAGCAGGCCCAGGAGCGCGAGCGCGGACATCGTCTTGCCGCTGCCGCTCTCGCCCGCAACGCCGAAGACGGTGCCCGGCTCGACCGAGTACGAGACGCCGTCGACGATCGTCAACGGCCCTTCCGGCCCGGGCAGGCTGACCGACAGCCCCTCGACAGTGAGCAGCGCCGCCATCAGCCGCGCGGCCCGCCCGCAGCCGAGCGAGGATCGAAGATGTCGCGGAGACTGTCGCCGAGGAAGTTGAACGCGAGCACCGCGGTGAAGATGGCGAGCCCGGGAAACGTGCTCATCCACCAGTTCTGGAAGTAGTCCGTTCCGGTGGCGACCATCGCGCCCCACTCAGGCGACGGCGGCTGAGCGCCGAGGCCGAGAAAGGACAGCCCGGACAGCAGGAGGATCGCGTTGCTCAGGTCGAGCGTCGCGAGCACCACGACCGGGCCGACGACGTTCGGCAGGACGTCGCGGAAGAGCGCCTGGCGCGCCGACGACCCGAGCAGGCGGCTGGCCTGGACGAACTCCGTGTCGCCGGTCGACATCACGAGCCCGCGCACGACACGTGCGTAGGTTGGCCACGAGACGACGACGAGCGCGAGCACCGCATTGCGAATGCTCGGGCCCAGCGATGCCGTCACCACCATTGCCAGGATGATCGCGGGGAACGCGAACACGAGATCGGTGAGGCGCATCACGGTTCCGTCGATCCAGGAGCGGAAGTAGCCCGCGATCATCCCGAGGAGACCGCCGATCAGCATCGAGAGGCTGACGAGCAGGAGCGCCAGCGGCAGCGTCAGCCGGGTCCCATAGACGACGCGGCTGAAGATGTCGCGGCCGAGCTCGTCGGTGCCGAAGAGGTGGGCGCCCGACGGGTGCAGGAACGGCGGGAAGTTCTGCGCCAGCGGGTCGGACGGCGCGATCACCGGCGCGAAGATGGCGACGACGATCCACACCGCGGCGATCAGCAAGCCGATGATCGCCAGCGGCTGCCGCCAGATGGAGCGTCCTGTGGCAGGCCGGCGGCGCCGGACGCGGAACCGGTAGCGGAACGGCAGCTGGGCGGGTGTCGAGCTCACGTGACGCGAATCCGCGGGTCGATGACCCCGTAGAGGATGTCGACGATGAAGTTGATCGTGATGTAGACGAGTGCGACGAAGAGGCTGACGCCCATGATCGCCGGCAGGTCGAGGCTGATCGCGCTCTGGTAGGCGTACTGGCCGATCCCCGGCCAGGCGAAGATCTTCTCGACCAGCACCGAGCCCGTCATCACGTTCGCGAAGGCAAGCCCGATCACGGTGATCAGGGACGGCATCGCCGCCCGTAACGCATGCCGCCAGACGACCGTCCGCTCGGGCATCCCCTTCGCTCGTGCGGCCTGTACGTAGTCCTCGCCGATCACCTCGAGGATCGCCGAGCGGGTGTAGCGCGTGAGCAGGCCGACGTTGGCGAGCGCCAGCACGAGGGCGGGCAGCACCAGGTGGTGGAGCGCGTTCACAGCGGTGCCCCACTGGCCGCCGAGTACCGCGTCGACCGTGTAGAGCCCGGTCTCGTGCGGCGGCGTGGTGAAACTCGGATCGAGCCGGCCGCCGCCCGGAAACCACGGCAAGCGGAAGAAGAACGCATAGAGCGCGAGCAGCGCCAGCCAGAACGTCGGCGCCGAGATGCCGCCGAGCGAGACGAACCGCAGCACGTGGTCGGTGAAACGATTGCGCCTGATCGCAGAGAGAACGCCGAACCCAACCCCGACGGCAAGGGCGAGCACGATCGAGAGCAAGGCGAGCTCCGCGGTCGCGGGGATTGCCTGGCCCAGGTCGTGGGTGACCGCATTGTGCGTCTGCTCCGACTGGCCGAGGTCGCCGTGCACGAGATTGAGCAGGTAGCGGCCGTACTGGACGGGAAGCGGCTTGTCGAGCCCGTAGTGGGCGCGGAACGAGGCGACCGCCTTCGGATCGAACTGCGCGGCCTGGCCGAGGTTCGCACGGACAGGGTCACCGGGCACGAGGTGCGTCAGCAGGAACGCGATCAGCGTGATCCCGAGCGACAGCAGCACGAGCGCCACGAGGCGCCGCGCGACGAAGTTGACCAGAGGGCGGGACGGCATGAAACGCCGCCCCGCCCTCTGGTGGATCGGACTAGCGGGTGCCGACTGCGCTGACGTCAAGCACCCAGGTGAAGTTGAGCGTGGCGTTCGTCAGGTTCTTGCTCGAGACGATCGCCTGTGAGGGCTGGAACAGCGGGTAGAACGGACCCTCGGCGTTCAGCCGCCGCTGGATCTGGCGGAAGATTGCCGCCCGGTGCGTGTCGTTCGTCGTGCGTGCCGCCTTGTCGCCGAGCGCGGCGAGCGACGGATCGAGCGAGCGCACCCAGTTGACCCGCAGGGCGGAGTGTCCACCCGGCAGGAAGACGAGGTAGTCGTTCGGGTCCGGATAGTCCGGGCCCCAGTACGACTGCGACATCTGGTTCTTGCCGGCCGCGTACGCCGTCAGGAACGTGTTGACCGGCGTGCCGCTCAGGTTGGCGGTGATCCCCGCGGCTGCGAGGTCGGCCTTGGTCTTCTGGGCGAGCGTGGCGAAGTCGATCCCGTTGATCGTCAGGCCGGCCGGGTAGGCGAGCGTGATCGTCGGATTCGAGATGCCCGAGGCGGCGACTTCCTTCTTCGCGGCCGCGATGTTCGTCTTGACGGCTTCCTTGGCGGGCAGCGCACCGAGGAAGACCGACGGCACCATGCCGGCGGACTGGATCGAGCCGGGGCCGCCGAGCTTGGCAAACGCCTTGTAGTCGAGCGCCAGCCGGATCGCCTTGCGGATGTGGGCGTTCGCCGTCACCGGGGAGATCTTCGGGTCCATGTTCACGTCGATGTTGAACAGGTTGGGCGACGGCGTGATCTGAACCTTGACGTTCTTGTTGCTCCGCAGCGAGTTCGCCTGCGTCGAAGAGAGGTCGAGTGCGATCTCATTTGCGCCGCGCTGCACGTTCAGCAGCTGGGTCGGGGCGATCATGTTCCGGATCACGACCTTCTGGAAGGTCGGCTTGTGACCCCAATAGAGCGGGTTTGCGACCAGCACGATCTGCTGGACGTTGCTGAACGACTGGATCGTGTACGGACCGCTGCCCTGGGAGTTGTTGTTGAGGAACTCCTCGGCCTTGTCCTTCTTGTCGGCGCCCTTGGCGTCGGTGCCGCCGTGCGCCTTCACGACCTTCGAGTTGACGATGCCGAGCGCGGCGTTGGCGACGATACGCGTCAGAGCCGGGTTCGGTACCGAGGACTTGAGCACCACGGTCCACTTTGTGGGCGCGGAGACCGTCACGTTCGCGAGCAGGAACGAGCCGCTCGAGTTGAGGTTCTGGAGCCTCCGGAAGCTGAAGAGGACGTCCTTCGAGGTCAGCTGCGTGCCGTCGGAGAAGCGCACGTTCTTGCGCAGGTTGAACTTGAACAGCTTCGCTCCGTTGGTGACGGAGAACGACGTCGCCAGCGACGGCACGGGAGTCGTCCCGGCGCCCTTGAACGTGAGCAGCGTGTCGTAGACGGCGTGGTCGACGATCGAGGAGGTCGGCTCGAACTCGCGCTGCGGGTCGACCGACTTGACGACGAACGACGTGTCGACGACGAGCGTCGAGTCTGCGCTCGCCCGGTCGACCGCCGCGTTGCCGCGGGATGTGCCAACCGAGACCGTAACCGCGAGCGCGGCGACGACCACAGCCAGGGCAGCGAGGCGGGAGCGTGTTCCCCCCATCCTCGGAATGGCTCTCTTCATGATGCTCCTCTCGTTGCGATGCATGGGTTTGAAATCAGATCCGTACGAGCTGTGACGCGTCAAACGATCTGGAGTTCGCGAGTGAGGTCGGTCTTGTCGCCAAAACGCGCCAGCGACAGCTCGACGAGCGAGGGATGGCGCGGCTCCTCGCCGGTGATCGCCGCGGCGAGCCGGCGACCGATCGCCGGCGCCATCATGAAGCCGTGCCCGCTGAAGCCGGCGGCGAGCCACAGGCCGTCGAGGCCGTCGACCCCGCCGAGGATCGGCTGGTGGTCGGGTGTCACGTCGTAGTCGCCCTCGACGAGCAGCGGATACGAGACGTACTGGAGGACGGGCAGGATCGCCTCGACGCCCTGCTGCACCGTGCGGCGCCAGACGGCCCGCCCGGACTCGACGTCTCCTTCCGCGGCGAGGTCGCTGGACAGCACCCTCCCGTTGGCGAGCTGCTTCGCGGCGAAGTGGCGTTCGGACGCGATCACGAGGGGCTCGACCAGCCGCTCGCGGATCGGGTCGCTGAGAAAGAGGTAGCGCCGCTGCCTTTCGATCGGCAGGGTGAGCCCAAGCGGCCGGACGATCGAGACGCTGTCTGCACCGGCGGCGATGACGACCTGGCCCGCCCGGACCGCCGTTCCGTCGGCGAGCCGCACCGACCAGCCTTCGCCGTCGGAGGCGACCGAGTCGACCGCACCGATCAGGATCTCCACCCCGCTCCGGCTGGCCGCTTCGGCAAACGCTTCGACGACGCCCTGTGGCTGGTCGAAGTAGCCGTCCTCGCCGCACCACGCGGCACCGGTCAGCGAGTCGCCGACGAGCCCGGGTACGAGCTCCTCCGCCTCGGCCGGGGTGACGATCCGGGAAGGGATCCCCAGCTCGTTCTGAAGGCTGACATTGGCTGCAAGCCGCGCAAGCGACTCGTCGGTCTCGGCCAGGAAGGCGTATCCACACTCCTCCAGCACGGGGCGCGCGCGTGCCTGCAGCCGATCGGTGACATCGCGGTAGAACGCGAGCGACTCGATCGCCATGTCGCAGTTGACGCGTGTCCCCCACTGCTGGCGCACACCGCCCGGCTGGACGCCTGAGGCGCCCGCCCCCACCCCCGACCGCTCGAGGACTGCCACTCGGCGAACCCCCAGGTGCGCCAGGTGCCAGGCAATCGAAAGCCCGGTGATCCCGGCACCGACGACGGCAACGTCGACGAGCTTGTCGAGGCGTGGAGGCACGGCGCTATCCATCATACTGGATGGCTCCTGAGGATACGAGATGACCCGAAGAGCATGACCCGAAGAGCAGTGAAGGCCGAAAACGGCCGTCAGCGCTGCTCTGGGGTCGTTTCGACCTCAGGGGCCAGCTCCGTGTGCCACGGTGTTTTCCGCTCGAAGGCCCGAGCCACGCGCAGGACCATCTCCTCGCGGCCCGGCCGGGCGACAACCTGCATCCCGACTGGGAGCCGTCCCGTCGTGAGGCCACACGGAACCGCCAATGCGGGCCAACCGGTGAGGCTGAACAGCGGTGTGTACCTGGTCACCGCCGACGACGCATCTTCGACGCCGCCGGGCAGATCGACGCTCCGATCGTGAAGATCGTATGCGGCGACGGGTGAGAGTGGCAACACAAGCGCGTCGCAGCGGGCCAAGGACGCTGTCAGCTGCTCGCTCAACCTTCGGCGCAACCGTTGAGCCCGCACGTAGTCGGCAGCCGGAAGCAGGCGACCGCGCAGTAAGCGGCGGCGCACAAGCGGGTGATAGTCGCCGCCTCGTGTGCGCAACTCTTCGCGGTGGTAGTCAGCCGCCTCGGCTGAGGAGATGACCCACAGGCACCAGCGCGCGGCGCGCATGTCTGGCAGGTCGAGATGAGTCAGGCTGGCTCCTTCGCCAGCAAGGATCCCCAGGGCGACATCGAGCGACGCACGTACCTCGGGATCGAGCTCGTCGTCGACCAGACCCACCCCGATGCGGAGCCCTTCAACGCCACGCTCGAGCTCTGCGAGCGGCACCTGCACGGCCTCTGGACTGGCCATTGCGTTGTACACGAGCGCGCAGTCCCGGACCGTGCGCGTGATCGGCCCAACATGATCGAGCGACCAGGCGACCGGAACCACACCGTCGGTCGAGACGGAACCGAACGTGGGCTTCAAACCGACGACACCGCAGAAACCGGACGGCACGCGGATCGAACCGCCGGTGTCGGTGCCTACCGAGGCGTAACCGATGCGCCCGGCGAGTGCGCTGACCGATCCGCTTGAGGAGCCTCCCGTCGAGCGGTCGAGCGCCCACGGATTGCGGGTGGTGGCGAAGCTCGGGTTGGCCGCGCCGAATGCAAACTCGTACAAGGATGTCTTCGCGAAGACAACACCCCCTGCGGCTCGTAACCGTGCAACGGCGTCGGCATCACGGAGGGCCACCTGCCCTCGACGGACTACCGACCCGGCGGTCGTCGGAATACCTTCGACATCGATGTTGTCCTTGACGCTGATCGGAACGCCCCACAGGGGTGGCCGCTCGCCAGGAGGGGTTCGCTCGAGCTGTGCCACTGTGCGTCTCGCTTGTTCCTCGAACACTGTGACAAAGCAGCCCAGCGTCGAGTTGAGACGGCCTGCGCGCTCCAGCACGGACTCGAGAACTTGGGTTGGGCTCAGCTGATTCGTGCGTAACTCGTGCGCGGCTTCCTCGAGCGTGAGCAACGAGGCTTCACTCATTCCAACGGCTGGAACTGAACGGAGGGGCCGAGGTCACCGAGCTCCTCTTTCGCGTACACCCGACCCTCGGCGAGCAGGTCTTCCAACTCCTTTGCAAGAGCTTCGAGAGCGTCTCCTTCCTCGTCCAGGTCGACCCCGAGGAGCCGGGCGAGCGAACGCATTCGGTCGACATCGATCGGGTCGACGCTCACGAGTCGACCGGCCCAGTGGAAAGGCTAGGGTGATCAGCGTGCGTCAGGTAGTTCACAGCGGAGGTTTCGAAGAGGTGGGCGGTTACTCGCGCGCCGTTCGTGACGGCGCACTGATTTGCGTCAGCGGGACTGCGCCGACCGGGCCCGATGGCTCCGCCATCTCCTCTGATATCTACGAGCAGACCCATCACGCCTTCAGCGTCGCACTGCGTGCAGTTGAAGAGCTCGGCGGGACGGTCGAGGGCGTCATGCGCACGCGAATATTTCTCGCACCGGACACCGACTGGCGGAGATCCGTCGACGCACACCACGATCTCTTCGCAGCGGTGACACCCGCGAACACGACGCTGTTTGTCGCAGGATTCATCCCCCCGGGCGTACTCGTCGAGGTCGAAGTCGACGCGATGGTCACTGACCGCACGGCTGCAGAGCCCCCGGACATGTCTCAGCCACCGAGGTAGAGCTCTGCGATCCGGGCGTCTCCGAGGAGATCACGGCTTGGGCCTTCGAAGCTGACGGTCCCGAGATCGAGGACATATCCCCGATCGGACATCGCCAGCGCCTGCCGTGCGTTCTGCTCAACCAGCACGGTCGTCACTCCCTGCGCGTGAACTGCGCTGATCTGCTCCCAGAGCACTGAGACGGTCAGTGGGTCGACGCCTGCGGACGGCTCGTCGAGGAGCAGCACCTGCGGTTCGGTCATCAATGCCCGGGCCATCGCCAGCATCTGCCGCTCGCCTCCGGAGAGGACGCCGGCGGGTTTGCGCCGGCGCCGCGCCAACGGCGGGAAGAGCTCGAGCATCCGCTCCTTCGCAGGTCCGGCGGCCACGTCTTTGAACGCCATCGCTCCGATCTCGAGGTTCTCCTCGACCGTCATGCGCGCAAAGACATTGTCGCGTTGAGGGACGTACCCCACGCCCCGGCGAACGATCGCATACGGGCGAAGCCCTGCGATCTGCTCGCCGCGCAATTCCACCGTGCCGTCTTTGATCCGCACCAATCCGCAGAGGCATTTGAGGAGGGTTGACTTTCCCGCCCCGTTCGGGCCGATTACCGTTACCAATTCGCCGGCGTCGACGTGGAAGCTGATGCCACGGAGGATGTCGATCTCACTGTCGTACCCTGCAACAAGATCGAGAACCTTGAGCACAGGCTCGCTGAGGTCGGCGTTCACGATGTCTCAACCCCGATATAGGCCTCGAGCACCCGCTCGTCTTTGCGGATGAGATCGGGTGGGCCGCTTGCGAGAACCGATCCACTCGCCATCACGATCACGTGGTCGGCGTGACCCATGACAAGATCGAGGTCGTGTTCGACGAACAGCACCGTGATCCCCTCGTCGCGCAGCCGTTTGATGTGCAGCAGAAGCTCTTTGGTGAGTGTCGGGTTGACGCCGGCAAACGGCTCGTCGAGCAGTACCAGCTTTGGCCGCGCCATCACCACGCGCGCAAGCTCGACAAGCTTTCGCTGCCCCCCCGACAGATTGTCGGCGAGCTCGTTGCAGTGGGCGGCGAGTCCGAAGCTCTCGAGGATCTCGTCTGCTTGCCGAGCCGCCGCCCGCTCATGCCGGCGCGCTGCGAGCGGCCGCAGGGCACCGTGTAACAGCCGCTCGCCGGGGTGGCGCTGCGAGCCGACGAGCAAGTTCTCTCGCACCGTCATCGCGCGAAACACCCGCGTCAGCTGAAACGTGCGGACGAGACCGTGTCGGGCGATCGCCTCGGGGGCACGCCCGCCAATCGTCCGGCTCGCGAAGATGACACGTCCCGCGTCCGGCCGCACAAAACCGCTGATCAGATCGAAGGCGGTCGTCTTCCCGGCGCCGTTCGGGCCGATCAGCGCCGTCATCGAGCCCGGTAG
>Ga0157369_10011080_pt1 | contig 10257 bp, 3 predicted proteins | sample C25metaG_FD_113461 | JGI IMG/M metagenome (GOLD analysis project Ga0157369, IMG submission 113461) | Corn rhizosphere microbial communities from Kellogg Biological Station, Michigan, USA - C2-5 metaG | ecosystem: Host-associated > Plants > Roots > Rhizosphere > Soil | place: USA: Michigan...
CTTCTCTACCTTCACCACGCTTCTAATTCTTCCCGCCACCTACGCCCTTCTGCAGAAGAATGCTGCAACAACTTCGAATTCATTGAATCCACTAGACCCTGAGAGCCGATACCATGTTCAAGCTTAAAGCCGTCTGCATCGCACTTGTGGGAATTGCTCTGCCGCTGACAGGCCAACAACTACGTCACGTGGAGATGGCATCGGTCGAAACCCGAGCCGCGGATAGGACAGTTTCCCTTCCGGCCGAACTGCAGCCCTACTTACAGGCGGAAATCGAGGCGCGCGTTCCTGGATACATTGAACGGGTCCTCGTCGATCGGGGTAGCGAGGTAAAACGCGGTCAGTTGCTCGCCCAATTATCCGCGCCGGAGCTCATGGCCGATACGGCTGCCGCGGAGTCAGCTTTTCACGAGTCAGAGGCCGAAGAGAGTCAGGCGGAGGCGCAGGTAGCCGCCGTTCAAAGCACGTATGACCGGCTTGCTGAAGCATCCAAGACGCCTGGCGCGGTCGCCGGCAACGAGCTGATCCAGGCAGAAAAACAACTCGACGCCGCGAAGTCAGTCGTTCAGAGCAAGAGATCCGCCGTGAGAGCCGCCCAGGAACGCTTCACCGCAGCCAAGACGATGGGAAGCTACCTCCGAATTACAGCGCCGTTTGATGGGAAGATCACCGATCGCTACGTTCATCCCGGGGTCATGGTCCCTGCGGGAGGTCGCCTTCCGCTTTTGAAACTTCAGCAGATCTCCCATCTCCGTTTGGCTGTTCCGGTGCCGGAGATATACGTCGGACATATCGTTCGCGGTGCGTCGGTGTCATTTCATATTGCCGCACAACCGGGCAAGAACTACACCGCGAAGATCTCGAGAATCGCGAGCGCTCTTGATCCGCAAAACCGCACGATGATGGTAGAACTCGATGCCTATAACAAAGACGGCACGCTCGCTCCCGGGATGTTTCCGACGGTGGATTGGCCGGTAAGCTCGGCACAGCCGCAGCTCGTGGTGCCGTCCACAAGCGTCGTTACCACAACAGAGAGAACGTTCGTCATCACTTCCTTGAACGGCAAAGCCCATTGGGTCAATGTGCGCAAGGGGCCAGCGCTTGGCGACCAAGTTGCGATCCGGGGTGAAATCAAGCCGGGCGAGAAGGTCGTGAAACGAGCGTCAGACGAAATCAGGGAAGGTACGCCGATGCCTTAAAAATGCGGAGGTGAATATAGGCTAATGAAAACGCCCGCATTTCACGGAGTACCTGTTCTTTTCTTGCCTTTTACTTGGCTGCTCGGTTGTGTGCGCAGCTACCCGAAACGGATTGAAAACAGATTGATCAGATTGTCAGTGCCGAAGGAAGCCTCGGCCACCTCTGGGGGGACGTTGACGCTCTATCGACACCACTATCCGGAGAGTTGGAGCGCGCAACTGTGTTCGGTCCAGAAGTGAGAACCGGCAAACCGAATAGCCGCAGATCAGGTGACTAGCGCCCGAGTTTCGGGATCTTTCATCAGCCGAGCCGGTTTATGTGAGTGGGACATATTGGAGGAAGACGATCCGTCGATCCTTCGCTGATGGAGTTTTGTTGTAGGGCGTTGCATCGTCCACGATGTACTCCTCGAACTCTGCGACGGCGAGCCGGTAGCGATCTCCTGGCTGGTGGTTTGCAGGCAAAGTCACAGAGCCCTCCCACAGTTGCGGCCATAAGCGAATCGGCTGCAACTCGTCGATCTTCTGCGCAAGTTCAGAGAAGTTGCGCTGTATGGAAAGCTTGGCGCGTTGCTCTTCAAACGGAGCGCTGACCGCGGGCGGCGCGGATCTGGGAGCAGGACCTGCTGGGGTGGGAGTCACGCTGGCTCCGGCGTCGCGCTTCCACCCAAAGTCCTCGCCCAGGGCCGGATCGAGCTTCTCTATCCAGACCTCCACCACGCTGTTGGCTGCTACCGAAACCGGATTCTCAGCTTGGCGCAGGATTATGGAGGAGGGAGCGGATGCCGCTTCGGTGTGTCCGCTGGAATCCGTGTACGTGAAGCCAAACACCGATACGTTACGCGCCGTGGGGTTAGAGCCCGGACTGATGGACAGCCAGCGGTCCGGCGTGAGGGCCATTACGTCTGCTAACACGATGCTCGACAAATGGGCGCCGGGCACCGATACGGGCTGGTATTTGGCGAGAGCGAGCCGAATCATTGGATAGTACGAAGAACCGGCATTCACTTCGAGGTCTGCATACCAGAGCTGCCGCTCCGCATCGTAGACGACATCGTGGGGAGCAACATCCACCAGCTCCGCTGAACTTCCGGGGCTGGTCATCCCGGGGTGTGGGAGTCCGGCAGTCTGGAACGGCGAGGCCGGCTGATCTGCTTCCGTGGCCGGAGCAAACGAGGGTAGCCAGTTTCCTGTCGGGTCGGGTCCTGTGCGCGCCAGCGGAAAGGCCCCAAGCTTCGGTGCGGTTCCGCTGACGAAGTTGCTAGACCATATGGGGTCATTTCCCCATTGCGTCACGACATGCTTGTACGGAGCACCCGCCGGATCTGTAGTGGGATCGCCGGCGAAGCTGGCCGGAGGCAGGACAACACCCAGCATCTCGCCGTATCCCGAGCTGTTCCACGGGCGATCGAGATACACACGGAGGCCACCGCCGCGGCGCCAGTGGGTTTCGCTCTGTGCGGTCTTGCTCGTCGTCAGTCCAAACGTGGGCACAACGTACAGGACTTTTGGTGCCGGCGGCGGCGAGGAGTTTGGAACCCAATTGACGGCCGCAGGTCCAGTCACTTTGATCTTGTCATCCGTTTCGACGACGTTGCCGTCCTTGGTGGTCGTCAGTACAGAGGCCGGCATGAACTCGCGGAAGCGAGTCGTCGCCTCCAGCCAGTACTCGATGCGGCGGTAGCGCGTGTCATTGAGTTCGTGGAACTTGGTGATTGCGTGGCGGAGATTCTGGCCCACGCCGATCAGGTCTGGGCCGAGAATATCGTGCTCGGCGAGTGCTCCGCCCGCCGGATTGACATCGATGGTGGCATAGAACTGCGGATCTGTGATTTTCACCGAGAACGCGTGGTCGTTGCGAAGGCGGTCGGTCCCGACGGTGCCGGTGTCATCTCCGTCGGGTTCGTGCCACGTGGCTTGCAGGTCAACGCGAGCGGTGCTCTTGATGCTGCAGGTTGCGGTAAAGCGCGGGATGGCGCGAGTCGCTCCAAAGGACCGGTTCACAACCAGCTTCATCTCCGGTGCGATGAGCGGTCGCTGAACCGCATGCACGAGCTCTACATTGCGCCAGGGAGTGAGCATCCAGTGCTGCCCCTGCTGCGCGTTTTTCAAGAGCGCTGGACGGCTCGATGCGGGAATCCAGTTCCAGATACCCATCAGGTCGAGCGAGGAACCTGCTAACTGGCATGACAGTCGCAGTGTTGCGCGTATGGCCTTGGGAAGCGGGACCTGCAGAATGCGAGTATCGGCGTCGAAGTGGGGAACCTGCGCAGCGTCCTCGAAAATACGAATCGTAAACGGCTGAGCGTGGGGCCACAAAGTTCCTTTGAATGCGGGTATGGGAATGATGTTGGTGTCAGGAAACCCCGGGTGATCGAAGATTCTTGCAGTGATCGCCGTGCAGAGTGGATCCGGCAGATAAGGAATTTCGGTTGTGCCGGCATTCAGCACCGAATAGGACGTCTCGACGGTTGAGCCTGGATCGGCGAGCGGCCCCGGAGTAACAAGCTTGATCTCCTCCAGAGGGATGTCCTTCTTGACCAGCATCTCGTAGGTTGGGACGGAACCGTCGACACTGCCTCCCGCGTCGAGCATGCCGTGGAGTTCAGCATCGCGTACGCTAGACCGTGCCGGCACTCCGAAGCGGCGAGCTGTCGCTGTCGTCGGCACTGTATTGTCAGGCGGAGTGTCGTTGAATGAGCGGATTGCAATGCGCTCCATCGACTCGCCCTCCAGCGGCTTCTCAACATTACCGCCCTCTCGTAGCAGCGTGATGGCCGGGGACTGCACCGGGTCGAAGCGCGTGTACAGCACCGCATTTTTCTCCGGCTGCTCGTCGCCGTAGGACTTCAGATTTGGAGGCAGCGAGTTGCCCGCCAGATCGACCATCCTGGCCCTTACCCAATAGCTCCGGCCATACCGCAAGCGCGGCAGGGATCCCTTCCGTGCAGTGAACGCGCTTTTGAGATCAATACCCGGTGGCACCTCCGCGTCAGCATTATTCGTTGTGTCCGAGTTGTCGACGGCGAGTCCTGGCTGCTGTGCGACTAAGCTCCACCCGGTCCATGAAATCAGCGCCTCATGTAGATAGACTATGTCGGGGTTATTCCCGTCGGCAGCCTTGGTCGCTGCAAGCCGCACAACTCCTTCGCTATCATCTTCGACGTTCACAGCGCCACCAACGGAGTAGGTTGCATGCCGCTCACAGAGGGACCGCCACTTTGCTGTCGTGCGGTCCCACACATCCATACGCCAGCCGCGGATGAGATCTTCAGCAAAGAGATCCGGACCAGGTATGGCACTGTTTGCGAATGTCTGTTCGATGGCCGTGTTCTTCTGCTTGTTGGCGGTGAATGCGTTCGTCAGTAGCTGGCTGCGTCGGCGTTGGACCAGCATCAACCCTGCATTCCGCAGCGCAGGTACGCCCGTGTCTTTCTCGTGCTTCGTTACTGCGTCATTCTGATGCTCGGGGCTGGCCTGCAGCTTTCGGAGGGTTCGGGCGAAGTTCATCAGCTTGAGCCCGGCTGCGTCCACGTCGGTCTGGAGCACGGCAAACAGGTCCGGATTGATCATCAGGAGACCATCTCGCACCCGGTAATCTCCGGCCGCAGGGCTGGGCCTCGGAACTGGATCGAAGTGGCCGCCGGCGCGGCGCGTTCGCGTGCGCGGAGAACCCTGAATGCGTGTCACGCCTGCACCGGCATCTGTGCCGAAGTCACAGGTGACCCAGAGCTGCTGATTGGCATTGTCTGTGAACGAAGGGCGAGGAATGACAAAGTCGATGACGAGACCCAGCAGCCGAAGAAGCTTCGGATACTGGTTCATCGCTGCAACAATCTGGTGGAAGTCAATCTGCTTTGCGATCTCCGCCTTGCCTGGAAACTTCGCTCGCTCAAACGTTAGCCACTTCGCATCCCGGCGCGGATCCTTCGCATCAATTGGCGCACCCGTGTAGTCCTGCTGCGACGGCTTTGATGGCGGCGTGTGAAACAACTGTGCATGCATCAACGCATCCACCACGGGTTCCCGCGACTGCAGCCCGCCATTCTTGAACACAGCAAACTGCTGCTGCACGTTACGAAGTCCGTTCCGGCTCTCGCCAAAGGCCCTGTCGATCACCGAGACAGCGGAGACCAGGTTTTGCCAACCCGAATCGCCAAGCAATGCCGAAACCTTCGGCAGAGCGTCGCTCGTTTTGCTTCCAATGCTGCTATAGAGGTTCTGCGCCAGCGAGTGCACGGCTACTGTATCGTACGAGAGCACACTGGTCCCCACGTGGTCCTGGAACACGTAGCCTGCTACGAAGGTATTGGGATGGAATAAGGCAGTCCACACGGAGCTGTCTGCCACTGCGAGCGCCGCGTCCAGCTTTGCAGGCGCGGTAGTCTCGCTGCCACGGATGACGACGGTCTGCGGGCCGAAATGAATTGTGAATCGTGCTGCCTGGACGGTCTTCGGCCAGTCCAGCATGTCGGTGAACGGCTTCAATATCTGGTCCGCATCCGGCGTTAGACGCGGCGACAGCATCGCCGATACCCGCAGATTGCCATTCGTATCAAGTCCATTCGGAAGCGCGGTCCACATCAAATTTTGTTTCGCCATGTCGATCTCCAGGAAACCTGCTACGCTACTCAGCTGCAAAGGCAGAGCAATAGTCCGCCCACAGGGCGGGCGCGGGAAGGAACTCGGCGAACGTGGGGTCCGCTGGCGATCCGCCAAACTCACGTCTACACTGCACCGAAACGCTCGCGCTGAAGAAAAGAATTTCAATTTCGACCGTCAGAGTCGCTTCTCCCCAGACGCTCGAACTGTTCCCTTGCTTCAGGTACGAAAGCTGCAAATTGAAGGTCAGCGAAACTGAAATGATTCCCAAAACCGACAATTCGCCGTGCAATCGTATGTATCCCGCCAGTTCCACTGTCTTGGAAGACGCCGCCTCAAGCCAGTGGAAGTAAACGCCGGCCTTAACCTCCACGCCCCCGGAAGCGACGCCGAGATCAATGGAAATGGCTGCACCAAATTCAAGCGCAGCTTCGATCTCGCGAACGCCTTCTGCTCCAATTCCAATGGCGAAAAAGCCGCCGCCGCCGAAGAGCGAGATCGTCAGGCTGAATGGATTCTGCCGCTCGCTGAAGTTGAACTTCACTTCCATCGGGCTGGCGTCGAATGGAAGCGAGAATCCAGCGCCGAGTGAGACATTCGACAGCGCAAAGATGCCGACGCCGATGTTGGGCAGACTCAGCGAGTAGCTGGCTGCAATGCCCGAAGGCGTGACCTGCAGGCTCGGAGGATCGGAGAAGCCATTTGAAGGGATGACGTTGCGAAGTTCGTTGACGAACTCCAGCGGACCACCGAAGACGATTGTGTCTTCGGGGTGCATGTCGACAGAAACGTCCGGCTTCTTTCCGCGGGATGCTTTGAAGGTCAGGCCATCGAACCAGATGATGATGAAGCCGAACAAATTCACTTTGAAATTCGTCATTCCGGCGTTCGCTTCGAACGTCGCGACGGCAGGATTCGCGATCGGTGCAGTCACCTTTCCATTCATCGAGAGAATAGTCGGCTTGCCTCCTGCTGTGGGCACTAGGAGATGAGCCGGATCAGAGTTCTTGATTTCCGTCTTCCAGTCGAAGCTCGCTTCCACTCGGTCGGGTAGATCGAGGGAAAGCATCTTCGGCACGTCTGCGCCGGCCAACGTCATAACGACATCTAAGATCGTTGAGAGGTCGATCCCGCCGAGAATCTTCGCTCCCTTAAAGAACTTTGTTGGATCGAACTTGTTGCCGATCACATCCTGCAATGCCTGCTCCACCGTTTGGCCGCCGGACGGAGGTTGCGCCGCAACCGGTCCCATAATTCGGGAGAGACCCTGAATAGCCATGGATGGCGACGCGAGCGCGCCAAGTGCGTCACTTTTTGCCTCGCCTGCTCCGCCACCGAACGACAGCTCGTGAGGTGTCGTCAGCGCCAGGAACACCTCACCCGTATTCGGTCCCCCAAAGCCGCCGCTCTTGTAAACCTCCGGGTAGGTCACCTCAACGCTTGAGTTCTGCCCCAGCAGCCGCTGTATCTGTCGAATCCCCACCTGAGCAGTCTCGAAGTGAGGATCAAACTTCGGATCCAACACCGACCGGTTGGCAAATGAGGCCTTGTACACAACGGCCGTCGTCGGCAGATTCGGATCGCCGTTCGCGCCGTCCTTCTTCGGTGTAAATCCGACGGTCGCTCCACCCAGGGGTGCCGTCCGTCGAGGATTCGCAGCCGTTGCGTTGTATTCAGTGAGAATCTCTGTCAGCGCGGCATTGTTCTGATTCGCCTCGTCCCCTACGAACAGCATGGGCATCGCGAAGGTTGTACGGTTCCCACACACATCCGTAGCTGCTGCTTTAAACCGGAAATCACCCGAGCTGAGCATCGGCCAGAACGCCGCACGCGGAGGAACTGCGCTATAAATCTTGTTGCCAGCATTCGGCAGCATAGATACGGGCAGGTCCGGGGCGGCCAGGCTCGGCGTAATCTTCGTCAGTATCTCAACGCGCGATAGCGGGAAGTCGAACCACCCCGGCACATTCGCAGCATTGGCGTACGCCTTCATCGGCTCGCGTACAACGATGTAGAACTGCTGCCGCAACACAGCAATGCGATGATTGAGGTTTCCGCCCTGCGATTCGAACGTCCTTTCGGTGACCTTGATGAGCGACGCATGGTGGCCAAAAGGACACAGATATCCCGCATACACCACCCGCACATAGTGATCGCGCCCTAACGTTGCAATGTGTCGCCACTGCTCCAGGCCAACCCCGGCAGGACGCACGCTCCAATTCCCCTCTGAATCAAGGAAGCCTCCAAGTGATGACAACATCAGCTTGTGAGTTCTAGCGGCAATCGGCGCGTAGGCGCGACGCGACCCCGCAACGTTCTCGTCGTATCCGGCCATGAGTTGGACAAGCATCTTGCGATCCAGAGGATCCATGCTCATCCGATATGGCAGCGGGGGCGAAAGCAGCGGAAGCGGATCGATAGGAAAATCCGGCGACCAGACGGCCCGTATCTTCGCTTGCCCATCGGGTCCCACGTCCGTCGTCGATGTCGTCAGCCGTGTATGCCATAGCTCCGTGCGCCCACTCTTCGCGTCCGTCACCGGATGATCACGGTGAGTCCAGCGCGCTGACTCAATAGGCGACACGATGAGCCGATACGGTATCTCCAAGGCCGTAACGTCGTTGCCGGGCTGATGCGGTGAAAGGATAATCGGCAGAATCGGGATCTGACTGATGGCAGACGCATCCTCGCCTAAATGGAATTGTCCCGAGGCCAACGTCTCGGTCGTCTTCATGGAAAGCGCAGCCGTCACGAGTGAGCGAGTATCGTCCGGCTGCGCGCCTGGATGTTGCTGCACGATAGCGTTGATCTCGTTCTGCACCAGTTGGTCGGTATCGCCGGAGTCTGGCGTCGATGCGATGTGCGCAGCAATGCGGCCTGCGGCCTCAGACACGCGTTGGACCGTTTCCGCACCTGCAGATGTCTGCAACGAAGCAGCCACGGACTGAGAAGTAGTGCTCCAGTCATCGCTGGAGACAAGCGCCTGCAGCCACTTGCCTGCGATGCCTCCGGTGGCGACCACGAATCGCGTTGGATCAGGTGCGGCAAGCACATCACGTCTCTCTGGCCACGTGCGGATCGCCGCCATGATCGCGTCGAAGGTCAGCGGAAGGGCCGTCACGGCGGCGGGCATCGTAAAAGCCAACCGGCTCTTGCCTGCCATACGTATCTTGCTCGAGGGCAGATTCGGAATCGGCTCCTTCGAGCTCGGTGTATTCTTCGGGTCGGACCCCGATGTCTCTGGAAACGGCTTTGGCGGGCTTCCGCCCCCCTGTGGACCTGTTTGGTCGAGAAACGCCTGCTCGCCAAAGCTCTGTGCCGGCAGTTCGATGACGAGAACGCCGGGCTGTGCGGGGTTTTCCTTTTCCACCTGCGACGTCGCCCCAACACCCGCGGCACTCAGCTTTAGGTTCTTCAGAATCAGATCGAACACGACAAGGTCATCGGGTCTGCGCACCTCAATACGAAATTCGCGCGGCGCCACAGGACGAAATTTATCGATGATGTCGCGAAGTCTCTCGGAATCGATCGGTCGCAGCAGTGCATTTCCCAGTCTGGCTGCCGGACCAGGCTGCTCGACTGGATTTCGCAATACGTCTCCGAGATTCTTCTTTGATTCCGTAGCTTCAGCGGAAACAGGCTGAAGCGGAGTCCCTACCCTCTTTATTGGACCGTTCGGCATTGCGTCTCCTGTATGGGGCAGACTTCAAGTCTTCGTATCATGAGACCAGAGAACCTTCTATTCGCTGCAGTGCATGTAGATAGCTCGCATCATGCCTCGTCGCTACATGACCCAAGCCGGAGTGGTCCTCCGGCAACACAACAACAGTCCTGATCCTGTTCGGCGCGCACAACTCTGCAAGCCAATCGCCCCGATGCCAGCGGGAGCAAGAGGCGGACGCATAGCCAGCCAGGGTTCGATCCCAGCTAATTCAGGGAAACCCTCGTCGGCAGTTCTGCCGATAAATTAAGTGCTTGCACAGCCGGGAAGTTGAACAGAGAGAAGAGGTGATGCGGACCGCTGAAATCGATTCGAGAATAATACTCGCCCAATCGAAATATGACGACGAGATTCTCGAAAAAATCCTCGGACAACGCCTAAGCTGAAGAACACGCATATCGCCTTGGCGGTGCTAGTGAAATTGCACTTGCAATTTTGGGGCAGGGAACCTCTAACTGAAATGCTGCGTAACCGCTCGATCAGCCAGTCGAGTGCGGTACAGAGAATCATCAGTCTAAGTGAGGTTGCCGTTCTCTGTGCCAACCGAACAGTAACATTGCTCGAAATGAGTTTCCACTGGAACTCCGTAGATCCTCCATGTCCGCCCAACGATTCGCCGTCCACCACACTCAATGATGCTGGTCTGTAACTGCCGCGTCTGCAACCAAAGCATCCAAAGCAGACGTCAATGCGCCTGCACCGCGTGATTCGGCCGGGCCGGACCATGCGCATGAA
>Ga0157369_10011081_pt1 | contig 10257 bp, 11 predicted proteins | sample C25metaG_FD_113461 | JGI IMG/M metagenome (GOLD analysis project Ga0157369, IMG submission 113461) | Corn rhizosphere microbial communities from Kellogg Biological Station, Michigan, USA - C2-5 metaG | ecosystem: Host-associated > Plants > Roots > Rhizosphere > Soil | place: USA: Michigan...
CGAATAAGGCGAAGGTAGCCACCAGGTTGTTGAGAACCGTCTGGGCTCGTTGAGTGACGTTTGAGGAGGCCACGACCCTGATCAATACCTCGTAAGCTGGCTGTTTGGTTTTCTCTTCAATGGCTTGGACGATGGACTGATCCAACTGCGAGATATCTTTCGGTGCGTCCGGTTTGCTCTCACCTGCTTCCGGCGGCTTACTGAGAGCACCAAAAACTTGAGAGAAATAACTTAAGGCCGCGCCAGTCTGGCTGGTCTTCTTCTTACCTGTTCGCTTATGCTCGGCCAAAGTCGTAGCCTGTTTTCGCCAACCAGGATCGGCTGGTCGCAGCAACAACTGTATACCGGCGCCATCATCTTTGGTGAGCGTCGACATAGCATTAAGTAGCGACTGCATGGTGTCGCGTTTGAGATCCTGATATGTGGCTATTGGATAAGCCGAGTTCTCCTTAAGTGCCAACTCGCCTCCCATGGTGCCGTTAAGACGTCCAACTGGGCTAAAAATATTGTGCTCAGGCACTTCTTCCAGGCGAGCTGACGGATAAGCGCTAACAATGGCCTGCTCTACTACAGATAACAGCACAACCGGTACGGCAGCATAGTAGCTAATCTGGCCATTAACGGCGATGATTTCTAGGGCAATATGTCTTTGACCGTAGAATCTAGATTTAAAACCCTTTTGAACGGTACTGGCTAAGATGCTATAGAGCACTTGGGCTTTGCTGATGTTTTCGTCAACCACATCTCGGTTATCACGCCCCTGATTCTCGGTATCTTCAGATGATGGTGGCAGATGAATCAAAACCGGTACCATTTTCAAACCGCGCTCGTAGTTCTTCTGTTCGCGATACATTCTACGAATATAGAAATAGCCAAAAGCGGCGCCAACACCTATCAGAACCACCAAAGCGAGTAAGACGATCAAGATGTCCATCTTTAAGTGGCGTCTTCCAGCGGGATCGCTTTATTAAACCGTTTCTTCAAATAATCCACCTGGAGTCGGCTGACTTCCCGCTTTTGTTTAAAGGGGTCATCCTTGGTGGCCTGAACCACCTTCTTAGTCTTCTCCACCCAGGGCTTTTCAATTAAGTTGACGTCGGCGGCTACCAGATCGGTGGTAGTGGCGACAGCTTGGGTTTTATCAGTCGGAGCTGCTACGACAGGGGCAGCCGGTGCACTAGCGACAGTTGGGTCGGCAGGTGTTGTCATTGCTGGTTGCTGTTGTCGTCCGGCGGCTGATTCTGAGGCAGTTTCAGCTTCATGAACACTTTCACGCGCCTGATCCAGCCCCGTTTCGGAGCTGTTGGGTAGCGGTGATGGCGCCTCAAACTGAGGTGGCGGCAGATTCTCTCCACTGCTCGGATGCATACGCTTAATTATAGCAGTTAGCCACCGGCCACAAGCAATTAATGCTAATGCTAAATACTAGAGTCGGCGGTTGCCGTAAAACAACAGGCCGCTGGTCAGAGCCACCAAGACTACTATCTCTACCCAATCCAACGATTGAGCGCTACGGAACATTAGCAGAACGGTTATAAGCAAGCTGAAAATGAACAGACGGTAGCGAGCAGTGTTGCTAACACCACCCCTGATATGAGCGACCAGCCAGTAGCCGCCGCTCAACAAAAAGACCAGCAGGAACAGAAAGAAAAACATAGCATATGTGATCTTGTCGGCTGGGCTGGTAAGGACCATCAAAAGTGCTAAGACAATAAAACTACCAGCCGCAAGAAGGGCTGGTAGCATCAAAGGTGCGAAGCGTTTTATCACGCTTTACATTATAACCTTGGTTTCCTCAATTTTTTGTCTTAAAAATCGAGAGAACCGAGGAGCTGGGACAGTAAATGCGCCCTTAAAAAATTACTTTATAGCGCTTACCGTCCGCAGCTTTGACTGACCGCTCTTCTACTACGAAGAGCGTTATCCGTGTACGCTTTTTGGCGTATCGTTTTCGCAAGTTTTTTGTTTTTAACTTACCCTATCAACCTACTATAGAAACTGCTCTGAGTCAAGAGCTTATTGTTGTGAGAAATATAAATAACAGATGATATACGTCAATTTTATTTAGGTATTTTTTACAATTAACCTTCTACTTTAACTAAGTGATAAGTTATTCAGATAACTAGCCCAACTGAACAACCGCTCTATTTGCAAAATGACGCCTAAATGACGATTTAAGGCTGGTAACCTAGTATGTTAGCTAGCCAGATGCCGAAATTTTGATTCAATGACTCTCGCCATTCTTGTTTGTTGGCCGTTTGATTCCAGACCTGAGTGTAATTTTGGGTAGAATACTTGTTGACTTTTAAACTCAGCCTTTCAGCTGGCCATAAATGCGTAGATGCTGTAACGAATAAAGCGTTTAGGTTTTTTGGTAATAATTTACCGCCAATTTTGGCATTTTCCGAACAAGATTCTGAAATTTAGTGAGGCTTAAATCACATCAGCCAACCAACTTTGGCTTTAGGTTCAAATTTTATGTCGAAGTTATACACAGCTTTTTACCATAAGCCTATTGACAGTCCTTTTTAGAGTTAATAAGATGAGGATGGCGCTTGAGTAAATTAAGTGCTCAAAACAAAAACACCACTGGAACGACGGCTTCTCGCAAGCCGTTGTTCCAACCAAAGAACAGCCAAACAAAAATCGCTAATAAACATCACAAACACCCAACAACCTCCAAAACGTAAAGCGCCCGCCTCAAAGCGGGCGCTTTCTTTTGCCTGATAATCACCAGCAATTTCTGATACCGCTAGGCCATGCCACAATGCTGACATGGCAGCCATTCGCAGCATCGTTGACTATTCCGGAACCGGTGGCACTGTGGTTGATGTAGAGTGCCACATCACCAAAGGTCTGCCTTCAATTATCATTATCGGCCACGCTGCCAAGGCGGTTGATGAAGCCAAAGAGCGCTTGCGGGCTAGCTTTGCCAACTGCTCAATTCAGTTACCGCTGCGACGAATTACCCTCAATTTATCACCCGCAGATATCCGTAAAGACTCCACGAGTTTGGACTTGGCTATGGCTGTAGCTATCCTGTCAGAGGCTGAACAGATTAAGCGCGAAGCAGCAGTTAACAGCGTGTTTTTTGGTGAACTTGGCTTAGACGGCTCACTCCAAGCCGTGCGCGGGTTGATCGGTCGATTGTTGACTGCTCAGCGTTTAGATTTAGACGAACCGGTGTTTTATATTCCTCGACCCAATCTCGAGCAGGCCATGTTGGTGCCCAATATATCGATTAAACCCGTCGATTCCCTGCGCGATGTTTATCTAGACCTTAGTCACGAGCTGATTATCAAACCTTTGAAAACTGGAAACGGGCTACTGCCGACTTCAACTAGACTGACAAACTATTTAGATTTCAGCGAGATTACCGGGCAAGCCCAGGCCAAACGCGCACTGGAGATTGCAGCTGCCGGCCACCATAACGTCATCTTAAACGGACCGCCCGGGACCGGCAAAACTATGCTGGCCAAAGCCTTGTGCGGCATTCTACCAGACATGTCGTTGCCAGAAATATTGGCAGTTACTCAGCTGCACAGCTTAGCGGGCGACGGCCTGAGTTCCATAATCAGCCAGCGGCCCTTTCGTTCGCCACATCATACGGCCAGTAGCACGGCTTTAGTCGGCGGCGGCTCACAACCACGACCCGGCGAGGCCTCTCTGGCCCACCACGGTGTCCTGTTTCTCGATGAAATCTCGGAATTCAGTCACAGCGCACTCGAAGCCTTAAGGCAGCCTCTGGAGGACGCTACAGTGACCATTGCCAGAGTTCGGGAATCGGTGACCTATCCAGCTGAATTTATTTTGATCGCCACCCAAAATCCCTGCCCTTGCGGCCATTACGGTACGAGCAAGCCGTGCCATTGTTCGGCTAGTGTAATTGAGAAATACCAGCGCAGAGTTTCTGGACCCATCCTTGATAGGATCGATCTGCATTTAGCTGTAACAGAGGTAGATCATCCAAAAATTTTGGAATCTAAGAATAGAGCGCCGGAGTCATTGCTGATTCGCGAGCGGGTCGTGCAAGCTGTTCAACTTCAGCAGCTGCGCTTCAAGCAACAGCAGTTTAACGGCACGATGACCAATCAACAAGTTCGGCAGCTGGGAAGATTGTCTGCTCCAGCCAAAACATTATTGGACCAGGCCGCTGCCAAGCTCGATTTATCGGCTCGAGCTTACGTCCGATCTGTTAAAGTTGCTCGAACCATCGCTGATCTAGCTGGAAATGACGATATTGAAACAACTCACATTGCCGAAGCCCTGCAGTATCGCCAGCCGATTAGCAACATTTAGCATTGACGGCTCAGATGGTTGCCGGTTATTATCATGACATCAGGATGTTGGGAGCGCTCAAATAGAAAGAGTTCATACCGCTAGGCAGGCTTGTCTGGAGCGTTTTTTTGACGCATGCGAGACAAGTATCAGGCGAGGAAGCGTAGCTGGAGGCTTACGGTGACGAGCGGAATGCTTGTCGGAGCTCGGCAAAAAAGGGCGTTACAGAAGGCGGCTCTAGCGGCATGAGCTCTAAAGAAACACGGGTCAATGAGACGATTCGCGCGGCTTCGTTGCGAGTTATTGATGAAAATGATCGCCAGTTAGGAGTTATTAGCCGAGCCGAGGCGCTGCGAGCTGCTCAAGATGCCGGCCTTGATCTAGTAGAGGTTTCGCCCAATGCCGACCCACCAGTGGCCCGCATCATCGACTGGGGTAAATACCGTTATCAGAAGGATAAACAGGCTCAAAAGAGCCGTAGCAAGGCCAAGACGCTAGATGTTAAACAGATGCGCTTTGGCATGAAAATCAGCCAGCACGATATGGACGTTAAGCTACGCAAAGTTAATCAATTCCTCGACGCTGGACATAAGGTGAGGATTTCGGTAGTCTATAAGGGACGAGAGCTGGCCCATCGTGAGTTGGGCTACCAACATGCCGAGCGCATTACAGCCGCTTTAGGCGAAGGAATTGTCGTCGATCAGAAACCTGAATTCGCCGGCCGAATGCTCTCATTTATGATAAGGAAAGTAGCAAAGAATCATGCCAAAACTGAAGACGCACAGCGGAGTCAAGAAACGCGCCAGGATAACTAAAACTGGTAAGCTTGTTCGACGTCACTCCTCTCAGAACCACTTTTTACAGAAAAAATCAGCTGCTCGCAAACGAACTTTTGCCGGTACTGAAACCTTAACCGGCAAAACGGCTAAGAATCTAAAACGAAAGTTAGGCTTTTAGCCGTGACTGCATCACTCGAGGTTACAGGTTACAGGTTACAGGTTATAGGTTTAAAACCTGTCGACTGTCGACTGTCGACTGTCAACTTAACTCCTGAAGGGAGTTTCGCATGAGAGTTAAACGAGGGGTTGCTACCCATAAAAAGCACTTAAAGATTCGCAAAGCCACAAAGGGCATGACGCTAGCCCACCGCTCTTCTTATAAGCGCGGTAAACAAGCTGAGACGCGAGCTTTGCAGTTTGCTTACAGGGACCGCCGAAATAAGAAACGAACCTTCCGACAACTTTGGAACGCCCGTATTAACGCTGGCGCTCGTCTAAATGGCACAACCTACAGCCGACTTATTAAAGGCCTCAAAGAGGCTAACGTAACCCTTGATCGCAAGATTCTAGCTGAGCTGGCTGCCAATGAGCCCAAGGCTTTCACCGAGGTCGTCAAAGCCGCCAAACTTAAATAGCTTAAGACTTCAAATAAAAAACCGCTCAAATAGAGCGGTTTTTTAGTGGTCGGACTAAAGTAAGCCGGATTCTGTCTTAGGATCTGCCCACTCCTTTACGTTCGGCCAAAACGCCAGGTCCAGCCGCACATCATCTGTTATATGCTCGTCAAATTACCCGATGGGTAGTTTTCCTCGCATCTAAACAGCGCTGTGCGCCTGGCTGCAGACATTTTGCCTATAAACGTAAAAGAGCGGACAGACCCCTGGTTGGTCATCTATCTAGTCCACTAATTGCTCAGTGGATCAAGCGGTTCTTATGATTTGCCGCGCATGAACACTTTATGCGACATATCTCCTTGCAGCTGGCAGGGTTTACCTCTTCCGGCGGTCACCCGACGGAACTGTGGGCTCTTACCCCACTCCTTTCACCATTTCCGAAGCCATTGAGGCTTAGGTTGTGTCGTTTCTGTGGCACTTTCCCTGGAATTGCTTCCGGTTGCCGTTAGCAACTGCCGTTGTTCATGTACTGTCCGGACTTTCCTCCTGCTCGTAAAAGCAGGCGACCAACAATCAGTCCGACCATCTGTTAGGCTAGCACAAAACGTTAGTTTTTTCCAGTTTCAACGTCCAGGATTCGGTTAACTTCAGCGTCAGCTTCTTTATTGAGGGCTCTTGGTACGTGAACAAATTTTATCGACTTAAATTGGCCGGCCAGTTGCATTATCTGGGTATACCACGGCCGCAAATCGTTGTTTTTTATCTTATATAAACCGTTAATTTGCTTAACAACTAGCTCGGAGTCCATACAAATTTCAACCGCATCGGCGCCCAGCTCTTTAATACGTTGCAAACCTAACAGCGAGGCTTGGTATTCGGCCTGGTTATTGGTCGTAACACCTATGTATTTACCAGATTTTTCGACAACATTGTCCTTCAAATCGCAGACTACATAGGCAATAGCCGCCGGTCCTGGGTTTCCCCGGGCTCCGCCGTCGGTATAAAGTTTGACTTCTTTACTGGTCATTTTCGATTTGTTGTTTGTAGCTTCACCTAGCCACTCTAACACGCCCTTGGATTGTTTGACGATTGGATAAGCTACTAGATTTGGTGTGTCGTAGCTGTGTAGTTTATGAACACAATCTTCGATTTCCTTAAACTTGGATGCCACTGAATCGATAATTAATAGCACTTCCTTGGCTGTATCAATTTTGCCCTGCCAATAGAACTCTGAATTAACTGGCATCGACTTAACGCAGGCCGCGAGGTGATTTTTGAGCAACGCGGTAGTAATTTTCTTGGATTCTTTGGTGTCTGCGCAGGTTAGGAAAAGTGTTATTGGTTCCATTTACTCTATCTTATAATACTTTTGCGGGGATTGGCGCAGTTGGTAGCGCGCACGGCTGGGGGCCGTGAGGTCAGCAGTTCAAGTCTGCTATCCCCGACCATGGATAAGCAAAAAACTCCCGGATGTCCGAGAGTTTTTAGTTGGTCGGAAGCGCTCAATTTACTCTGCTGTGACGCAAAGTGGGTGTCCTCACGTCAGGGCCGCAGCCCCATACGCATGTTAGACTCCCTTGTGTAATCGAATTGATCAGAAAATATGTTGCGCTTTCCCGACCTATTTAATTATAGCACTAGGCCTGGAGCTAACAGATGAGCCAGGTCAGCAATCAGGTTACCAATGTGGTTACCAAACTGGTAGAAAACCAGGACAAAAAAGACTAAACCAGCCATACCCAAATGCTCGATCGACTCCATCACCTCTTGAACAGGCCGCGGTGCGAAAGCATATAGCAGCCGTGAGCCATCAAGTGGCGGCCACGGAATACTGTTAAAGATAAACAGTCCGATATTTAGCTCAATGGTGATTCTAAAGATGTTGTAGGCTAGATCGCTACTGGGTGGAAAGTGATTAAAGACTAAGGCAGCAACTATGGCTATCAGTAGGTTTGAGAGTGGGCCTATCATGCCGACAATGGCTCCGCCAAACTCACCGTAGCGCAGGCGCGAGAAGTTAACCTGAACCGGCTTAGCAGCCGCGAATAGTGGTCCGCCAGCCAGTAAGAACAAGACGGGCATTAACACCGTAAAAATTGGGTCAATGTGGTCCAGCGGATTAAAGGAAACCCGGCCCATCAGCCTAGCGGTCGGATCACCCAGCCAGTCAGCCGCCAAAGCGTGCAGCATCTCGTGGATTGACATCGAAACAAGCAGGACTGGAATCAGAATAAAGATGGCTTGGTCGAGATTGCTCATCCCACTCAGTATAACTGAGTGAGTCCCAAGTCGTCAGTCGCTAGTCTCGAGTTACTATTGTCTAGTGACTTTTGACCATTGACTATTCAATTGACTTAAGAATTTACCTCTGTTAAACTCAATTGAATAATTATGAAACGACCTGATTTTGATACCAAAGGCAAGCAGTACGGCCATAACGTTAGCTTTTCTCAGCGCCACACCCGCAAGGTCTGGAAGCCTAATTTGCAAGTTAAGACCCTGACCATCGACGGCAAAAAGGTCAAAGTTAAGATTAGCAATGCCGCCATGCGCACTCTCAAGAAAAACGATTTAGCTTAAGACTTATATATTACTGGCGTTCGAGGACGATCAGTTTGGTGGCGTCAGTCAGCTCACCAGATACTGGCTTGTATTTAGCCACGGTTTCGGCAGGCTCCATAGCCAGCCCCTTAAGCGCTTCTGCCAGCTCAACCTGAGCAACTTCGTATTTGATAGCTTTATCAGCGTAATGGACCGGGATAACCGCCCGTGGTTCGATCTCTTTAATAACTTTCAAGGCGCCGATGCCGTCCATGGTGTAGCCACTATTGCCAACTGGCACAACCGCCACATCAACTTGGCCAATCTGTTCAACTTGGTCGTTGGAGAGCTCCGGAAAAATGTGGCCCAAAATGGCAATCTTGGTGTCGCCGGCCTCGAGGGTGTAAATTACGGCGTTCTTTTCATCTTCTTTGTCCATGTGGCCGCGAGCCGCAATACCGTGGATGACCACGCCAGAAACTTCGTACTCGCCGGGCATATCGATCATAAAGTCTGCCTGCTCTACTTTGAATTTGTCGCTAGTTCTTAGAGAGATATCGTCTTTTTTAGTAATAGACTTTAGGCCTAGCGAAGCTAGATTATCGTCAATCACTAAATTGACCCGCTTGGTGGTCAGTCGTAAGCAATTAGCGCCAAAATACTGTAATTCCATTAGTCGCTCCTTTTAGTCACTCCAGGCAACAGCCGACAGTCAACAGTCGACAGTACCGTTCGTCTAATTATAGCCTCTGACCCCCAACCTGTAACCTGTAACCTGATCATTGTTCGGTTTGAAGGTCTTTGGTGTTGATAATTATCTGCTTCTTGGCACCCAAGACGCCGCTGATAAAACGGTCGTGGATTTGCAAACGGTACTGATAGTTGTTGGTGGTCATGGTTGTATAGCGCAACTCTTTATTCTCGGTCTTTTCGAGCTCGGCGATAAATTTATCAGCCTTATTTTGATTAATGTCGCCAACCAGTAGAACATCGATGCCAGCACTTTCATCTCTGGTAAATTGACCGGACAGGATGACCATATCAACTTTACCGACGGTTCGAGCGGCTTTAGCTAGTGGATGTTCTGAAGCAACTGGTGCAGCTTTAGGCTTGGCTGTTTTGGCTGGCGTCGCGGCCTCAGCTTCAGCGGCAGTTTTGGCTTCGGCTAGTCCGCCAAAGATCATAGCCAGAGGTGTGTAGTGTTCGTAGTTTTGATTGACTTCGTAATAAAGACGATTGTTATTTGGCTCGGAGGTAAGTATGCCGATGCTTAACAAATTGGATAGCTCACGACGAACCGAGTTAATCTGCTCGTCGATTTTTCGGGTAATCTCCCGGACATAAAATGATCGATTTGGGTTAGCGAAAAAAAGCTGTAGCAGCTTTACGCGAGTCTTTGATCCAAATAACTGTTCAAACATTTACATCTCCTGCAACGCTTGGCCTGTTTAGTGGCGAAGCCACTAACTCCGCCAAGCTTTTGTGGCACAGCGGCGTCTTTGCCTGCGTTACTCGTTCGTAGTATTTACCCATACAACTCACTCCGTTACTCGGCACTTCCTTGCTCTGCCTCCAAATGCAGAACATGTGAAGTATTCAGTGATAGTTTTATTGTAGCAGAAACAAACTTCTTGCGGCAGAATAAGTGTTCAACTTGATTTTTTGGACAACTCACCCCTGATAAATGTGTAGGCTGCCTGTGGATTGTCGAACATTTTTAGGTTCGGATTGCGCTTCATCCAGGTCCTTTGGCGACGCGCATATTGCCAATGAACAACTTTTAGTCGGCTTTTGGCTTCGTCTAAGCTTAGCTTGCCTTCCAGCATTTCAACAACTGGACCGTAAGCCACTTTGGCTTTGGCAAGCAAGCTGGCAGCGCCATATTTTTTAACCAGCCGTTTTGTCTCATTTACCAAACCATCATCGAACATCTGCTCGACTCGTTTGTCGATGCGACTTTTAAGCACTTCGCTGGACGGCAATATGCCAACCAATATTACATTCTCGGGTAGCTGCTTTAAGCGATCGCCGGTTTGGCCTTTGCG
>Ga0157369_10011082_pt1 | contig 10257 bp, 8 predicted proteins | sample C25metaG_FD_113461 | JGI IMG/M metagenome (GOLD analysis project Ga0157369, IMG submission 113461) | Corn rhizosphere microbial communities from Kellogg Biological Station, Michigan, USA - C2-5 metaG | ecosystem: Host-associated > Plants > Roots > Rhizosphere > Soil | place: USA: Michigan...
CTCGAACGCCTGCGCGCCGCAATCGACCGTGACGATCAGCCGCGCACCTTCGCGGCCGAGGCGGACCAGGGCCTCGCCGGAGGGGCCGTAGCCCTCCATCAGCCGGTCGGGGATGTAGGCGCGCGGATCGAGGCCGAGCGCCCGCAGGACCCGCACGAGCAAAGCCGCCGAAGTGGCGCCGTCGACGTCATAGTCGCCGAACACGGTGACGGGCTCCCCCGCCTCGACGGCGTCGGCGAGGCGGGCGGCGGCGGCGTCCATGTCCCGGAACAGCGACGGGTCCGGCATGAACCCGCGCAGCGTCGGCTGCCGGTGCCGCTCCAGCTCCTCGCGCACGACTCCGCGGGCCATCAGCAGCTGGTCGACGAGGTCGTCGGGCGCGAAGTTCGCATCATGCCCGTCCGCCGCCGACCCGCGCCAGCGCCAGGGCTGGCCGAGAATGGAGCGGGAGACTCCGCAGACATGGGCGGCTGTAAGCATGGACCGAGTGTAGGGCATGGGCGGCGGCGGGTGAATCCCGGGTGAGAGAAAGGTGTGGAAAAGGCTTCGGCCGCTTAGGGCACCTGCCGCTCGGCTGAGGGTGAGCGCCGCCTTAAGGCCGTTCGGTGAGGGCCCGTTCAGCGCCGCCCGGCTCAAGCGGCGGCGGCGGCCGTCGTCCGATCCCCACGAGCTGGGCGGCGGTCGCCACCCGCCTCAGTCGGCGAAGGGGTCGCGCACCAGGATCGTGTCCTCCCGCTCGGGGCTGGTCGAGACGAGGGCGACGGGGCAGCGGATCAGCTCCTCGATCCGGCGGATATATTTGATCGCCTGGGCCGGGAGCTGCGCCCAGCTGCGCGCGCCGGCGGTCGATTCGCGCCAGCCGTCCATCGTCTCGTAGACCGGCTCCACCGCCGCCTGGTCAGCGGCATGGGCGGGGAAATGGTCGAGCGTTCGGCCGCGCAGGCGGTAGCCGGTGCAGATGCGGATCTCGTCGAGGCCGTCGAGCACGTCGACCTTGGTGAGCGCGATCCCCGTCACGCCGGCGACGGCGCAGGCCTGGCGGACCAGCAGGGCGTCGAACCAGCCGCAGCGGCGCTTGCGCCCCGTGACGGTGCCGAACTCGCGCCCCCGTTCGCCGAGCCGCTGACCGACCTCGTCCCGGAGCTCGGTTGGGAAGGGCCCGGAGCCGACCCGGGTCGTGTAGGCCTTGACGATTCCGAGGACGAAGCCGACCGCGCCCGGCCCGATGCCGGTGCCCCCCGCCGCCGTCCCGGCGATCGTGTTCGACGAGGTGACGAACGGATAGGTGCCGTGGTCGACGTCGAGAAGCACGCCCTGCGCGCCTTCGAACAGGATGCGGTCGCCCCGGGTCCGCGCCTCCTGGAGGGTCATCCAGACGGGGCGCGCGAAGGGCAGGAGGAAGGGCGCGATCTCGCCGAGCTCGCGCTCCAGCGCCTCGCGGTCGACCGGCGGCTCGCCGAAGCCGGCGCGCAGGGCGTCGTGGTGCGCGCAGAGGCGGTCGAGCTGCGGCCCGAGATCGCCGAGATGGGCGAGGTCGCAGACCCGGATGGCGCGGCGGCCGACCTTGTCCTCATAGGCCGGGCCGATGCCGCGGCGGGTGGTGCCGATCTTGCCCTTGCCCGACGCGTCCTCGCGAAGCGCGTCGAGGTCGCGGTGGATGGGAAGGATGAGCGGGCAGGTGTCGGCGACCTGGAGCGTCTCCGGGGCGATCGAGACCCCCTGCCCGCGCAGCTTCTCGACCTCGTCGCGGAACGCCCAGGGATCGAGCACGACGCCGTTGCCGATCACCGAGAGGGTGCCGCGGACGATCCCCGAGGGGAGGAGCGAGAGCTTGTAGGTCTCGTTGCCGACGACGAGGGTGTGGCCGGCATTGTGGCCGCCCTGGAAGCGGGCGACGACGTCGGCCCGGCTCGCCAGCCAATCGACGATCTTGCCCTTGCCCTCGTCGCCCCACTGGGCGCCGATCACGGTGACGTTGGCCACGCGAGGCCCTTCCTATCGTGGAGACGGCGCGGCTCTAGGGGCTCGCGGCGGAGAGGTCCAGCGGCGGGCCCCGTCTCCCCGTGGGGGAGAGGGTCCAGACCCGGCGCCTGGTGTCCGAACCGCTTCTGCGGAAGCCGCGGAAGTTTCGAACTTTCGTGGAAAACAAAAAAGCATCTCCCTCGCTCCCCCGCCTCGCTAGCGCGCCGTCCCCGCCTTGCGCCGGTAGGTGACGCCGCGCGTCGGCCTGAAGCCGAAGAAGCGGTCGCGCGCGGCGGCGCCCTCGCCGATCCGGTCGCGCGCGCGGGCGGCGAGGGCCTTCTCCTCCGCCTCGCTCAACGGGCGGGCGAAGCGCGGGTCGGCGGGATCGCCGCTATAGTCGCGAAAGCCCGGCGGCGGCGGGAAGCTCGTCCACCAGCGTCCGCCCGCATCGCGCCAGACCCGGAAGCCGCCTTCGAGCGCGCCGCTCTCCAGCCGGTCGAGCGAGGCGTGCCAGTCGGCCGCGACCGCCTCGCTCTCCGCCGCCCCGGGGCCGGCGAACAGCCGCTCCGCCTTCTCGAGCAGGGAGAGGAGGAGGCGCGGCGAGCGCACCCGTTCCTCGGAGACGAGCTTGCCGTGATAGAAGCGGCGCACCAGGCGGCCGTTCACCGCCTCGTCGATGATCGCGGCCCGCCCGCGCTCGGCAAGGCCCCGGCGAAGCGCCGCGTCCCACGCCGCGGCGAACCCCTGCGCCCCCGGCCGCCGCCGCAGCTCCCGCGCGCCTTGCGCCGACATGCCGACCAGCGCGGCGGCGGCCTCGACGGAGAGCGTCTCGGCGAGATGCTCGACGAAGGCGCGCTGCCGCTCGGGGGTCCAGCCGTCGTAGCGCGGGCGGACCGGGACCGGGTTGAAGGCGGGGATGAGAGGCGCGCCGGAGTCATTTGCGGCGGCCGGCGGCGTGACGGGTGCGGGGGACGCGGCTGCGGTGCCGGGCGTGTGCGGAGCGGCTGCCGGGTCGCTGCCGGGCGGCTGCGGGGCGCTTGCCGTGTTGCTGCCGGGCGCGTGCGGGGCGGCTGCCGGGTGGGTGCCGGGCATTCGCGGTGCGAGAACCGGCGCTTCGCCGGCGGGCACCGGCGGTGCGCCGGCGGGAACCGCGGGGTGGACGGTGGAAGCGGGCTCATCGGTCGCCGCTTCGTGCGTAGGCGCAGCGCGCCGGGCGTGAGTCTCCATCCTGGAGTATAGATCATAAACCGGGGTGTAGGAAAGTTCTTTTTTTGTTTCGTGAGAGGTTTTGCTTTGTTCCGACCAATGGCGCACCAGAGCGTCGCGCACGGAGCACGCGCCCCGGCCGCACGCTGCCGGAACGGAGGCCATCATCGATGGGCGCATGGAGCAGCAGCCAGAGCGGGAACGTTCGCGGTCGAGCCGATCTAACTGCTGACTGGAGTGTCCTCAAATCAATCTCTGCTACGCACCGAAGGCGGTTTCACCTCATGTGGTGGTGAGAGTGGTCCCCGCCAAGTCTCTTGCACACGCAACCCATTTGCGGTTCGCCAGTCGCAAGGCACCACGCCGTCGTCACTATCTCCTCGTTGGCGACGCTGGCCCTCGGAACCGGCCGGATCCAGAGAGATTGATCGCGAGGGTCGTTAGTCTCCAGAAGTACCTCGTCTTCGCTCAAATCGAAGTGGCTATGCAAAAGATTGACTCCGAAACGCCACTCCTTTCTGTGCTTCTTCAGGACCTCTGCGACCTCTCTCAAGCAGAGTTCATCTTCAACGCTAAGGTCATGCTCTACAGCATTGATTCGAGGTAATTTGGACCACTGCAATGACTGCATCTGACATCTCCTCTTCTGCGGCTCTAGACTCCAGAGCACCCTCCTGTCAAAGAGTCGTAGTCTAACCGAGGCATGTCACGGGAGGGGACGATGGCATTATCGGATTTGAGAAACGTTGACTGGTCCGCGACGCTAAAGCTGGCGGCGCTTCGCGGGTTCGCTTCAGCCATCGTTCTCGTCACAGTGGGCGCCGTTCTTGGGATGTTTAGTGGCCCGAGCGGTGGCGGCGTCGGCGGTGCACTCCGCTTCCTCATACTCTGGACCTTTGGCGCTTCCATTGGAGGAGTCGTATATATCTGGATGCTTAGGGCAATGTCCGCGACCTTGGGCAAAGCAGTAGGAATAGTCGTCACGGTGTGCTCGCTTATGCAAATCATCGTCGTCGTGCTGGTCGCCGCCGGAGATCCCCTAGTGTATATGCTCAGTCGCCAGGTCCCACAGCTTCTCGACCTCGCCGACTTCAAGGTGTTTAATTTCGTTGCTGTCATATTGGTCCGCAAGAACACGACGATTGATGTCTCGGAAACCGGATACGCGGACGTTTGACGGCCGCGGTTCCGACCTCGTGTGAGGAGCGCGGAAAATGGTGAGAGACATGATGTGTCACCAGCGCGGATACCGGGGCCCAGACGGCGAAGATGAGCGAGGACCGGAGATGGGTCGTGCTCCGGTGCCGAAAGGCGGATGGGAAGTGAAGGAGTAAGGCCACCGCTCCTGGCTAAACTCCGGGGAGGATGAGAAAATGCACGACGAACCCACGATGTCGATGGAAGGCCCTCCCGGACGTCGGGAGAGCTGGACCTGTCGGCACTGCGGAGCCAAATTGCCGAACAGCAGCGCTGCCTGTCCGAAATGCGGCTCGAGTGGGTAACTCCATTCCGTGGCGCATGTGGGGGAAGAGATTTGCATTCTCCTTCTTGTAGATGAATTCTGGCGGTAAATTTTAAGTAACAAAGTGGCTAGGGTAACACTTTACGCTGCGGGCGTAAGTCCCTGAGGGGGGAGGTAACATCGAGCTTCGCGGTTATAGGAGAGCCTGTTGTCCGACATGAGATGCTATCATTGCGCAGAAACGATCCGCGCGGAGGCGAATCGGTGCCGTTTCTGCGGTATGGAAATCACTTCAGCTAATCGCATTGGCCTCCCTTCCTGGTACCGCGAAACAGGACAGTGCGGCTTGATTCTCCTGTGGATAGTGAGGGATCTCGAGGAGGCTGCCACAGGGGACACGGGCAATGTGGTGCTAGCGGGCGGCGATAGGGCGATCCGATACGCCTACGGTAACAGAGGAGACCGAGACGCATCAGAGCGCATGTTTGTATTACATGAGTTCATTGGCGATAGACTCAATGAAGTACACAGCCGGCGCGGCCACGAACTGGAGACAGCATTTCTCTACCCATTGATGATTTACACGATGTGGCTGAGAAGTCTTCTGCGATATCCTGAGCACTGGAGCCCGGAAAATATCTCGTCCATCGCCGATAGGTATGAGGCTTACGCGGTCGATGAAGATCAAGTCCTACCTCCCGATTTACGGTCTGAACTCTTTCATTTACTCAAGGATGCTGCTGAAGAGCTTCGGAAGATAGCTAAGGAGCAAAGAGCGCTCTCGCTTCCGCACACGACTCCGGTAAATCGACCTTCCACGGTAGGATCAGCCCCCTCGTTACCGCCGTCTCCGGCGCCATGGTGGCACAGAGCTCCTGAAAAAGAAAGCCACGACCTTGACCTTACCCAAGTTATCCCGTGGATCGTCGCCGGAGTCATAACATTGATTGTCATTCTTGCCCTCGTTTGAGGGGAGCATCAGCCGAGTCTCAATGAGGCACGAGGGCAAGGGACGGGTCCGCCCTTTTGATCCGCGGTACGTGCCGTTCTCGCCAAATCGCATTTGACAGATGTCTGCGCGAGGGCGCGGACGAGGGGCTCGGCGCCTAGTGTGCGGCGGTGGCGACCTGGGGCTTTTTGGCGCTGGCGCCGGCAGGCTTCGCGGCGCCGGGTTTGGCGGCTGCCTTGACGACGCCAGGCTTGACCCCCGGCTTCGCCGCCGCCGCCTTCACCGGCTTCGGCGGGAGCGGCTTGTCGTTCAGCGCGAGCATTGCCAGCGGGTCGCGGCCGTACATGTCGCTGTAGGAGAGATAGCCCTCCTTGTCCGTCGTCGACGCGACGGTGAAATAGACGATGTAGACGGGGATCGGCGCGGCGATGTTCGCCTGCACGCTCTTCTTCGACGCCAGCGTCTGGTCGATCTTGGTGCGGTCCCAGTCGGTGCCCTGGAGCAGGGTCTCGGCGAAGCCGACCGCGTCCTCGGTGCGGATGCAGCCGTGGGAGTAGGCGCGGGCCTGCTTGTCGAACAGGTGCTTGGCGTTGGTGTCGTGGAGGTAGATGGCGAAGGGGTTGCCCATCACCAGCTTGACCCGGCCGAGCGCGTTCGACGGCCCCGGCGGCTGGCGCCAGCGCACGCCCTTGCCGTTCGGCACCGAGACGTAGCCCTTCTTCCCCGCCACTTCGTGGCTGAGGCTGGTCGGCACTTCCCACCAGGGGTTGAAGATCGCGCCGGTGATGACCGCGGAAAGCTGCGGGGTCGGCGTCTTGAGCGCGCCGGCGACGGCCTTGCGGCGATTCAAGGTGGTGCCGTTCTCGACGAGCGAGACGGTGTAGGCCGGGACGTTGACGATCACGTACTTCGAGCCGAGGTCGCGCGGGAGCCAGCGCCAGCGGTCGAGGTTCAGCCGGATCTTCTCCTTGAGCTTGGGATCCGCGGTCGCCGCGAGAAGCTTCTTGAGGCCCGCATATTGCGGATGGGTCGGGAGAAGCGAGCGCAGGCTGTCGCCAACGCTGTGGTTGGCGAGCGCGCGGGTGAGGAGCGCCTGCTGGTCGGCGGGGGTGAAGGGGTCGTCGCGCACGTGCCAGTCGATCCGGCCCTCGGCCGGGACGTGGCCGAAGCTGAGGTCCATCGCGACCTTGACGAAGGCTTTGGTCGCGGCCTGGCTGAGCAGCGCGTCGTCATGGCCGCGGAGCGCGTCGGCGAGCGCGGCGCGGTTGTAGTCGGCGGGGTCGAGCCCTTCGCCGGAGATCGAGTCGACGAAGGCGAGCAGCTCCTCGGCGTCCGCCTTGCTCCAGTTGCCGGCGACGACCACCGGCGCCGGCGGCGGCGCCGTCGGCGGGCCGGCGGTGACGCCCGGAGGCGGCGCGGCCGGCTTCAGCTCGGCGGCCGACTGGGCGAAGGCGGCGACGGGCGCAGCGGCAAGGAGAAGGGCAAGGAGAGTGCGGCTCGGCATGGGCGTTCCTACGCGGGTGGTGCGGGGCCTTGCTCACACGGGCGGACCCCCACCGCCATCAGTAACATCGCCTATTAAGACCGGCTGAACCGGGCGGCAAGCGGTTCGCCAAATGCGCGGAAACAAACGGAAACGGCCCGGCGCAGGGGCCGGGCCGTCCGTTGTGCCGAAAGGCGGCGCGCGTCAGGCGCGGTCGCCGGCCGTGTCGCGGTTCATCCAGCCGAAATAGGCGGCGACGATGGCGAGCACCGCGTGCAGGCCGATGTCGGCGCCGTAGAGCGGGATGAGGCCGAAGGTGGTGCGAAGGCCCGCGACGAGGCCCATCACCGTCAGCACCGCGTAGATCACCGCGACGGCGCGGAAATAGGCGCGGGCGCCGCCGGTCGAGCGCGCGGCGAGCACGCCCCAGACGCCGAACAGCAGGTGCACGACCGAATGGAGGACGTTCACCGGGAACATGCCGAGCTCGTAGCCGAACATCGTCTTCATGGTGACCTCGGCGTCGGCCGGGTGCCCCATATGCCCCATCGCCGTCAGGCCGGGGATGAACCCGCCCGCGCCGACGATCAGGAACACGATGCCGAAAATCATGGCGAATGTGCGTGTGCTCATCGAAAGTCTCTCCCTGTTTGATCCCGGATGTAAGCGAACACGTCCGGCTCCGACTGTACTCGAATAACGGAGGCGTAACCAGCCGGCGCTGCGAGAGCGGGTGGTCGGCGGGCGGTGACGAACGGACGCGTGGTTCCCGGCCGCGAATGCGGGTCAGCCCGCGTTCACGGCGTCTCGTCGTAAGAGCGGCCCCGCGGACCGCCGCCGCCATTGGCGCGCGCCCGCCAGTGAGTAGAGTAGGCCCATGCGCATCACCCGCTTCCTCCTGTGCCTCGCCGCACTCGCCGCCCAGCCGGTCTCCGCCCAGGGCCTCGCGCCCCCGCTCCAGGCGCTCCAGCAGCGCCTCGCCGCGACCGCGCTCGACAATCCGGGCGAGTTCGGCATCGCCGCGATCGACCTCAGCGACGGAACGCTGGTCAGCTTCAACGGCACCAGGCCCTTCCCGATGGCGAGCACCGTCAAGGTCGCCGTGGCCGCGACCTATCTGTCGGAGGTGGACGCCGGGCGGCGCTCGCTCGCCGACACCAGCGCGGGCGAGACCGCGTCGGCGCTGATGGACCGGATGATCACCCACAGCGACAATCGCGCGACCGACCTGCTGCTCGGAATGCTGGGCGGGCCGGCGACGGTCGATTCGTGGCTGCGCGCCAACGGCCTCACCGAGATCCGCGTCGACCGCACGATCGCCCAGCTTCTCGCCGCCCGCCGCGACCTTCACGACGTGCGCGATTCGAGCACGCCGGAGGCGATGCTGAGGCTCCTGCGCATCGTCGATTCGGGAAGCGCGCTGAAGCCGGAGAGCCGGGCGCTGCTGCTCGACATGATGCGCCGCTGCGCCACGGGGCGGAACCGCATCCGCGCGCTGCTGCCGCCGGGCACCCCGGTCGAGCACAAGACGGGGACGCTGTCCGGCTATTCGGGCGACGTCGCCTTCGTGACGCTTCCCGACGGACGGCGGATCGCGATGGCGATGTTCGCGCGCGGCGGCGAGAACCGGCCCGGCGTGATCGCGACGCTCGCCCGTGCCATCTACGACGGCTTCTCGGCGCCGCGCACAACCGCCGCCGCTGCGGTGACGCTCAGTGCGGCGGGCGGCACGGCGAGCTCGCGCTAGGCGGGCGCCGCCTCAGGGCATGTTGAAGTTGATGCCCTGCGCCAGCGGCAGATCGCGGCTGTAGTTGATGGTGTTGGTCGCCCGCCGCATGTAGGTCCGCCAGGCGTCGGAGCCGCTTTCGCGGCCGCCGCCCGTCTCCTTCTCGCCGCCGAACGCGCCGCCGATCTCGGCACCCGACGGGCCGATGTTGACGTTGACGATGCCGCAGTCCGAGCCGGCGGCGGAGAGGAACAGCTCCGCTTCCCTGAGGTCGTTGGTGAAGATCGAGGAGGACAGGCCCTGCGGCGCCGCATTGTGGGCCTCGATCGCCTCCCCGAGCGCGGCATAGCGCATCACGTAGAGGATCGGCGCGAAGGTCTCGGTGAGCGTGATCTCCGTCTGCCCGGGCATCTCGACGAGCGCGGGGCGGACGTAGAGCCCGCCGAGCCGCTCGCCGCCCGAGACCTGCCCACCCTGGCCGCGGGCGGCCTCCAGCGCGCGCTCCATCGCCTCGAGCGCGGCCTCGTCGATCAGCGGACCGACCAGAATTCCGTCCTCGAGCGGGTTGCCGACCGCGACCCCGGCCCAGATCTGCTTCAGCCGCGGAACGAGGCGATCATAGGCCTGCTCGTGGACGAACAGGCGCCGGAGCGTGGTGCAGCGCTGGCCCGCCGTGCCGACGGCGGCGAAGGTGATCGCCCGCTCGGCGAGCGCGAGGTCGGCGCTCGGCGCCACCACCATGCCGTTATTGCCGCCGAGCTCGAGCAGGACGCGGCCGAAGCGGGCGGCGACCCGCGGCGCGACCGTGCGGCCCATCCGGGTCGACCCGGTCGCCGAGACGAGCGCGACCTTCGGGTGGTCGACCAAAGCCTCGCCCGTCTCGCGAGCGCCCTGCACGACCTGGCTGAGGTGCGGCGGCGCGTCGCCGAAACGCTCCGCCGCCCGCTCGAACAGCGCCTGCACCGCGGCGGCGGTCAGCGGCGTCTTCTCGGACGGCTTCCACACGACGGCATCCCCGCAGACGAAGGCGAGGCAGGCATTCCACGCCCACACCGCGACGGGGAAGTTGAAGGCGGAGATGACGCCGACCACGCCGAGCGGGTGCCAGGTCTCCATCATCCGGTGCCCCGGCCGCTCGGTGGCGATGGTGAGGCCGTAGAGCTGGCGCGACAGGCCGACGGCGAAATCGCAGATGTCGATCATCTCCTGGACCTCGCCGAGGCCCTCCTGGAGGATCTTTCCCACCTCCAGGCTGACGAGTCGGCCGAGCCGCTCCTTCTCCTCGCGGAGCACCGTTCCGAACAGCCGGACGAGCTCGCCGCGCCGCGGCGGCGGGACGCTCCGCCAGGCGAGGAAGGCCCCGTGCGCGCGCTCGACGGCCGCCGCGACTTCGCCGGCGGAAGCGGGGGCGACGCCGCCGATCGCGCCGCCGTCGATCGGCGAGCGGGAGACGAGGGCGCCCTGCGGCA
>Ga0157369_10011083_pt1 | contig 10256 bp, 10 predicted proteins | sample C25metaG_FD_113461 | JGI IMG/M metagenome (GOLD analysis project Ga0157369, IMG submission 113461) | Corn rhizosphere microbial communities from Kellogg Biological Station, Michigan, USA - C2-5 metaG | ecosystem: Host-associated > Plants > Roots > Rhizosphere > Soil | place: USA: Michigan...
AGAACGTCCTGGTGACTGACGACATCGCCAGCGCCCCGCCGTCGGAATCCGCCAAGCGCCGCGGCATCGCCGGTGACTTCACGGTCTTCAAGGTGATGGGCGCTGCCGCCGAGAATGGCGCGGACCTGGCCGAGGTGGTCCGCCTGGGCCGCAAGGCCAACGAACGCACCCGCACCATCGGCAGCGCGTTCGCCGGCTGCACCTTCCCCGGCGCAGGCGCCCCGCTGTTCACGCTCCCGGCAGGGCAGATGGGCCTGGGCCTGGGCATCCACGGTGAACCCGGCCTGCACGACACCCACCTGCCTTCGGCCAAGGAACTGGGCCGCGAACTGGTGGCCCGCGTACTCTCCGAAACCCCGCCGGACGCCGGCAGCCGCATCGCCGTCATCCTCAATGGCCTCGGCTCCACCAAGCATGAGGAGCTCTTCGTCCTCTGGGGGACCGTGGCACCGCTGCTGCGCGCCGCCGGCTACACGCTGGTGATGCCCGAGGTGGGGGAGCTGGTCACCAGCCTTGACATGGCAGGCGTCTCGCTGACCGTCACCTGGCTTGATGAGGAACTGGAACCGCTGTGGGTTGCCCCTGCCGAGACTCCTGCCTACCGCCGGGGCAGCGCTGCCCGGGAGACCGGGGCGCGTGGGGTCGAGGAAACGTCCGACGGCGGCGGGGCCGCTGCTGCGTTCGTTGCCACCGCATCCTCCCGCGGGTATGCCGCGGCCTGCGTAGCGGCCATCGACGCCGCCCGTTCGTCGCTGCACGACGCCGAAGAGCGGCTGGGCCGCATGGATGCGATTGCCGGTGACGGCGACCATGGCCGGGGCATGGTCCGCGGCGTGGACGCGGCCGCCGCAGCCGCGTCCGCCGCTCTGGGCCACGGTGCCGGAGCCGGCGATGTGCTGGCTGCCGCCGGGGACGCCTGGGCGGACAAGGCAGGCGGCACCTCCGGTGTCCTGTGGGGCGCTGGACTGCGGGCTTTCGGTGAAACGGTGGGCAATGCCTCCGCACCCGCTCCCAGTGCCCTTGCGGCAGCAGTGACGGCGTTCGCGGACCGGATTGTCCAGTTGGGCAAAGCCGAAGCGGGGGACAAGACCATGGTGGACGCGCTGCTGCCGTTTGTTGCCGGGTTCAGCCGTGCGGTGGGCTACGGAGTGGAACCGGGCCGCGCCTGGGAGGACGCGGCACGCGAGGCGGCCATCGCCGCGGAAGCCACCGCGGACCTCCTGCCACTCAAGGGCCGGGCCCGGCCCCTTGCGGAAAAGAGCCTGGGCACGGCGGATCCCGGCGCCACATCGCTGGCCATGGTCTTTGCCGTCATGGGGCCGCACTTCACCGGTGCCACCGGGTCCGAAGGCAGCACCACCACCGTTGCGGCGACGGCCGCTGAGTCATGACAACGGAAGGGAACACCATGGGGCTGCGGCTCATTGTCGGCGCGGACGAAGCCGGCGTGGACTACAAGGACAAGATCCTCGCGGACCTGCGGAACGATCCGCGCGTCAGCGAGGTCATCGACATCGGCGTCAACCGGAGCGACTCGCCGGCCGATTTCACCAAGCCCTACCCGTACGTGGGCATAGCGGCCGGCGAGATGATCAGGGACGGCGCCGCAGACCGGGCCATCCTGTTCTGCGGTACCGGCATCGGCGTCGCCATCGCCGCCAACAAGGTGGACGGCATCCGCGCCACCGCCGCGCACGACTCGTTCTCGGTGGAGCGGTCCATCCTGTCCAACGACTGCCAGGTCCTCACCATGGGGCAGCGCGTGGTGGGCATCGAACTCGCCCGCCGCCTGGCAAAGGAATGGATCGGGTACACGTTCGATCCGTCGTCGGCCTCGGCGGGCAAGGTCAAGGTCCTCACCGACTTCGAGGGCTGCTAAGCCGGGTCCCGGCCCGCGGGGCGGCGGCTGTTCGGCAACACGGCTGCCCGCCCCGTTGCGCGGTGCTCCTACACTGGGGTGATGATCACAGTCACCGGAAGTGTGGAAACCAACCTGTCCGCGGAGAAGGCCTTTGCCTTCATGAGTGAGTTCGAAAACACCACTAAGTGGGATCCCAATACCCCCGTGATGGACAAAATCACCCCGGGGCCCGTTGCCGTAGGCCACAAATACCACGCTGAGTCCGAGTTCCGCGGAAAGCGCCAGACGCTGGTCTACGAGGTCATCGAGCTCACGGACAACCACATAAAACTGCGCGGCGAGAACAAGACCGTCACCTCGTTCGATTCCATCGATGTCAGGCCCAACGGGAGCGGCTCCGTGGTGACGTACACGGCCGAGTTCAGCATCCACGGGCCGGCCAAGATCATCCAGCCGCTGCTGAAGCCTGCCTTCAATTCGCTGCGTGATCCAGCGTTGAACGGGATCCGGGACACGCTTAATTCGCTGGCAGCGGCCTGACGCCTGCAAAGAATTCCCGGATCCCACTGCGCGGATCGTCCTCGACCCGGGCGCCGTCGTCCAGCATCATGGTGCGGCGCGCGTCCCCATATTCCGGCCACTCCAGCCCTGCCGTGTCCGGCGATCCAGTGCGCGCAAAGGCTGCCCAGGCCCCGCTCATGGTGTTGCTGAGGGACTGCGGCGCCGCGCCCCGGGTAAGGAACGCAGCCTCCGGCGCGTCCAGGTGCCGGAAAACGAACGGGATGTCCAGGGCATGGCAGGCGCCCAGCTTTCCGCCCATGGCCGGGCTGCGCCAGGTGAACAGGTAGGCGAAGTTTCTCCCGGCCGCGCCGTTTGGCGCGGCCGTTTGGCGCGCTGCCAAAAGACGGTTGGTGGGCTGGCGGTAGACGGAATCGGCGATGGCGGCTTCAAGGATTTCCTTGCCCCCGGGCTCCCGGGACAGTACCCGGGCCAGTGCTTCGGTGTAGCCCGGTGCCTGGGCAGACGGAACCCCTGCGGCGGCGAGGACGGCGGCGGCGCGGTCAGGATACCCTGGGTCCTCTGGGGCAGCCGGGCGCATTTCGACGGCGAAGGAGCCTTCGTTGAGGTTGGTTCCGGCCAGCAGGTCCACCCCGCTGTTGAGCCCGCGGCGGATACCGTCCAGCGGCGGCTCCGGCAGTGAGGGTGTCCCCACGGTCGGCTGGAAGGGCAGCGGGACGGCGTAAGTCTCCGCCGCGATCCGCTTTTCCAGGGCGGCCTGGGCCTCAAGCAGCCGCCCCGCGGGGAGGGTCAGCAGTTCCTTCGCGGATGGTTTGTCCAGGCCGCACAGTTCCAGGAATTGCGCGCTGATGTGCGCGGATTCGTCCGGCCGCCGGTACCGTTCCGCGGTGCCGCTCTGCATGATGGCGCGGTGGAAGAGCCCTTCCGACGACGGCATGCCCAGCAGGGTCCCGATGGCCGCGGCGCCTGCCGACTCGCCAAAAACAGTGATGTTTTCCGGGTCGCCGCCGAATGCCCCGATATTCCGGCGTACCCAGCGCAAGGCTTCCAGCTGGTCCAGCAGGGCGACGTTGGACGAGTCCTCGTACCCTGGGCCAAGCAGGTCCGCCAGATGCAGGAAGCCCAGGGCGCCCAGGCGGTAGTTGATGGACACGAGCACCACGCCCGCCGCGGCGGCCAGCCGGGCGCCGTCGTACATGGCGTCGCTGTTGGCGCCCAGCAGAAACGCGCCGCCATGGATCCACACCATCACCGGCCTTGCCGGCCCGTCCTCCGGCGGGGCCCAGATGTTCAGGTTGAGGCAGCCGTCTTCGCTCCATTTCCGCGGCCTGCTGCCCGGCGGGGCGGGGTTCTCCAGGTTTTGGGGTGCTGCGGGGCCGGCGGCGGTGCAGTCCAGGACGCCTGCCCACGGGGCTGCCGGGACCGGAGGGCGGAAGCGGTTGGCCCCCGACGGCGGTGCAGTGTAGGGGATGCCAAGGAACCGGCGGATGGTGGTCCCTTCAGCTTCGAGGGAGCTGCCGAGGATGGACCCGGCGGGGGTGGAGAGACGCGTCATGGTTGACAGGTTACGGCGTCCGCACAGGTAGGCTGGCATCACCGTTCGGCAGTGGGCGGCCACGATGCTGTGGCTCTTCATAACTGTCCGGGAGGTAAGACGCGTGCCCCACGCCGACGTCTTTGGTGCCGAAAATTTTGCTGACGTTGCCCTGCATCTTCAGGAGTCGTTCCTCCATACCCCCGAGGTCGGGGCGATCCTGCAGGATCTCGCGGCCTATGCCGTGGGCCGCCTCGGCAGCACCGATCCCGGGTGTTCGTGCGAAATCACGGTACTGCGGCCCAAGAAACCCGTGACCACGGCCTGCAGCAACCCCGCCGCGAAGGTGATGAACCAGGTGGAGTTCAAGCACGGCGACGGTCCGGGTTTGACGGCCATGCGGACCAGCGCCACGGTCCTGGTGGCCGACCTGCGGCTGGAACAGCGGTGGCCGGACTATGTCCAAGCAGTGCAGGATCAGGGATTCCTTTCGGTGCTGAGCATCCCCGTGGAGCTAGAGGGGGACGCGCAGGGCGTGCTGACGTTCTACTGCTCGCATCCCGTCGACCCCCGCGACAACCGCGTGGATGTTGCGGAGACGTTTGTGCGGCGGGCCTCCAAGGGCCTGACGCTCTGCCTCCGCATGCTCAGGCTGGAGGAGACCAGGGACGGCATGACCGCCGCCATGCAGACCCGCACCGTGATCGACCTGGCTACGGGGGCCATCATGGCTCAAAACCGCTGCACCCAGGACGCTGCCTTCAAACTGCTTCGGGAAGCATCCAACACGCGCAACATGAAACTCCGCGATGTGGCGGCCATGGTGATCTCGTCAGTGGCCGGGGTGACGGACACCTTTACCTACTTCGACGAGTAGGGGCCCTTCCGCTCCGGATCCTGCGGCTCCGGTTGGAGGAGGAACAGGGCATAACTGCTGAGCGGGACGCGCAGGAGCAGGCCCTGGGCGGCACAGTGCTCGTTGACGGCCTGTGCCAGGGCGTCCCGCTCCTTCGGTGACAGGGTGCACTGGCCGGCGCAGTAGTCGCGGATGAGCTGTTCCGAGGCGTCGCCGCCCAAGCCGACGAACTCCAGCCACAGCTGTGCCAGATCCAGTCCGTGCTCCTTGATGACTGCGCCGGTGAGGGCCTGCTGGTCAACGGCATCCATCGTCCCGTCCTAGCCTTGGTTATGGATTCCTGCAGCTGTGATTCGGAACGGCGGCGTGGATGGATGGGAATGAACCGCAAATATTTCGCTGGGAGAGTGGCGCCACGCCCCTGCGCATGGACTCGCCCCGGCGCTCCCGTCGCCGCATCCAGCGCCGGGGGACCTTCGCCCCTAGGCGGCGAACCGGCCCCGGAAGTCAACTTGAGTGTCTGGAGCACGCGAGTACAACAGGAGGCAAGGACCATGGGCGCATGTGATGTCTGCGGCAGCAGCGAGGGCCGCATGTTCACCGTCAGTATGGGAAACCAGACCGGCACGTTCGACAGCTTCGAATGTGCCATCCACATGATGGCTCCGGCATGCGAGCACTGCGGCTGCCGGATCCTGGGCCATCCCGTTGAAAGCCAGGCAGGCATCTACTGCTGCCTCCATTGCGCGAAGGAAGCGGGCAACCCGCACCAGGCCGCGCATGCTGAGCATACGACGGTGGCCGTGCCGGCGGAAGGCACGTCGGGAGGGCAGCGCTAGCGTTGCCCTGAAGAAGCGACAGGAAAAGGGAGACCGTGGCGGACAGCGGAAGTTTCAGGATTGTGGTGGGCGTTGACGGGTCGGACCAGTCCAGGGCAGCTATGGACTGGGCAATTGAGGAGTCCAGGCTGCGCACGGGAGAGGTACAGGCCGTGACCGCCTGGAGCTTTCCCTATGTCAGCGATGCCCTCGGCACAGCCTGGGACTATGACATCTTCCAGAAGGACGCCCAGGCCATCCTCGAAGAAGAACTTGAACGCGTCAAGAACCAGGGCGTGACGGTCACGGGGCGCATCGTGGAGGGGAATCCCGCGTCGGCGCTCATTGAGGCCTCCCGGGACGCTGACCTGGTGGCGGTAGGTTCACGCGGCCACGGCGGCTTCACGGGGATGCTGCTGGGTTCAGTGTCGCACCAGACCATCCATCATGCGCACTGCCCCGTGCTGGTAATCCGGGAGCCCGACGCGGGATAACCACCGCGGTACCTTCGCCTTTCAGTGAATGGAAACGCCGTTCTGTGGGTCCCGCGCTGCCGCAAGGCTTGCAGCATGGACATGATTCGGGTGGAGCCCCGCTGCCGCGTGCTGATCGACAACGACTGGGCGGGTGACCCGGACGGGCTGGTGGCCCTGGCCCACCACGCCATGTCGCCCGCCAACGCGATCGTCGGCGTCACAAGTTCCCTGACCAACCCGATGTTTGGGCCGCCGGCGGGCATGGCGCAGAAGGGTGCGAACCTGGCCGGGGAACTGTTGCGCGTCCTCAAGAGCCCGGAGCCGGCAGTGGCCCACCCGGGATCCGACAGCCCCTTCACCGGACAACCCCGGGACACCCCGGCTGCCCGGGCGATCGCTGCCACCGCAGCAGCCGGCGGAGTGCTGCCCCTGGTCCTTGTCTGCGCCGGCCCGCTCACCAACGTGGCCGATGCGCTCCTGCTGGATCCCGCCGTCGCCTCCTCCCTCACCTTGGCTTGGGTTGGCGGGGCCGCGGCGAACGGGGAGGAATACAACTACTTCACGGACCCGGCCGCCGCAGACTTCGTGCTCGGGAACCAGGAGCTGTCCGTGTGGCAGTTCCCGGCAGAGACGTACCGGCAGGTTGTTGCCCCGGTGGCCGAACTTGACCATGCCTTCAGGAACTCGGGCGCGGCAGGCGCCTGGCTGTGGGAGCTCTTCAACAGCCTGGACGTGCCGGACTTCGTGAAATTCGGGCCGCTGTGGTGCCTGGGTGACAGCGCACCCCTGGTGGTTACCGGCCTCGACGATGCCACGTCCACCTTCACGGAAACACGCAACCATCCCTCGCGGCGGACCTACACCTCCGTGGACACGCGGCTGATCATGGCGGATTTCCTCGCAAAGCTGCGGCTGCAGCAGTAGCAGGCTAAAACAATGGCCCGGACCGCCACAGGCGGTCCGGGCCACCCGCTGCTGTCAGGCGTGCAGCGGCGCCCCCGCCGGTGCCTGCTGCCGGGCGAAGTTGCCCAGCCAGCGCGCGCTCTCCTTGGGAGTCCGTGCCTGGGTGGAACGGTCGACGGCGATCAGGCCGAACTTGGGCCCGTAGCCGAAGATCCACTCGAAGTTATCGAACGCGGTCCAGGCGATGTACCCGCGGACGTCGATGCCGTCCGCAAGGCAGGAAGCAACGCCGTCGACGGCTGTCCGCAGGTACGCCACCCGCTGCGTGTCATCCTCCGTGGCCAACCCGTTCTCGGTGACCATCACCGGGATGCCGGCAACGCGCCAGGCCTCGCGGATGGTGGCCTCCAGCGCTTGGGGATAGATTTCCTCGCCCATTTGGTTGACGGCCACGCCTTCCGGAGCCGGAGCGTGGCCGTCCGGGCCGTACACGGTGCGGCCGTAAGTCTGGATGCCCACGAAGTCGTCGCCGCGGGAGGCTTCCAGGAACCGCTCGTTGACGTCCCGGCGCACCTGGGCCGCGATTTCTTCGCCGCCGGGGACCGACTGGATGTCCGAGTTGGCCAGGGTCCAGCCCACGCGCAGATCCGGGCGGTGTGCCTTGATTGCTTCGGTGGCCGCCTTGTGCGCCGCGAGTTTAACGTTGAAGCCGGCCTCCGTGGAGCAGAACTGGAACGGGGCAACCGTGCTGGCGTCCACGCCCAGGCGCTGTGCGGCAGCCGCCCACATGGGGACCTTGCCGCGGTTCTCCGGCGCTTCCCCGCCGATGCCGAATGACTCCAGCAGCCAAGGGAGGTTCGGCTCGTTCAGGGTGCAGGCGACGCCGATCAGGTCACCCAGGTGCGCCATGACCCGGCCGCAATAGCGGGCGAACAGCTCCGGCGTGCGTTCGCCCTCCCAGCCGCCCGAACGGAGCAGCCACAGCGGTGACGCGAAATGGTGGAACGTGACCACCGGCGTCAGCCCGTGCTCCCGGCAGGCCTCGAGCACCCGCTTGTAGTGGTCCAGCGCAGCCACCGAGAAATGCCCTTCCTCCGGTTCGATCCGGGCCCATTCCACGGAGAACCGGTAGCTGGTAAAACCGAGGCCGGCGATCAGGGCAATATCCTCCCGGTACCGGTGGTAGTGGTCCACGGCATCCCCGGACGGCTCCGCGAAAATGGTGCCCGGAAGGTGTTCCAGGAACCAGACATCGCTGTTGACGTTGTTGCCTTCCACCTGGTGGCCTGCGGTGGCCACGCCCCAAAGGAAGTCCTGCGGAAACGGGTTGGTCATTGGGGTTCCTCTCATCATGGACGCACGCCGGCGTCCCAGGCCTCACTGCCTGCCTCCATCCTGTCCAACCGCGTGACCGCCGCCACAATACTTTTTCAATCAATGACATTCTCATGTTTGGTCCAGCAGGCCCCAACGGATTCTTGAAGGGAGCCGGACAGCCCCGGCCCCTCGAATTTCCTCCGTTTGTCACCGTCATAGAAGAATGCGAAGGCGCACCAGATGAAACTTATGACCTCCACCGCACGCGGCAGCGCTGCCGTCCTGACGGGTGCCCTGCTGATCGGCTCCCTGGCCGCCTGTGGCGGCGGATCCAGCCAGGCCTCCGCCAAAGCCGACACCGGCAGCATCACGCTGGCCATCGACAGCGACTCGGCCTCCTTCGGCTACGACCCGCTGCGCGTCTCCGCAGCGCAGCGCCAGTTCTTCGAGGGCCTCTACGACAGCCTCATGACCCTGCAGCCGGACGGTTCCACGGGGCCGGGCCTGGCCAAGGAGTTCAGCTACAACGCGGACAACACGGTCCTGACGCTGACACTCAAGGACGACGTCACGTTCACGGACGGTTCCAAGCTGGACGCCGCACTGGTCAAGGCCAACCTCGACCGCCGCTCCGATCCCGCACTGAGCGCGTACTCGGCCGTCGCCAAGGGTGGTGCGCAGGAAATCACCTCCGTGGATGTGGTGAGTCCCACCCAGGTATCCCTGACGTTCGCCAAGCCGCAGCCGGGATTTGAAAAGAACCTGGCCTCCACCACCGGCATGATCGTGGGCAAGAACGGTGTCACAGACACCGCCAGCCTGTCGGCAACCCCGGACGGTTCCGGCCCGTACACCCTGGACCCCTCCACCGTGAAGGGCAACAAGTACGTGATGGTGAAGAACGACAAGAGCGCCGACGCGTCCAAGTACGCCTACAAGAAGGTGGTCTTCAGCGTGGTCCAGGACCCGCAGGCCCGGGCCAACGCCCTCGTGTCCGGCCAGGCGGACGTGGCCATGCTGACCTCGAACACGGTTGACTTCGCCAAGTCGAAGGGCGTCGGGGTCACCCAGATCGGCGGCACCGTCAACACCATGATCTCCTTCGACAAGATCGGCAAGACCGCCCCGGCGTTCGCCCAGGAGAAGGTCCGGCAGGCCATCCAGTACGCCATCAACCGCCAGGCCCTGGTGGACGCCCTGCACAAGGGCGATGTCCCGGCCTGGAACGCCCTCCCCAAGGATTCAGCGGGCTTCACCAAGGACCTTGAAACCGAATTCGCGTACAACCCGGACAAGGCCAAGAGCCTGCTGGCCGAGGCCGGCTACCCCAACGGCTTCGAGTTCACCATCATCGCCAGCGCCCAGACCCAAACGGACCTGCAGGCCGTCCAGAAGGACCTCGCCGCCGTCGGCATCACCATGAACGTGAAGATGGCCGCGTCAACGGATGAAGCCTTCGCCGCCGTCGCCACCACGCCCCTGGGCTACGCGCCGCTGAACTGGGACAACCCCGTCGGCGTGATGTACGGCGTGGTCCTCAACGGCTTCACCAACGTCCAGAAGGCCACCGATGACCAGCTCAGCGCCGCCACCGGCGAACTGGCCGCCGCCAAGGACGACGCCGCCGCCAAGGCAGCCGCCACGAAGCTGAACACCCGCCTGATGGAGTCCGGCTGGATGATCCCGCTGTACGAGGCGCTTACCAACCAGGGCTACAACACCAAGAAGGTGGCTCCGGTGAAGTTCGCCGGCACCAACGCCTACCCGCTCCTTTCGTCCTACACCCCGGCCAGCTAACACCCGCACCGTCCTGCCGGGTGCTCTCCGCCACGGGAGCACCCGGCAGGACGGCCTGACCGATGGAGGTCACCATGGCACTATTCATCACCAAGCGCCTGCTGATGGCGCTGGCCACCGTGCTGGTGGTTGCGGTGCTGGCATTCCTGCTGGTGCACGCGATGCCGGGCAGCCC
>Ga0157369_10011085_pt1 | contig 10256 bp, 9 predicted proteins | sample C25metaG_FD_113461 | JGI IMG/M metagenome (GOLD analysis project Ga0157369, IMG submission 113461) | Corn rhizosphere microbial communities from Kellogg Biological Station, Michigan, USA - C2-5 metaG | ecosystem: Host-associated > Plants > Roots > Rhizosphere > Soil | place: USA: Michigan...
AATTCTCGAAACGGATTTCTGGGTGCAGTACAACGAACTGGCTGGCGTCCAGGACGACGAAGTACCCGGTGGAAGCGGTAATTCACTTTACACCGCTGCGCTTGCTTCTGTTGACGATGATAATCCGCAATATATTCACGACAACACGGATGATGAATTTACCCACCAGAACTTCCTCAACGCATATCTGCAATCGAAAGGGGCAGCGCCTGTGAACCTCGAGAGATTTCGCACGCTGCCGGGGAGCGAAGCCAGTGGGTCCAGCGGCAAATTGCGCCTTACGAACCTGATGCAGCTTACGCTGGATACCAGTTGGTACACGCGCTATCGCAGCAGCGACCACAATCCCGATCTCGACCCTACCTTCGTGTTTCCACAAGCCGTTCCCGACCTGGCGAAGGGGCAGCATCCGGCAATTCCGCGCACCGATGCTGACACGACAGATCCGAATTTCTTACAGTGCATCGCGAACACTGCTCTGTTCCATTTTCCGACGATCGAACAAGGCGGAAACAGCCTTTATCCCTCAATGGCGCAACGTGCGTCCAGTGTTGAGGTGCTGCGAATATTGATCAGCATTGGCCCCACTGAAACCATGCACTTTCAGACCTGGTCCGATATTGCGGGAGATGCACCGCAGCTCACGGCCAAGGATCCGGTTACCGGACTGTCAGTGACTTTCCCGGATCTCAACTCCGCCCCCTTTGGCGGGGAGACGTTTCAGACGAACCTGATCATGCCGGAGCCATGTCCTTTCATCAGCCGAAAGCTTCCGCGTTGTTCTGTGATCAGGCCCACTGAAACTAAAGGCATAGCTATGGGCGTGGTCAAATTCCTGACTGACATGGGTTTGTTCGTCGGGCAATCGCCGGAGTTCTTTCACTTTATGGCTGAGTTGGCGCAGAAGGCCGACAATGCCCGTCGCGGAATGAGCTAGAGGTCGAGGGTTTGCGTGCGTCTCTCCCCACGCAGCGCTGTGTCGAACCTGGCACAGCGCGTTTTTTTTTGAAACGAAATCTCGTTATTGAGTCCCCTGCCGCCGGGGAGACAGCAGGGGCCGATTCCGGTAGGAGGTCTCAACATCCCTCCGGCATCAATTACTGATACGAATTCGTGAGAAGTGAAGTTCCGCGTCGCGCCCTTTAGACTTTCGCCTGCTCCGCAGTTTTACCGGAATAGTCATAGACGCCACGCCCAGCCTTTCGCCCCAGCCGTCCCTCTTTTACGTATTGCGCCAAAAGCGGTGCCGGACGGTATTTTTCGCCGAGCGTTTGGTGAAGGTATTCAAGGATGTGTAAGCGAGTGTCGAGCCCGACAAGATCAACCAACTCGAATGGTCCCATGGGATGATTCAGCCCCAGCTTGAGTGCTTTGTCAATGTCTGCCGCCGAGGCAATCCCTTCCTCGAGCATATAGAACGCCTCGTTGCCGATCATGGCATTGATGCGGCTGGTAATGAAGCCGGGAGATTCCTTTATGACGACCACTTCCTTGCCCATCCGGCGGCAAACGTCAGAAGCAGCGGCGATGGTTTCATCATCGGTTTCAGCTGCGCGCACAATTTCAATCAACTTCATTTTGTGGACGGGGTTGAAGAAGTGCATGCCCAGGCACTTGTTGGCCCGGTATGTAACGCCGGCAATTTCAGTGACGCTGAGCGACGAAGTGTTGGAAGCGAATATGGTTGCCGGGCGGCAGATCTTGTCGAGCAGAGTGAAAATCTCAATCTTCGATTCCATCTCCTCCGGAACAGCTTCGATCACAAGGTCGGCTTCGCGAGCAGCTTCATCCACGCTGCCCGCATATTCAAGTCTGGCCGCAGCTGCTTCCGCGTCTGCGGGAGAAACCTTTTTAAGTTCAACAGCTTTGTCGAGGTTCGCCCGAATCTCGTCTTCCGCCCGGCGAAGCGCGGCCGGAATCAGGTCTTCCAGGATCGTGCGATATCCGCCGAGCGCCGCCACGTGCGCGATTCCCCGGCCCATAATTCCGGCGCCAATGACGGCGATCGTTTTTACCTCGGCCACTACTTTTCCTTCTCCACCTGTGTCAGTAGTTCCCGCAGTTTCTCGTCGGCTCCGCGCAGGCTGTCTGCCAGGCGTTTGCGCTCATCCGAATCCATGCCGTATAACGAAGCTTGAATGCGGCGCAAGGTGGTATTGATGTCATCAACGTAATTGATAAGTCGAATGAGTTCTCCGGTGGCTGCCATGACGAAAGTTTCTCCTGACCTCAGCCGGCCAAAAGTTACCAAACCGGCAAGTTCTTTATTTTCAACTCCCACGCGGATTAAGTAAAGCCGCCATAAAGAAAAGCAATCAACGCAATTGATTTCTTTTTCTCAGCACCAGCGCCCTGGGCGTTCTCGTGCCAATCCTTGAAGACATCGCTGGATGGAATCGTCTGCGTATTCGCGTTTTCTTCGAATCATACCGAGTCATGATCCAGGAATGGGACCGGGTCCGGACCGACTGGCTCACGCTGCGTGCGGCGAGCCTTGCAGAAGTTGAGGCAGCCACGAACGGCGAATAGATTCCTCCGGTAAGGTAGGTCGTTGCGTTCCGGCTACCAGTATCCCCGCTCCCGTGCATCTTTGGACTCATCTGATCATCCCCTCGCGATGGTCAATAGAGTTGTAAGCCCGATTTTGTACCATGGTACATTTGTACCAATGAGCGACCAATTCTTTGCTGTTGAACGTGTGCAGACCGGCGTTCGAATCGAGAAGCGATTGCTGAAAGTCTTGAAGGCCTTCGCAGAATATAAGGACCTGACTTTAGGCGATCTGGTAGAGGGAATCGTGCTTCACGCCTTTGACGGAAAGTGCCCTTTCAGTCAGGGTTCGCTCGACCGGATCCGGGAATTAAAAAAGTTTTACGGTCTGGAGTTGGATTCCGGCGCAAGCCATCGCCTCAAAGAGACGAGCTCGCGAAATCCGCAGAAAGGAAAGAGTTCATGACCCAGGTGAGCAAGGCATCTCTGCTTTGCCTGCGCTGGACTCTGGGCGTCGTCCTATTCATCGAGGCAGCCGTGCTCGCGTTCTCTCGCTCGGAGATCCATTTCGCCAGTCGCCCCGGAGTTCATCGCTGGTCCCTCCTAGCGCTGGCCTGGAGCGAAATGATCGCGTGCATCCTACTGTTGGTTCCACGTACCGTAAAAATCGGTGCCAGACTGCTCCTGATAGTGTTTGCGCTGGCTGCCGTCGTACATATCCTTCACAGTAATTTTCAGGTTGGAGGACTGCTCGTTTACGCGGCTGCAACATGGGTCACCCTTTCACAGTCGCAGCTTTCACCGAAAGAAAACCAGCATGACTGAACAAAGCTACATCGAAATGTTCGAGGCTGGTTCTATTCCGCCCGACGCATTCCACCATGCCGACCACGTCAGGCTTGCATTCTGCTATCTCAGCCAGTATTTGCCACTGGAGGCCCTTCAGCGATTCTCGGCTGCGCTACAGCGGTTCGCAAGGGCGCATGGCAAAGAGAACCTTTATCACGAAACGATAACGTGGGCATACTTGCTCCTGATTCACGAACGCAGGGCGCGATGCACATCGACAGAAAGTTGGGAAACATTCGCAGCGGCCAATCCCGATTTACTTACGTGGAAGGAGAGCATCCTACATCACTACTACACTCCGGCGACATTGCAGTCGGATCTCGCGAGGCGCGTGTTCGTTTTTCCCGACAAACTGCCGCACAGTTCCGTTTAAGCTCCCGACGTGGCTGAATCCAAACGCCGCCTGTTTTCATCTACCAGCCATGTTTCAACAATTTATTTCTTCTGGCCCCTTTGAAAGGGAACCGGTGCTTCAAACGGCGTCGCACAATGATGCTGGATTGCTGGACGCTTATTCCAACGCCGTAGTTTCTGCTGCGGAAAGGGTAAGTCCTTCGGTCGCGAAGATTGAAGTTATTCAAATTGCCGGTCAAGCTCATAATGGCGAGCCACGCGAACGGCACGGTGGTGGATCCGGCTTTGTGTTCACTCCCGATGGGCTGGTTCTGACCAACAGCCATGTGGTACACAATGCGGCCCGCATCCGGCTTTCGCTTCCCGACGGCAGGCAATTTCCGGCTCAGTTGATTGGCGAGGACCCTGCAACCGATCTGGCAGTCGTACGCATTGACGCGCCGAATCTTGCTGCTGCCCAGTTAGGCGATTCGCAAAAACTCCGTGTCGGACAATTGGCGATTGCGATCGGCAATCCTTATGGCTTTCAGTACACGGTGACGGCTGGCGTGGTCAGCGCGCTTGGCCGGTCGTTGCGTTCGTATTCGGGGCGAACGATTGACGACGTCATTCAGACTGACGCATCTTTAAATCCTGGGAACTCCGGTGGCCCGCTGGTTTCGTCTGAGGGAGAAGTCATCGGCGTCAATACCGCGACAATCATGGGTGCGCAAGGGCTGTGCTTCGCCATCGGTATCAATACCGCGAAGTTTGTGGCCAGCAGGCTGCTACAGCAAGGGCGAATTCGCCGCGCTTACATCGGAGTCGAGGCGCAAACCACGCCGCTACACCGGCGTATCGTGCGTTTCTACGATCTGCCGAAAGAAACCGGGGTAGTAGTGGTCGGCGTGCAGAGCGGCAGCCCGGCACAAAGAGCGGGACTGCAAGAGGGCGATGTCATTGTTGCTCTCGGCGGAGAGCCTATTGCCGGAGTGGATGACTTGCATCGTCTTCTGACCGATGCCAAGGTCGAAGTGCGGAGCAATATTATGATTGTGCGCCGCACTGAGCGTCTGGAGCTCTCCATCGTTCCCCAGGAAGGCAAAGAGTAGAATTCGCTAATCCAAAATGCCTACCGCCGCCGCAGAAGTGACATTTTTCCCGATGATGATAAGGCTTGAGGGAAGAAAGTGCGTTGTAGTCGGCGCGGGGGCTGTTGCGGAAGAGAAGATTTCTGGTCTGCTGCCGCATCTTGCGCGGGTCACCGTCGTGAGTCCGCGAGCCACGAAGAAGATTCAGAAGCAAGCGCGGGCCGGGATCTTAACCTGGAAAAAGCGCAGGTTTACCGCCAGGGACATTGAAGACGCTTTTCTTGCGATCGCAGCAACCGATTCACCCGCAGTCAATGCCGCGGTTTTCCGCGCTTGCACTGCCCGCGGTGTGCTCTGCAATTCGGTCGACGATCCCCCCAACTGTGATTTTTTTTATCCGGCTGTAGTCCGCAGGGGCGCGCTGCAGATCGCGATTTCGACCAACGGACGCAGTCCCGCGCTGGCCTCACGCCTGCGGCGCGAATTGGAAAAGCAATTTGGATCGGAGTGGGCTGACTGGGTTGAGCACATCGGGAACATGCGGAATCAGATTCTGAGCCAGCCATCACCTCCACGCAAGAAACGCGAGCGATTGTTCGAGGTGGCAAGCCTGCCAGCGTTTTGGCAATTTATGCGGGATCGGAAGAAAAAGACTGGAAGCAAACGCCAGCAGAAGAAAGAGAAGTCCGATTGTGAATAGCCAAACCAGGTGGCTCGTATTTCTGTGCCGACTGCGGTGCAACCAAATCCGAAACTAGCTCAGGTTTTCAAATATTCCCGCGGCTCCCATCCCACCTCCAACGCACATCGTCACCATGCCGTAGCGGCCATTGCGGCGCTTCAGTTCGCGAATAACCGTTGCCGTCAACTTCGCGCCGGTACAGCCCAGGGGATGGCCAAGAGCAATCGCGCCGCCGTTCGGATTCACCCGAGCGGGATCCAGCCCGCCTTCCTGTATCACCGCCAGCGATTGCGCCGCGAAGGCTTCGTTCAATTCGATCACGTCAATGTCCGCAAGCTTAAGGCCTGCAAGTTTTAGAGCTTTTGGAATCGCGAACACCGGCCCGACGCCCATTTCTTCGGGCTTGTACCCGGTTGTGGCGAACGACACATAACGCGCCAGCGGCTTAATACCGAGCTGTTGCGCGCGCTCGGCAGACATGACTACAGCTGCCGCAGCGCCATCGGAAACCTGTGACGAGTTTCCAGCAGTCACCGTTCCTTTGACGTGAAACGCCGGGCGAAGGGCGAGCAGGGCTTCGAGCGAAGTGTCGGCGCGTGGACCTTCATCAGTGTTGAATACGGTTTCCTGGCGCTTCGGTTTCGAACCGTTTGGAACGGTGAAGCTCACCGGTACGGGAACGGTTTCGTCTTCGAAGTTTCCCGCCCGAATTGCCGCCAGAGCCTTTTGATGGCTGTGCAAGGCGAATTCATCCGCGGCTTCGCGCCTGATTCCATACCGCTGTGCGACACGTTCGGCGGTCAATCCCATCGAGAGATAGGCGTCTGGATAGTGGTCTACCAACCAGGGGTTGGGAGAGATTTTGTGTCCCCCCATCGGTACCAGCGACATGGATTCCGTTCCGCCCGCGATGATTATCTCTGCACCGCCGCTGCCAATCCGTTCAGCGGCCATTGCGATAGCCTGCAAACCTGATGAGCAGAAGCGATTGATAGTCATCGCCGAAACTTCGACCGGAAGACCGGCGCGCAGCGAGGCGATGCGAGCAACGTTCATGCCCTGCTCGGCTTCGGGCATGGCGCAGCCGAGAATCACGTCTTCAATTTCTTTCGGATCTAATTGCGGCACGCGAGCCAGCGCGCCTCTGATGGCCACGGCCGCGAGTTCGTCGGGCCGAGTGGATCGTAGTGTGCCTTTATGAGCCCGGCCGACCGGAGTTCGCACTGATGAAACAAGCACCACTTCGCGCATGAGACCCTCCAACCGTTACTATTATGAACCGGGTGGGGTTAGCAGTCTAAAGGCGTGGCGTCGAGACCAATTAGGGAGTTTGTTGATGAATCGCATTCATAAGGTGGCAATCCTCGGGGCCGGCACTATGGGATCCCGAATTGCCGCCCATTTTGCCAATGCAGGCGTCCCCAGCTATTTGCTGGACATAGTTCCGCCTGAGACGGACGCAACCAGCCGCAATAAAATCGCCGCGTTAGGGCTGGAATCTGTAATCAAAGCCAAGCCCGCAGCATTTTTTGAAGGATCTCTGGCGCGAATGGTCACGGTCGGCAACTTTGAAGATGATTTGAACAAACTCGCTGAAGTGGACTGGATCATTGAAGCTGTCGTCGAGGATTTGGAGATTAAGCGGGACCTGCTGAAGAAAGTCGAGGCGGTGCGCCGGCCAGGGACGATCATTACAACTAATACCAGCGGCCTGCGAGTCGCGAGCATTGCTGAGGGTTTTTCCGACGATTTCCGCCGTTGTTGGTTCGGCACGCACTTTTTTAATCCGCCGCGTTATATGCGCCTGCTGGAGATCATCCCTAATCAGGAGTCGGACCGAACCCTGATGGATGAGGTGGCCAGGTTTGCCGATATCCGCCTGGGCAAAGGCGTTGTCTTTGCCAAAGACACTCCCAACTTTATCGCCAACCGAATCGGCACATTTTCAGTGCTCAACGTAATGCGATTGATGCAGGAGATGGATTTGTCCGTGGAAGAGGTGGACGCACTGACCGGTCCAGCCGTCGGATGGCCCAGGTCGGCGACTTTTCGGACGATTGATCTTGTGGGCCTCGACATTTTGGGACATGTCGTCGCCAATATGGACAAGGTCGAGGAACGGTCCATACTTCCGCCGTTCTTCAAAGAGATGCTGGCTCGCAAATGGCTGGGGGACAAAACCAAAGGCGGCTTCTACAAGAAAATTAAAGACAAGAGCGGCGAACAACAGCGTCTCGTGTTTGATTGGAAGACGCTCGATTATCGCCCGCAACAAAAGCCAAAGCTTGCCGCGCTCGAAGTGGCGAAAAATCTCGAAGACATAGGACCACGATTGCGGATGCTGCTGGGGTTCGATGGAAAGCCAGCAAAAGAAGACAAAGCCGGCGCATTCTTATGGTCGGCGCTTTGCGATTTGTGGAACTACTCGGCTGAGCGGATTCCGGAGATTTCGGATTCGATTGTGGAGATTGATCGAGCCATGCGGCTTGGATTCAACTGGGAACTTGGTCCCTTCGAATTGTGGGATGTAGCGGGAGTCGAAGCAGTCGTCGAACGTATGAGAACAGATAGACGCCCGGTGGCAGCTAACGTCGAGAAGTTGCTGGGTTCGGCGAAGAAGTCCTGGTACATCGATGACCCCAAAACTCCTTCTGGACGATCGTTCTGGCAAATTTCAACCGGAGATTATGCACCGGTAGAAGTTCCGGCAGGAGTTTGGTCAGTCAGCGTTGCCAAAAAATCCAATGGCGTGGTCAAGAAGAATTCCGGGGCGTCGCTGGTGGACTTAGGGGATGGAGTCGGTTGTATTGAGTTTCATTCCAAGATGAATTCGCTGGGCGCGGATATCATCTCCCTGATAACACAGACGCTGAAACTGAATGGACCCGGCGCAAACTTCGACGCGTTTGTAATGACCAACGACGCGGCGAATTTTTCCGTTGGCGCAAACCTGATGCTGCTGCTCATGTCGGCACAAGAGGAAGAATGGGACGAGGTTGACTTGGCCATCCGCCAGTTTCAGGGAATGACGCAGGCGATAAAGTTTTCGTCGAAGCCCGTGGTCGTCGCTCCATTCGGCATGACGTTAGGGGGTGGGGCCGAGATCACCCTGCATGCACCCGCCCGACAACCGCACGCCGAACTCTACATTGGGCTAGTTGAGGTCGGAGTCGGACTTCTACCCGGAGGCGGCGGCTGCAAAGAGATGCTGCTGCACGCGGTGGATGAAGCCGCCGCGCTTCACGGCAAAGGCGGAGTTGCTCAATCATCGGAGCTCATGGAAGCGATGAAGAAGGCCTTCGAAACCGTTGCTACTGCTAAGGTTGCTACCTCAGCCACCGAAGCCCGCGGGCTCGGCTTTATTTCCAAAAGCGACGGGATCACGATGAACCGCGAGCGAGTCCTGGCCGATGCGAAAGCACGCGCTTTGGAACTGGTTCGCGCGGGTTACGAGCCACCGGTGCCGCGGACAGATATTCCCGCGCCAGGAGAAAACATACTCGCGACACTCAAGATGGGAATTCACCTCATGCGTCAGGGAGACTACATAACCGACTACGAGGTAAAACTCGGTCACAAGGTCGCCGAAGTCTTGTGCGGTGGGAATGTGACGCCCGGTACGCCAGTCGGCGAGGAATATGTGCTCGATCTTGAGCGCGAAGGTTTTAAATCGCTTTGTGGCGAAAAAAAGACGCAGGAGAGAATTCAGTACACATTAAAAACGGGAAAGACTTTGAGAAATTGATCCGTGCCTGTCTCAGCTTTGCAAAGCTAAAACAAGAGCGGCAAACGCCTTCGAATTTCGGACGGCGTTTGCCACTTGGGTAATCCCTTTACATCAAATTTCTAGTGCCGATCTCTATCGTGGTCGCGATCTCCGTCGCGGTCCCAATCATAGTTGCGGTCCCAATCGCGGTCTGTGCGCCACTGCTGACGGTGCGGATCGTACCAGGCGTGAGTTTCGTTGTAGCAACGGTCCCAGGTTTGGTTTAGACGTGCACGCGCACTTTGCGCCTGCGGGCTGCGTCTTCCATGCTCGCGTGCCTCGTGCTGATATCTGTCCTGGGCCTTTTCTACTGCGCGCTGGCATCGAGCTCGGCCGTGGTCATCATCGGCACGTGCAGCAGGCATAGTTGCCACCACCATTGTTGCTCCAAGGGCTATCGACGCGAGTGCATGAGGGAGCTTGAATTCGTTCATGATTGACGGTTCCTCCTCAGTTTGGAATCGGAACTGAGATTAGGACCACTAGGAGTGGGTTGCACCGATGGCAAAGCCCTATATTCTTATACTGGATTTTTACCGCGAACATGGGGGGGCGCGCTATTGGCTGCTATTTGCCTTTTATCTCTTCTCGCTTCTTTGCGGCATCCAGTGGGCTCACCGGTTCGGTCATCCGAACCGGGTCAAGGATTTCCTTAATCTCCTCCTCGCTCAGTAGTTTCTTTTCGCGAGCTATCTCAATAATTGAGCGGCCTGTGGCCACGGCTTCTTTAGCGATGTCCGCCGCTTTGGCGTACCCGATATATGGATTCAGGGCAGTCGCCAGCGACACGGTAGCTTGCACGTAGAAATTGCAGCGCTGGTCGTTAGCTGTGATTCCGGAGATACATTTGTCTGTGAATTGCCGCAGCATATTGGTGAGAATCGTGATGGACTGCATTACGCTATATGCCATAGTTGGCATCATGACGTTGAGTTCGAGTTGTCCGGCTTGCACCGCCATCGCCACGGCAACATCGTTGCCGACAACTTGAAACGAAACCATCGCTGCGAGTTCAGGTATAACCGGATTGATCTTGCCGGGCATA
>Ga0157369_10011086_pt1 | contig 10255 bp, 7 predicted proteins | sample C25metaG_FD_113461 | JGI IMG/M metagenome (GOLD analysis project Ga0157369, IMG submission 113461) | Corn rhizosphere microbial communities from Kellogg Biological Station, Michigan, USA - C2-5 metaG | ecosystem: Host-associated > Plants > Roots > Rhizosphere > Soil | place: USA: Michigan...
CTCCTGCTTCAGCCCATTCTTCATGCGCTGCGCAGCCTCGTTGATCTTGTCGAAATCGACGATCGTCATCTTCGGAACCGCCGCCACGCGCAGCAGATGTTTCGAGTTGTTCTGCATCGGCCCGCGAATGATGATGCCGCCCATCTTGTACTGCTCGCCTTCGCTTACCGCCACATGAACATCTACGCCCTTCACGTTCGGCGATGGGGTGGCGACCACCTTCGGAAACGCGACCCGCAGATAGCCTTTGGACTCGTAAAGCGGACGAAGCTGGCTATCTAGTAGCAGCCGGAACGACTCTTCCGTAAACGGCTGCCCAAAAGCAACGGCGCCGATCGCATTCGAAAGCTCCGTATCGCGTATGGCTTTGTTGCCTTCGAAGGTCACCACAGCCACGTTCGGCAGACCGGCCGCCGGCGTAAATCGCGCCTCATACCGTTCCGCCGCGATCACCGCGACTTTCCCGGCCACCGGAACCTTCTTGTTGCGGCTGGCAAGAAACTCTTCAATCTCCCGCGAGGTCCGGTCCAGAACCGGCTGTGTCCCGGGAATGCGTCCCTGGAACAGGGGATCGTGCTGCTTCAGCCATAAGGCCGCATCGGGCGTCTGGGCAGGCAGGCCTTCCAGCCGGATTGGAAACAGTGGCTCGGCTTCGGCAACCTCAAAGGTCAGTTCATAGCCGCCACGTCCCGAAGGCTTGAACCGGTAAGATACCGTCTGGAAATAGCCTGATTTAAGCAGCCGGTCGCGCGCCCCGTCAAACGTAACGCTGTTGGCCCGCTCCCCGATCTTCAGGCCGGAAGCGGCGATCACGTTTTCCGGCTTTAGAATCCTTGTACCCTCCACCGCGATCGAATCAATGGGGAATTCAGCGGTGGAACTCAGCGCGGCCGACTTCTGCGTCGTCGCCGGAACGAGCTTTCCCGGGCCGGATTGAGCGCCCACTGCGCCCGCGAACGCCAATAAAACCAAACAGATGCGCGTCATCGCCTGTTGCCTGTTACACATGACGCGGTGTGTAGAATGGAGTTTCGTGACATACGACCTGATTGTGATTGGTAGCGGCCCTGGCGGCTACTCGGCCGCGGTCCGCGCAGGCCAGTACGGCCTGAAAACCGCGATTATTGAGAAAGATCCGAAGCTTGGCGGCACGTGTCTTCACGTCGGCTGCATACCTACCAAGGCTTTGTTGCATACTGCCGAGCTCTGGAGCTTCGCTAATCATTCCGCGGATGAAGGCATCACCATCGAAAAGCCTTCTCTTAATTTTCCCAAAGTTATCGACCGCAAAAATGGCATCGTTCAGAAACACGCCAAGGGCGTCGAGTTTCTGATGAAAAAGAACAAGGTCGAGTGGATCAAGGGCTACGGCACGATTAAAGGCCCCAGCAAGGTCGAGGTCCGCAGCGATAAAGGCACGCAAACTCTCGAGACGAAGAATATCCTGATCGCCACGGGCTCCGAAGCGCGCATGCTTCCCGGCCTGCAACCCGACCCGGACTTCATCCTCACCAACATAGAAATCCTGAACCTGAAGGCCGTTCCGAAGTCGCTGATGATCATTGGCGCCGGGGCGGTCGGCGTCGAGTTCGCGTCGATGTTCAAACGCTTCGGGTCGCAGGTGAGCCTTTTCGAAATGCTGCCGCGAGTGGTGCCGGTCGAGGACGAAGAGGTTTCGAAGGAACTCGAGCGCGTCTTTAAAAAGAGCGGCATTCGCGTCGAAACCGGCGCAAAATGCTCGGACATTCAGAAGACCGCCTCGGGCGTGAAGATGAAGGTCGCGCTCGCAAACGGCAAAACCGAGGAAGTGGAAGCCGAAAAACTGCTGGTTGCCGTCGGCCGCGCGCCGAACACGGCCAGCATCGGCCTCGAAAACACGAGAATTCGGAGCGAACGCGGCTTCATCATCGTCAACGAATACCAGGAGACCGACGAACCCGGCATCTACGCCATTGGAGACGTCGTCGCCGGAACGCCGCAGCTTGCGCACGTCGCCTCCATGCAGGGCATGGTAGCCATCGCGAGAATGGCCGGCAAACCGGTCGCGCCGGTTAAGCGCAATCGAATCCCGGGCGCCACTTACACGGAACCCGGCATCGGCAGCGTGGGGCTTACCGAAGCCCAGGCGAAAGCAGCGGGATACAACGTTAAAGTCGGCAAGTTCCCGTTCGTCGCCAACAGCAAAGCGACGATTCTCGGCTCCCATGATGGATTCGTGAAAGTGGTGGCCGATGCGAAGTACGGAGAGATTCTGGGCGTGCACATCATCGGCCCCCAGGCATACGAATTGATCTCGGAAGCCGTGGCCGCCATGGAAGCCGAAGCCACAGTCGAAACCATGATGCACACGATCCATGCCCACCCGACGATCTACGAGGCAGTCGGCGAAGCGTTCAACAACGTCTATGGTCTCGCCATCAATGCTTAGCCGCCCCTGACCGCGTTTACCGATGACCCGCACCTGCATCGTTCGCGATCTCGGCCGCATGGGTTACGCCGAAGCCCTGGCCGTCCAGCACAGCATTGCCGAAGAACGCAAGCGCGGCTTGGGCGTGGATCATCTTCTCTTTGTCGAGCACCCGCACGTCGTCACCGTCGGCCGTAACGGGCATGAGGAAAACATCCTTGCGCCCATCGAGGTTCTGCGCCGCAACGGAATCGAGCTGCATTACACGGACCGCGGTGGCGACGTGACCTATCACGGACCTGGCCAGATCGTCGGCTATCCAATCGTCGACTTGCGCGAGTGGAAGCGCGACGTTGGCGCTTACGTTTGCGCGATCGAGCAGACCATCATCGACACGCTGTCGGATTTCGGAATTACCGCCGAACGAATTCCGAAACTCACCGGCGCGTGGACCAAAACGCAGGATGGCGCGCATGCGAAAGTAGCTGCCATCGGCGTGCACCTCAGCCGCTGGGTCTCCACCCACGGCTGGGCCCTGAACGTCACCACGGATCTGCGGTATTTCCAGTACATTGTTCCATGCGGATTGACGAAGCCGGTCACATCCATGGCCGCCGTCCGGGCGCCGCAAAGTGCGCCCGATCCCGAAGACGTGAAACGCGCGCTCGCGAAGCGCTTCGGAGAAAATTTTGATTTCGAGATGCAGGCCGAAGCGCCTGCGCTTACCGGGAGAGCTTAAATGACAGACGTCCTGATGCCCCAGATGGGTGAAAGCATCGTCGAGGGAACGCTCACGAAATGGCTGAAAAAGCCGGGCGAGAAAGTGGAGCGGGATGAGCCGCTGTTTGAAATATCGACCGACAAAGTCGATACCGAGATTCCGTCGCCCGCGGCCGGAACTCTGGCGGACGTGATGGTGCAGGAGGGCCAGACGGTCGGCGTGAACGCCATCGTCGCCCGCATCGATGATGGCGGCGGAACACCCGCGGCCGCCCCGGCTCAGCCGGCCGCTGCAGCGCCCCCACCTCCGTCAGCGCCGCCTCCGGCCCCGCGGGTCCCGGCGCCACAGACGCAGGCCGCGCCACCCGCGGCAGCTCCCGGCTATGCACTAGAGCCGCAACCTGAACCCGCCGGCGCAGGACCCTATCCCTATAGCCCCGGACCCGCGCCCGAAACTATCATTCCCCCGGGAGTTCCCGAAGAGGCAAAAGAACCGCAGGGCCCGTTGTCGCCGCTCGTCCGCCGGATCGCACGTGAAAATAACGTCGATCTCTCACAGGTAAGAGGCACCGGAGCCGGCGGACGGATCACCAAAGACGACGTCGAGTCTTACATCCGCCAAAAAACTCAGGCGGCAGCGCCCGAGCAGGCCCCCGCCGCGCCGCGCCCGGCCGCGCCCGTCGCTCCCCCGCGTACGGAACCGGCCGTTCCCATCGGCCAGGCGCAGCCTACCGCCAAAACACGCGTCGAGCCCATGAGCAACATGCGGCAGAAGATCGCCGAACACATGGTGCTCAGCAAACGCACCTCCGCGCACGTCACCACCGTTCATCGCGTGGATATGACGCGCGTCGCCAAAATGCGCGCCAAACACAAGGAAGATTTCGCCGCGCGCTACGGCATGTCTCTCACGTTCCTGCCTTTCGTCGTTCGTGGCGCGGTGGAAGCCCTGCGGCAATTCCCCATCGTCAACGCGTCAATCGACGGCACGAACATCCTCTACCACAACGAGATCAACATCGGAATCGCCGTCGCTCTCGAGAACGGCTTGATCGTACCCGTTATCCGCAATGCCGATGAACGAAACGTTCTCGGTCTGCAGCGCTCGATCGTCGATCTGGCTTCACGAGCACGTGCCCGTCAGCTCAAGCCCGATGAGATCCAGGGCGGCACCTTCTCGATCACCAACTTCGGCAGCTTCGGCAGCATCTTCGCCACGCCGATCATCAATCAGCCCCAGGTTGCCATCCTTGGCGTGGGCGCCGTCGAGAAAGTTCCCGTCGTGATCGACGACGCGATTGCAATCCGCTCGCAGGCTTACCTCGCACTCACCTTCGACCACCGGCTGATAGATGGCGCGCTCGCCGACCAGTTCACCGCGAAGGTAAAGTCGGTTCTCGAAAACTGGTCCGAAGAAGTCCTCTGATTGGCTTCCGGCTCTCAGGCTGAACTTGCGGCGCGCACAGATTCATGCGCGCCGCTTTTTTTATGTCCTCGCGAAGCGGTTTCGCTGCTCGTTGATCGTCTGCTTGCCGCGTTCAATCAGATCCTCAGCCGAGTTCCGCCATTCATCGCTCTTGTGCTTCAGATCATCCGCCGCATCGCGCAGATCCCTTCGCATTTTGTCGCCGGGCTTTGGCGCATATAGCAGCGCGACGGCCCCGCCGATCAGCAATCCTGCCAGCAGACTGCCCATTCCGAAACTCCCGCCGGCGCTATCGCCATACCGCGGCGCGGTGCGCGCGCGGGCAAACGGCGCTTTCGCCGCGTCCAGGTTCACTTTCTTCGTCGCGATTTGGGTGAGCAGCGCGTCAGTTTGCTCCTCTTCTTCCAGCGTGTCGCTCAGAACATCCGAAATCTTCGAATACCCGAGCGTATTCGCGTGGCTTCGCGCCGAGCCGTAGGACGCGATCTCATAGTGCTCCGCTTTCTGGGCAATCGCGATCAGCGCGGCGTCCAGAACTTCAGGCTCCCCCGCTTTCATGGACATCACGGTTTCGCCCTGTTTGATGATGTCGGTAATCGGGTCCGAATCCTTTGGCGTCGCGTCCCGGCCCAGGGCTTTGAAAACCTTCTCCAGACGTTCCGCGTGACGCTGGGTTTGCTTGTAGTGCGTCTCGAACGCGCCTTTCAGTGTGCTGCTGTTCGCCGCTTTGGCCATTTTGGGCAGTGCCTTTATAAGCTGCTGCTCCACGTCGTAAAGCTCCGCGATCTCGTGGAGGAAAACGTCTTCAAGCGCCTTCATTTCCATAGGCAGCCTCCTTTCTGAATCCTCGTCAGAAAGATGCAATCCGGTGTCCAGCGTACGTGAGTGTCCGAAATATTACTGCCGACGATCAGTCTGGCCGCGCGGCGCCGGCTCCTTGCGGGACGCAAGCCGCTCCAGATCCGGCATTCGAACCGTGTGGCCGCCGGAAAAGACCAGCGCATCGCGCTCCGTTGCGATCGGCCCAGGTGAAAAGGGCGTCACCGGTGCGGGCAGCCGTTCCTCGCCCCGCTCCTTGGCCAGATACTCCAGCCACGCGCCCGGAAGAAATGAAGCCCGCAGCGCAGCGCTTTCGAGAAAATAAAACCCATCTGCGGTCCATGCCATCTCCCCTTTTGAGGGGATCACCAGAACTCGAAATGGCTCCGCGGCCTCAGCCGCTCCCGACAGTTTCACTTCCCCGGAATGCAGCCCGGGCGATGTCTGATTCGCGAACACCCGAAACGAAACATCCCGCACAGCCGAGGCTCCGATCGTCACATTCTGCGATGCCGGTGAAGAGTCCAGCCCGTCCGCCGAGATCGCCAGCTTGAAAGTCCGAATCTCGGGCGCGTTATTGCGAACCGACACTGTAATCTCGCCGCCTGTGCGCGCATTCACACCGATTGTCGCCGGATATAACCGATAAGACGAAGCTCGCGCAAGCCTCACCTGAATCGCATCCGGAAAACGCAGCGTCGCCGGCCGCAATATTTGTGGCCGCACGTGGCTCATTTGAATGCCGTCGGCTTCGAGCGCGAGTTCCGCATGATCACCGTGCACGGCGGTCTTCGGCACGTTGACGTGATAAACCGACCGCACCGGCTCGCTCGAACCGGCCGGCTCATCCGGCGAATCCGTCTTCCGCACAGCGGTTTGCGTCGCCGGCAATTCCGGAATGATGCGCAACCGCGACCGCTCCGCAATCTCCTTCGACGAGAATTGCGCCGTAAGATGATTCGCTTCTCCGATCATCAGCACGCGTGCATTTTCGAAAAACGCCGTATGATCCGGCGCATCCATTGCCAGCCCGATCCGCACCCGCCCGCCCGCATCCTTTCCCGCCGGAATCGGAAGCCGCGCCCGCATGGTCTGCTCGTCCCAATCGAATGACCTTGGCCGCCCCCCGGCTACCAGCGGCCCGGAAGGCTCGCGATCGAGTTGCAGGACAACCTCGCCCGGCGCGGAAGCCGCGAATTCCATCGCGATGATCCCGTTTTCGTACTCCATCGTGTTCAGTTCCGCCGTCGCGTATACCAGATAGTCGGATGGCGCAAACCCCGTGCAACCCTTACACAGCGGACCGCTCACCAGCGGGATATGTACGGGCAGCATCATCGCCCCATGCGCTGGGACCGAAACGTTGAGCAGGGAAACGGGCTTCCCTCCGCGTTCCATCGCCCTGATCTCACCCGTCCACGTCGCCTTCGAAGTGTTGATGATGGAAACCGCGGCCGCGCCGGCCTGCGACTGGAACTCCGTCACCGAAAGCCCCTCGGGCGACTTCGCCCCTGGCGCGAGCTGGACGCGGGCTCCCGGCGCAATCCGCATCTCATTGAATGCCGCTCCCCAGTATCCGGAAAGTAGAGCCGCCCGCCGCAAAGGCGCTGTCGCCGGAGTTTCATCTCCCGCGAAGTTCACCGCGCCGGCTTTGAAACCGTTCGGCCCGATCGTGTCTTCCACGTCCGACCAGAGAATCGCCGGAGCCCCGCTGTTGATCGCATGCCGTTCGCGAATCAGCGTATCCGGTTCTGTCGCCGCAATCCGCACGGCTCCGGCTACGGCCTCGGTCAGCGGACCGCCATGGGCGCGTGTCAGCGGTTGCAGTTCGTCCGGTACCGGCCCTTCCAGATCGGCCTCCAGATCCAGCCGCCGCACAATCTGTACCACCCTGGCCAGCCGTGCCGATTCCGCTGTTCCTGCGTTCCCCGGCGTCAGGCTCACATGCCGGATCCCGATATTCTTCAGCCAAACCAGCTCGCGTTCCCAAAGATGCTCAGGGAAGCTGTTCCAGGGAAACTCGACCGATTCAACCCACCCGAATCCACTCGTGGCGGCGAGCGCCAGCAGGACCGCGGCGCGAATCACTGCAAGCCCTGTCTGCGCAGCCGGTAGTCCTCCACCAGCGGCATCCGGACCACGCGGCACATCTCAAACAGGCGCGAACGTGCCCGCGGGCCGATTCGTTCCGCCAAGGTCGTCCCGTGATCCACGTCCTTGCCCGGCCTGGAGTTCTCGAACGTCGTATAACCCGCGGCCACGTCGATCAGATTGGTGGTTGCGATCAGCGGTTTCCGGTTATTGCACCGGTACGTAATGATGGAGGTCACCGTATCCTCCACCCAGTCCGTCATCCGGTGCGCGCCGAGGTCATCCAGCAGCAGAACGTCGGCCTCCATTACGTCGCGATACACCTCTTTGTCGCTGATCCTCGAATCATCGTTATAGCTGTCGCGGATCCGTTGCAGCAGGTTTTGAAAGTCGTAGAACAGCCCCTCGAAACCCTTGCCGATGATCTTGCGGAATGCGGCTACCGCAAGGTGCGTCTTCCCCGTCCCCGGCCGGCCCATCAGCAGCAGCCCGGGATACCGGCCGACCGGAAATTGCTGGGCATAATTCCTCACTTCCAGAAGCACTTCCTGCATTGTCCGGTAAGCAATCGGGTTATCCCGCGTCAGCAGAAAGTTGTCGAACGACGCGTTGCCGTAGAGCGGAGGAATCCGCGCTTCCGATTCCAGCCTGACTGCCCGATCCTGAGCCACGCAGGCGCATCGTTCGGCGCCCGAAATCTCATCGCGTTCGACGATCTTCCATCCGGTTCCGTTACACTCGGGACAAACAGCGGCCATTTGTTCCCTTAATTATCCCGCGTCATTCGATAGTGGCCAGCACCGCGCCGGCGTTGACGCTATCGTTTTCGCGCACCGCGATCGTGACTACCCGCCCCGCCCGTGGAGCCTTCATCTCGTTCTGCATCTTCATGGCTTCCACGACGACGATCCCCTGCCCCGCCTCGACTTGCTCTCCGGCCGTTGCCAGAACGCGAACCACCTTTCCCGGCATCGGAGCCGTAATGGATGCGCGGCCATGTGCTCCGGCCGAGCCGCCGGTCCGGTTCCACGCGCGCGGATCCTCGATATCAAATTCAAATCGGCGCCCGTTCACCACGATCTCTTCGCCCGAAAGCCGCGCCTCGTACGCCTTGCCGTCCACCAGGATCGAATAAGCTCCCGGCTCCGTCTCGACGATGTCGCCGTCCGCTGGCTTGACCCCCTTCCCGTCAATTCGAATCACGCGTTTCACCGAATCAGTTCCTCGCGTCCGAGCGCCAGCCACCGCGAACCGGCCGTCCGCGGAGGCTCTGTCTTCACCGCCGCCACCTGGTTCGCCGCGACCAGCGCCGCCACGCGCGCCGCCTCCGGACACGCGGGCGCATCGAAGCGCGCTCCCGCCCGCAGCAACTCATCCAGGTAATTCGTGTGAATATCTCCCGTCCGAAAGGAAACGTCGTTCAAAATCGTCTGAAAAAGCGAAATATTCGTTCGAATTCCCCCCACGTAATACTCACCCAAAGCCCGCATCATCCGGTCAATTGCGCGCCCTCGATCCTCCGCCCACACGATCAGCTTCGAGAGCATCGGATCGTAATCAGGGGGAACCGTCCATCCCGGATAGATCCCGGAATCCACCCGCACGCCCGGACCAGCAGGCTCGCTCAAATGTGTAATCCGCCCCGGACTCGGAAAAAAATTGTTCGCCGGATCCTCCGCATAAATCCGGCACTCGATCGCCGCGCCGCGCATGGCCACCTGCTCCTGCGTAAAAGGTAACCGCCCGCCCGCGGCAATTTCGATCTGCAGCCGCACCAGATCCAGCCCGGTCACCAGTTCCGTTACCGGATGCTCTACCTGCAGCCGCGTATTCATTTCCAGAAAATAGAAATGCCCGTCATCATCCGCCAGAAATTCCACAGTGCCGGCGTTGAAGTATCCAGCGGCGCGCGCGGCGCGAATGGCCGCGTCCCCCATCCGCTCGCGCAATTCCGGCATCCGCGAAACCAGCGGAGAGGGCGATTCCTCAATCACCTTCTGATGCCGCCTCTGGACCGAGCATTCGCGCTCCCCCAGATGCGCCATGTGTCCATGCTGGTCTCCAATCACCTGAATCTCCACGTGCCGGGCCTTTTCGATCAGCTTCTCCACGTAAATCCGCCCGTCGCCGAAAGCCCGCAGCGCCTCGCTCGAAGCGGTTTCAAATAACGACGCGAACTCCGCCTCGCGATCCACACGCCGCATTCCCTTGCCGCCGCCGCCCGCCACGGCCTTCAGCATCACAGGAAACCCCGCTTCCCGCGCAAACCGCAGCGCCTCGCCGGGCGACTCCAAGCCCTCTTCCGTGCCCGGCACAATCGGCGCTCCCCCGCGCTTCGCCACCCGCCGCGCCTCTGTCTTCGACCCCATCAGTTCAATCGCGCGCGGAGGCGGTCCTATAAACACAAACCCCGCATCCGTTACCGCCTGCGCAAACGCCGCGTTCTCGCTCAGAAACCCGTATCCCGGATGAATCGCGTCCACTCCGTGCCGTCGTGCTGCATCCAGAATCCGCTCGATCGCAAGATAGCTCTCGCGCGACGCCGCCCGCCCGATGTGCGCCGCTTCATCCGCCTTTCGCACATGCAAGGCCGCCCTGTCCGCATCGGAATACACCGCCACCGTCGCGATATTCATCTCACGCAACGTCCGTATGATCCGCAAGGCAACCTCGCCGCGATTCGCAATCAGGACTTTTCGAAACACCGAGTCCGATTGTAGCCGCCTGGCCTGAATAAAATGATCCATTGGTGATTGCGCGATACCTCGTGTGGACCGCTGTTCTGGCCGGCA
>Ga0157369_10011087_pt1 | contig 10255 bp, 7 predicted proteins | sample C25metaG_FD_113461 | JGI IMG/M metagenome (GOLD analysis project Ga0157369, IMG submission 113461) | Corn rhizosphere microbial communities from Kellogg Biological Station, Michigan, USA - C2-5 metaG | ecosystem: Host-associated > Plants > Roots > Rhizosphere > Soil | place: USA: Michigan...
CTTGAAGTAATGTCGAAGCCGACCTGCCCGAAAGCCGCGAGCGACCGCGTTGGATTGGTCCCCTGCAGCGAATAGACGTAATATTTTTTGAAGGGACTGGTGTTCGGAAGCGGGTAGTTCACGTCGATGACGAATTGATAGGGCTCCAAGAACCAATATTTGTTCCACACGCCGAATGCGCCAACCAGCCAGGTGAAGCGTTGGCTATCGGGCGAGATGATATTGAACTCTTGCGAAATCTGCCGCTCGTCGACGTTGTCGGCAAAAAACCAATTGTTCATCGTGCCGTCGATGGGGCTCACGACGTCAGATGCAGTTCCGTCGAGATCAGTCTTATATTTTGTATTCGCCTTCGCGTAGGCTGACACCGATCGGAACCTGATGCCGTTGGCGAAGCTATATTCTATCCTCAAGATTTCGCGGATGAATTTGTCCCGGCCCGCCTGCGGGGTATTCGCTGTGATATCGAACAGGTCGGTGTGTGTCGGGTTCGGTGCCCCCGTGCCGGGTAATGTCTCGAAGCGATGATAGTAGGGATCTGACGGATAGGCTCCCATGTCCAGGTAATCGGCGTCGGTCTTCGACGTGATCGTCAGACCTTCGATCGGTTTCCATAGGAGACTCAGCCGACCGGCAAGCATGCGCAGGTCGCCCTTGTTGTAGGGGTAATGCGACCCGCCCGGCCCCGTGATGTGATAGAAGCTGTCACGGCGCTCTCCATAGAAAGCGACACGGGCAGCAAAGGTGCTGCTGACCGGTATATTGACCGCACCCTGCGCGCCCAGATCGTTGTAGTTGCCGTAATTGGCGGTCAAATAGCCGTGGTAGCCGCCATTGATCGCTGGATCGTTCGTGTTCACGAACACCGCGCCGCCGGTCGCGTTCTGACCGACGATGGTTCCCTGCGGTCCGCGCAGAATCTGCACGTTAGCGACATCATAATAAGGCTCTTCCGTGACATAGCCCGGAAAGGTGGGGGCTCCGTCGCGATAGGTGATGACACCAGTGGTCGTTTGCGTGTTGTGCTCGCCCTTCCCGATGCCACGGATGTTGAAGTCATTGCCCTGGCCGAAGTTGTTGACGGTGATGCTCGGAGCCGCGAACTGGAGCGCATCGACCGTCACGACGCCTTTGTTGGCGAGGTCTGTGCCAGTGAGGACGGTGCCGGAGATCGCCGTCTTCATCAGGTTTTCCGATCGCCGGCGCGCGGTGATGACGATTTCAGAGTTGTTGGCCGACTGAGCCGCACTCTGACCGTTGGTTTGCGCTGCATTGTTTTGCGCGCTTTGCGCCTGTGCGTTGCCGCACCACACAAGCGCCGCGACGGACGCGGTCGCCCAAAGGACTGCTTTCCTCATAATCTCTCCCCTCCAGATCCGCTGATCTGGATCGCCATGGTGCCTAAGAGTCGCATGAGATTCAACACTCATTCTCACGCTAGTGAATAAATGGCTGGCCCACGTTCGTGACGCGCTGACCTTTGGCAGTGAGCTCAAAGGCAAATGTGCTTTGTGCGTGATCGTGCAAACGTCGATTGTCGTCGCGTCAGTGGTGGTAAATGTCGCCAAAATGTGACGCTTGCGAAGCGGCAGCTACCGGCTGGCAACGGACCCGCAAATGGGCGAGGAATCGCATCTGGGTTCAGTCATCGTCTAATGGCAGTTTTCGACCCAGAACGGATATTACAGCGCGATTGTTCGGACACGCTTGGACATCGAAAGCAGGCACAAGGCCGCTAAGGCCGTCGAAGCTAAACCGAGTGAGAAAAAGGCCCACGCCGGAATCACCAGCCAGTAGGCGCCCATCACGCCGGCCAAAAGGCTCCCAAGGAACTTTGCGATGTACCAGCCGCCCATCGCCATTGAGGCGAACCGGACCGGCGCCAGCGATTCAATCAAGGTCAGCCCAACCGGAATCACGTAGAGCTCTCCCAGAGTCAGCAAGACGAAATAGAGGACGACCCAGAGCGAGCTCACCCGAGCCCCGCCCGGACCGCTTGCGATTGCCGCGAGGACCATGACCGCCATCGCCGCAGTCGCAATGAGGCAGCCGACCGCCATCCGGCGCAGCAGGTCCGGCGTCGTCTCCTTCGCACCCGTTGCTTTCCAGAACCGGATCAGGAGCGGCGTCCCGATTATGATGAGCAGCGGGTTGATCGACTGGAACCAGGTGGCCGGTATCGTCGCTCTGAGACCCAGCAGGTCCACCGAGCGGTCGGTGAAATCGCGGACCCACAGCGCGATCACGTTTCCGCTTTGCTCGTAGCCGACGCGAAAGAGCACTACCATCGCGACCATCAGCAACAGGATCGCAACGTGCTGTCGGATCACCGGAGCCGCAGTTGGCCGCTCCTTCGCGGCCACGGCACGCCGCGACGGTTCGGGCGGAAGCAACGGCAGGAAGCTGCAATAGCTGACGAGTCCGATGGCCATCCCGACGCCCGCCGCCGTGAAGCCCCAATGCCAGCCGTAAAGCTCACCCAGCGTCCCGCAGACGAGGGGCGCGAGCAGTCCGCCTAAATTGATGCCCATGTAATAGGCGCTGTAGGCATAGGCCTTGCGCGGATCGTCATCGCCGTAGAGGCTGCCGACCTGGATCGCGAGCGGCGGAATGAAGAGGCCGTTGCCCAGCGCCACGAGGACGAGCGCGGGAAACAGCAAGGCTTCGGACGCCATCGCGAAATGGCCGAACATCATCATCGACCCGCCGATGATCACGCTCTTCGTTCGCCCGAGCCAACGATCGGCGATCAGCCCGCCGAAGAAGGGACTGAAGAAGGCCGCGGCTCCGTAGGCACCGTAGATCAGCGAGGACTTGGCCTGATCGAAACCAAGCTGCTTGGTCATGTAATAAACGAGCAGAGCCTGCAGTCCGAAGAAGGAGAATTCGGCCCACATCTGCGTGGTGAACAGGACCGTCAGCCCGGCCGGATGGCCGAACAGGGTCCGGGCCGGCACCTCCCCTCTCTCGTTCGAGCCGGCCCGAATCACTGGATCAATAATTGAGCGAGGTCGTCAACAGCCCAAGGTCCAGGCACAGCCAGACGAAGAACGCCGCCGAGAGCGCGATCAGCACCGCCCACGCGGTTCCGAACCAGCGTCGTCCTGCCGCCGTTGCGACTGAATAGGCATTCCAGATCGATGCAGCGGTCCCCACGATGGCAACGATCAGGATCAGCTGGAGCAGCCGCATCCAGACATCGAGACCGCCGTTGAGCGCGGTCAGGTCGTTGTTCACGGCATTGAGCACCAGGAACCAGCCGACTGCCAATGCAATGCAGAGCCATGCCGTCGCCCGTGTTGCGCGGTGAAGCTGGAGCGCTCGCCCGCCGATCTCCGGCTGATATTTGTAGCTGCGCCTGACCAGTGCGACGATTGGCCAACCGAGTGCCGCGATGACGAGGATCAAGAGTGCAAGCCCGCCAACCGGGAAGATCCAACCGGCGTTGAGCGAGCCGGGTGCCGGCAGGAACTCGATGATCGGCGCGAACGGAGTGATCGAGAACATCTTGATACTGCCGTCGCTGTTCTTGATGGCCTGCAGGTAATCGGCGCCGTTCACTTCCTTCCACAGGAACGGCTTCACTTCGCGCCATTTGCGCGGCGTGCCCGACAGGTCGGTGATCGACGAAGCAACGAGGATTCCGTCCTTGTCGACGCCGACCGTCGTCTCCCCGAGCAGTGCGGCGAGGCGGAGGAAGTTGAACCCGCCCGCGCGGCTGCTGACATAATGGCCGGAGAGGAGGGCGCCGTCCGTTTTTGCAGTGCTGAGCGTCGGCTGATTATCGGCCGGAGCCGGGAAGTAGCGGTCGGCGAACTGCTGCAGCAACTCCTCGCGAAGTGCATGGGCAGCGCCGTTCTTCCCGATGCTGTTCATCGAGATGTACAGCCCGACATTCTTGTCGAGGAACAGGTGCAGGTCGGAGTGAAAGAAGACCGTGTCGCCGCCGTGGCCGACGATGTTCAGGCCGTTGCGGTCCTCATGATAGAAGCCGAGCGCCATCGCCGGCAGGTCCGGGAACGGCTTATTCACGTTGGAATACATCAGCGCCGCGGTCTGCGGATTGATCAGCGTGTGATTGAGGTGCGCGATCATGAACCGCCCCATGTCGGCTCCGCTCGACGAGAGGGCACCTGCCGGCGCCATGCCGATGACTTCATAGGGCTGAGGCTCGTCGGTGCCGGGCTTGTAACCCTTCGACAATAGAGGCCTCAGGTTTGCTGGAAGCGGCTGGTCGAAGCTCGAGTGAGTCATTCCAGCGGGTTTGAAGATGTGGTTCTCGACGTAGCTGTCGAACGGCTCACCCGAGACGCGCTCAACGATGTAGCCGGCGACTGACGCGCCATAATTAGAGTAAGCCGGCATTGAGCCCGGGGCATAGATTCGATCCGGAACGGCGCGCGACAGGACCTTGCCCAGTGAGTCCGGCTTCTTCTCGCCGAAGTCGATCAGATACTTTGCGGTCTCGGCAAAGCCCGGCGTGTGGGTCATGAGATTCCGCAACGTGATCGGCTTGCCGTCCTTGGGCGGAATCTTGAAGTCGAGATAGGTGTTGACGTCGGCGTCGAGGTTGAGCTTGCCCGCCTGGACGAGCTGCATGACCGCGGTCCAGGTGAAGAGCTTCGAAACCGAGCCTGGGCGGAACAGTGTAAGTTCCGGATCGACCGGCTTCTGCGCCTTCAAATCCGAATAGCCGTACCCGCGCATCGTCAGCGGCTGTCCGTCCTTCACGACGACCACCACAGCGCCGGGGATCGCTCCTGCCTTCAGCGCATAGGGTACGTAACCGTCGAGCCAGGCATCGACGTCCGCCTTCGTGAGGTCGTGGGCACTGGTTTCGGAAGCCGAGGTCGAAGGTGTGGGATTCGACGGAAGCACCGCCGTGTTGACCTTCGTCGGATTAAGCTGCGCCGGCGACTGTCCCGCCGCCGGGATTGCCAGGGCTGCAAGCGCAGCGACTGCCCATTTCATCATGCGCATGTGCATTCCCTCAATAATTGAATCCGAGGGTCATGCCCACGGTTCTCGAGCGGATGATCCCGGTTCCTATGGCTCCGCCCGGATAAAGTTGAAGTCCAGCGGTGGTCGGGCCCAGTGTCGACGTCACGCCGTGGCTGTTGTTGAGGTTCTTCACGTAGACTTCCAGATCGAAGCGGCCGAAGTCCACGCCCACGAACAGGTCAACGACGCTGTAGGGATGCACGTGACGCTGCCGTCCGTAAGCAGCCACGAAGTCGGGGTCATATTCGGCCGTCTGGCCCGACAAATGTCGGAGCGAAGCACCGACGTGCGCCCGCGCAGTGGAGCTTAGCCGCCAGTGATAATCGCCGTTCAACGCGACGCTCAGCTTCGGCGTGAACGGCAGCTGGTCGCCGTCCCGGCCACCGACGTCCGTCGGAGTGTCGGCGGTCAGCCGCGCGTTCGTGTAAGCGCCGTTCAGCGATAGATCGAGCCCGGGCATCGGCCGCGCGGTGGCGGTCAGCTCAAGGCCATCGCTCTTGGCTCCCGAGCCGTTGATATTGACGCCATAGATTCCGATTTGGGTGAAGAGTTGGATATCCTTCCAGTTGATATGGAAGGCCGCGGCGTCGACGCTGAAGAGGTGATCGGCGGTTTGCGCCTTCACGCCTGCTTCATAGCTGGTGACCGTGTCCGAGTGGTAGGTCTGCAAGGTCGCAGGGGCTGACGGGTCGACGACGTTCGGGCCGCCGGGACGGAAGCCCTTTGCGACGCGCGCGTAGATCGTCATGTTCGGATTAACTTTGTACTTGGGTGCCACCGAATATGTGAAGACGTGCTCGCGCGAATGATTGCTGATTACCGTAACACCGCCGGCAGACTCTGCCGCTGATTGCTTGTTCTCGCTGTAGCGGCCACCGAACTGCATATCGAACTGTTGCGTCACATGGACGGTCGCATCCGCGAAACCGGCGACTTCCCGATATTTCGAAGCAACCTCGACGTGTTGCAGGTCCGCGATCTGCGTCAGCGTCCCCGGCTGGCTGGCGATCAAATCCTGAATGATCGCCCCCTTTTCGTGGGTGTAGTAGCCACCCACCAGCCAGTCGACGACCTTCGACTGAGCCGAGAGCCTCGCCTCCTGCGTGAACTTGTCGAGATTTGTCTGCTGGGGGATGAAGACGTTGTTGGGCGGGAAACCGAGGAACTGGAGGTAGCCGCTGTAGAGATTGGTGAAGTCCTCGCGGCGATCCTGGTTCTGCTTTGCGAAGCTGGTCGAGGTGGTCAGGGTTCCGAAGCCCAGATTGAAAATCCCCGTCCCGTTGTACAGCCGATACTTGAGATCGGAGAATTGCGGCACGAATTGGGATTGTGAGAGTCCATGCAGCGGCCTCAGCGTGACTGGATCGGCCTCGATGAGAGTCGGCGCATTCGCATCCAGATTCTGTGCGATCGCGGTCAAACGGATGGACGCCGAGTCACTCGGCTGGAAAAGCAGCGACGCGCGTCCCCCATAGACTTTGTCGCCGTTGATGTTCTTCGCGATGTCGGAAGGGCCAATCGGAGCGAAAGGCGGCGAGCCCCCAACGGTCCCGATTGAATCGATGAAGCCGCCGTCCTTGCGGTAGCTGCCCGATGCTCGGAACGCGAGCGTCTTACCCAAGGGGATGTTGACCGCGAGATTCGCGTTGTAGCCAAGATCTCCACCGTCGACCGTTTCGAGGCCGGCTCGGGCGCGCACGATGACACGATCGAACGATGGCGCATTGGTGACGAACCGCAGCACTCCGCCCAATGAAATGGCACCATAGAGCGTTCCCTGAGGCCCGCGCAGCACCTCGATGCGAGCGAGATCGAAGGTGTCGAAGTCTGCCGCAAGAACGCCGCCATTCACCAGCGCGGTGCTCGATCCGAAGGGAGTTTCGTCGACGTAGACGCTGACAACTGATGCCACGCCGCCTGTATTGATGCCGCGGACGATCAGCCGCCCTTCACCAGGATCGCTCTGGTTGAGTTGCAGGCCCGGAACCAGCTTCAGATAATCCTGGAAATTCGTTGCGTGCTGCGCCTCGAGAGTCTGGCCCGACACGACGGACACGGACTGCGGGACGTTGATGAGCAGCTGTGGCCGCTTCTCAGCCGTAACGACGATATCCTGCGCATTGGCGCCAGCCTGTTCGCGGGCCTGACCCTGAGCAGGAGCGCCAGGTGGGGTCTGGGCAGCACCACCCTGCGCCTGCGGTTGCGCCTGTGCAGCAACAGCGGAGAAACACGAACTAGCTAGCCACATGGCGACTGAGCGTTTCATCATCGGACTAGCCTCCCCAAGCAATGTCGTGCAAACATCATTAGCAACGATGTTTCCGGAATAGCAACTGGTTTCTAGATAGGCGTCAAATGGTTGGATCGAAGGCCGAAAGCGGCGGTGAAGCGGCAGTTCCGAACGGTGATGAAGTTCCCGCGCCCAGTCGGGCGATTCGCCACGCCCGCATCTCCCGGGGGCTAAGCCTGCGCGCGCTGTCGGCACTCGCGGGACTTCCGTACTCGACGCTTTCCAAGCTCGAGAACGGAAAGATGGGGCTTACGTACGACAAGCTCATCCGCCTTGCGCAGGCCCTCAATGTCGACGTTAAGGAGCTGGTCGAGGCCGACGAGCCCGCCCCTCCGATCGCGGTCGGGCGCCGCAGCATTACGCGCGCAGGCGCGGCGCTCGATGCCGAGTCCGAGCGGCATCGCCATCACTATCCGGCTGCCGATCTCCTAGGCAAAATGATGATTCCGATCATCATCGACGTCCAGGCCAGGAGCGTCGAGGAGCTCGGCGGGCTCGTGCGTCATGCCGGCGAAGAATATCTTTATGTCCTGCGCGGGCGGATGGAGCTTCATTCGGACCTTTATGCACCGCTGGAGCTCGGGCCCGGCGACTCCGTCTATTTTGATAGCGGCATGGCGCATGGGTATGTCCGCGTCACCACCGAGCCCTGTACGGTCCTAGCGGTCTGCGCCGGCCCCGGCATCCAGCACCTAGCCGGGGCGGCCGGCAAGAAATGGCTCGTTCGAGAGCATGCTAAATTGCCCGACTGATGTGTTTCTGTATTTGAAACTTTGTTGACACGCGCTATGCCAATCGCATGGCAACGACCAAAATCCGAACATTGAAGACCGAAAAGGCCGCAATTCGGTTCGCCGCACCGTTTCGAATCGCGGGCTACGTATTCGAAGCCATGCCCTCGGTTGTGGCGACGATTGACGACGGAATCTGCGCTGGCCGGGGGGAAGCGGCAGGCGTCTATTATCTCGGCGACGACCAGCAGCACATGATCGAAACGATCGAGCGCGTCCGTCCCGCCGTCGAAGACGGCCTCTCGCGCGATGACTTGCAATCCCTCCTTCCGCCGGGCGGTGCGCGCAACGCACTCGACTGCGCCCTTTGGGAGCTCGATTCCAAGCTGGCGAATACTCCGGTCTGGCAGTTGGCGGGTGTGTCGCGCCCCAAAGCGCTGGTCACCGTGTTCACCTTGCCCGCGGATGATCCGGCCGTCCTTTCGAAGAAGATCGACCGCCTGTCTTTCGCTAAGGCGATCAAGCTGAAACTCGACGGCGATATCGATGCCGACCGCGAGCGCATTTCGATCGTCCGTAACGCGCGGCCTGACGCATGGGTCGGGGTCGACGCCAACCAGGGCTTCGAGCGTGATGGTCTGGATGCGCTCGCAGGCGCGTGCCGCGATCATTCGATCTCGCTCATCGAGCAGCCGCTGAAACGCGGCGACGAAGCGTCATTGGATGGCTGGGCCCCTGGGATCCCGATCGCTGCCGACGAAAGCATCCTCGATATTGCAGAGCTTCGCGAGCGGGAGCGCTTTTTCGACGTCATCAACATCAAGCTCGACAAGTGCGGCGGCCTTACCGAGGCGCTGTCTATGGAGCGGGCCGCACGTTTGTTTGGAAAACAGGTGATGGTCGGCAACATGGGCGGATCGACCCTCGCAATGGCGCCAGGCTTCGTGCTCGGGCAGCTATGCGATGTCGTCGACCTGGATGGACCTTTTGGCCTCGCCGACGATCCGCTTGCCGAGCAGATCTACAACGACGGGACGATCTTCGTTCCCGATTCCGTGTGGGGCTCAAGCTAGCGTCCGTTTTCGACCCAGCTGACTCTAGCCGAGTCTGTTTTCGACCCAAAGCTGACTCTGTCGGGTGACAGGCATTCTTATTTTATCACTCCCGAGCGTTCGGCATTGATCGCGCTGAGCAGGGCAGCAATGCGATTGTTCAACTCCGCTGCCTCGGCATCCGACAGGCCATCGACGGAGTAGCGCCGCTCAAGCGCGTTGATCTCGCCCGCTTCGAGGCGCAATTGCCTTGCCTGCCTGTGTGAAAGCTGTCCTGCATTCCTGCCCACGTTGATGTCGGAATAGACCTGTGCGATGCCCGGGCCGATCGAACGCGATGGAGAGACCGTGGTCGCGACCGCCGGCGGCGACCGACGGGGTCCTGGTCCAGGCGCTGGGTAAAATTGAGCCGGCGCGACGGTTGCGAACGGAACAACCGCAACTAGCAAGATTGCGTAGCGTCGCATGGCGTTCTCCCGAGCCTGGCTTTGTGACGCAACTTAGATGATACGCTATGCCCTTGCTGCTGCCTGAACAGGCTCAATGGCAGCTTCCGACGCATTGCTGATGCTAGCCGCTTAGGTCTGCTTTCGACCCAAAACGGACATAAGGCTGATCTAGTTATCGTCGGACGCTGCGAGCAGGTCCATTAGATTGCGAGCAGCGTCCCGGTCAGCTTCCTCTTTGAACGCCACGTCGAGGTCGGGGGCGTGCCCGAGCATGTAGAGCAGCGACCAAAGCGCAAACCGCCGCGATCGATCGGTCTCGAGTCCGAAATCAACTAGAAGCCGATCCAAGCCAGAGGCTTGCATCGCTGGCGAGGCTTCCGCCAAGTTCGATGTGCCGAAGTAATGATTGAGCAGATGGTCCAGATCCATTCGCCGCTGCTAGCGCTGCCACGACAGTGACCGCAATGGGTGGAAAACGGACGCTAGGAGCTGGCCGACTTCATCTCAGCCAGTACCAGATACTCAGCTGCTTGGTCCTCTAGACGCGCGGCCAACTCGCGGTCGAGCACATGCGCAGATAACCGCCTGAAAATTGCGGCCTGCGCTCGTAACTCGTCTACCGTTGCTGGACACTAAAATGGCGGAGCGGGAGGGATTCGAACCCTCGATACGGTTTTGCCGTATACTCACTTTCCAGGCGAGCGCCTTCGACCACTCGGCCACCGCTCCGCA
>Ga0157369_10011088_pt1 | contig 10254 bp, 13 predicted proteins | sample C25metaG_FD_113461 | JGI IMG/M metagenome (GOLD analysis project Ga0157369, IMG submission 113461) | Corn rhizosphere microbial communities from Kellogg Biological Station, Michigan, USA - C2-5 metaG | ecosystem: Host-associated > Plants > Roots > Rhizosphere > Soil | place: USA: Michigan...
GAGCGATGGTCGGGGGGAAGGATTATGTGACGTCGATCTACAACCGCGCGACGCTCGCCGAACGTCAGCCCGGATCGGCGTTCAAGCTGTTCGTCTATCTGACCGCGCTCGAATCGGGGATGACGCCGACCGACACCATCGTCGACGAGCCGGTGACGATCGACGGATGGAGCCCGCGCAATGCCGAGCGGGAGAATCTCGGGCCGGTGACTTTGCGCGAAGCCTTTTCCCGCTCGATCAACACGGTGAGCGCCAAGATCGGCCAGCAGGTTGGCTTCTCCACCATCGCCGATATGGCGCGGCGCTTCGGCATCACCACCCCGATTTCGACCTATCCCTCGATGGTGCTGGGAAGCAGCGACGTGCGGCTGATCGAGATGACGCGCGCCTTCGCATCGGTCGCCAACAACGGAGTCGCCGTTACGCCCTACGGAATCCGGCGCGTGGTCACAGCCGACGGGCGCCTACTTTACCAGCACGAGGCCGACGAACAGCGCGTCTTGGTCGCCCCCTGGGTTGCCGCCGAGATGACCGACCTCTTGCAGTCCGCGGTCCTGTCCGGCACCGGCCGCGCGGCACAGATCGGACGCCCGGTGGCGGGGAAGACGGGGACCACGACCTCCAACAAGGACGGCTGGTTCATCGGCTTCTCGAGCGGGCTGACGACCGGCGTATGGATGGGCCGCGACGACGCCAAGCCGGTGCCCGGGCTCCAGGGCGGTACTGCCCCGGCGCGCGCGTTCCACGATTTCATGAGCGTCGCGGTGGCCAACCGGCCTGTAGAGCAGTTCCAGACGCAGGTGCCGATGCCCGACTGGCAGCTGACTCCCGAGGAAGAGATTTACGGCGACCAGCCGGTCGACGCCAACGACATGGTCCCGATGGTCGACGAGAATGGAATGCCGATCGGCACGCCGCCGCCTGCCGATCAGGGATATCCGCCGCCGCAGCAGCCGATGGTCAACCCCGACGGCAGCGGCGAGCCGACGCAGCAGGACCTCGACCAGGCTTTCCCGCCGCAGCCGGCGACGCGCTATCCGCCGCGGCCTCAGCCTCCGCCGCGCCAGCCCTATCCGGTGCAGAACCAGCCGCAGCCGCAGCCGCGCTCAACCCCGCCGGCCGATCCGTCTCAGCCGCGGCCCGATACGGCGTAGAGCCGCCTTCGCTTCCGAAACGCCGGTTCCAACCAGGCGCGCCTCGAGCGCTTTGAACTCGGGTCCATGGTTCAGGTGAACGAGGTGCGCGACCTCATGCGCGGCGACGTAGCGGCGGACTTCGGGCGAAGCGAGGATCAGCCGCCAGCTCATTCGAATTCGGCCCTGTGACGAGCAGCTTCCCCAGCGGGTCGCGGCATCTCCGATCGTCACCGATCGCGGCTTCGCTCCGGCGGCTGCGGCGAATTCGGCGATGTCGCTCGAGATCGTCGCGCGGGCGTGTCGCTTCAGGAAGGCTTCGATCCGCCTGTGAACACCCGCTTCGGACCCGCCGCACCTCAACTCACCAGCCGCGAACACTACGCTTCGCGGCCAGTCTTCGCGCCACGCGATCCGCAGCTCGCGTCCTTCGAAAAGCACCGTTCCGCCGGGAACGAACGGTTCGAGCGGCTGGGCGCGCGCGAGCTGGGCATCGATCCAGTCGCGCTGGTCGAGCGCCCAGGCAAGCGCGGTTCGCCGGCTGGTCCGCCACGGGCAAGTGAGCTTCAGCGTCCCGGCGGCCTCGTCAAAACGCAGGCGCAGCCGGCGCGCGTTCTTCAACCGGCGGATTTCGAGCCGGACTGGAAGGGCGGCCTCCAGCGACGCCTCAGAGCGGGCGCTCGACCACATGATATTCGAGCTCGCCGGCGTCCTCCTCGCTCACCGTCCAGCCGCGGGTCGACTGGCCGGCCTCGTGCACCGTCTCCCTGCTTCCGGAGACGAGATAGTGCCATTGCGGCAGCGGCTCGCCCGCCGCGCGCAGACGGTAGGCGCAGGTTTCCGGAAGCCAGTCGAGCGCGTCGAGATTGTTGCGGTCCAGCTTCACGCAATCGGAGACGCGCTTCATCCGGTTCTTGTAATCGAGGCAACGGCCGTTGCGCCGGTCGAGGAGCTTGCAGGCGACGTTGGTCGGATAGAGCACGCCTGTCTCTTCGTCCTCGAGCTTGTGAAGGCAGCACCGGCCGCAACCGTCGCACAGCGCTTCCCACTCGCCGCGATTGAGCGCGGGAAGCGGCTTTTCCCAAAATGGAGCGGCGCCGTTCATGACAAATCGTGCCTTGCTCTGCTAATCGCAACTGATCAAGCGGAGAGTCCTGGGGCTAAGTTCATGAAGTCGTTTAGAATCGTTCTTGCTGCGGCGGCCTTTGCGGCGCTTTCGGCGCCTGCCGCGGCGCAGCTCACCGGCGATCCGGCGCAGCAATTCATCGATGCGGTCCAGAAGCGCGATGGCGACACGGCTACTCAGCTGATCGAGACGCATCCGACCCTCGTCGACACCAGGAACGGCAAGGGAGACACCGGCTTGCTTGTCGCAATCAGGGCCGCCGACCCCAACTGGACCGGCTTCCTGCTCAACAAGGGCGCGGATCCGAATCTCCCAGGCGCGAATGGCGACACGCCCTTGATTGCCGCCGCAAAAGCTGGGTTCGACGACGCCGTGCCGTGGCTGCTCGGGCTCGGCGCCAAGGTCAATTCCACCAACCGCGCCGGAGAGACGGCATTGATCATCGCCGTCCAGCAGCGCGACACGAGGCTGGTGAGGACGTTGCTCAACGCCGGCGCCGATCCCGACCGCACCGACCATGTCGCTGGCTATTCCGCGCGCGATTATGCCAACCGCGATAACCGCGCGCGCGACATCCAGAAGCTGATCAACGACAAGGTCCCGAAGAGTTCGCCGGCGGCTAATTAGCCTCGCCGAGCGAGGGATCGATCTGCGCCGAGAGGCGCCGCGCGGCTCGGCGTGCGAACCGCAGCACCTCGGCCTTGCGCCGCGCCGGAGCGAGCGGCCGATGGGCGGCGTGGCGGACCACCGCCGCGTCGTACCGGTCCGCGACGATCAGCCCCGCATCCGCAGGAAGGAAGCGCTCCTCTTCGAGGATGTGCGCGAGGTGCGGCGGCACGGCCCAGAAGAAGCGGTCGCAATAATCGAGATAGTCGGTCCATTTGCCGTCGCCGAGCAGGTCTGACTTGGCGACCTTGATCTCGACGATCGTCAGCTCGCCCCTGGGATCGATCGCCATCAGGTCGGCGCGGCGGCCGTTCGGCAACGGCATTTCGCAAATCGCGAACAGATCCTGCCGGCAAAACAGCCGAGTCACTCCACGCGCGACATCGACGGCCACCGGCGGCGCATCGGTGAAGCACAGGGACTCAATCTGACTCGCCATCGCTCGTGGTTAGAACAAAGCGACAACGATGGGCAAAAGAAAAGGCGGGCGAACCGAAGCTCGCCCGCCGCCCACCCGCGTTCAGGAAATCCTAGCGGAAGAAGATATGGTTGCCGATCGACGCGACGCGCTTCAGGTGCCAGCCGGGCGACACGTAGCGCGCATGGAAGAATAAGGCGTCGCCGACCTGCGAATCCTTGAGGCCCTGGTCGACGATCTTCGCGATCGCAACGGCGGTCTGCCATTGCCGGTTGTCATGGCTGACGTGCGGCAGCGAGCGGCCATGGACGAAGGAGAATTGCCCGCGCTGGAACAGCACGCCGCAATAAGTCGAGGGGAAACGCCCGCCGCTCTGGGCGCGGTTGGCAATCACTTGGCCGACCGCGAGCTGCCCGGCGAGCGGCTCGCTCTTCGATTCGAAGTAAACACCGGTTGCGAGGCATTCGAGCTCGCGGCTGCCCGGCTCCGGACTGCGCAAATCGGCGACCATCGAAGCCAGGTTCTCGGAACGGTCGATCGCCGGCTGAGCATTTTGATCGTCAGTCGGAATCTCCGGCGAATCGGCATCCGGCGTCGCGAGTTGGGGCTTGCCGTTCGGATCGATCAGTGCGGGAAGCGAGACCTTCGGCAGGGTCGCGTTCGCGACCGAGACGAGCGTGTCGCTCGTAGGTCCGGCTTTCGCCGGAGCAATCGTCGTGGCGGTGAGCGCAGCACAAATCAGCAGCGCCGAACGAAAAGAAGCCAAGAGTTGAACCGTAAATCTGCGGTGAACCTACGAAAATCAGGCGCTTTTTACTTGCAAATATTTTTGCGTGCGCCTGCCGTGATTCCCCGTCTCGCGTGGCATTCTCGGCTTTCTAGCCAGGAGAATGCCCCCCGCTCTTGTTGTTGTTCGGGGTTTTCACTGGCTTGCCGCGATGGTCAAGGCGCGGAAGTCGTTTCAGCGATGAACCGTTCAGGGTCCGCGATATCCAGTTCGATCGCCCAGTAGTCCTCGTCAAAGCGTGCGCGGCGCGCGAGGAACTCGCTTACCTCGGCGGAACTCGCCGAGTCGCCCGGCCCCACGGCCTGCCAGCGATAGTCTCCACTGGCGCTCAGCACGCGCTCGAGACAGGCGACGTGGCGGCCCCGGCTGCCGACTAGGATTAACAGCGAACCCCGGTCGGGATCGCCCTTTTTCATTACTGTCGCGAAATCGCCCGACGCTGCCGCGCGGCGAAGGATCGCCGTGGCCTCGACCTTGGCGGAAAGGCGCTCGTTCAGGCGGCGTCCCGCTCGTCAGCGCCCATCAGCACCGCTGCGAGCGCGTCGCGGCTCCGGGCGCCGCGCATCTTCTCGAGCGTCGCCGCATGCCGAGTAACCCGGCTGATTGCGGCCAGCGCTTTCAGATGCTCGGCGCCGGCCTCGGGCGGGGAGAGCAGGAGGAAGACGAGATCCACCGGCCGCCCGTCGATCGCCTTATAGTCGAGTGGCTCGGCGAGGCGCGCGAAGAGGCAGTAAATCTGCTTCAGCCCTTCGATCTTCCCATGCGGAATCGCGACTCCGTGGCCGAAACCGGTCGATCCGAGCTGCTCCCGCTCGGTCACGCTGGTGAGGATCGCGGACGAATCGAGGTCGAGCCGCTGCCCGGCGAGATTGGCGAGCTGCTGGAGCAGCGCCTTCTTGCTCCCGCCTGGGAGGCCCGTCTTGATGGCATCGAAATCGAGGAAATCGGAAAGTTGCATTGTTTCACTCGTCACCGCGGCCGCTGTTGCACCGGCGCCGCTTGAAAGGAAGATCCCCTAGCCTTCGTTCGGCTCGACCCAGCCGATGTTTCCGTCTTCGCGGCGATAGATCATGTTGTACCGGCCGGTGCCGCTGTTCCTGAACATCAGCGCATTGGTGTTCCTAAGATCCATCAGCATGACCGCGTCGGAAACGCTGGCGTCCGGAATGTCGACACGCGTTTCAGCAACGATCGTCGGGTGGCCCACTTCCTCGCCGATCGCGGGCGGGGCCGGCGAAAAGATCGTGTAGGCGGCGTTTTCGACGAAAGCCGCGCCTTCCTCGACCTTGTGGTCCTTCAGCCGGCGCATGTAGCGACGAAGCTGCTTCTCGATTCGGTCGGCGGCGCCGTTGAAGGCCATTTCCGCCTCGCGCGCATTGTGCGACGCCTTCAGCACCACGCCTTGAGTCACCGGCGCGACGATATCGCAGGTATAATCGTTATTGGGCCCGCGCCCGAACGTGACGTTCGCGCCGACGGAGCGCGAGAAATACTTTTCGGTGATCTCTGCCATTCGCCGCTGCGCATGTTCGCGCATCGTCTCGCCAGTATCGACCTGATGCCCTGCGACCCGTACGTCCACGTGGTGCTCCTTTCGATCGGCGGGCGCTTAGGACCCGCCGGAAGCCAACGTCAATCGCGCTAGGCGAAGCGCGCCCACAGCGGATTGACCAGTTGGGCAATAAACGCGCGGTGGCGCTCCAGTTCCTCCGGGCCGGCCACGTGCGGACGGGCCGGGCGCAGCTCCCGCGTGGTCACCGGTCCGGTCGATCGCTGCACCGCGACCGAACCGGCATCGGCAACCAGGCCGAGGCCGATCTGCCGGCCGCCGGTCAGCTCGACATAGACCTGTGCGAGAAGCTGGGCGTCGAGCAGGGCGCCGTGCTTGATGCGCTGGCTTCGGTCGATGCCGAAGCGTACGCACAGCGCGTCGAGGCTGTGCTTGGCCCCCGGGTGCCTCGAGCGCGCGAGCGCAAGCGTATCGACCATCCGGCTCATGCACACCGAAGGGCGGCCGCAGCGTTCGAGCTCGAAGTTGAGGAAACCGAAGTCGAAGCTGGCATTGTGCGCGACCAGCGGCGCATCCTCGATGAACTCGAGTAACTCTTGGGCCTTCTCGGAGAAGCGCGGCTTATCCGAGAGGAAGATAGTGGTGAGGCCGTGGACCGCCTCGGCCTCGGTCGGCATTTCGCGCTCGGGATTGAAATAAGCGTGGAAATGGCGGCCGGTCTCGACTCGGTTGTAAATCTCCACGCAGCCGATCTCGACGATGCGATCGCCTCCTGCGGGGTTGAGGCCCGTAGTTTCCGTATCGAAGACGATTTCCCGCACGGCCCGAATCTACGCCGGCCGGAGGCCCAGGCAAGCGAGAATGTCGCGCACCTGGGCTTCAGTTGTGGATAGGTCCGTCCCGGTGTCGACCACGAAATCGGCCTGACGCCGCTTGTCCTCGTCGGGGATCTGTCGCCTCAGGATCGATTCGAACTTGGCGGCGCTCATGTTCTGCCGCTGAAGCACGCGGGCGCGCTGGATTTCCGCTGGGGCGGAGACGACGATGACCTTGTCGAACTCCTTCTCGCCGCCGGTCTCGAATAGAAGCGGGATTTCGAACATCAAAGCCGCGGCGCCGGGATGGTCATCGACGAACGCCTGCCTCCACTCGCGAACGGCGGGATGCACCACGCCTTCGAGCGCGGCGAGCTTCGCCGGATCTCCGAGCACGATGTGGGCGAGACAGTCCCGATCGAGCGTTCCGCTCCGCACCGCACCGGGAAACAGCTCGGCGATGCGTTCGACCAGCACGCCGCCGGGCCCCTGCAGCTGGCGGACGACCGCGTCGGCATCGAACACGGGCACGCCGGCGGTCTCGAACATCCTGGCAACGGTCGACTTACCCATCCCGATCGAGCCGGTCAGCGCGATCTTGATCATTGCCGCAGCAGCCCGCGCTCGCGGAGCGCGCCGAGCAAAGGGATCAGCGGCATTCCGAGAATCGTAAAATGGTCGCCCTCGATTCGGTCGAACAGCTGCACTCCGCGTGCCTCCAGCCGGAAGACGCCGACAGTGTAGCCGACCTCGGGCCATTCGGCATGGAGATAGTCAGCGATGAACGCATCGGACAGTTGGCGCACCTGCAGTGTCGCCGTCTCGACGTGCGACCAGTCCAGGTTTCCCCCGTGCGCGAGCGCCACCGCGCTGGTCAGCTGCATCGGCTTGCCCGAGAAGGAGCGGAGATGCTCCGCCGCCTCAGTTTTGTCGCGCGGCTTGCTGAACAACCGTCCACCCGAGCTTACGACGCTGTCGCTCCCGATAACCCACGCGCCAGGCACGCTGATCGCTTTGGCGCTCGCGAGCCGCGCGGCGATTTGCTCCGGGTCGGTCAGGCCCATCTTCAGCTGGTCTTCGTCGGCCTGCGGCTTCACAATTTCAAATGGAACGCCGGCGGCTTCCAGCATCTGCTGTCGGATCGCGCTCGTGGAAGCCAGGATCACCGTCAATGAACAACCTTGTGGAAAAGGACCGAACCGTAGGTAGCCCGCCGCTGGGGATGGTCTCAAGCGGCGATTCGGCCGGCGTTCGAGCTCCACGTTTCGACAATCCATCCACGGGGATGAAAACCATCCCCAGCTTGTGAGTCACGGGCGCGAATCGCCGCGACTCGCGGACGTCGCAGGGGCCCCGACCAGGTGCGCTTGTTGGCAATTCGGGGAGCCGCGCCTAAACCCCGCGCTCCACCGACCAATCACATCATCTATCTTCTTCAATATATATATAAAGGGAGAGAAGAGGGGTGGCTCGCAAGCCTGCCGGACTTCCTGACACGCATGCCGACAAGCCCTTGCTGGCCGTGCTGTCGGGGGAGCGCCGGGACCCTGTGCCGATGTGGATGATGCGCCAGGCGGGGCGGTACCTTCCGGAATATCGTCAGTTGAGAGAGGACAAGGGGAGCTTCCTCAATCTCGTCTACGATCCCGATGCCGCGGCGGAGATCACGCTCCAACCGCTCGAACGCTTTCCTCGGCTCGATGCGGCGATCCTGTTTTCCGACATCCTGATCGTCCCGTTCGCGATCGGACAGAACCTCACGTTCATCAGCGGCGAGGGACCTCGCCTGACGCCGCCGCTGATCGAGGCCGCGCTCGACGACCTCAGCACCTATCCCGCGCGGCTTGATCCGATTTACGAGACCGTCCGGAAGGTCAAAGCCAGGCTCGCGCCGGACAAGGCGCTGATCGGCTTCGCGGGAAGTCCGTGGACCGTCGCGACGTACATGATCGCCGGTCATGGGAGCCGCGACCAGGCGGAGGCGCGGCGGCTCGCCTATAGCGATTCCAAGCGCTTTGGCGAGATCGTCAGCCGGATCGAAGCGGTCACCACAAACTACCTTCTTGGCCAGATCGACGCCGGGGTGGAGGCGGTCCAGCTGTTCGACTCCTGGGCCGGAAGCCTCTCGCCGGCTCAGTTCGAGCAATGGGTGGTCGCCCCGACGGCGCGGATCGTGAAGAAGCTCAAAGCGCGGCGCCCGGACGTTCCGGTAATCGGCTTTCCCAAGGGCGCCGGCGGGAAGCTCGGCTCCTATGCGCGTGAGACCGGCGTTTGGGCGATCGGCCTCGATGAAACCGTCGATCCATTGTGGGCGGCCGAGGAGCTTCCGCCCGAGCTTCCGCTCCAGGGGAATCTCGATCCGCTTGCGCTGCTTACCGGCGGCAAGGCGCTGCAAACATCCGCAAAGCGTATCCTTGACGCTTTCGCCGGCCGCCCTCACATCTTCAACCTTGGGCACGGCATCCTTCAGGAGACGCCGGTCGAGCACGTCGAGCAGCTGATCGCTGTGGTGAAGGGGGGACGGTGACCAATCCGACCGGCTTTCTTGGTCCCGCCTATTTATGGGTGAAGGCGGCGCACGTTACCTTCGTCATCTTCTGGCTTGCCGGCTTATTCCTCCTTCCCCGATTCTACGTCTACCATCATGAAACAATGGTCGGCTCGCCCGAGGACCGGGCCTGGATCGAGCGCGAATCGCGGGTCCGTTCGATCATCCTCACGCCGGCAATGATCGTCGTCTGGGTGCTCGGGCTGATGCTCGCGGTGAACATTGATGCCTGGGGCCAGGGATGGTTCTCGGCGAAACTCGCCTTCGTGGTCGCGCTGACGGCCTACCAGGGCTGGCTCGGCGTCTACGGCAACAAGCTCGCGCGGGGCGAACGGCCGCTATCGAGCAAGGCCGTTCGGATGATCAACGAGATTCCCGGGATCGCGACGGCGATCATTGTCGTGCTGGTGATCGTCCGGCCGTTCTGATCGCTTCGCCGCAGCAGTGGTGCTCGGCTGATTGACAGTCGCGGCGCCGAGACATACCTCGACTCGCGCGCGGCTCCGGCCAGTTTCCTCAAATTGCCGGTCCGCTGTTCCTCCCGCGGCGTCCTGCCGCCCTCGGCTTTGACCAGATCTTTGACGAGCTCGAGCACAAATTCCCAAGAAAAGACCATTTTATGCATTTGAAAGAATTGAAAAAGAAAACGCCCGCGGAACTCGTCGCAATGGCCGAGGAGATGGGCGTCGAAGGCGCATCCACGATGCGCAAGCAGGACCTCATGTTCTCGATCCTGAAAGTCCAGGCCGAGAACGGAGTCGAGATCATGGGCTCCGGCACCATCGAGGTGCTGAACGACGGCTTCGGATTCCTCCGCTCGCCGGAAGCCAATTATCTCGCTGGTCCGGACGACATCTACGTCGCTCCATCGATCGTTCGGCGATTCGGGCTGCGCACCGGTGACACGGTCGAGGGCGAAATCCGCGGGCCGAAGGAAGGCGAGCGTTATTTCGCGCTGACTCGGGTCAGCACGATCAATTTCGACGATCCCGAGCAGGTCAGGCACCGGGTCAATTTCGATAACCTCACGCCGCTTTACCCGGATGAGAAGCTGCGGCTCGACACGCTCGATCCGACGATCAAGGACAAGTCCGCGCGCGTAATCGACATCGTCTCGCCGCTCGGCAAGGGCCAGCGCGCGCTGATCGTTTCCCCGCCGCGCACCGGCAAGACGGTGTTGATGCAGAACATCGCCCGCGCCATCACCGACAACAATCCCGAGGTGATCCTCATCGTGCTGCTCATCGACGA
>Ga0157369_10011090_pt1 | contig 10254 bp, 14 predicted proteins | sample C25metaG_FD_113461 | JGI IMG/M metagenome (GOLD analysis project Ga0157369, IMG submission 113461) | Corn rhizosphere microbial communities from Kellogg Biological Station, Michigan, USA - C2-5 metaG | ecosystem: Host-associated > Plants > Roots > Rhizosphere > Soil | place: USA: Michigan...
ATTTACAGTCTCCTGTGATTGCCACTACACGATTCCAGCATATGGAGCCGCTTTACGGATTCGAACCGTAGACCTGCTGTTTACAAAACAGCTGCTCTAACCAGCTGAGCTAAAGCGGCACAAATTTTTAAGTACAAGATGTATTTTATCGAACTTTACCCTGTTTGGCAAGCCTACATTACGACTTTTCGGACTTGTCGTACGGTGCGAGCTGGTGGGTTCTTACTTGCCAGTGCTTTTTGGATACGTTCGTTGATACTGTTAGCCTTTTCCTCTTCGCCATTGCGGGCGTAGGCGTCGGCGAGAATACGATAGCTTTGAATGCTTGGCTCTAGTTGTACGGCATACTCAAGGCTCGCAACCATCTTTTTGGTATTGCCGAGTTTTTCTTGCACTTTCGCGTAGGCGATGTGGCGTGCAGCTAGTGAATCTTCCATGGCCAATGCTTGCTCGAAGGCGAGTGCGGCCTTGTCGTACTGCTCGGTCTCGTAGTAGATAAGACCTACGTTGTGGAGGCTTGAAGCGCTAGGCTCGAGGCTTTGGGCGATTTCAAAGCACTCGATGGCGTCTTTAAATGCCTGCTGTTTGGCGTAGAGAATACCGAGGCGGTTGTAAGCTGTGGCATTGCGTTCGTCAACGCGGAGAATGGTGAGGAGAGCTTTTTCTGCACGGAGATATTTGCGCTCGCGGAGGCTGTCTTGGGCGATGTCCCAAAGCTTATCGAGCTTGCTTGAGAGGCGCTGCGGAAGATCGTTGATAGTCTCATTAATTGTTTGCGGACGCATAATAGCCACGACACCAAGAGCAATAACGAGGAGTAATCCAAACATAAGGTTATTGTATCACAAAATTGGTTAATTGTAACCTGGTACTGCCGTTCGCTTGCACTCTTTCATATGTGGTCGCCAGGCGGTCTATGAGCGAAATAAGGTCATGTGAGGGGCTCTTAGCGAGGCTAAAAGATGCGATTGTTTTGGCGGATTGTAGCAGCTGCAGTGACTTCGCACGGTCAGCGTAATACTGCGATATGAGAATCATGCGCTCGGCTTGTGTGCCGCTGATAAGAGTGCGCGCATCATTCATGAGGCTTGCCTGTTCGCCGAAGTATTTTTCATCAGATGCGAGTCGTGATAGCTCGGCGGGCTTCCCATCGGCAATGAATAGTAGTTGCTGGGCTTTCCGTGGATCACTAATGCCAAGAGTTTTAATGAAGTGCTGTGATTCAAGTGTTGAGACGGGCGCTATGCGAACTCGTTGCACACGCGATAATACAGTTGGCAACAGTGCGTTTGGCTGATGTGCTGTGAGTATGAAATGTATATTAGCTACCGGCTCTTCGAGCAATTTTAAGAAAGCATTTTGTGCTTGGATGTTCATGCGATCTGCATCGTCAATAATAAACACACGAGTCTCGCGAGTCTTGCCCTTTGTGAGGTCGTGTAGCTCATGGATCTGTGCAAGCCTTATGATGCCTTTGGAGGTTGTGTCGATATTTCCTTCGGCATCGGTCGGCTGGATAAGCGCTGCTACATTGAGGCCGCCCAGCTTATTGGCCGCCGTGTAGAGCCCTGCCCCATTCTGGCCTTCAAGTAAAAGCGCATGTGGTAGAGCACTTTGAATCTTTTTGAGTAGTTGCTTGGTCTCAGGATTATAAATCAGCGACATCGTTGTACACCTCTGGGAAATGGTCAGCAAAGCTGTCGGGCACTGGTGCAATAAAAGTTTGGCGATGCTCGGGCGCAGTTGTTACCTCGAGCTTGTATGCGTGCAGGTAAAGCCGATCGGCAGATTTGCCGTATACGCGGTCGCCGACGATTGGCGTCCCAAGGAACTGTAAGTGTACGCGTAATTGATGAGTGCGGCCAGTGCGTGGCGAAAGCACTACAAGCGACTCGCGGCCGTTTGAGTCAAGCACTTCATAGTCAGTGAGAGCAGGCTTGCCTTTACTGTCTGGGCGGAATGCGCTTGGTGACGATGGGTTGCGGCCGATTGGAATATCGATCGCGGCTTTGAGCTGCTTCGGAATGCCTTCAACGATAGCGACGTATTGTTTTTTGGCCTTACGGTCAGCGAACTGTGATTTTAACAAAGCAAATGCCTCTGGTGTGCGGGCGCCAATAATGACACCGCTTGTGTCACGGTCGAGACGATGGACGACACCTGGGCGATTTGTATCGAGCCCTACTGTCGTGTAGCGGCGGAAGAACTCAGCAACGGTAAACTCGTCGTTGAGAGCGCCTTTGCTATGCGTAAGGACGCCAGCTGGCTTGTTGACGACAATGACGTCGTCGTCAAGATAGATAATTGGTAGCTCGCTTTTACCGTAGTCGGTACTGTCGGGGATGTTGATTGCAATTGCGTCGGCCTCAGTTACTTCTTGGCGAGTATTTTTAGCAGGCTGGTTATTTACTGCAATGTAGCCAAGCTTGATGTATTTTTGCCAGGTACTGCGACTGAAGTCTGGGTGGCGCTCAGCAAGCAAAATATCAAGGCGTTTTTTGCTGCTCGTGAGCTGAAACAGATATACATCTTTACCTTTAAACGGCAAGCCGTATGTTGTGAGATCGCTTGTAGGGTTTTCTAAAATTACCCCTTCGGCATCGCTTTTAACAGTGTAGATTTGCTGCATAATGTAGTTTGCACTGTCTTCAGCTGTTTCATCGAGCAGAACGTAAAAGTGGTTGCGATTAAAACGAAACTGTACCAACTGGTTGATTGGGTTCGGGTGTGATTGTTTAATTTGGTCGATATGGCGTGGGACGTTACTGTCATCCGCAACTTTAAAACGACGTAGGATAGCTAGTAGATCGCTTGATGTGACTTTCATTATTTACGGAGCCCTACGGCTTTCTGGGTGCGCAGGAGCGTTTGGTTCGCCGTGATGCGCATTGCGCGCTCGCTTGATTCTATCTTGGCAATTAGTACTGAGTCATCGACGCATGCAAGACGGGTTTGGAACTCAACAAGGAACTCGACGACTTCGTCGGCGACAACTTTTTTGAAGTTACCGTAAAGCTCAAGGCCTTTGTATTTTGCCGCTACTTCTTGTGGCGTTTTGCCGCGGAGTAGTGCGAGGATATCAATCAAGTTACTAATGCCTGGCTGGTTTTCCTTGTCGTAGTTAATCGAGCCGAGATTATCGGTTGTGGCGCTCATAATCTTTTTGCGTGCAGCTTCTGGCGTATCAGTCAAAAAGATAACGCCTTTGCCTGTTTCGTCGGATTTGCTCATTTTTTTTGATGGGTCGGCAAGGTCCTTGATGCGCAGGCCTTGGTCGCGACCAAAGAATTTGTGCTGGTCGGCAACTGACTCTGGCACGGTGAACAACTCGCCGAAGCGATTGTTCATACGCGTTGCAATATCGCGTGTGAACTCGAGGTGCTGTGACTGGTCGTCGCCCACTGGTACATACGATGCATTGTAGAGCAAGATATCACTTGCCATGAGCACTGGATAGTTGAACAGTCCAACAGTAATTTGGTCATCGCCAAGCTTTGCTGATTTATCTTTGTACTGTGTCATGCGGCCCATCTCGCCCATACCCGTAAAGCAGTCGAGGATCCATGTCATTTCGCTGTGTGCTGGAATGTAACTTTGGCGATAAATATGAATTGCGTGGTTATCGAGTGGCAAACCAGCTGCAGCATAAATACGCGCATTGCTAATGATCGTGTCAAACAATTCGTCATGGTTAATCGGGGTTGTGAAACTGTGGAGGTCTGGAATGAATAGATTTACATCGTATTCATCGGAGTGATTTTTTGCCATATCGATGATAGGCAGCAGACCACCGAAATAGTTGCCAATGTGCAGGTCGTTATTTGCACGCAGACCGGTGAGAATTACGGGTTTTGCCATATGTCTAGTATACCTTATTTATTACTTTGCGGTTGTTTCTATGTAATCTGTTAGAATGTCGTGGAATTTTTGCCACGAACTATACGAAAGCCACTCACCATCGCCGTGCGCATTGCCACCATCAGGCCTGAATAATATTGCTGGCATACCCTTTTCGTCGAAGTGGCGGGCATCAGAAGAGCCATGAGACTTCATAAAGGTTATTGGCTCGCCAAGGTGGCGACTATACATATCAACGAACTTTTTCACGAGTGGGTTTTCGGTATCGAGCGCGAAGCTACGACCGCGTTCTTCGAAGACTACTGTAGCGCCATACCTTTGGAATATTCCATCAAGTTGGGCGCGTATGCGGTTGGCGTCCTGTTCGTCTTTGTAGCGTATGTCCATACCAACGAACGCCTCATTCGGACCTTGGTTAAGTGCAGTAGTGCCAGCCTCAAGCTGAGATATGGTGACGGTAGAATTGTACGGGTCGCCGAGATCAAAGAGCTCGCTGATGTCATGTAAAAGCTTGGCTGCTTTATTACCCGCGCCATCACCTTCCCATGGGCGCGAACCGTGGTGTGACATGCCCGGAATGCGAATGCGAAAATGATTGATACCTTTTGAAGCGATACACATTGCGCCAAGACGATCACCACCATCAGGGAGGATACAAACGTCACATGTGTATCTTTCAGTATTAAGGATTTCGTAAACGCCATTCCTGCCGCCCACCTCTTCGTCGCCAGTGAGTAGTACGGAAAGATCGTAATCGGTAGGATTTTCGAGTTGTTCAATGTATGTTAGAAACGAGGCGACACCGAAGAGCATATCGAAGCTGCCACGACCGTAAATTTTGTCACCGTCCATATGAAACTCTTCGCCACCAGGTACTACGTCGACGTGACCCTGAAGCATGACGCGAGCGTGTTTCTGCCCGTGGGTCGAAGCGTAGAGGCTATGGATGCCTTTATGAATGATCCGTTCTGTGACGAGCCCCTTTGCGGCGAGTTTTGCCTCTACGTAATCAAGTAGTGCACTTACGGCATTTTGGTTGCTGGTTACAGGATGGAGATTGATAAGTGTTTTTAGTTCTTCTAACATGGTCGCTCCGGATGTTGTTGTGGTATTATTCTCGAAATATTTGCACGAAATATGAGGCCGGTGATGGCCTCATATACGCTCGAGATTCGAATGCACTATGCAACCATCGCACCTAGGCAGGGCCGAGATGCCAAATGTTCATTGCAATAATCGCATTACTCATATTGGGTATTATGCCTGTATTATGGTTATTCGTCAACTACCGCCTTACTCGCGCTGCGATAACAAGTGCGTTTCGCGCGTCTACGAGACCGCCGAACTGTTGCTTGAGGGGTGGTCCATTTTTTTTGAAGGAGCTACTAGCTGGATCTTCGCCTACAAAAAGGCCATCTTCGTAGTCGCTATAGCGGTTAATGTGGTAGAAGGTACCTTCGCGTGCTTCGGCGAATAGCATCTCTGAGGCTAGGAAATGTAACTCGGGGTCATCTTCTATTGGATAAAGCTCGCTGCTTACTCGGTTTATCATGCGTAAGATTTTTGGGCTGCGAGTATAGGTTGTAAGAAACTGCGGCTGCTCGGACTGCACTAGCTCTTGTAGCATTTGCGTGGCTACGCCTTGGTTTTGATAGTCAGGTCGAACGACGCGCCCCGCGAGCTCTAGTGCTTTACCGCCAAAGGCAGCTCCGCACCATTGAGAAGCCTACAAGTTCACTGTTCTCGAGTGCGAGCTGGATATGCTCGGAGCTGTTAATATGGTTAATGCTATCTTGGCGCATTGCCGGCGAATCGCCCTGGCCGAATCCTATACCAGCAAGATGCGATAGCTGATCGACATCACGCTCGGTGAATTGGTTTGGTGTTTTTGTAATGTATTCCATAACTTCCTCCTTATAAAAAGTTATGCTAGATAATAAAAAGAGACCTGTGATGGCCTCTTTTATATCCTATAAAGTCATTTAGTATATCGAACAAACCATCACGAGTTACGTGCGGCTGCGCCAGTTTTTGGTTGTTTGACACATACTAATCATGGCCTAATTTATATCGTAGTGGCACAACGTTGTCAAATTCTAACGTTTGTGGCTCGTTACCGAGCAAATAGTCGAGCAGCGCCATGCGTACGTATAGGCCATTCCCTGCTTGGCGGAAATATTGGGCGCGTGGGTCATTATCGACATCGGTCGTGATTTCACCCACCCGTGGTAGTGGGTGCATGATGACAGCTTTTGGATTCATCACGTCGAGCACTGATTGGTCAATCACAAGGCTCTGCTCTTGTGTTACCCCTCCCCCTTCGAGTCGCTCGCGCTGTAGACGTGTCCAGTACATCACATCTGCGTCTTCTGCGGCAGCGTGTGCATCTGACGTTTCATTCCACTGAGCCCCGTGCTCGTCTAGAAAGCCTTTTATGTCGTCACCCATTTCAAAGCCTGGTGTTGAGACGAAGGTAAACTCATTACCTGGGTATCGGGCAAGTAATTTTGCGAGTGAGCGTGCGGTGCGCCCATTACGGAGATCTCCACCAAGTACGATGTTTGCATCGGATAATCGATCAAGGTGTTCACGAATTGTGTAGGCATCGAGCAGTGCTTGTGTCGGGTGCTCGCCCTTGCCGTCGCCTGCGTTTATTACTGACATATGGCTCGGAGCTACTGCTGCCGCGCGTGCTGCGGCACCTGTTTCGTGGTGACGCATTACTAAAAGATCCGCGTTATACTCACCGAGTACGCGGATCGTGTCTTCGAGTGTCTCGCCCTTTGCTGCCGACGAGAATTCCCTCGCATTTTCTGTACTAACATACCCAATTCCCTGTTTTGCCGCGGCGAGCTCAAAGCTCAGCCTGGTGCGGGTCGATGGCTCATAAAACAGACTAATTAATTGCCGGCCCATATGGCGGCCGGCAAGTTCCCTTCGTTCTTCGAGCGAGCTATGGTCTCTCTCGCGCATTATATCTGCGGATATAAAAATACCCTCCAATTGAGGGCGGGTGAACTGCTCTGCTGAAAGTATATGACGTTTCATAGTTCCTATGCTAATACTTCGCGTAATAAAACGCAAACAAAAACTCCCCCGCAAGGAGTAGAATTCGCTTTGTAGGCCACTGACCTAACGCTTTGAGTACTGTTCGCGCTTACGAGCAGAGCGAAGACCATATTTCTTGCGCTCTTTCTCGCGTGGATCGCGACGAAGTAACTCTGCCTTTTTAAGTGGAGCACGGAGGTCTGGCGCGCCAACGATGATTGCCTTAGCAATCGCCATCTTAATTGCGTCAACCTGACCACTTAGGCCACCACCACGTACGAGTACGCTAACATCAAACTCAGTTTGCTTGCCAGCGACAGCGAGTGGGTCGGTGATCTCTGCGAGAAGGGTTTTGTTGTCTGAAAGGTATTCAGCAGCAGTCTTACCGTTGATGGTAATAACACCCTTGCCCTTGATGAGACGCGCGCGAGCGGTTGCGCTCTTGCGACGACCTAGACCGTAGTCGTATTTCTTCTCAGTCGGCATATTACTTTACCTCAACTTTCTCTGGTTTTTGTGCAGCGTGATCGTGTTCGCTGCCAGGGAAAATGCGGAGTCGTGCAAGACGGTCTGCAGCAAGCTTGTTCTTAGGGAGCATTCCCTTAACAGCTGCTTCGATAATCTTGCTTGAATCTTTTTCACGTAGTTCCTTAAGTTGTGCCTCTTTGAGGCCACCTGGGAAGCCACTGTGACGGTAGTACATCTTGTCGGTTTCTTTTTCACCGGTTACAACCAGCTCATCTGAGTTAACAACTACAACGTAGTCGCCACCGTCAACGTGCGGGGTGTATGTTGGCTTATATTTACCGATAAGGTACTTAGCGATTGCGGTCGAAACGCGACCAAGGGTAGCGTCCTTAGCGTCAATCAGGATCCAGCGACGAGTTACGTCTGCTGGCTTTTGTGAAAAGGTTTTAAAGTCAGCCATAATTACTTCTTAGCCTCCTTCTCTTCTACTTTTGGCATCTCCTTAAGTTCGTCAACGAACTCAATGACAGCCATCTGAGCACCGTCGCCAACGCGGAGACGTGTACGCTGAACGCGTACGTGACCGCTTGTGCGACCGCCAAGTTGTGGTGCAATCTGGTCAACCAGCTTGAACGCAGCAATTTGGGTGCTAAGGCCGGCAATAACTGCGCGGCGGTTAGCGAGGTCACCCTTTTTAGCTTTGGTGATTAATTTTTCAATGTACCGTACAAGCTCTTTAGCCTTAGGCAGGGTTGTCTCGATCTTTTCTTCCATCACGAGACTTGTTGCCAAGCCTTTAAGGAGCGCACGGCGTTGGTCGCGTTCACGACCGAACTTTCGTCCTTTGTATCCGTGTCGATGCATTTAGAGCTCCAATTCTGCTAGTTTATCTTTCACTTCATCAAGCGCTTTGCTACCGAAGCCCTTAAGTTCGCGGAGATCTTGTTCGCTAAGCGTTACAAGGTCGTGAACTGTGCGGATTTCGTTGTTAATCAAAGCGTTTGCGGTGCGAGCACTAAGGCCGAGGTCTTCGATAGAAGTGTTCAGCTCATTAGCGTCGTCGCTAACTTCTGTACCAAGTGCTGGTGCTGATTCAACAGTTGTTGCGCCAGCGAGCGCTGTGTACTGGTTTACGAGGATAGCTGCCGCCTCTTCGAATGCTTCGCGAGGTGATAGGCTACCATCTGTTTCAACAGTTAGCTCTAGCTTATCGAGGTTAGTCTCTTGACCAACACGGGTTGGGTCAACCTTGAAGCGCACGCGTGATACAGGACTGAACATTGCGTCAACAGCGATCATGTCACTGTGGATGCGGTTCTTGCTTGAAGTTTCAATGTCCTGGTAGCCGCGGCCTGCTTCTACAACGAGGTCAATAACAACTGTCTTCTTAGGGTCGTCAACGGTGCAGATGACTGCATCTGGGTTAACAACTTCTACGTCAGCAGTAGTCTTGATATCAGCAGCGGTGATAACACCAGCGCCTTTTTTCTCGATGCGGAGCTCAATAGGCTCGTCGGTTTCAACCTTGAAGTTTAGACCCTTTAGGTTAAGGGTGATGTCAACGACATCTTCGTGTACGCCAGGGACGGTCGTAAATTCGTGAGTAGCGCCTTCGATACGGAAAGCAACTACTGCACCACCACGTATGCTTGAAAGGAGAACACGACGAAGGCTGTTGCCTAGTGTGTTGCCGTAGCCTGCGTGGAGTGGCTCAATCACAAATGTGCTTGAAGTAGCGTCATTGTCAACTACCTTTGCGAGCGCTGGATTGTGAATTACTTTAGACATTTATTATATCTCCTTACCCTTTTAGCGTGAGTAGTACTCAACAATTAGCTGTTCATTGATGTCTGCCTCAGCTTCATCACGCTTTGGAAGACCTGTGACTTCAATCTTCAACTTCTTGATATCGCTCTTCTGCCAGCTCAAAGGTGCTTGGACAGTGTTGCCAAAGATATCGTTAATCTGTGTAAAGTAACCTGACTTCTGACTCTTAGGGCGTACGGTGATAACATCACCTGCCTTAACGCGGATTGACGGGATGTCAACGCGGCGGCCATTGAGTTCGAAGTGGCCGTGGCTTACGAGCTGACGAGCAGCGCGGCGGCTAGTTGCGAAACCAGCACGGTATACAGTGTTGTCGAGGCGAAGCTCTAGGAGCTGGAGTAGGTTTTCACCTGATAGACCTGGCTTGCGAGTAGCTTCGTTCATAAGCTTAGCGAACTGCTTTTCAAGGAGGCCGTACATGCGGCGAACCTTCTGCTTTTCGCGGAGCTGTGTAGCGTACATACTCTGCTTGCCACGGCGGCCGTTAGCGTGCTCACCTGGAATACCACTCTTGCGAGCCATAATCTTGACTGCTTTTGGATGCAGGGCAACACCTTCGCGGCGGCTCTGCTTCACAATTGGGGAAGTATCACGTGCCATGCTTAAGCCCTCCGTGCCTTACGTGGACGAACGCCACCGTGAGGTACGCCAGTCACATCTTTAATACTATTAACGGCAATATCGAAATTGCTCATTGCGCGAATTGCTGCGTCGCGACCAAGGCCAACACCCTTAACGAATACGTCAACGGTCTTGAGGCCGTAGCCAGACTTAGCGATTTCTGCTGCTTTTTCGGCTGCGATTTGGGCTGCGTATGCAGTACCCTTCTTGCTACCGCGGAAACCGCACGCACCAGCACTGCTGCTAGCGAGTACGTTACCCTTAGTGTCGGCGAACGTAATAATCGTGTTATTGAACGTTGCCTGGATATGCAGCTGACCAGCAGGGACTGATCGGCGCTGCTTCTTCTTGCTTGAAGTAGATTTTGCTTCTGCCATACTAGTCCTTTCCTAGGTCTTACTTGCTGCTTTAGGTTGTGCGCCACCGACTGCA
>Ga0157369_10011091_pt1 | contig 10253 bp, 11 predicted proteins | sample C25metaG_FD_113461 | JGI IMG/M metagenome (GOLD analysis project Ga0157369, IMG submission 113461) | Corn rhizosphere microbial communities from Kellogg Biological Station, Michigan, USA - C2-5 metaG | ecosystem: Host-associated > Plants > Roots > Rhizosphere > Soil | place: USA: Michigan...
TGCTAGGTCCCAGATCCTAGATCCTGGTTCCTAGATCCTGGTTCCTAGATTCTGGTTCCTAGATCCTGGTTCCTAGATCCTGGTTCATAGCTCCTGGTTCATAGCTCCTGGTTCATAGCTCCTACCGGTAACAGCTTTCCATCGCGTGATTCCCAGAGCCCCTGTGGGGCGGTATTAATTTTCCAGTCAACACCCTGCGGCCTGGAACAAGACGAACCCGATGGCGTGGCCGGGTGAGTTGCGGCTTATTTGTGGTGATCCACCTCTCAGGGGGGGGAGGGGGTGTTGATTTTCTATTTAGCAACCGGAAGAAGGTCCTATGAGCGGGCGCTCCAGGCGTGGTGCGCCGGCGGGGTGAGTGATGAGCAACATTCGGGTTGAATTGCGGTTCATTAGAATAGGGTTGAGCGAAATGCCTTGAACCGCCCCGGCCCGAGTTGGAAGTTTGTGAATCATAGGGGGGAGGGGGTGGGATATTTTTCCGCTTCCCCGGAAGGGTTTTTGAAAGGAATGATGATGCGACGGTTGCTGTTGATTGTGTTGCTGGTCGGTGGATTCTGGTTTGTGACGGCCCATTGGCCGGAGGACCTGCGGCATCTATCGCTGCTTGGCGGGCACGGGGTGAACTCGCCGCTGGATCTGACGGAGGCGCACGCCGCGCCGGAGTTCGATGCCGAGGAGCAGAACAACATCGCGGTCTACAAGCGCGTGCTGCCGTCGGTGGTGAATATCACGTCGACCTCGCTGGTATTCAACTTCTTTTACGGGACGGTTCCGCAACAGGGGCAGGGGTCGGGGTTCATTCTCGACAAAGCGGGGCACGTGCTGACCAATTACCACGTGGTGGAGAACGCCAACCGTGGCATTGAAGTGCAGCTCTCGAACAAGCACAAGTACACGGCCAAGGTGATTGGCACGGACCGCGTGCACGACCTGGCGCTGCTGCAGATTGACGCGCCTAACCTGCAGGCGGTGACGCTGGCCGACTCGACGAATCTGGCGGTGGGTCAGAAGGTGTACGCCATCGGCAATCCATTCGGGCTGGCGGGGACGATGACGCGGGGAATTATCAGTTCGATCCGCTCGATTCGCGGGGCGGAGGGCGCACCGATTGAAGATGCGATCCAGACGGACGCGGCGATCAACCCGGGCAACTCTGGCGGGCCGCTGCTGAACTCGCGGGGCGAGGTGATCGGGATTAACACCATGATTGCCTCGAATGGCGCGGAGCAGAGCTCGGGCATCGGGTTCGCGATTCCGATTAACACGGCCAAGGCGGTGCTGGCCGATTTGACGCGCTACGGCAAGGTGCGGAGGCCGTCGCTGGGCATTGTTTCGTTTGCCATCGGGCCGGACCTGGCGCAGCAAATGGGACTTTCGGCCGACTATGGCGTGCTGATCCAGAAGGTGATTCCGGGAGGCGCGGCAGAGCGGGCCGGGTTGCGCGGCGGAAACGAGCAGGCGTATCTGGGCAACCAGCCGATCATGATTGGCGGGGACCTGATTATCGCAATTGACGGGCAGAAGGTGACCGATCCGCAGGACGTGAGCGAACTGATGGACAAGCACCAGGCTGGGGATACGGTGGCGGTGACGATTGTGCGCGGGCGGCGGGAGATGACGCTGAAGCTGATTCTGGGTGAGGCGAAGGGGGAGAGCTAGGGGAAGGGGGCAGGGACATAGGGACATAGGGACAAAGGGACATAGGGACAAAGGGACAAAGGGACAAAGGGACATAGGGACATAGGGACATAGGGACATAGGGACATAGGGACAAAGGACAAAGGGACATAGGGACAAAGGGACATAGGGACAAAGGGACATAGGGACAAAGGGACATAGGACAATTTTGGGGCCCGGCTGATATTGGCAGCCGGGCTTTGCTGCGTTGGTGGATCAGCGCTGGTTGTGCAGCGTGGACTCGGGCGGGGCGGCGGGCTGGGGTGCGGGGTCGCGGGCGATCAGGCCGAGCAATGCGGTGGCGAGAGATCCTACGAGCGTGACCACGGTGCCGGTTCCTGCTTTGCCCAGGGTGATGCCCTGCTGGGAAAGGATGCCGGCCAGCGTGGCGGCAGAGATGAGCAGGCCCGCCAGAGAGGTGCGCGGGTGCTGCCAGACATTCGAGAGCGGGTTCATACGGACTCCTTGAGTGGAAGGAATGTGGGTGGCGGTTTCTCACCCATTTCGCGATGGCGCTGCGAAATGGATGGGGCACAGAGCAGGTTGGGGGAGAGGGCATGTTGCCGGCAAAAGCCGCGGGAAACGGGCCCTTTGCGATGCGCAGTGATAACCGCGCTAGAACTTGACGCCGAGGGTGGTGAGGAACTGCTTGAGATCGGGCCAGACGGCGCGGATGTCGCGCGCGGTCTGTAGATCGAGAGGGATGTTGAGAGGGTTGGCCGAAACGGCGGTGGCTTCGGCGAGCGGCTTTTCGACGGCGGCAAGGAGGATTGCGAGGCCGGCGATGACGGCGGGAGCGGCCTTGAGAGCACGGTCGGCTCCGGTGAGCCAGCGGAGCGCGTCTTCGGCGCCGATTTCGATTCCTTTTTCGATGCTGACCAGGATGTTTGCCATGGTGATTGCCTTTCGGATGGCCCGGCAGGGCGGAAAACGAGCGCAAAAAGAGGCAGCCCCCGGATCGGACCGGGGTGAGCCGGCGGATCCAGGGGCTGCCATAAGGTGAAAGGAAGACCTGTCCTAGAGGAGAAACGCAGAGCCGTACAGGTGGCCGTTTTCCCTCTAAGAAAAAGCGTACTCCTTTCGGAGGGAAAACCGGCAACTCTGGGGACGTTTTTTGCTGTTTAGAATCATCGGTTTACAAAATATTTTGGGAAATACCTCTTGACAAGGGGTTTTCCACAGGCGGGGAGATGCACTGTGGATGGTGCAGTTGGGAGTCCGTGGTCTATCAAGTGGGAGCGGTACGGAGCGAGAGACCTCAGGGGCTGAAGCCCCATCGTCTTGTTTGGCTCTCACGGTAAGGCTGAAGCCGTACCCTTACGCGTGGTAGTGCCTGCTCGGCACGACTGATGAGCTTGCAGAAAAATACGTTTGTGGACCGCGAATTTGAGCAGGGACTAAAGCCCAACTCAATGAAATGTGCAGCTTGGGCGGCACGACTAAAGTCGTGCCCTGTTACAAAGCCCCATGCGTGGCATTTTTCAGCATGCTGTGAAGTCGTGCCCGTTCAAACGGCAAGCCGTTGCAGTTCTCACGCAGGGGCTAAAGCCCAACTCAATGAAATGTGCGGCTTAGTCGGCACGACTAAAGTCGTGCCCTGTTACAAAGCCCCACGCGCGGCATTTTTCAGCACGCTGTGAAGTTGTGCCCCTTCAAAGCTCGAGTGATCTGCTGGTCGAGTGGGCGAGTGGTGCGCTGGTCAACTGGGCGAGTGGTGTGGCGATCGGGGATAGGGGTCAGACGGATTTCTGGAGGAGGCGCCAGGTGTGTTCCTCCAGATCGGCGATCCGGTGGAAGGTTTCGGCCGCGGTCTGGATGCGAGGGCAGAGGTCGCGTGCCGTCGCAGCGTCCTCGAAGAGTAGGGCGATGGAGGTGAAGCGCCGGGCAGACTCGCGGAACGATTCGGCCGCGTCGGCCAGGGCGGGGAGCCGCGCGATGCGGGCGGATTCCGAGAGGAAGCGGGCGTACATGGAGCGGAAGCATCCGCCGCCGGTGCCGCCGATCTCGATGAAGATGTAAAGGTTGAAGAGGTTCATGCGCAGTTCGCGGTCGGCGAACAGAGACGGCCATTTGAGTAGCTGGCCGGCGGTGTGGCGCATTCCGCTGACGCCGAAGTTTTTGATGGGCGGATTGAGGTGGGCGTCGGCCGACTGGGTTATGGACTCGGCGATCTGCTCGGGCCCGGGGGCGTGGAAGCCGGAGAAGTCGAATTCGAGCCAGAGGTTTTTGGGTGGGAAGGGCTTAAAGGGCGAGCTGCGGGCCTTGCGGAGCTCGCCGAGCGTGATGGGGGCGTAGAAGCCTTTCTTGATTCCCCCAGATTTCTGATCCATGTCGGCACCGAGGACGGTCTGACCGCCGTCGTAGCCGCAAGCCACGAAGGCGTGCCCGCCGAAGTGGTAGCCGGGGGGCAGGTCGAACCAGGGCAGGAAGCCCATGTCGGCACCGAGGAAGACGGGCTGCTGGGCAGCGAGGGAGCGGAGTAGCGCCTCTTCCGCTTTTTGAGCGCTAGCGGTGGTTTTCTCTGTGATGCGGACGCCGGTGCGACGGGCGAGGTCCTGGTAGAAGTCCTGCAAGTTGCCGCGGCCGCCGATGAAGACGCTGGTTTCGCCGGCGAGTTTCATTTGCCAGTAAATGAAGCCCATGCCGGCGCCGAGGCCGAGGAGCATGTCTTCAGAGAGCGGATGGCCGGCGTGGTGAAAGATTTTGGCGAGCGAGGCGGTAATGCAGTGGCATCCGTCGAGGGCGGGACAGTTTGGGAAGGGCGCGAGGACGGGGGTGGGGGTGGTGGCTTGCATCGTACGAAGCCTCCTCAAGTGGCGATGAGTTTGCGATTGGCATTGTAGGACAGAATGTGGCGGCGGCGCGGGGATTTGGGAGGCTCGAGGGAAAAAGCAGGTCCTCGGCTGCGCCAAGGATGACAGAGAGAAAGGCAAGAGCAAAGGCAAAAGCAGATCCTCGGCTGCGCCTAGGATGACAGAAAGAAAAACAACAACAAACGCAGAGACTGTCGATCTAGGGGTGGAGGTGCTGGAAGCCGTGGGTGGCGATGGCCATGGAGGCGAAGAGGCTGAAATTGTAGGTGGCGTGGGTGAGGACCGAGGCGGCGAGCGAGCGGGTGAGCAGGCGGACGGTGCAGAGCACGAGGCTGATGCCGAAGATGAGCAGGATGGGGCCGATGGCGCCGCCGATCTGGCCGGCATGGAACAGGGCGAAGATGGCGCTGGCGAGGATGGATCCGGCGATCATGGCGGGGATGGACCAACGGGGATGGCCATTTTCGGCCAGCGGGAGGCGGGCGCGGGGGGTGAATTTTTCGGCGGCCCAATCCCATGCGGTGGCGAAGGCGGGCAGGAGGAATCCACGGAAGATGAGTTCTTCGCAGAGCGGGGCGGCGCTGACGGCGAAGGCGAACATGATCCAGACGGCGGTGGGGCTGTTGAGCAGGCCGGCTATGGGCGATTTTTCCGGGAGGTGAAGGATGGATTTGGCGGAGACGGCGAGGAGGAAGCAGGCGAAGCCGATGGCCATGAGCACGTACCACCGCCGGCGAACAAAGGCGGCGTTCCACTGGATTCCGGCGGAGAATTTTCTGCGCCAGAGGGAGGAGAAGATGGGTGCGGCGGGGGCGAAGGCGATGCCGTACCAGACGACCATGGTGCCGATGGCATAGGCCATGCTGTGCTGCGCGTCCTGGATGCGGGCGACGCCGAAGAGGTGGAGGAGAACTGCTCCCAGGACCACGAAGATGGTGCAGAGAAGGCCGCCAACGAGGAGGGCGCCGAGAAGAGCCACGTGGCCGAAGTGAGGGATGCGGCGCGTGTCGGGCTGGGCGATGGGGTCCGAAGTAGCGACGGCAGAGGGCGGTTCCGATGCCGCAACGGCAAGGGCGCTGTGGGCGAGCGCCGGCGCGGCTGAGGGGGCTGACTCGGCGAGGATCGGGGCCGGGTCGGCCATTTCAGGCATGGGGACTTCGGAGATGGGGAGTTCAGACATTTGGGCCTCGGCGGAATTGCGGTCATTGTATCCGCAGGGCGGCGCGGGCGGGTATGCACCTTCCGGGTAATGTCAGGGTCAGGGGGCATGGGGAGCGGCGGAGAGGGCGGCGCGGCGGAGGAGTTCGCAGACTTCGGCGTCGGTGGTCTGGGAGAAGTCCTCGTACCACTGGCCGACCGACTCGAGCCAGGCGGGCGTGAAGAGGCAGACGACCTGGTCGGCTTCCTGGGAGAGCCGCTGGCAGACGGACGGCGCGGCGACCGGAACAGCGACGACGATGCGGGCGGGGTTGCGCAGGCGGAGAGCGGCGATGGCGGCGCGCATGGTGGCGCCGGTGGCGAGGCCGTCGTCGACGAGGATGACGGCGCGGCCGGCGATGTCGATGGGCGGCCGGTTGCAGCGGTAGGCCTGCTCGCGGCGTTCGAGCTCGGCGCGCTCGCGGTCGAGGATGAAGCGGAGCTGGTCGGGGGTGGTGCCGGTATGGAGGACGGAGGCTTCGTCGATGAGCTCGATTGCGGGACGGCCGATGCCGCCGGGGGCGATGGCTCCGAGGGCGAACTCGGGGATGTCGGGGGCGCCGATTTTGCGAACTACCCATACATCGAGGGGGGCGTGGAGGGTCTGGGCGATTTCGAAGGCGACGGGGACGCCGCCACGGGGGAGAGCGAGGATGCGGAGGTTGGGCTGGTGGGCGAAGGAGGCGAGTTGGGCGGCTAGAAGGCGGCCGGCTTGAGTGCGGTTTTGGAAGCGCATGATGGCCTCCGTGGCGATTCTAAGCCTTTTCCGAAGAGAGGGTCAGGGGCGCGCTGGCCTTGACGAAGGCGCGGGCCTTAGCGGAGCCGCTGAACGTAGCGGCGGCCCTGTATTTCGTATTGGCCGCTGGCGACACGGGCGATGGCTTCGGTGTAGGCCTGGTGTTCTTCGGCGAGGATGCGGTCGGCGAGCGAGTGGGCGTCGTCTGTTTCGAGAATGGGAATGGCGCGCTGCAGGATGATGACGCCGTGGTCGAGGTGCTCGTCGACGAAGTGGACGGTGCATCCGACGATTTTGACGCCGTATTCGAAGGCCTGGGTTTGCGCGTCGAGGCCGGGGAAGGCGGGCAGCAGGGATGGATGGATATTGAGGATGCGGTTGGGGAAGGCGTGAATGAATTCAGGCGATAGCAGGCGCATGTAGCCGGCGAGGATGACGAGGTCGACGGAGTGGGCCTGGAGGGTGGCGGCGACGTCGGCGTCGTGTTCGGCGCGGGGGCGGCCTTTAGAGACGTGGATCTTTGTGGGGAGGTTGAGTTGCTGCGCGGCGAGGATGCCGGGGGCGTCGGCGATGTTCGAGATGACGACGGCGATTTCGACGTTGGGCAGGCGGCCTTCGCGGATGTTCTTCGCGATGGCGAGGAAGTTGGAGCCGCGGCCGGAGAGGAGGATGCCGAGGCGGATTTTGCTTGACTGTTCGGTATTCCCCAAATGCGTCCCTCAGGGGCTAAAGCCCCGAATATCTATTGAGCGTGTTATCGGCCCGGCTGAAGCCGTGCCCTTGTTACAAAGCCAGGAGCAACCGCAGATCCTTCGACTTCGCTCACGATGACAACTTTGTGGAGGAGCGAAGAGTTCGAAAAGCAGGTTATCGGCCCGGCTGAAGCCGTGCCCTTGTTACAAAGCCAGGAGCAACCGCAGATCCTTCGACTTCGCTCAGGATGACAACTTTGTGGAGGAGCGAAGAGTTCGAAAAGCAGGTCCTTCGCTGTGCTCAGGATGACAAGTTGATTGGATGGTGCGATCAGGACTCTTTGCGCTCGGGTTTCCACTGGTCGACGGGGTGCTGGTCCAGATCGTTGCTGCGGTCCTTGTCTTTTTCCTGGGCGAGGCGGCGTTCGCGTTCCTCGCGTTCTTCGCGGCCATCACTCATGTTTGGCTCCTATTCGGCGGATCGGATGATGCAAACAGAAGATTCCCCGCGGGAATAACTGACAGAAAGGCAAAAGCAAGAACAACCGCAGATCCTTCGACTTCGCTCAGGATGACAAGCTTCAGGTGTACTGGACGCGGCGGTGGTCGGCTTTGACGATGCGGCCGATGAGGTGGAATTTTTCTTCGGCGCGTTCCAGAAGGGTCTTGGTTCGGGCGAACTTGGCGGCGGGAATGACGGCGATGAGGCCGATGCCCATGTTAAAGGTGCGCATCAACTCGTCCTGCATGACCTGACCGAGGTCGCGGAGGTGGTCGAAGATGGGCAGCACGGGCCACGAGCCGAGCTCGACCTGGGCGGCGGTTCCCTTGGGCAGAATGCGCGGCAGGTTTTCTGTGATGCCGCCGCCGGTGATGTGCGCCATGCCGGTGGTGACTCCCGCGGTGACCAGCTTCTGGATCACGTGCAGGTAGCTCTTGTGCGTCTTCATGAGGGCCGCGCCGGCTTTTTCCTTGATGGGCGTGACGTATTGCGCAGGCTTGTAGCCGGCCACTTCAAAGAAGAGCTTGCGGGCGAGTGAGTAGCCGTTGGTGTGCAGACCGGTGGAGGGGAATCCGATGAGGACGTCGCCCGGCTTGATGCCCTGGCCGTTGACGATCTTGTCGCGATCGACAGCGCCGACGATGAAGCCGGCGAGATCGTATTCGCCCTCGGCGTAGAAGCCGGGCATCTGCGCGGTTTCGCCGCCGATGAGGGCGCATCCATTGGCTTTGCAGCCTTCGGCGAGGCCGGTGACCACGTCTTCAGTGATCTGGGGGTCGAGTTTGCCGGTGGCGAAGTAGTCGAGGAAGAAGAGCGGCGTAGCGCCCTGCACGGCAATGTCGTTGACGCAGTGGTTGACCAGGTCCTGGCCCACGGTGTGGTGGATGCCGAGTTCGAAGGCCAGCTTGAGCTTGGTGCCGACTCCGTCGGCGGAGCTGACCAGGATGGGGTTCTTGAATTTTTGCAGGTCAAGGCGGAAGAGCGCCCCGAAGCCTCCAATGCCGCCGAGGCAGTTGCGATTGAAGGTTTTCTGGGCGAGGTACTTGATGCGGTCCTTGGCGCGGTCACCACTCGAGATGTCGACGCCGGCGTCGGCGTAGGTAACGGATTTGGGCTTGGGCGAATCAGGCATATTGAGGGCGTCCTGCGCAAGGAATGAAGACAGCATGGCTGCCGGAAAGCCTGATTCTAGCACCTGCGGTGCGGCCAACTGCGCTGACGCGCCATTCTTGGCGGGTGCGGCCGCTGCGGCAACTGCGGTGCGGCCAACTCCGCCACCTGCGGTGGGGCCAACTGCGGCTCCGCGGTGCGGCGAGCCAGGTGGTCGAGTGGTCTGGTGGTCTGGTGATCGGGAACAGCAGATCCTCGGCTGCGCCAAGGATGACAAAAAGAAAAGCAAACGCAAGAGCAAAGGCGAAGCAGCATGGGTGGATTTGCGAAGATGAGAGGCATGTCGAGACTGGTGCTTGCTTCCGCATCGCCGCGCCGGAGGGAGTTGCTGGCGCAGGCGGGATTTGTGTTCGATGTGATTCCGGCGCATATCCCGGAGGAGCCGCGCGAGGGTGAGGATCCGGAGGCGTATGTGATGCGGCTGGCGAGAGAGAAGGCGCGGGCCGTCTTCGACGGCCTGGGGGCGGAAAAGCAGGGACAAAGGGACAGAGGGACCGAGGGACAAAGGGACAGAGGGACCGAGGGACAAAGGGACAGAGGGACCGAGGGACAGAGGGACGGGATCGTCGTGCTGGGGGCGGATACGACCGTGACTTTGGATAGGCACATTCTGGAGAAGCCGCGGGATGCGGAGGACGCGAAGCGCATGCTGCGGATGCTGTCGGGAAAGACGCACCGGGTGATTACGGGCGTGGCGCTGGTGGATGCGCGCGGGAGCCAGGTGGCGGCGGAGACGACGGCGGTGTGGTTTGCGGAGCTGACGGAGGATGAGATCGCGGAGTACGTGGCCTCGGGCGAGCCGATGGATAAGGCGGGGGCGTACGGGATTCAGGGGCGGGCGGCGAAGTGGATTCCGCGGATCGAGGGGTGCTACTTCAACGTGGTGGGGCTGCCGCTGGCGCTGGTGGCGGGGATGCTGAAGACCTCGTAAAAGACGATCTAGGCGCCCTGGTTGCCCCGGTCGGCTGCCCACAACTCGGCGAATTCTTCTTCCTCCGCGTCGGCGAGGGCATAGTCGGGATCAGCATCTCGCATTGCGCTGGTGGCGGCTTCAGGGTCGGTGAAGGATTGACTGGTCTCAGGGGTCGGATTGTTTGTGATCATGGTGTCGTCCTCCGGCTTATGCTGCGGTGCAACATTCCCAGTTAAAGGCAGGGTCGTTTGTCGGCGCAAGCGCGGTAGTCCGAATCGGATGAGTGGACGGCTGGGGCGGGTGGTGATGGTCGGCGGCGAAGCGGGTCCTTCGCTCCGCTCAGGATGACAAGTTCTCGTTTTTAACAGAGATTGCCGGATGGGCGGCAGTGCCAGTAACAAGGCAGTCAAAAGCAGATCTCCTGCGGGGATGACGGACAAAAAGGCAACTGCAAAGAGCAAAGGCAACTGCAAGAGCAAAGGCAACTGCAAGAGCAAAGGCAACTGCAAGAGCAAAGGCAACTGCAAGAGCAAAGGCAACTGCAAGAGCA
>Ga0157369_10011092_pt1 | contig 10252 bp, 9 predicted proteins | sample C25metaG_FD_113461 | JGI IMG/M metagenome (GOLD analysis project Ga0157369, IMG submission 113461) | Corn rhizosphere microbial communities from Kellogg Biological Station, Michigan, USA - C2-5 metaG | ecosystem: Host-associated > Plants > Roots > Rhizosphere > Soil | place: USA: Michigan...
ATGCAAATTCCGCGCGAAGACATCCTGGAAGTCGTTCCAATCGCTCCCGCCAAAACCGCCGGCTCCGCAACCGGACCGCACTATGAAGTTCTAACGAGCGAATTGAACGTCATCGGTCAACGTGCCGAAGAGGCTCTCGCTCAGGTCGACAAATTTCTCGATTCCGCCGTCCTCTCCTCCGTTCAACGCGTTCGCATCGTACATGGTCACGGAATGGGCGTGCTGAAGCGAGCCATTGCGGAAGCTCTCGGCTCGAATCCCCACGTCGGCCGCTTCTATCCGGCCACTCAGGCGGAAGGCGGCGCGGGCGCGACGATTGTCGAGTTGCGCGATTAGAATCGCGTGCGCCGACCAGCGTTATTCTGTGTTCATGCGGCGCTGGCTCATAGGGACATTTTTCTTGACGTTGGCCGCAACCACTTACGAAGATTCCATTCGTGCCTGGCAGCAGCACCGCGACGCCGGACTGCGCGCTGCCGACGGTTGGTTGACCCTCGTCGGATTATTTTGGCTGAAGCCGGGCGCAAATACCATCGGATCCGCCTCGTCTAACGATTTCGTGCTTCCAAAAGATGCGCCGCCACACGCCGGTACATTCTATTTGCAAGGGGACAAGATCACCTTCGGTCAAAAAACTCTTTCTTACGACGACCTGCACCCCGACGTCATCCAAATCGGCAGCATATCCCTGTTAGCGATCCGGCGTGCCGGACGATTCGCCATTCGCGCCCGCGATGCCGCAAGTCCGGTGCGCAAGAACTTTCGTGGCATGCGCTATTTCCCGATTAATCCGGCATTTCACTTCCAGGCCAAGCTCATTCCCAACGTGCAAAAAATTCCGATCTTGAATATCGTCGGCCAAACGGAAATGGAAGAAAGCCCCGGCGGGGTCGAATTCATTTTTAACGGCCGTCCGTATCGCCTCCGTCCGATTTACGAAGAGACATCCCAGGGCCGCACGCTCTATTTCCTGTTCAAGGACACGACGAACAAGAGTCAAACGTATCAGGCCGGCCGCATGCTGAACACACCACTGGCGGTGAACGGCATCGTCGATCTGGATTTCAATCGCTCTTACACTCCACCCTGCGCGTTCACGCCTTACGCAACCTGCCCGCTGCCGCCGCAAGAAAACCGGCTGCCCATCGCGATCGAAGCCGGCGAGCTGCGCTATGAAGAACCGAACTCGTGAATAGCGTCCCTAAATACTTCAACAGGCGGCCGGAGCAATGGCAGCGGCTGCGGTTCCAACTAAAAACTCCGGCTCATGCTTATAGGATCGGAGGGCCGACGGAAATCCTTCCGCAAACCGAGTTCTTGACTGCCATTTGAGCTCGCGTGCAATACGGCCTGCGTTTGTTCGATAGCTGCCAATATCTATAGCCTTCTCCATATGGTCGAATTCCCGCCAGACAATCTCGCAATGGCCGGCGGCCGCGGCAATCTTTGCAATCTGCCGGACCTCGAGCGCTTCCGGACCTCCAACGTTGAACACTCGGGACGTGCCGGATGCAAGACCGGCACGCAAAAATGCATCTACCACGTCGCTCACGTGGACCGGATCGCGCAACTGTTTTCCGCCACCGTAGATTTGTATCGGCTTTCCAGCCAGTGCGTTGCGTAGATAGACGCTCAAGAAGCCTTGTGCCTTAGCATTCAGGGCCATTCCCGGTCCATATACGTTCGTCAGCCGCAGAACGATTGCATCCAGCCGGCCGATGTTACTAAACACAAGGTGGTAAGCAGAGGCCGCGAACTTATGCACCCCGTTAAAATCGACAGGCTGGATGGGGTGGTCCTCCGTAACGGGTAGAACGCGCGACACGCCATATACCTGCCTGGTGCTTGCGTACACAATGCGAGCGCCAGGAAAGTAATCGGCGCATGCCATCAAAAACGCAAGCTGCGCGAGCGCGTTCAACTCCAGATCGCGCAGCGGCGCTGACATACTGGCCGAATGACTAACCTCACCCGCCAGATTGAAGATGATGTCTGGCCGGTCAAGCTCCGCCGCATAGCAGCCGGCATCTCTGATATCCGCGACCTTGATCCGAATCGATTCCTGTACTGTGCGAAGGTTGTCGATATTACCCCCGCAGCCTTCTACCAGCGAGTCGATGACGGTCACTCGAGCACCAAGCGCAGCTAATCGAATGACCAGATTACTTCCAATGAAACCAAGACCGCCCGTCACCAGGACGGTTTTGTTTTGATACTCCCCGTCGATCATAATCCCCAGTAATCGGCAATGCACCCGATCCCCAAGAAGGGCGCATTGACGTTGAGAACTAATATCTCACATTTGGCTAGCCATCTGGGCCGTCCTTGGAAAAAGAATGCAGTTGAGAATCAGAAGTACCGCCGCGAATCGGCTCAGTACTTGACAGGCAATAGACGCTTCCGATAGCGTAGTTTCAATTTACGGGACGCTGCCGCGAGGCAACGTGGGGAATGGAATCAACTGCCGATCTCGCGCTCGATGCGCCACTGTCAAATTTCACAGGTTCACGGAAGAGACTTCTCGAGCTTGCAGCGGGAATCCTCGCGTTGATCGCTTTGACGTTCGTTGTCTATTATCCGGCGCTGCGGACGGGGCCTGTCGCCGACGATTTCAGCCTTGTGGGTAAGGTCAGTTTTGCGGAGGGGATAACTTACTTCGGAAAGTCATTCGGCTTTGGACGGAATGAGTACCGGCCGTTGACCGCTCTCTCCTATGCTGTCGATCGGGCGCTCTGTCAAAGCAATCCGGAAGGGTATCATCTGACCAATCTGTCGCTGCATGCAGCCGCTGCCGCGCTCCTCTTCTTGTTTCTACAGGCGCTTACGGGCGATTTTCCCCTCGCCTTTTTGGCGAGCAGCCTGTTTGTGATTCATCCGATCAACAGCTCACGGGTCGTGTGGATATCCGCACGTGACGGCAATATTTGCGCAGTATTTCTGCTTGGGGCTCTTTATCTGTTTGTTCTATCGCGCCGGCGGAGCCGAATCGCGCTGCACGTAGTGGCTGTCGGGCTGGCCGCGTGCGCGCTTATGTCATACGAAGGCGCCGTCATTCTACCGGCGCTGATTTTTCTGACGGAGTTTGTATTCTTTGCGACAGGCGCGCCGCTGGCGCGTCTAGCCGCGTCTTCCCGCAGAACTGCGGCATTTTGGGCCCTCGGCGTAATCTATCTATGCTTCTGGGCGGCCATTTTTTCTAAAAAGGTGGGCGGATACGATTTGTCGTTCGGGCTGTCAGACATACTCGATAACTATGCGCGGCTGCTGTCCAATCTGTTCTATGGGCGAAATTTCTATGGACGAAAAGAGTGGGCGTTGGGCTTCGTTTACGTCGTGCTGCTTAGTTTGTGTTATCGGAAGCTGCTGGCTTACTGGCGGTGGGCCGCCTTTGGGATTCTGGTGGTCCTGATCGCATTTCTTCCGTACTGCTTCACGCACGGTTTCGCGTTTCGTTTTGGCTACATCAGCGCATTAGGCATATCCACCTTCCTCGCCACTTGCCTACTTGCTGGTTTTCGGAGTGTGCCGCGTTTGCGGCCCGCAGTGTTCGCGTGCATCGGAATTTTACTAGGCGCCTATTTCATCCAGACGGATCGGCAGATCCTTTTGCATTGGAAAGAGGCTGGCCAGATCGCTGCGCGGATTCCTCACGCCGTTCGTGAGCTCTGTCCGAATCTCTCTGACGGGGCGGTCCTGGTACTTGTTGGTGTCCCGCGCACCTATTGGGACGTGCCGGTTTTTCCCACCGGATTGGCTGATGCAATTCAACGCGAATATCCGGTCAGTATCTCAGTGCAGCAATACGACCTACCTTTAGCTGATTTGCCACAACACGCGCACCACGGAACGGTCGTCCTTTTGTATCGCGGTGGCGAGCGTCCTCTACAACGACTAGGGCCCAGCTAACGAACGTGTCCACACAAAGAATCACGCGCATCGGCAAGCTGGCTTCGCAAACGATCGTCATACCCCAAACGGATCTCAAATCTGCCCTATCGGAAGCCGAGCCGCTGTGGAGAAAAAATCTGGAGCGGGTTCTTCAGCGCGCCCAATTCGTCCTGGGCGAAGAGTTAACTGCTTTCGAAGGAGAATTCGCTGGCGCCACAAACGCCCGTTTCGTTATCGGCGTGGGCAGCGGGACGGATGCTATCGAGATCTGCCTTCGCGAGCGCGGCATCGCGTCGTCGGATCGAGAGGTCCTGACGTCGCCCTTGACTGCACCCTTTACGGGCCTTGCCGTTTTATCCGCCGGAGCGAGTGTGCGATTTGCCGACATAGATCCGGACACGCTGCTGCTCGACCCCGCTTCCGTAGCGCAGCGGATCACCAGCCGGACCGCTGCCATTCTCCCGGTTCATCTTTACGGTCAACCCTGTCCTCTGCAGAAATTCCGGCAGTTTGGCATACCGATAATCCAGGACGCCTGCCAGGCTCACGCCGCGAAATGCGGCGGCCAACCACTTACGAATTATTCGGATTGGGTCGCCTACAGCTTCTATCCGACCAAGAATCTCGGCGGCCTGGGAGATGGAGGAGCGATTGCGACAAGCGATCCATCAGTCGCTCAGCGGATCCGGATCCTTCGCGATGGAGGCCGTTGCGGGAGTCACGTCAGCACCGTCGCCGGCATCAACTCGCGGCTGGACGATTTGCAGTGCTGCTTTCTCCGCGCTTTTCTTCCCTACCTTGAAAGTTGGAACGAGCGCCGCCGCCAGCTTGCAAATTGCTACGATGAAGTACTTCGTGGCTGTCCTGGTATTCGCCTCCTCACGCGCTCGCCGGAATCGGTGAATCACCTGTATGTCATCCGGGCCGAGCGACGAGACCAGCTCCGCCAACATCTGCTCGACCGGGGGATCACAACGGGAATTCACTATCCCGTTCCTCTGCATCTCCAGCCGGCATTCGCCGCGTGTGCGGCCCGAAGAGGCGAATTCCCCCGTGCCGAGCAAGCCTGCGCCGAAATTATCTCGCTGCCGCTCTGGCCTAATATGGAGCCGCCGCTCGTCGAGCGTGTTGCTCAAGCGGTCCGGAGCTTCTATTGCTGAGTAGCAGGCTTTTCGCCAATAAGGATCAGCGATTGTCCAACAGGAAGGCGGCGCCCGCATCCGATCCACTTCGCCTCGAGTGCAAGAGGCAGATACAGCAGTGTATTGAGCCAACCAGGCACTGCTTCAATACCTGTTGCGGGCGGCCTGCGCATTAGCGGCTCCCAGATGCGAAACTTCGCGAGCGCCACTGGAGATAGTAACGAATTCGCATAGGTGCACTCCAAGACACGAAATCCGCTTTGGCGAACCGCTCGCATAAGCTTGCCGCGCGTGAACCTCTGTTTCTCATCGATGAATTCCGAATGCCGGCTGCGCAGCGAATCGAATGCGGCGGCGCGCAGCAGAAGCAAGCCGCCGGGCTTCGTCACACGAAAAAACTCACCAATACATCTCATTTCGTCTCCACGCGCAACGTGGATGAGTACGTCTAAGCTGAGTACCAGATCGAAGCTCGCATCCTGAAACGGCAACCAGCGGATATCTCCCTGCGTAGCATTGGGAACTTTGAAGCCACGTACGTAGCGCAGCGCTGCAGTCTCCAGATCGATGGGAAAAAGTTTCCAGCCGTACTCCCCGCGCAGGCAATGTGACATGTAGCCCGTCCCGCAACCCGCTTCCAGAATTCGGCCCTCCGACTTGTGCGGTAGATGCCGGTGAATAATGGCACGCAGGATCGAGCGCATTCCGCGATACCACCAGTGGTCTTGCTCGTTTCGAGCGATATTCGTCAGTTCGGCCGGATTCATACCGGCTTCGGAACGGGCCATCAGTCCTTCTGCCGCGCCGGATACAAAAGCAGTAGCTGCCAGAAAGTCGAAAGCAGCGAGCTCAAACGAAAAAACTGGGAGCGCCCGTGCATTCTTGGGTAGTGATGAACGCCGGCTTCTTCAAAGCGGCCGGAAACATTCTGGATTTTCTTTATCAATTCCACACAAATGGAACCGCTATTCGAGTACAACTGAATTCGCTGCAAAACGCTCCGCCGGATCAATCGGAAATCACAATCCACATCGCGGATCCGAATACGGAACAGGCGTCTTACGGCCCAGTTATATACATGGCCGATCCAGATGCGCGTCGTCCCATCGGCGCGATTCAGCTTGTAGCCGTTCACAACATCCACGCCGGGGTTCATCTTGTTCCATAGCTTCTCGATCTCGCGCACATCGTACTGGCCATCGCCATCGGTGTAGAAGACCAGATCTTTACAGCATGCCGCAAAACCGCTTCGTAGCGCCGCACCATAGCCGCGATTCGTTTCATGAGTAATGATTTTCAGATGCGGAGCATAGTGTGCGGCCAGTTTCTCCAGGACAGAGGCTGTCCCGTCGGTGCTGCCATCGTTGATAACCAGGACCTCGTAGTCCGCGGTCAGCCGCGGAACCACCTGAAATGTCCGTTCCAACAGCTCCGAAAGAGATTCCGCGTCGTTGTAGGCTGGAAAAAACACGGAAAGGCTTAAATGCTCGCGATCGGACATGTGTCAATAACGTTTCTACTATCTCAATTCACGCTCGGAGTGTTGATTGCTGGCTTTGCCGTGTCGAAATGGTGGAATATTCGCCGACCCCAGGGCAGACTTCGAGACGGCCTGACGAACAACACGCATACCACGATCGTTCCGATCACGGTGGGCTTGCGCTGGTGATGCGCTCTAAGCTTTCATAAAATGGCAGGAGCAAACTTCGCTCGCGAAGGCCTACACCGGTTACGGATCCAATCTCAAGTGCCACCAATTGGTTGGGCGCGCGCGCCGCGCCCATTTCCACTTTCAGGAAATTCGAAGTCAGCGCCATACCGCGCTGCTCGAGCGTCACCGCCGGCAGCACACGGCCGACTGCCCGCCTTCGGAAATCGAGATTCTTCCGGTCCGAAACGTCGCGTAACACTCGTGTGCGCTCGCGCCGCAACGCCACCGGTACGCTTGCGCCCTGCTCTGCAGCGCGCGTGCCCGGGCGTTCCGAATATGTGAACACGTGTAAGTAAGTAAACGGCTGGGCTTCGATAAAGCGTACGGTTTCGTCGAACTCCGCGTCTGTTTCGCCGGTAAACCCGGTCATCACATCCGCACCGATAGCCGCATCCGGCATGAGTCTCCGAGCAATCTCCAGCCGACTGGCGTAGTGGCGCGTGCGATATTTTCGGAACATTCGTTTCAAAACCGCGTCCGACCCGGATTGCAGCGGTAAATGTACGTGCTTCGCGATCCGCGGCTCTCCCGCCACGAGATCGAACAACTCGCCACTCCAGTCCATCGGCTCGACCGAACTGATGCGCAGCCGGCCCACTGACGTTTCGCGCAGAATCGCACGCAAGAGATCGACGAACCGCAAATCGCCGGCGAGATCGCGTCCCCAGCGGCCCAGATTGATGCCGCTCAGAACCACTTCGGCATACCGCTTGGCTAAGCCGCGCATCTGCTCCAAAACATTTTCAAGAGGCGCGCTACGGCTCCGCCCTCGCACACTCGGAATAATGCAGAATGAGCAGCGATTGCTGCATCCATCCTGCACTTTCAAATTTGGCCGTGTACGGCCTTCCTGCACATCCTCAATGGGCGACGCCAGAAATGAGTTCTGGCGCTCGATATCGCTCACCAGCACTTGGCCATGGTAAGCCTCATGCGTGCCGGAAACCAGTTCCGCGATTTCCGTTTTATGCGAATTGCCCACTACCCAGCGAACGCCCTCGATCTGTACCAGTTCTTCGGGAGCACGCTGTGCATAGCAGCCGGTTACCAGAATTTCGGCCGAGGGATGGTCGCGATGCCACCCGCGAAGGATGCGCCGGGCATCCACGTCCGCTGCTTGCGTTACCGTGCAGGTGTTCAAAACCAGTAATTCCGCAAGTCCCGCATCACCAACCGCCACATAGCCACGTGCCTGGAGCGAAGCTTCTATCGCCGCCCCATCGGCTTGCGATGCACGGCATCCGAGGCTTTCGATAAATACGCGTTTCGTATTCGACGCCAAATTCCAGTGTAGATGCAATACTGAAGATTGCCTGCGCGGTCGGGCAACCGCTGGAAAAACTCGCTTCGGCGAGCCAATCGAGAGGAAAGTCCGGTCTTCCCAGGGCAGCATGCCGGCTAACGGCCGGGGGTTGGCGCTCAAAGCGCCCGCCACGGATCAGTGCCACAGAAAATATACCGCTTGCCGGTTTCCGGCAAGTAAGGGTGAAATGGTGCGGTAAGAGCGCACCGCGGGCCGAGTAATCGAGCCTGGCAGGGAAAACCCCATGTGAAGCAAGACCAAATAGGGGAGGAGGAGTGGCCCGCTCCGTTACTACTTCCGGGTAGGTCGCTTGAGCTCCTCAGTAATGAGGGGTCTAGAGGAATGGTTGCCGCCCGTTTCGGCGGGTACAAAAACCGGCTTACAGATCGCGCAGGCTAATATAGCGAAGCTCTTCGTCGACAGCCGACACCCGATATCGCGGTCAATGACTGGTAAAATGAAGAGTTTCATGGCGGTTAGCAAGGAGCTCCTCGAAATCCTGGTTTGCCCGGTCTGCAAAAGTAAAGTGTTGCTAAAAGAGGACGGAAGCGGATTGAAGTGCGTGGAATGCAAGCGCGTTTATCCGGTCCGGGATGATATCCCGATTATGCTCAGAGATCAGGCAACCATCGAGGCGTAGAGTTCCATGACCGTGTTAGAGCAACTGCCAGAAGGTGCGCGCGTAGCCGTCATTCGCCTCCGCTCCTTAGGCGATTGCGTGCTGACCACGCCTGCCCTTGCTCTGCTAAAGCGGGCCCGGCCCGATCTGGCGGTCGCGGTATCCCTGGAGGAGCGCTTCCAATCCGTCTTCGATGACAACCCGGGTGTCACTCAGATTCTTGCGCCCAACTGGCAAGCGGTTCGCAAATTCAAGCCTGAATTGTGCGTCAACTTGCACGGCGGCCCGCGCAGCTTATGGATGACCGCTCTTTCCGGAGCCAGATGGCGCGCCGGCTTCGCTCATCACAGCACGACGCTTGCCTACAATTTTCGAATACCCCGCGCCCAGCGGATTCTCGGTGTGAATCGCGCAGTCCATACGGCGGAACACTTGGCGTCGGCATTTTTCGCGTTGGGTGTGCCGGTCGAGGACGTCCCGCGCGCTCAACTCTACACACACGATTCACCGCGCCAAGGCAAGTATGCCGTGCTGCATCCTTTCGCTTCCGCGGCCGAAAAACAATGGCCGTCCGAGCGCTTCTGCGAAATCGCACGTTATCTCAATCTTTGGAATATCGCACCTGTCTTCCTCGCTGGCCCGGGAGATGATATTTCTCCTTTTAAGGATCATGCCGTCGTGCAAGGTCCTTTATCCGAAGCTACGGCGTTGCTTTCGAAGGCTGCAGGTTTCATTGGCAACGATAGCGGCCCGGCGCATATCGCCGCCGCCTTTGGTGTTCCGAGCGTGGTTCTCTTCAGCACCTCAAATCCGGCTATCTGGGCGCCCTGGCGCACGGAATCAGAAGTCATCGTCGCGCCCGACGGCATGCGGGAAGTCAGCGTTTCGCGCGTCATTGCCGCACTCGAGCGTTTACGTATGCTCGAAGAGGCGCACGCTTGAAAGAATTTTATCGGCTCTTTCACTACGCCCGCCGCTATACCCCCGCCCTTCTCGCTTCCGTTTTTTTCATGGGCATTGTCGGGCTTTCCCACGGTTTCCTGCTCAAGCTGATTCCGCTGGTATTCAATCGCGTGCTGCGCCCCGACACACCTGATGTGCCCGCTAAACTTCTTGAGATTCCGCACACTAATTCCGTCCTCTACTTGAATGACCTCGTGCCGTCGTTTGTGCATAACATCTGGACGATGGTGGCAATCGGGATCTTCGCCTGCTTCGTAGCAAGAGGCATTTGCGATTATCTCGGCAATTATTTAGTGAATTGGGTCGGTGTCAGCGCCATCATGGACCTCCGTCAGGAAGTCTTCGATCGAGTGCTCCACCAGGACGCCCGCTTCTTTGAAGATCACGAGAGTGGCCGCGTCATGTCAGCCATCATGATCGATATAGATCGCATTCAGGTTTCAGTCTCCAGTATGTTGGCGGATTGGCTGCGTCAGACGTTTACAGCGCTGTTCTTGCTGCTCTTCATGATATCGGTCGATTGGAAGCTATCTCTCATCAGCGTGTTGGTTTTTCCGAGCGTGGCTTTTCTCACCTCTCGTCTGGGTAAACGCATACGTAGCACAACTCGCCACGCGCAGGATATG
>Ga0157369_10011094_pt1 | contig 10252 bp, 9 predicted proteins | sample C25metaG_FD_113461 | JGI IMG/M metagenome (GOLD analysis project Ga0157369, IMG submission 113461) | Corn rhizosphere microbial communities from Kellogg Biological Station, Michigan, USA - C2-5 metaG | ecosystem: Host-associated > Plants > Roots > Rhizosphere > Soil | place: USA: Michigan...
TACGCGCTCGCGATCGAGGAGCGCTACCGCTTCTACTCGTTCGGCGATGCGATGCTGATCCTGTGAAGACCTTCGAGGTCCAGACGACCGACGGCGCGGCGCGGGCAGGCGTGCTGCGGACGACACGCGGCGAGATCGAGACGCCGGTGTTCATGCCCGTCGGCACGAAGGCGACCGTGAAGACGCTCGATCCGCACGAAGTCGAGCAGCTCGGTGCGCAGATCATCCTCGGCAACACGTACCACCTGCACTTCCGGCCCGGCGACGAGCTGATCCGCGACCTCGGCGGCCTGCACGCGTTCATGGCGTGGGACCGCCCGATCCTCACCGACTCCGGCGGCTTCCAGGTCTTCTCGCTGCGAGACACGATCGCACGCGTCGACGACGACGGCGTCGCATTCCGGAACGTCTACGACGGACGCGAGGCCCGCTTCACGCCCGAGCTCGCTGCGCAGATCCAGGCGAACCTCGGCAGCGACATCGCGATGTGCCTCGACCAAGTGCCCGCAGCCGACGTCTCCGCGCGACAGCTCGCCGATGCGGTTCGTCGCACGACGGAGTGGGCGGCGCGACAACGCAACGCGCCGCGCGCGGACGGCCAGCTGCGCTTCGGGATCGCGCAGGGCGGCATCGACCCGGAGTTGCGGCGGCGCTCGACGGAGGAGATCGCGGAGCTCGACTTCGACGGCAACGCGATCGGCGGCCTCGCGATCGGCGAGGACCGCGCCGCGATGTTCGAGGTTACCGACTGGGCGGCGGCGCTGATGCCTGCGGAGAAGCCGCGGTACTTCATGGGGATCGGCGACGCGGAAGGGATCCTCGAAGTGATCGAAGCCGGCGTCGACATGTTCGACTGCGTCCTGCCCACGCGCACCGCGCGCACCGGGAGCGCGCTGACGCCGGAAGGGCGGCTCAACCTGCGCAACGCGCGGTTCGCGCGCGACCCCGAACCGCTCGATCCGAACTGCGATTGCCCCGCCTGTACGCGCTTCAGCCGGGCGTACATCCGGCACCTGATCAACCAGAACGAGCTGCTCGGCCTGCGCCTGCTTTCGCTCCACAATCTACGCTTCGTCCTCGAACTGACCAGCGGCGCCCGCGCGGCCATCCGAAGCGGGGACTTCGCCTCCTACAAGCGCGCGGCGCTCGAAAGGCTCACATGGGACTCCTGATCATCATCGTCATCCTCGGCTTGGGCTACTTCTTCCTGATGATGCCGGCGCGCCGGCGTCGCAGCGAGCACGCTGCGATGCAGAACTCGGTCGACATCGGCGACGAGGTCATCACCGCCGGCGGTCTGCACGGCTACGTCAAGGAGATCGACGACGAGGACGGCACCGTCCAGCTCGAGATCGCCCCGGGCACCGTCGTGAAGCACGACCGCCGCGCGATTGCCGCGGTCGCGCGCGACGTCGAGGTCGAGGTCGAACCGCCCGAAACGCCCGCCGAAACGGGCGAACAAGCCAGCTAACCTGTCCCGGCCTTGTCGTCCCGGCGTTCCCACCTAACCCTCGTCTTCCTGATCCTGCTGGCGCTGGCCGGCGTCGCGTACATCGGGATCAAGGGCTCGCCGGGCCACAAGTCACTGCACAAGGGACTCGACCTGCAGGGCGGCCTCGAGGTGATCCTCAAGGCGGTTCCGCCGCGCGGTCACAAGCTGACGAGCGAAGACATGTCGCGGTCGCGGAACATCATCCGCACGCGCATCGACAAGCTCGGCGTGTCGGAGCCGATCGTCCGGCAGGAGTCGAGCAACGAGATCTCGATCCAGCTCGCCGGCGAGCACAACCCGGCGAAAGCGGCGGCGCTGATCGGCAAGACCGCGCAGCTCGAGCTGTACGACCTCGTGCCGTCGCTCTCGTCGCCGTCCGTCAGCGCGACGGGCACCGTCGTCCCGTACCAGAGCCTCCACGACTTGCTCGAGCGCGTGCAGGCGCAGGCGAAGCACGGGACGCCATCCGCGTACTACCTCTTCAAGTCGAAGAAGGTCACGCACACGACGACCACCGGCAAGGGCAAGAACAAGAAGACGAAGACGACGACGTCCACGAAATGGCATCTCGTCGCAGGCCCGTCGCAGACGCTGACTCACGATCCGATCACCGGCCTGCCCGGCCTGCTCGGCTCGTCCGGCGGGAAGGTGCCTGCGGGCGACCAGGTGCTGAAGGTGCCGCCGAAGCTCACCGTCGTCAGCTGCAACGCGGTGACGACGTCCGTCTGTCCGGGTGAGCCGAACGGCCTGCCGCCGGCGGGCAAGACCGACTGGTACCTCTTCAAGCACGGCGCGTACCCGGGCGACAACAACGCGACCGACGGCAAGTACCCGAACATGACGGGTAAGGACCTGAAGCTATCGGGCATCCGCCAGGACTTCGACCAGAACGGCGGGCCGATCGTCCTTCTGCAGTTCACCGGTCACGGCAACAACGTCTTCAAGCAGATCACGAAGGCAGAGGCGGTCCGCTGCCAGATCGCGAACACCGGCCCGAACTGCGGCCCGCCCGGCGCGTTTGCAATCGTGCTCGACAACCAGCTGCGGTCGTGGCCGTCGATCGACTACACGCAGAACCCGAGCGGCATCGACCCGACGGGCACCGGCGCCGAGATCAACAACATCGGCAGCCTCAAGGAAGCGCAGGATCTCGCGCTCGTCCTCCAGACCGGCGCGCTGCCGATCAACTTCGTGACCGTCGAGCGCACCGAGGTCTCGGCGACGCTCGGTAAGGACTCGCTGAAGCAGGCGGAGTACGCGGCGATCGGCGGCCTGCTCGCCGTCATGTTGTTCCTGCTGCTGCTCTACCGCTTCCTCGGCCTGGTCGCCGTCCTCGGCCTCGGCATCTACGCGGCATTCATGTACGCGGCGATCCTGATCATTCCCGTCACGCTCACGCTGCCGGGCTTCGCCGGCCTGATCCTGACGATCGGCGTCGCCGCGGACGCGAACGTCGTCGTCTTCGAACGCATCAAGGAAGAGGTGCGTGCCGGGAAGTCCGTGAAAGCCGCAATCGCGAACGGCTACGCGAAGGGCTTCCGCACGATCGTCGACGCGAACGTCGTCACCGCGATCACCGCGCTGATCCTGTTCGCGGTCGCGACCGCAGGCGTCAAGGGCTTCGCGCTGATGCTGCTGATCGGCACCGTGGTCTCGCTGATCACCGCCGTCGCGGCGACACGCGCGATGCTCGGTCTGCTCGCCGGCTTCCGCTGGTTCAACAGCCCGGCGTTCATGGGCGCGAAGGGTGCGCAGAGCCTCAAGTTCCTGCAGATCGACTTCATGCGCCGCCGCTACACGTGGTTCGCGATCTCCGGCGCGATCATCCTGATCGGCGCGGTCTCGCTGGGCGTGCGCGGCCTCAACTTCGGCATCGACTTCAAGGGCGGCGCGCAATTCACGTTCAAGACGGCGACGCCGGTGTCGATCGTTACGGTGCGCGATCAGGCGAAGGCGATCGGTCGCGGCGATGCCGTCGTGCAGGGCCGCGGCAAGCTGACCGGGTCGGAGAGCTACCAGGCGTTCCAGATCCAGATGAAGAAGCTCAGCCCGGCCGACCAGAACAGCCTGAAGACGCTGCTGCAGAACAAGGTCGGCGCGCGAGGCATGGGGATCACGAACGTGTCGTCGAGCTTCGGCAACCAGATCGCGCACGCCGCGGTCCTGGCGATCCTCGTCTCCCTGCTGCTGATCACGCTGTACATCGCGTTCAGGTTCCACGGACTTGCGTTCGCGATCCCGGTGATCCTCGCGATGATCCACGACGTGGTGATCACCGTCGGCGTGTACTCGCTGACCGGCCGAGAGGTCTCAGAGGACACGGTCGCCGCGGTGCTGACCGTTCTCGGCTACTCGATCTACGACACGATCATCATCTTCGATCGCATCCGCGAGAACGTGCCCTTGATGCGACGGGCGCCGTTCGCGACGATCACGAACGTCTCGCTGTGGGAGACGATCCGCCGCTCGCTGGCGACGACGTTCATCACGCTGCTCCCGATCGGCGGCCTGTTCATCTTCGGCGGCGCGACGCTGAAGGACTTCGCGTTCGCGCTGATGATCGGCGTCACGTCCGGTGCGTACTCCTCGATCTTCGTCGCCGCGCCGATGGTGACGCTGTGGAAGGAGCGCGAGCCCGAGTACGCGCGCCGCAAGGCTGCCGCCGCGGCGGCGACGCCCGAGGGCGCGGCCGCCGACCGGCTGCTGCACGAGGCCGAGGTGGCCGCCGCGAACGAGCCTGCCCCCGAGACACCGATCGACTACGTCGAGAGCGGCATCTCCGCCGCCACCGACGGCGACCCCGAAGCGAAGCGCGCCCGCCGCCGCCAGCGCCGCCAGCATGGCCGGCCCCGGTAACGGCTCCCAGCCCGACCGCGACGCGCTCGAGCGCCTGATCGCCCTGCTCGGGCCGCGCCTCGACGATGCCCGCTCGCTGCTCGACGAAGCGACCGCGCGCTGGCGCGGCGACCGCGTCCGCGTCGGCGAAGGGACGAAGCAGCGCCTGCAGGACGTCGCCCGCGAGATCGGGCTGGTCACACGCGACGAATGGGACGATCTCGAGCTGCGGGTCGCCCAGCTGGAGCACCGGCTCCGGCTGCTGGAAGACAGCGACCGTCCGTAACCGCTGCTACCTTGATTCCTACGGAGCGGGATAGGCCTGCTCCCGTGAGATCGAGTCTCCTCCTACGGATTCGCGATCTCGAGTCCAAAGGAGTTGAGACAACTGACTGATTTTCGTTCCCTCGGGGCTTCCGAGGCCATTTGCGAAGCATTGGCTTTGCGCGGCATCGAGTCTCCGTTCCAGATCCAGGCGCTCGTCATCCCCGAGGCGCTGCGCGGCGGCGACGTCCTCGCCAAGAGCCCGACCGGCTCCGGCAAGACGCTCGCGTTCGCGATCCCGATTGTCCAGAACGGCTCGGACGCGATGCCGTTCGCGCTCGTGCTCGTCCCGACGCGCGAGCTGTGCGTCCAGGTGACCGAGGAGTTCGCGCTGATCGCGGGCGACGCGATCAAGGTCGCATCCGTCTACGGCGGCGTGCCGCTGAAGGCGCAGGCGAAGGAGGCGAAGGAGGCGCACGTCGTCGTCGCGACGCCGGGCCGCCTGCAGGATCTCGTCGACCGCGGCCTGCTTAAGCTCGACAAGGTGAGCGTGCTCGTCCTCGACGAGGCCGACCGGATGCTCGACATGGGCTTCAAGCCGCAGGTCGACCGCATCGTGAAGCTGATCTCCGACAACCGCCAGACGATGTTCTTCTCCGCCACGCTCGACGGCGAGGTGGGCGAGCTGGCGCGTCGCTACACGCACTTCCCGGCGCGGTTCGAGGGCGAGCTGCCTGCGGAGCGGCGCACCGGCGAGATCGACCACCGCTTCATCCCGGTGACCGCCGACAACAAGGTGGCGACGCTGATCGACATCCTCAACGAGGAGGACTGCGGCCTCGCACTCGTGTTCGTGCGGACGAAGGCCGGCGCCGACCGCCTCGTCGAGAAGCTCCGCCGGCAAGACGTCGACGCCGCCGCCATTCACGGCGACAAGGGGCAGGCGCAGCGCGAGCGCGCGCTCGAGCGGTTCGACTCGGGGAAGGTCAAGACGCTCGTCGCGACCGACGTGGCCGCGCGCGGCCTCGACATCGACGACATCACCCACGTCATCAACTTCGATCCGCCGGAAGAGCCGGCCGTGTACACGCACCGTGTCGGCCGCACCGGTCGTGCCGGGCGCGGCGGCATCGGCATCACGCTCGTGCTCCCAGAGCAGCAGGCCGACGTGTCGCGCGTGGCGCGGCTGCAGGGCCAGGTCGAGAAGTACGAGGCTGCCGGGCTGACGCTCGCGAAGCCGAAGCTCCTGTACACGTCGCGTCGCCGTGGAGGCCGCTCCAAGTGGTAGACGGCGAGCAGCTCACGGAGAAGCAGGCTGAAGCGCTCCGCGTAGAGCTCGAGGAACTCGAAGGCCCGCGCCGCACGGAGGTTGTTGCGGCGATCAAGACGGCGCGCGAGTTCGGCGACCTGTCCGAGAACTTCGAGTACCACGCGGCGAAGAACGAGCAGGGCCTGCTCGAGGCGCGCATCCGCACGCTGCGCTCGCGTCTCGAGAACGCGACGATCGTCGAGGACGCCGGGAGCGACAAGGTCGGTGTCGGCTCGGTCGTCGACGTCGACGATGACTCCGGCTCGACGATGACGGTCGAGGTGAGCGCGGTCGGCGGTGCCGGCACCGTCTCGCCGACGTCGCCGCTCGGCTCTGCGTTGCTCGGCCGCAAAGTGGGCGAGACCGTCGACGTCCAGGCGCCTCGCGGCTCCTGGAAGGCGACGATCAAGAACATCCGCTGAGGGACGTCGACCGGCTGCTGGCGGAAGCGGCGGCAACGCCGGTCGACGGCTGGGACTTCGGCCGCTTCGGCGACCGACTGACGACGTCGGGCCCCGGCTGGGACTTCGCGGCGATCGTCGCGCGGGCCTGCGAAGGCGCCGGTTCGCTACTCGACCTGGGAACGGGCGGCGGCGAATGGCTCGCGTCGTTGCCGTCGCGCCCGTCGCGCACCGTTGCGACGGAGTCGTGGGCGCCGAACGTCCCCGTTGCGCGCCGGCGGCTCGAGCCGCTCGGCGTCGAGGTCGTGCAGACCGAGGGCGCGTCCGACAACGTCGACCAGGGCGCGGACGAGCCGCGGCTGCCGTTCGATGACGAGTCGTTCGACGTCGTTTGCTCGCGGCACGAGTCGTACGTCGCCACGGAGGTCGCGCGCGTGCTCGCTCCCGGCGGTGCGTTCGTGACGCAGCAGGTCGGTGGCGACTATCGCGGGTTCCGCGCGCTCGTTGGGCTCGAGCCGGGCGACGCGTCGCGGTGGATGCTTGCGTTCGCGTCGGCGCAGCTCGCCGACGCGGGACTGCGCGTGGTGGACGGTGCGGAGGGCGTCGAGCGGGTTACGTTCGCCGACGTCGGCGTGCTCGCGTGGTACCTGCGCGCGATCCCGTGGGTCGTGCCGGAGTTCGAGCCGAACTCGGTTCGCGAGCTTCACGGCAAGCTCCCGGCCACGGTCGGGCAGCCGGCGTTCTGGCTCAGTGCGTCGCAAGCTCCGGCAGATCTCGAATCGCCGCGCTGACCGTTCCGAGCACCGCTGCGACGACGACCGGCACCGCGAGCACGAGCACCGTCGTCCGCGGAGTCGTGTGGGTGAGCAGGAGGCCGGCGACGAGCGGCCCGATCGGCGCCGAGATCGCACGCAGCGTGTTCGACGCGGCCATTGCGCGGCCGAGCAGCCGGTCGGGGATCAGCGCGTACGAGTAGGCGGTCATCGCGGAGTCGGTGTTCGGGAACCAGAACGCGTGCAGCGCGGCCGCGGCGGCGAGCACGTAGACGTTGGGATAGACGAGGAACGACGCGTAGACGAGCGCCGACCAGAACTCGGAGAGCAGGATCGCGCGCATCGGAAAGAGACGGCGCAGAAGCGGCGACAGCATCGAGCCGGCGAGTAGCGTGACGCCTTGTAGCGCGACGAAGCCGCCGATCGCCGCGCTCGGGAGGCCGTGCCGGTGGGCGAGCACGATCACCGCGATCGGCATGCCGGCCGCGGCGAGATTGCTCGCGGCGATCATCGAGATCGTGGTGCGCAGGAACGGGATGCGCCAGAAGTACACGAGCCCTTCGCGGAAGCGCGGTCGCGCGCCGGGCACGCGCTCCTCCTGGAAGCGTGTCCGCATCAGCAACAGCGAGACGGTCGAGAAGGTGTACGAGACTGCGTCCGCGAGGAACGGGATACCGCGTGCGAGGCCGAAGAGCGCACCGCCCGCGGGCGGCCCGGTGAGACGGACGACCGACATCCGCGCCATCGAGATGCTTGCGGCGTCCGCGAGCTGCGCTTCCGGGACGACCGCCTTGAACGCGCCGCTGTTCCCGGCGCGGAACACGACCGACGCGCTCATGTCGACGAACGCGATGAGCAGGATGAGCCAGTACGCGGCGTGGTGCGAGAGCACAGCCGCAGCGAGCACGGCAAGCGCCGCGGCGCCGACTGCGTCGGACGCGATCATCAGCTTGCGCCGGTCGAAGTGGTCGGCGGCGACCCCTGCCGCCGGGCTCAGAAGGACGACCGGCGCGAACTCCACCGCGCCCACGTAACCCACCTTCGCGGCCGAGCCGGTCAGCGCGAGAACAAGCAGGGGGTAGGCGATGCCCGACACGCTCGACCCGAACGTCGAGAGCAGCTGCCCGGTCTGGAGCAGTAGGAAGTCGCGGTTTCGCCGCAGCGGCACAGGCCGGTCCATCGCCCAATCGTGCCGAAAGCGCCTGCATGCAACACTTTCGGTATGGCCACCCGGCCGAAGCAGCGCAATCTCGGACGCCTGAGCGAGATCGCCCAGGTCGCGGTGCGCCACGGCTTCGGCTACGTCGTCGACGGCCGGCGCCATCGCGACGAGGCGGCCGGCACCGCGCGCGGGCGTCACCTGCGCGAGATGCTCGACGAGCTCGGGCCGACGTTCGTCAAGTTCGGGCAGCTGCTGTCGACGCGCCCGGACGTCGTGCCGCCCGACATCATCGCCGAGCTGCGCGGGCTGCAGGACGACGTGCGCCCGTTCCCGTTCGCCGACGTCGAGCGCACGATTCGCGCCGAGCTCGGCCAGCCGATCGAGCGCCTGTTCGTCGAGTTCGACGACAAGCCGCTGGCCGCAGCGTCGATCGGCCAGGTGCACCGCGCGACGCTGCCGAACGGTCGCGAAGTCGTCGTCAAGGTGCAGCGTCCGAATGCGCCGCGGCAGATCGAGTCCGACCTCGCGCTGCTCTACCAGGCGGCGCGCCTCGCGAAGGAGCGCATCCGCGCACTCGATTTTCTCGACACAAACGAGCTCGTCGACGAGTTCGCGCGCACGATCCGGCAGGAGCTCGACTACCGGCTCGAAGGGCGCAACGCAGACGCGTTCCACCGCGACTTCGCCGGCCACCCGCACGTGGTGATCCCGAAGGTCTACTGGTCGTACACGCGCGCGCGGGTCCTCACGCTCGAACGGCTCGAAGGACCGCAGCTAGCCGACATCGAGGTCGAGCACTGGTCGCTCGACCAGCGCCGCCGGCTCGCGTACCTCACGACCGAGGCGTGGATGACGATGATCTTCCGCCATGGCTTCTTCCACGGCGACCCGCATCCGGCGAACATCCTCGTGCTGTCGCCGGAGAAGATCGGTCTCGTCGACTTCGGCCTGACCGGCAAGCTCACCGACGACGACATGACGAAGCTCACGCGGCTGTTCATCGACGCGGCCGCGGAGAACATCGAGGTGCTGCCGAAGCGGCTCGCCGATCTCGGCGTGCGCTATCCGCGCGAGCGCGAGGAGCAGTTCGTCGCCGAGCTGCGCGAGCTGTACTACCGCTACTACGGCGCGCGGCTCAGCGAGATCGACCCGATCCAGCTGATCCGCGAGGGGTTCGGGCTCATCTACTCGATGAACCTGCGCTTGCCGACGCGGTTTGTGATGCTCGACAAGGCGATCGCGACGCTAGGCTCGGTCGGCGTCGAGCTCTACCCCGACTTCAACGTGTTCGAGGTTGCGAAGCCGTACGCGCGCGACTTGATGATCGAGCGTTTCACGCCGCAGCGCGTCGCGTCGCGCGCGCGGCGGGAGGGGCTGCGGCTTGCGCAGATGGCGTCGGAGCTTCCGTACCAGGTGCACGAGACGCTCGAGCAGGTTCGCGACGGGCAGATCGAGGTCGGCTTCGTCCACAAGGGCCTCGACGAGCTGCTCTCGAAGCTCGACACGCTCTTCAACCGGCTGGTGATCGCGCTGATCGTCCTGGGCGGGCTGATCGGGTCGAGTCTGCTCGGCGTGCTCGCGAAGAGCGGGCCGCACCTGCTGGGGTTGAACGTCGTCTCGCTGATCGGCTTCGGGCTCTCGTCGGTGCTCGGCGCGTGGCTGCTTTGGAGCGTCGTCCGTTCCGGACGCTTGTAGACGAACCGGCGCAAAGTCGTGCGAATGGACGACTATCGGCGAGGCCGGTGCGTGGCTACGGTCGGCTCATGAGCCGTAGGCTTGACGGAGGCGAGAAAGGAGCGGAGGTGCCGGCTTTGCCGGCGCCGGAGCGGGTATGAGCAGTTTGTTCGTCACGGATGCGGCACCGGAGACGCGGGGATTCCTCGAGCGGCACCTGCCACGCGACGGGTTCCAGCTCGTCGGCGCACAGGGCTCGCCCGACCTCGTGCTCGCCGGGGACGTCGACGTCGTCGAGCGCTGGGTCGATCGCGCACCGGTGATCGTGCTCGGGCGCGAGCA
>Ga0157369_10011095_pt1 | contig 10252 bp, 12 predicted proteins | sample C25metaG_FD_113461 | JGI IMG/M metagenome (GOLD analysis project Ga0157369, IMG submission 113461) | Corn rhizosphere microbial communities from Kellogg Biological Station, Michigan, USA - C2-5 metaG | ecosystem: Host-associated > Plants > Roots > Rhizosphere > Soil | place: USA: Michigan...
GATCGGCCGGTTCGCGAGCTGCACGTTGCCGTCGACGTCGGAGAGCAGGATGCCGTCCACGGTCGAGTCGAGCACGGCACGCAGCACGTTCGCGAGACGTTCGAGGTCGACGTTCTGCTCCCCGAGCGACCGCTGCTGCAGCGCCAGCGACCGCGACATCTCGTTGAACGCACGCGCGAGGACGCCGACCTCGCCCGCTCCCTCCTCCGGCACGCGCACGTCGAGGTCGCCCTCCGCGATCGCCTCCGTCGCGTCGGCGAGCCGGCGCACAGGCACGACGGCGGCACGCAGCACGTAACCCATGATCAGGATGAAGATCAGCGCCGTCACGCCGATGCCGGCCGCGGCCGTGATGCGGGCCTCCCGTTCGCTGACATCGACTTGGTGCCGCTCGCGCTGCGCCTCGCGAAGCTTGTTGTCGACGTACGTGTCGATGTCGTGGCGGATGTCGTCCACTGTGTTCTTTGCGCTGTTCTGCGACAGGCGGTTTCGCGCCGCCTTCGGATCCTTCCCCTCGAGCTGCACCAGCGGGTCCGACCACGTGTCGAGGTAGTACTGCCAGTCGCTCTCGATGCGCATCGCCGCGTTCGTCTTGTCGTTCGCGTCGAGCTGGGCCGAGACCTGGGGCAACTTCTTCCGCGCTGCCGTCCACGGCTTCAGGAAGGACTTCTGTCCCGTGAGGATGTAGCCGCGCGAGCCGGTCTCCAGGTCGAGGACGTATTTCTCGATCTGCTGCGCGACCGACGCCGACTCGCGCGCCTTCTCCTCCGCGTCGACGGCGTGGGCTGTCGTGTGGAATGCGCCAAGCATCAGCAGGAACTCGGCGACGAGAAACGCCACCACAATGGCGCCCGCGAACAAGATGCGCGTAGCCAGTCCGAAACGCATTCGGCGGTAGTTTGCCCCCCATGGCCGTTGTGATCGCATCGCAACTCCGGAAGGAGCTCTCGGGCTCCGTCCTGTTCGACGGCGTTGGGTTCAAGGTCGAGCGCGCAGACCGGCTTGCTCTGGCAGGGCCGAACGGAACCGGGAAGACCACCCTACTACGGGCGCTGGCGGGCGAAACCTCGCTCGAGGGCGGGGAATTGGGGTTCGAGAAGGGCGCCCGGATCGCCCTGCACGACCAGCGGCCGCCCGCCACGAGCCCGCGGCCGCTCCGAGACTACGTTCTCGCCGGCACGTCCGACCTGGCGGCGGTCGAGGACGAGCTGCGGTCCCTGGAGGAGGCGATGGCGTCCGGCTCGCACGACCGTGCGGTTTTGAGCCGCTACGCGGCAGCCCAGGCGCGGCTCGAGCATGCCGGCGGCTACGACTGGCGCGACCGCGCGGCGTCCGTCGTGCGCGGGCTCGGCTTCACGGACGACGATCTCGACCGGCCGCTCGAGACGTTCTCGGGCGGCGAGCTGACGCGGGCGTCGCTCGCGCGCGCGCTCGCGTCGCAGCCGGACCTGCTGCTGCTCGACGAGCCGACGAACCACCTCGACATCGAGTCGCTGGAGTGGCTCGAGAACATGCTGCGCACGCTCGACGCGGCCGTGATCCTCGTCGCGCACGATCGCTGGTTCCTCGAATCGGTGACGACGGCAGTGCTCGAGCTCGACCGGGGGCGCTCGGTCTACTTCCCCGGCGCGTGGCACGTCTGGCGCCAGGAGCAGGCGGGGCGCGACATCCACCAGGCGAAGACGGCGGCGCGGCAGGCGGAGGACATCGCGCGCCTCGAGCGCTTCGTCGAGCGCTTCCGCTACAAGAAGTCGCTCGCGAGCCGCGCGCAGGCGAAGCTCAAGCAGATCGAGCGGATCAAGAAGGAACAGGTCTTCGCTCCGGACCGCCGCAGGCGTGTGCTCGGCTTCGACTTCCTCAAACCGGCGCGGTCGGGGCGCGACGTCGTGGTCGCGGACAATCTCTTCGTACAGGCGGGCGACAAGCAGTTGCTCGACGACGCGTCGTTCTTCGTGCAACGCGGCGAGCATGTCGCGCTGGTCGGCCCGAACGGCTCGGGCAAGACGACGCTGCTCGAGACGATGCTCGGTTCTCGCGATCCGGTGTCGGGTTCGGTGCGTCTTGGGCACGGCGTCGAGGCGGCGTACTTCTCGCAGCACGAGGCGGAGCTCGACGAGCGCGGCTCGGTGCTCGACGCGGCGATGGCCGGCACGGGATTGAAGCGGCCGGAGGCGCAGAAGCTGCTCGGCCAGTTCCTCTTCTCCGGCTGGGACGAGCACGAGAAAGCGGCTGCTGTTCTGTCGGGCGGCGAGCGGCGCCGTCTTGCGCTGGCGATCGCGGTTGCGTCGGGCGCGAACTTCCTCGTGCTCGACGAGCCGACGAACCACCTCGACCTGGAGTCGCGCGAGTCGCTCGAGCGCGCGCTCGAGGCGTTTCCGGGAACGGTGCTGCTCGTGTCGCACGACCGCGCGCTCTTGGATGCGGTCGCCGACCGGTTGCTCGCGGTCGAAGGGAAGAAGATCGTCTCGTACCCCGGCGGCTGGGCGGACTACGTGCGCGCGCAGGAGGAGCCGGAAGCCGCTGCGCCGCCGCCTCCGCCGAAGGTGAAGAAGCCGCGCGCGCCGCGCGCGCGCAAGCCGGAGCCGACGGCGCTCGAGCTCGTGGAGCGCGAAGTCGCGCGCGCCGAGACGCGTGTGCGCGAGCTCGAGTCGAAGCTCGCCGCGGACTGGAGCGACATGTCGCTGCTCTCCGCGCACCGCGAAGCGCGCGAGGACCTGCAGGCGCTGCTCGCCCGCTGGGAAGCGCTCATGGAGAAGGCGACCTAAGCAGGGTTCGCGGGGTCAGCCCCGTGCCTGACCCCAAAGGCTCGCCGCGGGCGGAGCGGTGGGGTCAGACCCGAACCGTGGCTGAGCAGGGATTTCCCGCGGTTTCCGTGGAGCGGCGGGGTCAGACATCTTCCAGACCCCACGAACCGTCCCTAAGCGGGGTTCGCGGCGTCGAAGAGCGGGCGCATGTTGAGATCGCGCATGCGCTCGTCGCTTGGTGCGTGGCCGACCCGCGCGGCTGCTTCGAGCACGTGCGGCAGCAGCTCGACGTCGCTCACCGTGTTGAGGAACACGCCGGGGCGCGCGAGCGTCCACGCGACCGCATCCGCGATCTCGTTCGGATCGGTGAGCGGCTCGTACCACGGCGCCGAGTGGTGGTCGCCGCTCGGCCAGCGGCCCTTCGACAGGCTCTTGATCGTCTGCACCGCAACGTCGCGCTCCGCACATGCGTCGAGTAGCTCGTCGAACTGCGCCGCGTACCGGTCGTCGTGCATGAGCGCGTAGTTGTACGGCAGCAGCACCGAGTCGAACGCGAACGCCTCGAGACTCTGCAGGTGACGCTCCGCTACCTCGAGCCCGTGGCCGGTGACGCCGATGAAACGCACTAGCCCTTCGTCGCGCGCCGCGACTGCCGCTTCCAGCGCGCCGCCCTCGCCCATTGCGGTCTCCCACTCGCCGCGGTCGACGAGGTTGTGCAGCTGGATCAGGTCGACCGAGTCGACGCCCATCCGCTCGAGCGAGCGGCGGATCTCGTCGTGGGCGCCGCGCCGCTCGCGCCGGCCGGTCTTCGTCGCGAGGAAGAAGCGGTGCTCGGCAAGCCACGGCGCGATCCACTCCTCTGCGTCGCCATAGCTCGCGGCGACGTCGATGTGGTTGACGCCATGCTCGAGCACCAGCTCGAGCGCGCGGTCGGCGTCGGCGCGCGTCGTGTCGGCGTACCCGAGCGCGGCGGCGCCGAAGATCGTGCGCGTGCTGTCGTGGCCGGTGCGGCCGAACGCGAGCTGCTCGATCACAGCTGAAGACTACGAATAGACGACTCGTCGATGGGGTCGAGAACCAGAATCGCCTCGTCGGCGCCCGCCTGTGCGAGCGCTTCGAGGTGCGGCTTCAGGCGGTCGGACGAGACCGCTTCGACCTCGGGCTTGCGCTCGCCACGGCCGCCTTCGACGGCGACGAGGACGCACGCGCTCCGCTCGATCTCCGCGGGATCGCGGCCGGCGAGCTCCGCCTGCTCGCTGATGTACGCGTTGTGCTCCGCGAAGCCTTCCGCCGTGTTCCCGTAGTGCGTGAACCACGTGTTCCACGCGTCGACGTGCGGCAGCGCGATCGACAGCATGCGCGGCTTGTTCGCGCCGATCATCAGCTTCGGCGTGCGACTCGGCGCCGGCAGCAGCACGGCGTCGCTCACGTTGTGGAAGCGCCCCTCGAACGTCACGCGCTCACCGGCGAGCAGGCGGCGCACGATCTCGAACGCCTCCTCGAACCGTGACACGTGCTGGTCGAAGGGCAACCCGAACGCCTCGAACTCCGTCTTGTTCCAGCCGGCGCCGAGCGCGGCGACGAAGCGCCCGCCGCTCAGCTCGTCCACGGCGGCGCACATGCGCGCGAGGATCGCCGGCGGATGGAACGCGGTGCACGCGACAAGCGGGCCGAGCTCGATGCGCTCGGTGATGCCTGCGAGCCACGCGAGCGTGGTGAAGCAATCCCACGGCCCGCGCTCGGGCCGGCCGTCGCCGCGGTAGAGCAGATGGTCGCCGACCCACAGCGAGTCGAAGCCCACCTCCTCCGCCGCGCGCGCCATCGCCGCAAGCTCGTCGCGGCGAACGACGCGCTCGACCTCCGGCAGCTGAACGCCGACCTTCACGCCCAGAACGCCGAGAACGCGGGGAAGTCGAACGGCACGGCGGTGACATCGGCGATCAGCCCGTCGCGGATCACGCAGAAGAGCGCCTGCTCGATGTCGAGCGTGCGACCTTGCCGCTCGCCCTGCGCGCGGTAGACGGCGACGGCGTGCGTGTCGTCAGCGACCACGTAGCGAAGCTCGGTGCGATACGTGTTGTCGGACTGCACGCGCGTCTGGCGCAGGAACTGCAGGACGTCCTCGCGGCCGCGGTACTCGCCGCTCATGACGGTGTCGCCGGGCACGCGCCACACGATGTCCTCCGCGAGCGTGCGCGCAACGACCAGCGCGTCCCGGCCGAACGCGCCGAACGCGCGCTCGAGGAGCTCAGCGTTCGAGTGGGGCAAGCGTGAGGCCGTAGCCGGCGAGCTGCGAGTGGTAGAGCTCGGCGAGCTCGCGATGCCCCGACCACACGACCGCCTGGCCGGAGTTGTGGATCTTGTTCGCAAGCGCCATGCCCTTGTCGTAGTCGACGCCGGGGATCGTTTGCGCAAGCGCGAACGCGACGCCTTCGAACGTGTTGTGGTCGTCGTTCAGGACGATGACGCGCCACGCGCCGCCGAGCCCGGAGCCGCTGGTGCGGCGGGTGCGCGTGCGCGGGGGTGTGAGCGTCTGCGTCACTCTGGCGCGAGCGTAGCGATCACGGCCTCGGCAATCACCTTCAGCGGCCTGCCCGACACCTGGCTCGCTTTGCGCAGCCGCTCGAACGCTTCCTGCTCGTTGAGGCCTTCCTTCTCCATCAGCAGTCCCTTCGCGCGCTCGATCGCCTTGCGCGCAGCGAGCGCGTCCGCGAGCGAGTCGGCTTCTTCGCGCACGGCAGCGAGCTCCTCATGGCGGGCGCGCGCGGTGGCGATCGCCGGCATCAGGTCCTGCTCGCGGAACGGCTTCACCAGGTAGCCGAACACGCCGGCCTCGACGGCGCGGCTCACGAGCTCCTCCTGGCCGTACGCGGTCAGCATCACGATCGGAATCGGGCTGTCCTCGAGGATGCGCTTCGCCGCCTCGATCCCGTCGAGCTTCGGCATCTTCACGTCCATCACCGCGAGCTCCGGCTCGTGCTCCTTCGCGAGCGCAACCGCTTCCTCGCCGTCGCGCGCCTCGGCGACCACCTCGTGTCCGGCGCGCTCGAGCAGGTCGCGCAGGTCGAGGCGGATGATGGTCTCGTCTTCGGCAATCAAAATGCGCATCGCACGTAGAGTGTCGCCGATGCTGCAGATCTCGGATGAAGCCGTCGACGCGCTGAAGGAGCTCGGCGCGATCAGGATCACGGCCGAGGAAGCCGGCGAGGAGCTTGAGCTGTCGATCGAGAACGCCGAATCGCCCGGTGAAGGCGACCAGGTCGTCGAGCGCGACGGCGCGCGGGTGTTTCTCGACTCAGCCGCCGCGGAGGCGCTGGACGACCAGGTGCTTGGCATCCACTCGCACGGCGATCACTTCCACTTCACGTTCGACGATCAAGATTCCTGAGGCGTATCCCGCTGAAGTCAACGGTCGAGGCGATCACGTTGTCCCAGACTGCCGCCAGATCGTCGACGACGCGTAGCTCGATGCCGCGCTCGGCGTGCAGGCGCTCGAGGTCGGTCAGCTCGATCACCTCCGCCGGCTCGATCGCGACGCTCGAGACGTAGTAGCCGGCAGTCGCGTCGTACGGCTCGAATGTCTCGGTGGGGAACCGGTACGCGTAGATACGGCCCGAGCGGAACTCGTCGAGCCACTCGCGCTGAATCGCGTGCACGCGCAGCGCGCGGTCGCCGCCGAGAAAGCGATCGACGTCGTCGTCGGTCGTCTGCTCAGTTGCCCACCAAGTGCCGCGGGGCACGTCGCGCGGGAACCAGTACGCGGGGACGTGCGCGTCGTCGATCGCCCAGACGAGCGACTCCTGCGAATGCGCCGCCGGGTTCTCACGCGGCTCGAACCGCGAGATCCCCGGGTTCTCGCTCACGTGCCACAGGACCTGTCCGGCGGCAGCCACCATCACGAGAGTGCATCACACGTGTGACGGAAGCGTCGCGCGCGGCTTGGGAGAACGCCTCGCGGGCCACCTGTCCCGTGGCAGCCACCAATGCGGAAGTGTCACGCGGGAAACACGACTTCGGCGCGCGTGCCGCCGGCGGCGCTGAGCTCGAGCGTGCCGCGGAGCTCGTCACGCACGAGCGCGCGCACGATCGAGAGGCCGGTGCCGGTCGCCGCGTCGTCGCGCACGCCGGGGCCGTCGTCGGCGATCGCGAGCACGACGTTACCGTCGCGGCGCGCAAGCTCCACACGAATTGACGGACCGCCGTGCTCGAGCGCGTTCTGCAGCAGCTCCGCGAACACGAGCGCGAGCGCGGTCGCGCGCGCGCCGGGCAACTCGACCGGCTCCAAGTCCGACGCGACCTCCTTGCCGCCGCCGACGCCCTGCACGAGCATCGCGCGCAGCCGGCCGATCAGATCCGCGAGGTCGACATCCTCGTCACGGCGCTCGGTGAGCAGCTCGTGCACCGCCGCGATCGCGAGGATCCGGTTCACCGAATGCTCGAGCGCCTCGCGCGGATCGACCGAATCCGATGTGCGCGCCTGCAGGCGCAGGAGCGACGCGACGGTCTGCAGGTTGTTCTTCACGCGATGGTGGATCTCTTGCGCCAGCACGCCGCGCATGACCGCGCGCCCATGCTCGAGCGCAACAGCGGCGTGTGTCGCGATCGAGGCGAGCAGCTCGCGATCGGCATCCGTGAACGCCGTCTTGCGGTCGGCGACGAGCTCGCCGATCTGCCGGCCCCGCCAGCGCAGCGGCTGACGCATCGCATGCGTCGACGCGATGCCTTCCGGCCACGCAATCCGGCCATCGTCGAGCACCAGCGCTGCACCGGTCGCGCCGAGCGCGTCCATCGTCGTCTTCACGATCGCCTCGAGCGACTCCTCGAGATAGAGCGACTCCGATACCGCCTCCGAGATCCGCGCAAGCGCTTCCAGCTCGTGCACGCGGCGCTGCGCTTCCTCGTAGAGCTTCGCGTGCTCGATCGACTGCGCAACCTGCGCGGCGATCGCGAGCAGCAGCTCGACCTCGTCCTCCGTGAATGTCCGCGGCAGCAGCGTCCGGATGTTGAGCGCGCCTTCGAGCGTGCCGTCGCGCGTGAGGATCGGCACCGCGAGAATCGATTCGTACTCGTCCTCCGGCAGGTTCGGGAAGTGCTTGAAGCGCGGATCGAGATGCGCCTGCGACTCGAGCATCACCGGCGCGCGCGCCGCGGCGGCCGAACCGGTGATGCCTTCGCCGGGACGCATGCGCGGCCGCCGCGACATGCCGTCGATCGGCGTGCCGCGCGTCGCGCGCAGCACCAGCTCGTCGGCGCGCTCGTCGTAGAGGTAGACGAAGCACGCGTCCGACTCGAGCGCCGCCGCGACCTTCGTTGCAACGCGCGCAAGCACCTCTTCGAGATCGAGCGTCGAGTTGACCGCGTCGATCGTGTCGGTCAGCAGGCGCAGATGCCTCTCGTGCTTCTCCATCCGTGAGAAAGCGTACGCTCGACCGGTGGACACCTACCACTGGCTGCTCACGCTGCACATCACGGCCGCCTTCTTCTTCGTCGGTGGTTCCGTCTCGGCAGGTGTCCTCAACGCAATCGCGGTGCGCGCCGAGCGCCCCAGCGAGACGGCGGCGCTGCTGAGGCTGGTCCGGCGCGTGCTGCCCGTGATCTTCATCGGCGTCGCCGGGACGCTCGTGTTCGGTATCTGGCTGTGGAACTGCGCGGGCTACTCGATCGGCACCGCGTGGATCTGGATCTCGCTCGCGTTGTGGGTCGTCGCGAGCGCGCTCGGCGGCGTCGGCGGCCGCCACCAAGAGCACGCGCGCGAGCTCGCCGAGCGGCTCGCCGCCGAGGGCGATGTATCGAACGACGAGCTCAAAACGATCCTCGCCGACCGCAAAGGCAACGCCGTGTCGTGGGCAGCCGGCGTCGCGACGCTCGCAATCCTCGCCCTGATGATCGGGAAGCCGTGATCGTCGCAACGTACAACGGCCCGTTCTGGCCGCTGTTCCTGCACGTGCTCGGCGCGATGGTGCTCTTCGGCGCCGTGCTTGCCGCACTTGCTGCAAGCGTTGCCGGCTTCCGCTCGGCCGCATTCCGCTCGCTGCTTGTCGCCGTGCCCGCGTGGGTGCTGATGCGCGGCGGTGCTGCGTGGGTCTACTCGAACGGCTACTCGGCGGTGAAGAACCAGACGTGGCTCTCACTCGGCATGGCGATCGCCGACGGCGGCTTGATCGTGCTGCTGCTCGCAATCGGAACCGCGTACTGGTCGCAACGAACTTCGAGCACGCTTGCAACCCGTATCGCCGCTGGACTGAGCGGCGTTTATCTCCTACTGCTGGCGGTCGCGTGGCTCGCGATGGCCGGTAAATGGGGCTAACAAAAGATTTACCTCCGCCCAGGGAAAATCCACGCAGACGGGGAATAGGTTCGAACAGATGAGTGCTCTCGCAATCGACCTCCGCCGCACCGCCGGCTTCGTCGTGGCAGATGCCAGAGGTCGTGTTGTCGGGACCGTCGAATGCCCGATGTACGGCACGAGCCCCGAGACGCCTGACGCACTGAGCGTCCGCTCCGGTTGGCTCGCACGGCGCCGCCGCCTCGTCCCGGTCGAGTCGATCGAGCAGGTGGACAACGGCGCCAAGGTGATCGGCCTGCGCGTCGAGCGCGAAGCCGTTCGCACTTTTCTCTAGCGGCTAGAGCACTCCCAAGTACTTGTCCAGCTCCCACTGGGTGAGCTGCACGCGGTACTCGTCCCACTCTTTCCGCTTCAGCTGCACGTACGCATCGAAGATGTGGTCGCCGAGCGCGCGCCGCATCAACGTCGACGCCGCGAGCTCGTCGATCGCTTCCCCGAGCGTCTCCGGCAGCGAGACGATGCCGCGCTCGCGCCGCTCCTCCTGCGTCAGGTGGTACAGGTTCGTCTCCATCGGCGGCTCGAGCTCGTAGCCCTGCTCGATCCCCTCGAGCCCCGCGTGCAGCAGCGCCGCGAACGTGAGGTACGGGTTGCACGCCGGATCGGGGCAGCGGATCTCCGCGCGCGTCGCCTGCTCCGACCCGGGCTTGTACAGCGGGATGCGGATCAGCGCCGAGCGGTTGCGCTGCGACCACGCGACGTAGACCGGCGCTTCGAACCCCGGCACGAGCCGCTTGTACGAGTTCACCCACTGCGCGAACACCGCCGACAGCTCGCGCGCGTGCCGCAGCAGGCCGGCGATGAACGCCTTGCCGGTCGCCGACAGGTGGTACTGGTCGGCGCCGTCGAAGAACTGGTTGCGGCCGTCGGTGAAGAGCGACATGTGCGTGTGCATGCCGGAGCCGTTCTCGCCGAACAGCGGCTTCGGCATGAACGTCGCGTACACGCCGTGCTGTGCCGCGACCTCCTTGACGATCAGCCGGTACGTGATCGTCTGGTCTGCCATGTCGAGCGCCGAGGCGTAGCGCATGTCGATCTCGTGCTGCGACGGCGCGACCTCGTGGTGGTGGTACTCGATGCCGATGCCCATTGCCTCGAGCGCCTGGATCGTCTCGTTGCGCAGCTCGGTCGCCGCGTCGAGCGCGGTCATCGCGAAGTAGCCGCC
>Ga0157369_10011097_pt1 | contig 10250 bp, 7 predicted proteins | sample C25metaG_FD_113461 | JGI IMG/M metagenome (GOLD analysis project Ga0157369, IMG submission 113461) | Corn rhizosphere microbial communities from Kellogg Biological Station, Michigan, USA - C2-5 metaG | ecosystem: Host-associated > Plants > Roots > Rhizosphere > Soil | place: USA: Michigan...
CGATCCAGGTGTCGCTCGCCGCGCCGTATCCCGGCACCAGGCTCTACAACGAGGCCGTTGAAAACGGCTGGCTCGAAGAGAACAAGGTGATCAACCTCGTCAGCAAGTCGGGCGTGCAGCTCGCGGCGATCGGCTATCCGCATCTATCGCGTGACGAGATCTACCATCAGCTAGAAAACTTCTATAAGCGTTTCTATTTCCGGCCGTCGAAGATCTGGGAAATATTGCGCGAGATGCTGACGAGCTGGGACATGATGAAGCGGCGCTTGCGTGAAGGCGTCGAATTCTTCCGTTTCCTGCGCGCGCACGAGGCATGAACGACACTGATCGCTTGCGTCAACGGATGCTGATTATCACGGCCGACGACTTCGGCTTGCATCCTCGCGTAAACGAAGCGGTTGAACTCGCCCACCGGCACGGCGTCTTGACCGCAGCGAGCCTGATGGTGGGCGCGCCTGCGGCCGAGGACGCAGTTGCGCGCGCCCGCTCGCTTCCCCAGCTGTGCGTCGGCTTGCATCTGGTCCTCGCCGATGGCATGGCTCTACTGCCACGCGAGGTGATTCCCGCACTGGTGAACGCAGAAGGCCGGTTCGGCAGCAACATGGTGCGCGACGGCTTCCGCTTCTATTTTCTGCCACACGTTCGCGCACAGCTTGCTCTCGAAATTCGCGCGCAGTTCGCGGCGTTCGCGAAGACCGGCTTGCCACTCGATTACGTCAACACGCACAAGCATTTTCACCTGCATCCAACCGTGCTCTCGCTGATCATCGAAATCGGACGCGACTTCGGAATGCACGCGATGCGTCTGCCGATCGAACGCGATGCACCCCTCTGGTTGCGGCCATGGATGAGCCTGGTGCGCAGCCGGCTCGACCGCGCCGGCATCGCACACAACGACTATGTGGTCGGACTCGCGGACACCGGGCGCATGAGCGAATCGGCCTGGCTTGCCGCGCTCGAAGGGCTGCCTGGCGGTGTTGGCGAAATCTATTGTCACCCTGCCACACCGGGCGACGCTCCATTGACGCCCGGCATGCAGTCGTACCGTCACGCAGATGAACTCGACGCGCTGCTATCCCCGCGCGTGGCAGAGGCGATCGGTGCCGCGGGCGCGACGCGGGGCGGTTTTGTCGATTTGCTCGCAAGGCGCGTGCAATCGACATGAAATGGCTGCGTTGGATAGGATTGCCGCTCGGCATCGCGATACTCATCGCGCTCGTATTGCATGAAGGTGCGGGCGATGTCATGCGCGTCATCGCTAAAGCCGGATTCGGGCTGCTGTGGTTGCTGCCGCTACACGCGTTGCCATTGTTGCTTGACGCCTACGCGTGGTATCTGTTGCTGGGCAAGCGGGCCTCGTTGCCGTTTCTCTGGTGGGTCGCGACCGTGCGCGAGGCGGTCAGCCGATTGCTGCCGGTCGCGAGCATTGGCGGCGAATTCGTCGGGATCGGTCTCGCACGCTGGCGCATCCGGGACGCGAGCGCGGTCAGTGCGTCGGTCGTCGTCGAGGTGCTGGTCACGATGGCCGTGCAATACGCGTTTGCCGCGCTTGGGCTCGTACTGATCGCCACATCCACGCATCAAGTCAGCGCGATAAAGACGATCGGGCTCGCTTTGGGGCTCTCACTGCCGCTGCCGGTCCTGACGGCCGTACTCCTACGTCGTGGCCGGCTATTTCACAGGATCGAACGCTTCGCAGCGAGACTGTTGGGCCACGCGCACCCCTTGCTGCGCGATATCGACGGAAAGCGGCTCGATGCAGATATCGACGCACTGATGTCGCGCACGGGCCTGCTTCTGGGCGCTTTCTTCTGGCAATTCGCCGGCTACGTTGTGGGCGCGCTCGAAACATATTGGGCGCTGTCCATGCTGGGGCATCCGGTGTCGGTGAGCGGCGCGTTGGCAATCGAAGCTTTGACCCAAGCCGTGCGTCACGCGGCGTTCATGGTGCCGGCCGGTCTTGGTGTGCAGGAGGCAGCGGTCATGCTTCTCGCGCTGGTGGTCGGCGTGGATCGGGAGACAGCGCTATCGCTGGCACTCGTCAAGCGGGCACGCGAGGTAACATTCGGCTGCATTGCGCTTGTTTCATGGCAGACGGCGGAAATCGTGCGCGGGCGCGTGAGGTGAATCGGAGCCGATATCTTATCGGCTTCGATGTTCGTTGCGGCAAATCAAGCCGCGCCAGCAGCACAGTACACACACAATCAAGGTAGAAAAGCATAGATGACGCAAACGCCAGTTCAGCCCGCTCCTTCACGTGATATGGGCGCACGCTCCGTTCAAGGAGGCGTCCCTGCGGAATGTGTCCTATGCGACTCACCCGATCTGACGTATGCGTACGAGGGTGACATGTGCGAGTCGCTGTGCTTTTCCAGCAATGAGCAAGCGCGAACAGCGCAGATCGAGGCTGCGCTGGCGGCTATTGTCGTGTGCAAAGACTGTGGTTTTGTTTGGGCAGTGCGCTAGGTTGGGCCACCGCCTGGTCGTTGCCATGCCGCCGATACGACTTTGCATGGCACATGCAGCCACTATTGCGAGCTTTGTGTGAAACAGCGCGTTTTCGGAAACAATACTTTCCAGGCGCGACGGTTACCGATTCGAGAGGACATGGATAGACTGCGCCAGCCAATAGCAACACTGGCTGTCGCTCAAACCACTACGTCCCACGAGGCCGTTCAACATGAAGTCTACGTTCCAACATGGCGTGCTCAGCGCGTTCGTCGCACTTGCTGCCGCTATTCCCGCACTCGCGTTCGCACAATCGACCACGCCTCTTACGCGTGCTCAGGTAAGAGCAGAACTGGTTGAACTGGAACTGGCAGGGTGGCACCCCGGCGCGGGCAGCGACCCGCATTACCCGGACGACATCCTTGCCGCGGAAGCGGTAGTGGCCGCGCGTCATGCGGCCGGCCGGACGGGCGCACAGGCCGGATATGGTGAAGATGATCAGGGTACGTCGGAGTCCGGAGGACCCCGAAAATAACTGCTTGTTGCGTGCCAACGCGCAAGAACCGTGTTGTGCGTTCGGCAACAACGACGCATGCCGGCGGCCTGCTTGCCGATGATTCACCTCTCCAAACCAGGTTGTTGCGCAGGTTGGAAAGGACTCTTCCGCTTTCGCTGATACGCGAAGAAATTTGGATCACTTAACGTTTGGCATCGATCAATCGAATGGCTTCATGCGGTGGCGCGTGAAGGCGTTGCTGGTCGACAAAAAACGAAGGTATTCAAACCATTCAACGGAAGGGGATTAGCGGTGGTGATGAAACGAATCTGCGTGGCGATGTCCGCAATCACGCTTGCGACAGCCGCACATGCGCAAAGCAGCGTGACGCTTTACGGGAAGATTGAAGATGGTTTCAATTACACGACCAACGCGCGAGGGCATGACGCGTTCCAGATGCAAAGCGGGTATGACTACGGAAGCCGCTGGGGTCTGAAGGGAACCGAAGATCTCGGCGCTGGATATCACGCTGTGTTCCAGCTCGAAAGCGGCTTCGACGTGAACACCGGCAAGATGGGGCAAGGTGGCAGGGAGTTCGGCCGCCAGGCGTTCGTGGGCATTGCATCGGACCAGTACGGCACGTTGACCGTGGGGCGGCAATACGACCCGAGCGTCGACATGTTTTCGCCGATGACAGCGAACGGTAACTGGACGGGATATCTCTTCGCGCACCCTTACGACAACGACAACACCGACTATTCGTTCCGCGTCAACAACTCGATCAAATACGTTACGCCGACCATTCATGGTTTCACAGCCGAAGGCATGTACGCATTCAGCAATCAGGCGGGCGGGTTTTCGAATAACCGGCTGTATGGTTTCGGTGCGCAGTACCAGAACGGCGGCCTGCAGATCGGAGCCTCGTATCTCAAGCTGAATAATGCGAGTTCCGCCGTGGTTGCGCCAGCCAATTCGTCCGGCGCGGTGACCAGCGACAATACATTCAACGCCCGGTCACAGCAGAACATCGGCATCGGCGTCAACTACACGATCGGAAAGGCGCTGGTCGGTCTCGCGTATTCGCATGTCGATGTTTATGATCCGACGGCCAATGCGTACTTCACGGGCACCACGCAACCTCCTGGCGGCACATGGAACGCGTGGAAGTTCGATAACTTCGAAGTGAGCGGTCTGTATCACTTCACCCCCGCGCTTTATCTCGGCGCATGCTACACGTACACACAGGCGCGGCTTTCGTCGACGGTCGGGCAATTCGATCCCAAGTGGCATCAACTTAGCCTGAAGCTCAATTACGATCTGTCGTCGCGGACATCCGTCTTTGCCGAGGGAGCCTATCAACACGCGATCAGCGCGAACACGGGCACTGACTTCGACTTCGCCAATATTCCAGGTTCGGCCGACGTGTCGTCAGGACGTAACCAGATGGTCTATCGCGTTGCCTTGTTGCACATGTTCTAAGCCGCCTGGGTGAATTGGCCGGATGCCAAGTCCCCACCTTCGCCGCCGCCCTGACCGGCGCCGGCGAAGGGTATTCGTACATTGCCGCGGGCCCCGGTTCAGAACCATTGTTGTCCAATCTGGAACTGAGGTTCTTTCGATGTCCGATTGATCTACCCGTACAAGACTTCTAGAATTTTTGCCTGAAGCACAAAGGCGCGAGCGTTCATCTGGCCCCGCGCCAGTGCGTCGGCGCCACCCAACGCATGCGGCTACGCGCGTCGACCTTGCTTGTGGAGGCATGCAGCCAGGATGGAGAAAGCGGTGCAAGTGTCGATGGAACAGAATTCAAGGGAAATACAGTTACGCGCGCTGATGAAACTGGGCAAGGAGCGCGGTTTCCTGACCCACACGGAGATAGTCGACCACCTTCCGGATTGCGTCGCGGAGTCGGACGCCATTGAAGGCATCGTCAAGGCGTTCGGCGACATGGGTATTGTTGTGCGCGATACCGCTGCGGCCAGCGACGCGCTTTTGCTGAACGACGCCGCCCAGCAATCGGCGCCCGACGATGTCGCCGAAGACGAAACGGCCACGGCGCTGACCATCGCCATATCCGAACCCGGACCGGCAGCCGACCCGATGCGCGCCTATTTGCGTGAAATGGGCGCAACCCCTCTCTTGACGCGCGAAGGCGAAATTGCCGTCGCGCGCCGTATCGAAGCTTGCTTGCGAGAGATGCTCGAGGTAATCGCCTCGCGTCCCGCCACGATCGAGGCGATCCTCGCGCGCGCGGATCGTGTTGCATCCGGCGAACTCGATTTAGACGATCTGGTCGACGGAATCTTCGAGCCATGCGCCAATGAGGTGCTCCAGACATTGCAAGCTGGCGAGTCAGGGCAGGCCGACGGCGGCATTGCATCCGATGAACCAGGCGCCACGGCCGAGGCTGACGAAGCCCGCATCAATCAGTTGACCGCGAGTTGCAAGGCGATCTTTTCGCAGGTACGCGAACGGCTTGTCTTGTGGCGGGCAGCGGTGGCGGGAAGAATCAGCCAGCGCGATAGGGCACTGGCCATGCTCGCGCTGATCGCATCCACAGTCGGACAGATTCGCTTCAGTGCGCGCACAATCGGCGAACTCAGCGCCGAAGTCCGGCAGGCGGTCGAGGAGATTCGCGGCATCGAGAGAAACGTTTTGCGGCTCGCCGTGGATCAAAGCGGCATGCCGCGCGAAGTGTTCGTTAGTACGTTCGTCGGAAGCGAAACGGATCCCGGCTGGCTTGCACGCGCGGCCGCCGCGGCACCACTTTGCAGTGCGGCGTTGATGCGCTGCGCGCCTTCGATTCAAGGCCAGCAGGAAAAGCTGACCCGGATCGAGGCGCGCGAAGGCTTGTCGCTGCAGGAACTCAAGCGGATCAGCAGACGGATGAACGTGGCGGATCGCGCGCTTCAGGAAGCGCGCCGCGCGATGATCGAAGCCAATCTGCGGCTGGTCGTTTCGGTCGCAAAGAAATACGTGCAGAGCGGCATGCCGTTGCTCGATCTGGTTCAGGAAGGCAACATCGGCTTGATGAAGGCAGTGGACCGCTTTGAGTACCGGCGTGGCTTCAAGTTCTCGACGTATGCCACCTGGTGGATTCGTCAGTCAGTTTCGCGAGCTATTGCGGACTATGGCCGCACGATACGAGTGCCGGTCCATATGGCGGACGCCATGCACCGCGTCAAGCGGGTGGCGGGCGAAATGCGTCAGGAAACGGGGCGGCAAGCCCGTTCCAGCGAACTCGCGGCGCGCCTGGGCATGAGCGAGGACAAGGTGCGCAACGTGCAGAAAGTCACGAGACAGCCGGTTTCGCTCGATATACCGATCGGCGAGGAGGCAGACACTACGCTTGGCGAAATGGTCGAAGATCCCTCCGCACTCGCCCCGCTCGACGCCCTGCTGCAAGCCGATCTGCGTGTGGCAATCGACGCGGCGCTGGGTGTGCTCACGCCGCGCGAGGCGAAGGTGATCAAGCTACGCTTCGGCGTCGATGCGGTTTCCGAACACACACTGGAAGAACTCGGCGATCAGTTCGACGTGACCCGTGAAAGGGTTCGCCAGATACAGAACAAGGCATTGCAGAAACTGCGTCACTCCGACGGGATCAACACCTTAAAAGGCTATCTCGAACATTGAGCCGTTTGGCGACAGATTGAGCCGCATGGTATGCGGCCAATCGGGCTCGCTTTGGAGTATTTGTTTGGTTTTGATGGCACGCAAATGAGCCGTTCGCCGCGAGTCGCAGTCATACGCGACCAGCAACGCTGGCGGCGCAGTGACCCTCGCGGCCCTGCGCCCTCCATTCCGCACGGTCTGTCTTTAATGCTTGGTGTAAAGCGACTGCCTGTCCAGGCTGGCCGCCGGAACCGCGGCGCGGCTCGTGCCTGTTGCCGAGGTGCCGACCGTCGCGCCGCCGTACGAGGCTGCCGAGGCCTTTTGTGCGGCGACCTTGGCTTCCGCGGCCTGGATGTCGGCGGGATACGTTGGATCTTCGCCGCGCGCCGGGTTGTAGCCGGCCTTTTCAAGTTCGACGAGTTCGGCGCGCACCTGGGCGCGCGTTACCGGCTGATCGGATTGTTGTGCAAACGAAATTGCCGGTGCCGCAAGAATGGCGCTGATAGCAACAACCGGGAAAAGCGACCTGAACATGACTGACCTCATCTGTGTTTGATAGATGTGACCCATTTTATAAAGGATGACGTAATAAATTAGCCGCCTCGGGTGGAATGGTCCCTTGGTGGATGAGGATAGATCGAGCGAGCCTGCTGATCTCTCCCGGGCCGTAAGCGGGTGAATGACGTGGGCCGCACGGGCGCATTGTTACCCTGGCGACAACGGAGGTTCCCTAAGAGCCCGCTTAATACGCGTATTTGGCGGTCCTAGAATGGACATTCTTCCCTTGGCGACGGACGAAGCCATGACGCGGTTCAATTCCGTAAAGGGCAACCACCGCCGCGTTTTCCTATGGACCTCCGATATTCACGTAGTCCCTCATTGAGCCAAAGAAACGAGGTTTCGCGCTGGCTGAGGCCGGCGAGAAAGGCGTCGTCCCATTGGGCGCTCAATGACGGTCTGATCTGGTTGCACCTGTTCAAGACGGTGGCGGCGGCGCTGCTGGCGCTCGGCATCGGGATGCTGCTCGACCTCCAGCAGCCGCGCACCGCAATGACGACGGTCTTCGTTCTGATGCAGCCCGTCAGCGGAATGGTGCTCGCGAAGAGTTTTTACCGGGTAATTGGCACGGCTGTCGGCACCGTGTTTGCGATTCTGCTCGCGGGCGTCTGCGTGCAGGACCCGGAGTTGTATCTGTTCGGGCTGACCTGCTGGATTGGGCTGTGCACAGCGGCGGCGGTTCGAAACCGGCACTTTCGGTGGTATGGCTTCGTGCTCGCCGGTTATACGGCGGCGCTGATCGGCGTCCCTGCGTTGATGCAGCCGAACACGATTTTTCTGGCCGCGCTGACACGCGCTGCCGAGGTATCGATCGGTATTCTGTGTTCGACCGCGGTGAGCGCGCTCGTCTTCCCGATCAAGGCGACGACCACTTTATTCCGCACGTTGAAGCGGCGAACCATCGAGTTCACGGATTTTGCAGCCGGCGTACTGTCGACGGCATCGTCGGCGGATATGTTCGAGAAGCGCTTTGCCGCACTCGTCGACGAGATCGTCGGATTCGAAGCGACCCGCACCTTCGCCTCGTACGAAGACCCCGACATGCGTGCCCGGGCGGCAAGGCTCGCGCGACTGAATAGCGACTTCATGAATGCGTGCGCCCGCCTGCATGCGCTGCACCAACTTCTCAAACGATTGCACAGCAGCGGCGCGGCAGAAACGATCGCCGCCATTTCCCCGTTTCTCGACGAACTATCCGTGTTGCTCGTGGATGTCGGAAAAAAGCTGCAAAAGGGGGAGGCCGACATGTCGGAGCTACTGGAGCGAATCAAGGGTTTCCAGAGCGGTCTCGCGCGGCGTGCGCGCGAAACGCAGCGGGAGATCGAACGGGTCGCGCCACGCTCCATGCTGGATTACGTCACCGCAATGGAGTTGGTTCACCGGTTCGCCGGCGAATTCCTGTCGTATTTCGACATTTACCTCTCGTTGGCCAATTCGCGCAAACATGCGCTTGACCGGTCGCGCGTACGGTACGAACCACAAACCAGTCCGTATGTTGTTGGACTCGCATTCGTTCGCACGGTATTGGCGGTCGGCGCCGCGAGCTGGTTCTGGATCGCTTCCGGCTGGCCGGGCGGCAGCTTTCTGGTGACGGGCGCGGCTATCACCTGCGCACTGAGTTCGACCTCGCCCGTGCCGCCAAAATTCACCTTGCAGATTGCAGCTGGAGCCGCGCTTTCGATTCTGTTCGGCTGCGTGTTCCTGTCTCACGTCTATCCGAACATCGATGGGTTTCCGCTCTTGTGCGCGGCGCTTCTGTTGCCGCTCGGCCTCGGTGCGTTCCTCACGGCGCGGCGGTCCACTGCGGCATACGGTGTCGGCTTCGCAGTGTTTTTCTGCTTGCTCGCCGGGCCCGACAATGTGATCGACTACGCTCCCGACGTTCTGATGAACAACGGATTGGCAATTCTCACGTCGATGCTGCTCTGCGCGATTGCGTTCGCGGTCATCTTTCCGCCTCAAATGCCCTGGCTCGTCGAGAAGATCAAGCGTCATTTGAGGGGGCAAGTCGCAATGGCATGCACCGCGCCACTGCCCGGACTCGACGGGCGCTTTCAGTCGAGCACGCACGACCTGATGTCGCAACTGCGCACGCTGCTCATCACGCAATCGCATCGACATCGCGACGCGTTGCAATGGATGCTCGCCACGCTCGAAGTGGGGCACGCGGCCATCGACCTGCGTGGCGAATTGCAACAGGCGAATGAAATGAGTGGCCGGTCGCCGAAGCCTCGCTGGCTTGCGTCGATCGATCTGGCGGTGCGCGCGTTGCCGGTGCTGTTCGATCAACCCAATGCGAAGCATCTGAGAAGCGCGCTCGCGACCGTCAACGTGGCGATCAGTACGGCGCAGATCCGGCTGGAGGAGTTGACACCCCATACGGCGGAGCGCTATCGCATGCTGAGGATAATCGGTTGCCTGCATTTCGTTCGGACCGCACTACTGGATCGCGACGCGCCGTTTCCGCGCGACTGAGGGTGGGGACGCGTTGCGTATCGCCATTAGCGCCGTGTGGTGGAAGAGTGCTTTACACATTGGCATCTGTATGGGCGCGATAGCGCGGTGGTAAAAAGTCGAGCGCCATATTCGCTCAACAATCGAATGCCATTGAAATCAGGTCATGGAGACCACTGACCGGCATCGATACCAACCCTACGCGTCATTCAATGAACAATTACAGGCAATCGGCCAGAAGCCGAGCCATTGCGCTTTCCGCGCACTTCGGGGACACACGCGGACACCGCCGCGGTGCGAGTCGTCACGCGCGGTTGCGAGTTGCTGTGGTTCTGGCTATCACGTCGCCATTCGTGCATGCGCAAGCTTCGTTGCGGCTGACAGGATCGATGGACGCCGGGATTGCGTACGTTAGCGATGCAGGCAACGCGTCGGGACATCGGTCGGCCTGGCAAGCGAAGAACGGCGACGTCAACATCAGCCGCTGGGCGCTGACGGGCGAAGAACCGATTACCAGCGACCTGAATGCGCTCTTTACGCTGACTAACGGCTTTTCCGTCATGACGGGCACAGCCGCGCAGCAGGGCCGGCTGTTCGGGTTCCAGTCGTTCGTCGGGCTGGCCTCGAAGCGTTCAGGGACGGTTACGTTAGGCCGTCAGTTCGACGCGGTGGTTCAATA
>Ga0157369_10011098_pt1 | contig 10249 bp, 10 predicted proteins | sample C25metaG_FD_113461 | JGI IMG/M metagenome (GOLD analysis project Ga0157369, IMG submission 113461) | Corn rhizosphere microbial communities from Kellogg Biological Station, Michigan, USA - C2-5 metaG | ecosystem: Host-associated > Plants > Roots > Rhizosphere > Soil | place: USA: Michigan...
CGTGCGCGGGCTGCTGAACGTCCAGTACGCCCTGGCCGCCGGGGTCTTGCATGTGCTCGAGGCCAATCCCCGGGCCTCGCGGACCATTCCGTTCGTGTCCAAGGCGACCGCGGTGCCGCTGGCCAAGGCGGCGGCGCTAGTGATGCTCGGGTCCACGATCGCCGACCTGCGCGCCTGCGGGATGCTCCCCGCGACCGGCGATGGCGGCACGTTGCCCCTGGAATCCCCGGTCGCGGTGAAGGAAGCCGTGCTCCCGTTCGGGAGGTTCCGCGACAGCACCGGAGCCGGGGTGGACACGGTGCTCGGCCCCGAGATGCGCTCGACCGGCGAGGTGATGGGCATCGCCTCGGAATTCGGAACCGCCTACGCCAAGTCGCAGGAGGCGGTCTACGGGGCACTGCCGGTCCGGGGGCGGGTGTTCGTCTCGGTTGCCAATCGCGATAAGCGGGCCATGGTGTTCCCGGTCAAGCGCCTGGCCGACCTAGGATTCGAGGTCTGGGCGACTAGCGGAACGGCTGAGGTGCTGCGCAGGAACGGCGTTCATGCCAAGATCGTGCGAAAGCACAGCGACGGCCCGGGTCCAGACGGCGAGCCGACCGTCGTCACGCGCATCCTGGACGGTGAGGTAGACCTGATCGTGAACACGCCCTTCGGCGCTCCCCCGGCTGCCTCCGCGCGCCTGGACGGATATGAGATCCGTACGGCGGCGGTTCGCCGGGGGGCGCCGTGCGTGACCACCGTGGCCGGGCTGGCGGCCGCGGTGCAGGGCATAGAGGCCATCATCCGCGGCGAGGTGGGCGTCCGCTCACTGCAAGAGCACGCCCGGAGCTTGCAAGGTGCGGCGGTATATGGCAGCAGATCGTGATCGGGAAGGTGGCGGGTTGTCGCCGGTTCAGGTGCGCGGGACCGTGCTCACCGTGCGCCGGGTCGATGCCTACGTAGCGATGACGGTCGTGGCGCCCGCGATCGCCACGAGATTGCGGCCGGGCCAGTTCGTCGCCATCGCGGTCGGCGGGCCGCAGTCGGGGATGCTCTCCCGCCGGACGTTCTCGGTCCACGACGTGCGACCGGACCACGGCGGCACGGTGGAGTTCGTGTTCTTGCCCCGCGAGCCGGGGGCAGCGTGGCTGGCCGATTGCCGGTCCCGGGACGTGCTCGACATCGTCGGCCCGCTCGGGCGGCCGTTCCCGGTGCCCCGTGACCCCGCCTCCTGCCTGCTGGTCGGGGTGGGCGCCGCCGCCGCCCCGCTGTTCGCGCTGGCCGGGCGGCTCGCCGACCGCGGCTGCCAGTCAGACTTCCTGCTTGGCGCGGAGAGCGCGGACCGGGTATTCGGAGCGCTGACGGCGCGGCGCACCGGCCGCTCGGCGATGATCGCCACCGCCGACGGGTCCCTCGGCGCGCGCGGCTCGGTCATCGACCTGCTGCCGACCCTCGTGCAGCAGGCGCGCACCGACGTGATCTACGCGGCCGCGCCGCTGGCCGTGCTGCGGGCGGCGTCGGCGCTGGCCGGCCGGTACGCGATCCCGGTTCAGGCGCTGGTTGACGCGCCCGCCATGGCGTGCGGGACGGGTCTGTGCATGGGGTGCGTGCTGCCCGCCGTCGGAACCGACGGGATCACTCGCATGGTCCGGGCCTGCGTCGACGGCCCGGTGTTCCGCGGTGACCGGGTGCGCTGGGACGACGTGGGGACCATACCGTTCGACGCGCTGGGCGCGCCCGGCTGGAAGTCGCGCGGCGGGGGAGTCGGCCCGGCCGCCACGAGACTCACGCCTGGCCCGCACGACATCCCAGAAGGGCGCCAGCATGCCGGTTGACCTGCGGACCAGGCTCGGCCAACTGGAGCTGCCCTCGCCCGTCCTGGCCGCCTCTGGCTGCGCCGGGGCCGGGCGCGAGCTCGCCCAGTTCACGGACGTGGCCCGGATCGGGGCAGTGATCACCAAGTCGGTGACGCTGGAGCCGCGGGCGGGCAACCCGGCGCCCCGCCTGACCGAGACGCCGAGCGGCATGCTGTCGTCGCCGGGGCTGCAGGGGCCCGGCATCGACGGGTTCCTCCAGCGCGACCTGCCCTGGCTACTGTCTCGCGGCGCGCGCGCCGTGGTGTCGATAGCCGGCCATACCATCCGGGAGTACGCCGAGCTCGCGGTGCGGCTGTCGGACGCCGCCGGCGTGTCGGCGATCGAGGTGAACCTGGGCTGCCCGGACGCCGCCGCGGCGGGACGGCCGTTCGCCCTGGACGCCACCGCGGCCGGCCAGGTGGTGGCCCAGGTGCGGGGCAGCGCGCGGTACGACATCCCAGTGTTCGCGAAGCTGTCGCCGGAGGTCACGGACATCGTGTCCGTCGCCCGTGCCTGCGTGTCCTCGGGCGCGGACGGGCTGTCCCTGGTTAACGCCGTGCCTGGCATGGCCATCGACCCAGTGTCGTTCCGGCCGGCGCTGTCCGGGATGTTCGGCGGGCTGTCCGGGCCGGCCATCAGGCCGCTGGCCATCCGGTGCGTCTGGCAGGTCCGCGAGGCGTTCCCCGATGTCCCGGTCATCGGGACCGGCGGGGTGCGGACCGGACGCGACGCGCTGGAGTTCCTGCTGGCGGGCGCCGCGATGGTGGCGGTCGGAACGGTGCTCTTCCACGATCCCTCGGCCTGTTCCCGGATCCAGCGGGAGCTGGAGGAGGAACTGGTGGCCCGGGGAATCGACCGGGTGAGCGAGGTGGTGGGGCGAGCGCACGACGGCGCCGGAGCCGTGGCTGACCGGCATAGCTGGGCCTTAGCAGGTGCGGGGGCAGTAGCCGGTGGTGGAAGTATCCTGAGAGCTACCAAAGGTGGCTGAACGGGCAGGTGCCCCGCTGGCGGCTTTGCCGCTTCCTCCCCCTGGGAGATGCTGGCCGCCAGGCGAGAAAGGGGATTGCGGTGCAGCATGGGTCTGCGCCCGTCGCGGTCGCGCTCGACGCGCCCGATCTGGAATGCGCCGCGCGGTGGGCCGGGCTTGTCACGCCGCACGTGTCGACCGTCAAGATCGGGCTTGAGCTCTACCTGCGCTACGGCCCCAACGTGGTGGCGACGGTGCGCGGGGCTAGCGGGGTACGGGTGTTCCTCGACCTCAAGCTCCTCGACATCCCGGCGACGGTGGCCGCGGCCGCGGCGGCGGTAGCCCGGCTGCGGCCCGACTACCTGACCGTGCACGCCTGTGGCGGCCCGGGCGTCATCCGCGCCGCCGTGGAGGCGGCCCCGGGCACCCACGTCGCCGCGGTCACCGTACTGACCTCGATGGGTGACGACGACCTGGCGACACTGGGCATCCCGGGGTCAGTCAGCGACGTGGTACGGCGCCTGTCGGTGATGGCGGTCGCCTCCGGGGCGCGCGGCCTGGTGTGCTCACCGCGCGAGGTCGCCGCCGTCCGGGCCGAGGTCGGCCCGGACATCACGCTGATCACCCCGGGCGTGCGACCAGCCGGCTCCGCGGTGAACGACCAGGCGCGCGTGGCCACCCCGGAAGAGGCCATCCGAGCCGGTGCCGACTTGCTGGTGATCGGGCGCCCGATCACCGGGGCGGCGGACCCAGGGGCCGCCGCGGCGACGATAGCGGCCTCGCTGCGCCGGGTGCGGCCCGGCAGCCTCTCCCGCACCCTGCCAGCCCGCTAAGGGCGCGCTAGCGCTGCCTGGGTAGTCTCTGGCGGCATCGTCCTGGGATAGGGCGCTGCTACCGGTAAGGCGCTGCCACGGCCCGGAACTTGGCGTGGCCGAATGCCGGGTCCTTGCAGCTTTCGGCATTCGCGGCCGTGGTGGTGCCTGATGACATGATGCCCGCCTCGCGGGCCGGGATACCCGGGCATGCCCGGCGGATAACGCCAGGTGGAGGGCGATGGCAGGTTTCCCGCCAGAAAACATGCGCAGGTGGGGTGATCGTGTGGAATCTGACCATCGTTGCCGACTGAAGTGGCGGCCGCATCATTGCGAGCCGAGCTCGCGGTCGCCCTTGCCCGCCCCCGCGGTCACGGTCGCGCTTGCCCGCGCGCGGACCAGGCGTCGACACGGGCGTACCCGACGTGTTACGTTCTGCGGTCAAAAGTTAGCGGGCCTCTGTGATCATCGCGCTGCGGTGGGTAAAATGTCCGACCGAGGTAGAACGCGAGCGCAACGTCCGGAGATCTGCGGAGAAGAGGTAAAAGTTACATAAGTCGCATATGTCGTATATAACCTAATCGTTGACGCGCATGCCCAGGGAAGGAGTGAGCGGTGCCCGCAGTGAGCGCTCGGGGCCAGGCGGCAGCGGCCCGGCTGTCCGGCCGGGGTCTCCGCCCGGCTGCCCGCCGTGGACGCCCTACTGCGTGTAGTGTGAACCGGACGCTTGCGACAGAGGGCGCGGCGGGGGATTGGTGTCATGCGCGGGCGGGTCGGCGCCTGCGTTCGGTATGGACAAGGGGAATATCCTGGGGCGGTCTGGGCGGTGCGCCGAGGGCGCCGGGCGTCGGCGGTGAAGGCCGCGAGGGCGAGCGCGCGGGCCGCGCCGGGCGGGCAAGCGCGACGTTGCTCATGCTTCGTTCTTATCGCGGAGCGAGAGCCGGAATGGCGACTATGACCTGAAGATGACTACCTTGGGTAATGAAGCGTATGTGCAGAGTAATATATCCAAATTTGTGATGACCTAAATGGAGATTCTCGTTGCCGAAAGGGCATCGGACTCGCTAGTTTCCCCTCCCGTCCAACCTTTTTCACGACGAAACCCGAGGTGACCCCGAGTGGCTCTTCCTCCCCTCACCGACGAACAGCGCGCTGCGGCTTTGGAGAAGGCCGCGCGTGCCCGCAAGGAACGCGCAGAGGTTAAGAATCGCCTCAAGCGAGGCGCGACGACCTTGTCCGACGTCATCAAGGAAGGCACCACCGATGACGTGATTGGCAAGATGAAGGTCTCGGCGCTGCTCGAGTCCCTGCCGGGCGTGGGCAAGGTCCGCGCCAAGCAGATCATGGACAGGCTCGGCATCGCGGACTCCCGGCGGGTGCGCGGCTTGGGCGCCAATCAGCGTGCCGCGCTTGAGCAGGAGTTCGGTGCGGACATTTGAGCTAGCTGACCGGCTGTGCGGACTGCCGGCCTGGGCGCGGGGGCATGGCCGTCTCGCCCGGCGGTAAGTCAAGCGAGGCGGTAGCCGCGGGGGGTGCGGCGCCTAGCGGTGCTGGCGCGCCCGCGGCGCGGCGACATTCACGGCTGACCGTGCTCTCCGGGCCCTCAGGGGTCGGGAAGAGCACGGTCGCCGCTGAGCTCCGCCGCCGGCACCCCGACATCTGGATTTCCGTTTCCGTCACGACCCGCAAGCCGCGTCCCGGCGAAGTGGACGGACGCGAATATCGTTTTGTCGATGAGCGAGAGTTTGACCGCCTGGTGACCTCTGGGGAGCTTCTGGAGTGGGCCGAGTTCGCCGGCAACAAATACGGCACGCCGCGTGAGCCGGTACGGCGGCGGATCGGGCAGGGACTGCCTACACTGCTCGAGATAGATCTCGCCGGCGCTCGCCAGGTGCGCAAGTCCATGGAGGACGCCGTCCTGGTGTTCCTCGCGCCGCCCTCCTGGGAGGAGCTCGTGCGCCGGCTCACCGGCCGCGGCACGGAATCAGCCGAGGTGATCGAGCGCCGCCTGGACGTTGCCCGGGAGGAGCTGGCGGCGGCTGGCGAGTTCGACCACACGCTGGTGAACACGTCCGTCGAGGAGGTTTGCCGGCAGATGGTAACTTTGATTAACAGCTATCAATGAGGAAGGCGACACGTGCCTGCAACCCCGGCCGCGGACGGAATCATCAACCCGCCGATCGACGACCTGCTGGAAGTCGTTGACAGCAAGTACCGGCTCGTGATCATGGCGGCCAAGCGCGCTCGCCAGATCAACGCTTACTACTCCCAGCTCGGCGAGGGGCTGCTGGAGTACGTCGGCCCGCTCGTCGAGACCCGCGTGCAGGAGAAGCCGCTGTCGATCGCCTTGCGGGAGACCCGCGAGCGGTTGCTGTCCGTCGAGGCCACCAGCGAGGCGTAACCTCGCTTATCGCCCTGCGATATGGCGCGGGTAATCCTCGGCGTCAGCGCCGGAATCGCCGCTTACAAGTCGGCTTCCCTGCTGCGCCTGCTGCGCGAGGCGGGCCATCGGGTCCGCGTCATCCCTACCGCCGACGCCCTGCGGTTCGTGGGCGAGCCGACGTGGGCGGCCCTGTCCGGTGAGCCCGTGGCCACCGACGTGTGGACCGCGGTAGACGAGGTGGCGCACGTCCGGCTCGGCCAGAGCGCTGACCTGGTCATCGTCGCGCCCGCGACCGCCGACCTGCTCGCCCGCGCCGCCGCCGGCATGTCCGGCGACCTGCTGACCGCTACGTTGCTGACCGCCCGCTGTCCGGTCGTGCTCGCGCCCGCCATGCACACCGAGATGTGGGAACACCCCGCCACCACCGCGAACGTGGCCCTGCTGCGCAAGCGCGGCGCGATCGTGATCGACCCGGCCTCCGGGCGGCTAACCGGCGCGGACACTGGCCCGGGACGGCTGCCCGACCCGGAGGAGCTGTTCGCGGTCGTCCAGGCGCTCCTGGCCAGGCTCATCCCCGCCGGGAACACGGTGCTTGCTGGGAACACGGTGCCTGCCGGGAACACGGTGCTTGCCGCAGGAACGGTGCCCGCGGCCGCCTCCCTGGCGGGCAGGCGCGTGGTGATCTCGGCCGGCGGGACGCGCGAGGAACTGGACCCGGTCCGGTTCCTGGGAAACTGGTCGACCGGCAAGCAGGGGTACGCGCTCGCGCGCTCGGCGGCGCTGCGCGGCGCTGAGGTGACCGTGGTCGCCGCGAACGTGGAGCTGCCGGACCCGGCCGGCGCGCGGGTCGTGCGCGTGGTCTCGGCGCGCGACATGCACGCCGCGATGCTCGCTGAGGCGGGCATCGCCGACGCGGTCGTGATGACCGCCGCGGTCGCCGACTTCCGCCCGGTCGCGCGCAGCGACTCCAAGATCAAGAAGGACGGAAGCCAGCCCGATCCCATCGCCTTGACCGAGAACCCGGACATCCTGCATGACCTGGCCGGCCGCCGTGCCCGCGAGGGACAAGAGGGCCAGGTCGTGGTCGGGTTCGCGGCCGAGACTGACCCGGATCCGCAGGCCGCCCAGGCCAAGCTCGCCCGCAAGGGATGCGACCTGCTGGTCGTCAACCCGGTCGGCAACGGCCGGGGCTTCGGCAGCGCCGACAACGAGGCCGTCGTCTACTCACGCGAAGGATCACAGACGCCGATCCCGCGCGGCAGCAAGGAAGCACTCGCCGAGGTCGTCTGGGACCTCGTCGCCGCCCGCCTCCGGTGAGGCGGGCTGAGGTGCCCGCGACCTGCGCTATCGTCGTATCCGCCCGCTAACGAACCAGCCCGCTAGAGCGATGGACGGAGAAAACGTTGGCCCGTCGGCTGTTTACCTCGGAGTCCGTGACGGAAGGCCACCCTGACAAGATGGCCGACCAGATCAGCGACGCAATCCTGGACGCGATGATCAAGGATGACCCGGGCAGCCGCGTCGCTGTCGAGACGCTGATCACCACCGGGCAGGTTCATGTGGCCGGCGAGGTGACCACCCGGACGTACGTGGACATCCCCGGCATCATCCGGGAGAAGATCCTCCAGATCGGCTACGACTCCTCCGCCAAGGGCTATGACGGGGCGTCATGCGGCGTCTCGGTGTCCATCGGCTCGCAGTCGCCCGATATCGCCCAGGGCGTGAACGACGCCTTCGAGCACCGTGAGGACGGCCGCACCGACGAGTACGACCTGCAAGGCGCCGGGGACCAGGGGCTGATGTTCGGCTACGCGTGCCGCGAGACCCCCGAGCTGATGCCGCTGCCGATCATGATGGCGCACAAGCTGGCCCGCCGGCTATCGGAGGTGCGGCGCGCCGGGCAGGTCCCGTACCTGCGCCCGGACGGCAAGACCCAGGTGACCGTGGAGTACGTGGAGGGCCGCCCGGTCCGCCTGGACACCGTCGTGGTCTCCACCCAGCACGCGCCTGACATCAACCTCAAGGAACTGCTCGCGCCCGACGTCAAGGACTACGTCGTCGAGCCGGTGCTGGGCGAGTTCGGGATCGAGGCGACCGGGTACCGGCTGCTGGTCAACCCGACGGGCAGGTTCGAGATCGGCGGCCCGATGGGCGACGCTGGCCTTACCGGCCGCAAGATCATCATCGACACCTACGGGGGCGCGGCCAGGCACGGCGGCGGCGCGTTCTCCGGCAAGGACCCGTCCAAGGTGGACCGCAGCGCCGCGTACGCCATGCGCTGGGTCGCCAAGAACGTCGTGGCGGCCGGGCTGGCGGACCGCTGCGAGGCCCAGGTCGCGTACGCGATCGGCAAGGCCGCCCCGGTGGGCCTGTTCGTGGAGTGCTTCGGCACCGAGACCGTCCCGGTGGAGAAGATCCAAGACGCCGTCACCCAGGTTTTTGACCTGCGGCCCAAGGCGATCATCAACAGCCTGGACCTGCTGCGCCCGATCTTCGGGCAGACGGCGGCCTTCGGCCACTTCGGCCGCACCGAGCCGGACTTCACCTGGGAGCGCACCGATCGCGCCGAGGCGCTGCGGAGTGTCGTGTTATCTGGGGGACAAACCAACCCCAGCCCGCTCGACGGCGGCCTGCCTTGCTGCTCGCTCCACCGCGCGAAGGCCGAGGTCCGAAAGCGCGGCACCCCGCCCGGCAGGGGTCCCTGCGACTCGCTCCGCCTCGCGACAACCGGGGCAGTCAGGCTTTCCCGGGGCACGGGCGACCCCCAAGCCCAAGTGCCCCTCTTCGCCCTTGGCGAACAGCGCGGCGCTGACCGGGAGGGGCAAATCTAACGAAAACCTGACGTTTCGCCCAAAGATCGGTCGTAAGGCTACAGTTTTCGCGTTTCATAACCTCCAAGCCCCGCCCGACTATCGTCGGGTAGACGCTGAGCTGCTAAGACTACTGTGCGGATCGGTGCAATCCCGCTGCGTGCACTCGCTGTGCCTGGGCATTGTGCAGATGCGTATGAATTTGCGTATGCGTATGGTCGTGCTGAATCCCATGCCGATGCACGTGCATGCGATATGCTGCAGTGTGTCGGCGGTTCCCCGACAGCCGCCGGGAGCAGGCGCTCACCGGCGGCCGACGTCCAGCGCGCGCCGGGCCAGGCGGCGATGCTGACGCCGAAATAGATGCAACGCGTCAGGAGACATGAGAACGATGCAGGACATACACAACGGGATCTCCGCTGCTGAGCTCCTCAGTGCTACCTGGAAGAAGAGCCAGCGCAGCAACTCCCAGGGCGCGTGCGTCGAGATCGCCCGGCTTGGCTTGGGGACCGTGGCCATGCGCAACTCCCGTGACCCCCGTGGCACGGCCCTGATCTACTCGACGGACACGGTCCGCGCGCTGGTCAGCGCGCTGCGCACCGGCGAATTCGACTACCTGGTCGGCTAGCGGTAGCCTCTGCTCGCCTGCGGGCATCCGCAGGCGAGCGGGCACCGTAAGCCCGAACGGCCGGGCACGGGTATTGCGGCTACCCGTGCCCGGCCGTTCGCTGTCCTTACTGGCCGGGAGCCTCCGTCACGGGGCCCACGAACAACAGTCGCGCCTGCTCCGCTGGCCGCATTCGCTGGCCGGGTCTGGTAGGACGGTGGAATGGCGGAGAACCTGGACGACGGAGCTCGCGCGGGCACGCGCGACGCGGTCGCACAGGTGGCGGCGCCCGCGCCGGCGGTGTCCGGCAAGGCCGGGCCACGCAAGAAGGCGGCCGGCAAGGACCCGCCGACGCTGGTGCCCGCCGCGGAGAACCCGGTCGCGCGGGTGGCCGTGGACATCCCGCTCGCGCACCTGGACCGCCCGTTTGACTACCTGGTCCCGCAGCGGCTCGCGGCGCAGGCCCGGCCCGGCGTCCGGGTCCGGGTCAGGTTCGCGGGCCAGCTCACCGACGGGTTCGTGCTGGGGCGGATGGCGCAAAGCGAGCACCAGGGGCGGCTCGCCTGGCTGGACCGGGTGATTTCGCCCGAGGTCGTGCTCACGGACGAGCTCGCCGGGCTGGCCCGGGCGGTCGCCGACCGGTACGCGGGCACCCTCGCCGACGTGCTGCGGCTGGCGATCCCGCCGCGCCACGCGGCGACCGAGAACTCCCCGCGCCCGGCCGCCGACGACGCGACCGGGGGCGCGCTCCCCCCACGGCCCGCCCCGGGGCCGTGGGCGCGGTACCCGGCCGGTGAGGCCTTCCTCGGCGCCCTGGCGGACGGCCGCCCGGCCC
>Ga0157369_10011099_pt1 | contig 10249 bp, 4 predicted proteins | sample C25metaG_FD_113461 | JGI IMG/M metagenome (GOLD analysis project Ga0157369, IMG submission 113461) | Corn rhizosphere microbial communities from Kellogg Biological Station, Michigan, USA - C2-5 metaG | ecosystem: Host-associated > Plants > Roots > Rhizosphere > Soil | place: USA: Michigan...
CGCCAAGGCTGCGCCCGGAGTGCGTCACTGGTGGCAGCTCTACATCTTCGGCGGCGATGAAGTCTGGCAAGAGCTGCTGCGGCGCGCGGACCGTGCGGGCTGCGAAGCACTCGTGCTGACGACGAACACCCAGATCTTCGGCGACCGTGAATGGCAACGGCGCAATCAGAGTGCGAACAAGCGGCTTTCAGCCTCGGCGGCGTTCGAGAGCCTGGCGCATCCGCTCTGGCTCGCCGAGAATCTGTTGTCGCATGGGATACCGACCTTTCCCAACGTGCTCGATTTCATTCCGAAGCGACAGCAGAGCTTTTTTGCAGCCTCGAATTGGATTCGCAAGCATCAGCCGACGTCGTTGAGCTGGGATACCGTCACAAAGATTCGGCAATTCTGGAAGAAGCCGTTCATCCTGAAGGGCATCCTCAATCCCGAGGATGTGCGGCGCGCAAAGGATAGTGGCGTTGACGGGATCGTGCTGGGCACCCATGGTGGCCGACAACTCGACTGGTCCGTTTCAGCGCTCGATCTCCTGCCGGTCGCGCGCGACATCGTCGACGACCGGATGGCGCTTTATATGACCGGCGGCATCCGTCGTGGGACCGACATGCTCAAGGCGCTTGCGCTCGGCGCCGACGCCGTGTGGGTGGGGCGCGCGCCGCTCTATGGACTGAGCGCCGCCGGGGCCGCAGGCGTGTCGCGTGCCTTGGAAATCCTCAAGAGCGAAGCGCTGGACGGGATGGGACTGCTCGGCGCAAGCCGCGTCGATCAGCTCGGACCGCATCTGCTTGCGCGTTCGGGCAGTCCGGTGCCGCGGATGTAACGGCAGCAGAAACTCGTCGCTCGGGCCGGACGCAAATGGCAGCGGAGAGGGTGGGGGTCAATCCCCCTTGAAAGATAAAGCATTTTTCAGTTTCCTAGACCCGAACCTATCATTTGAGCTACGGCGCGAAAATGAAGTTTCGCCTGCGCGAACACGTCCCTATCCTTCGTGCAGTCGTTGTCCACGGACGCTATAAATGGCCCTTCTGAATTGCTGGCGATGCTCTCATAGGCCGCGGTCATGTCCGCGATGGCAGCATCGCTCTTCGAACCGGAAGACACGCCATGTTTGATTTTCTCAAATCAATGATCGGCAAACCGGGGATGCCTCTGACCGAGGCCGAGAGCCGCATCGGCAAGGAGATCGCGGTTGACCTAGGCCGGCTTTCGGCCATCAGCCCGGACCTCGCACAACGGACCATCGCGTACGTCTTGACGGACGAGAACGGCTCAGTGTTGCTTCAACTCGAGCAGCAGGCGAAATCGGTTCAGACAGCGCTCACCCAATACGAGCACACTGGAGCGTCCGCCGCGGACAAGGCTGCGATTCAGGCTGCGATCAAAGCCCGTAACGATGTTCTGTCGCGCGCATATGGACCCTCGGCGACGTATATCCGTCGCTATCTCGAGGTGCTCACCCTCCCCCTCAAGGGCGCGCGCTGGGGCACGTTTGCCCATCAGGGACCGAGCCCATTTTGGCTTCGCGGGTTTTTCGCGCACAACGAGATCGGCCGGCAGGCCGGGCAGCGGCGAACCGAGCTCAAGACAGCCCTGAGCTGGCGCGACGAAGACCAGAGCGCGACCGTTCTCGCGCTGGATCTGCTGGTTCTGGAGAAGAGCAACACATATTATTTTCGCGATCACGACATCGGATCAAGGTTTGACTTTAAAAGCGGCCTGGTAGCGGAGCGACCAGCGGTGATCGACGCGTTTGCCGGATATGACCGACCCAGCCAGGCCATTGTGATTCATATCCTGAAGCAATTTGATCTCGTCAAGGACGAGTATTTTGACTTCATTTATCAGCAGTATCTGCTGTCGACCAGCAAGGCAGTGCGCGAAGCGGCACAGAATGGCCTTCTCGCCTCGCCGCCCGAGGCCTTGAGCGCCAGCGCCACAAAGACGTTGGCTGAAGGCAATCCGACGGCACGCGCACAGGCGGCGCAGATCCTGCCGCTCGTCATGGGCGAACGAGCGCGACCGCTGCTCGAAGCGCATCTCACCAAGGAAACGTCAAAGACCGTCCGCAAGGTCATCGAGCTTGGGCTGGGATCGGCGGTCGTCGGCGACACGGCCGCCCAAACCGCACGCACATTGAAAGAGGATGGTGCCGACGGCTACCTCGCGGCTGATGGGACCGAAGTGCTGGCGCCGGCGCCCGCAGCCGTGCCGGGACCGACGCCCCTGCCCGACAGCGTCAACGCCGGCTATCGCAACCTGCTTGACAAGGCCTACGACCAGCAGGTCAAGAACTACGAACTCCAGAAGGAGGGCTATGAGAGCGCTAACGCGGAGCAGCGAAAGCTTTATTGGAAATCGGGCAGGCCGCAACCGCCCACGCAAGCCGATCACGGCATTGTCGACCACTACTGCGCGTTGCTGGCCTTGGATGATCCGATCGATGAGGCTACGGTCGCCAAGATCGGCAACTTCAATCCCTTCGCCCCCTACAACAGGGAGGCGGCGGCCAGTCCGCCATTCAGCAATCCGGAGATGACGCTTTGGCACTTGTGCCGCGCGCGCAACATTGAAGCTTGCGGGACCAAGAACCCAGACTGGCTGGTGCGGACCCTCCTGAGCGGCCACGGGGCGATCCCCGCGGCGATCCACGCGCGATTGGTGAACGGCCTCGATCTACGCAGCGTGACGACGTTGCTGCAGTTCCTGGAGCCCAAAGAGCTGGCAATCCAGATTCTCTCGACCGGCACTCCAGAGGACCTGCCTGCGGCACTGATGTGGCCCTATCTCGCAGCTCATTTCGATGTGCTCGACCAGGCGCTCGGACAGGTAGCGGCAAAAGATTTTCGCGAGCCGCCGATCTACAGCGCATTGGTCAAGCTCAGCCTGTTTCCAAAATTGCCGGCCCGCTATTTCAACACGGTGCTGACCCACGCGCTCTCGTCCAAGAAGACCATCAACAAGCCGGCCCGCGCGTTGTTGCTCGACATTGATGGCATCGAGCAGCGTTTGCTGCCCTTCCTGTCGGACAGCAAGCAGGATGTCCGTTCGGGTGTCGCCGAAATGCTCGGCGTCATCGGTGCCGAAAGTCTCATCGAGCCGCTGAAGACGGCCCTTGGGAAAGAGAAATCCGAGCTGGTGCGGGCATCGTTGCTCGACGCACTGCGCCGGCTCCATGTCGACATCTCCGGCTACGTGTCGCCGGAAATTCTGATCAAGGAGGCGGCGGCCGGCCTGAAAGGCAAGAAAGTCAAGGATATCGCCTGGTTTCCGCTGCAGACCCTCCCCGCCCTCAGCTGGGCGAATGGCGGCGCTGTGCCATCAGACGTTCCGCGCTGGTGGGTCGCGCTTGCAGGAAAGCTCGCGCAGGCGGGAGGTAACGCCTTGTTCTCGCTCTGGCTTGACCAACTCACGCCGGAAAGTGCCGAGACACTCGGCCGTCACATCCTCAGCAGCTTCCTGCGCTATGATGCGACTCATTGCTCGGAAGAGGAAGCCAACGCCTACGCCAAGGCGAATGCCCAGCAGCGCTACGAGCAGTTCCAGGATTACGCCAAGCGCTGGAACGACGAGTTCTACCGCTCCTATACTTACGAGAAGGCTTTTGCCGACCTGCGCGCCGCCAAGCTCGCGATCTATCTCAACAATGCCCAGGCAGATCGCGGCATCCTTGGACTCGCCACGCGCGTGGAAGGCACCTTCGCCGTCCAGATGGTCCGCACTTATATGCGCGATCACTATACGCGGACTGCGCAGGTCAAGGCGCTCACCGAATATCTGAGCGGCAACCCTTCGCCGGCCTCGCTGCAGATGCTGCTGTCGATCGCCCGCCGCCATCGCACCAATGCCGTTCAGGTGCTGGCGCAAGTGCTGGTCGAACGTATTGCCGACGAACGAGGCTGGAGCACCGACGAATTGGCCGACCGCACCATCCCGACCGCGGGCCTCGACGAGCGCGGTGTTCTCGATCTTGAAATCGGCACGCGCCTCTACCAAGCGAAGCTCGATGCGGAGGATGTGCTCACGCTCTACAATCCCGACGGCAAAGTAGTGAAGAACCTGCCTCAAGTCAGCGAAGGGCTCGACAAGGAAAGCGCCGCGGAAGCCAAGAAGGCGCTCGCCAACGCCAAGAAGGAGTTGAAACAGGTCCACGAATTTCAGGCCAAACGGTTGTACGAAGCGCTTTGTGTCGGCCGGCGCTGGCAGCTTGGCGAGTGGCAGCGCTTCCTGCTTGAGCACCCGATCGCTGGACGGCTGGTGCAACGCCTGATCTGGCTCGGTCTGGATGCACAAGGCGAGATCGTCGGGTCGTTCCGGCCGCTCGAAGATCAGTCCTTGACCGACAGCGCCGACAACGCCGTCGATCCAACCGCTTTCGCCGGTGTCCGGCTGGCGCACCGCTCTCTGTTCACGAGCGAGCAAAGCGAATCCTGGAAGCAACATCTTGCCGACTACAAGGTCGAACCGCTGTTCAACCAGCTGGACCGCCCGGTGTTGGACAGCGCGGCTGGCGCTGCGATCGAAGATCGCAACGGCCACATCATCGAGACATTCAAGCTCCGCAGCGCGGCGCAAAAACTGGGCTATGAGCGCGCGCAGGCGGAGGATGGTGGCTGGTTCACGCAATACATCAAGCCTTTCAGCGGCATCGGGATCAACGCCGTGATCGAGTTCACGGGATCTCCACTGCCTGAGGAAAATCGCGCGGTGGCCCTGATCGAGGCGAAATTCGTGCGCCCACGCAGGGGCCAGCGCTCGGGTTACGGAATGCAGATTGCGCTCAAGGAGGTGCCGTCGGTGCTGTTGAGCGAGGTCTGGAATGACTTTCATCAGATCGCGGACGCCGGCAGCGGATTTGCCGCCGACTGGCGCAGCAGGGTGGCCTACTAATGGAACAACGACATGCGTTGCAGCTGCGCCCCAGCGCCGAACAACGGTTTGCCGATGAACTCGCAGCGCTAAAGGCCGCCGATCAGGGCAGACGACCGCCGGGATGGGCGCTCTCCGCAAGAGCGGTTCGCAGTTTCATCCTCGGCGACAGCAAGCTCTCCGTTCGCCGCAAGTTCTATGGCGACGATGCGCTGGTCGAACGGGCGCTGGTTGCCCTGATGAGCGAGCAAGGCTTGATGCTGGTCGGGGAGCCTGGCACGGCGAAATCGATGCTGTCAGAATTGCTGGCTGCCGCGATTAGCGGCTCCTCGATGCTGGTGGTGCAGGGATCGACGGGGGTCACCGAGGATCACGTCCGTTATGGCTGGAACTACGCGCTTCTGATCGCCGAGGGGCCGACGCCGCGCGCGCTGGTCCCGTCGCCTGTGATGGAAGCGATGCGTCTTGGCCGTATCGTGCGCGTCGAGGAGTTGACGCGCTGCCCGCCCGAGATTCAGGATGTCCTGATCTCGGTGTTGTCGGAAAAGGTCATGACGGTGCCCGAGCTCGGCGACAGCGCCAGTGTCTACGCCGCGCCGGGTTTTTCGGTGATCGGCACGGCCAATCTGCGCGACCGGGGCGTGCATGAGATGTCGAGCGCACTCAAGCGCCGCTTCAATTTTGAAACGGTAGTTCCCTTGAGCGATCCGACGCTGGAAATGGAGCTGATCCGTCAGGAGGTCGACAAGCGCCTTGGCCAAGCCGACATCTCCGTGAATTTCCCCGACGAGGTGACCGATCTTCTTGTCACGACGTTTCAGGATTTGCGCCGCGGCCAGACCAGGGACCAGGTGCCGCTGTCAAAACCGTCAGCCGTGATGTCGACGGCGGAGGCCGTGAACATCGCGCACGCGGCGGCCCTGGAGGCGGCGTTTCTCGGCAATGGCGACGTCGGCGGTGCCCATATCGGGCGCCAATTGCAGGGCGTCATCGTCAAGGACAACGCGGAGGACGTGAAGAAGGTCCGCGCTTACGTCGACCATATCGTCAAGGAGCGCGCCCGCCGCAGCAAGGTATGGTCGGATTTTCTCGGCGCGGTGAAGTCGATGAAGGGCGAAGCCTGAGGTTTGCGGCATGAGCGTACTTGATCCGGCCACGACCGCCGTCCGATTGCACGATGCCGAACGCAACCTTTACTTCTTCCCGATCCGTCACCACTCGCCCGCCTGCGCGTTGCATCTGCGCGAGGCGTTGCGCGCCATCCGTCCCGCCGCCGTCCTGATCGAGGGACCGGTTGATTTCGAGCCCCTGATCGGCGAGTTGCTCGCGCCCGGCGTCGTGCCACCGGTCGCCATGGTGGCGCTGCCCGACAGCGAGGCGCGCGAGAAAGGCCGTGCCGGTACAACCTATTACCCGATTTGCCGCCATTCGCCCGAATATATCGCGATCCAGGCGGCGAGCGAGCTCGGCGCCACCTCCCGCTTTATTGACCTACCTTCCCGCCACCCCGCGATGCTCTCAGGCGGTCGAGGCAAGCCGGAGCAGCCGCTCTTGCCGATGCGCGAGACCATGTTCGATAGCGGCGCCTATGTGGAAGCGATGTGCGCGCAAGCCGGCTTTCGCGATGGCCTCGCATTATGGGACGGGCTGTTCGAGGCGCGCGCCCGCAGCAGCGACTGGCACGGATTCTTTTCCAGCGTCGGCGCCTATTGCGCGGCGCTGCGGGCCTCCTCGGATCTGAACGAATTGCGCAGCGACGGCACGCTGGCGCGGGAAGCCATGATGCGCGCCTGTATCCAGGAGGCGATTAACGCACGCTCCGGACCGATCGCCGTCGTGACCGGTGGCTTTCATACGCCCGCGCTGATCGGTGAGCAAACTGAAGCGGCACGGCCGGCGGAAGCCACCACCCGCTCCAGTGCCTGGCTCATTCGCTACGACTTCCGCGCACTCGACCGCCTGAACGGCTACGGCGCGGGTCTGCCGCTGCCCGGCTTCTACGAGCGCCTATGGGAGCGCCTGGTGGGCGCGAGCGACGAAGCCAGGACCTCGCTGACTGAGGAGATCCTCGTCGGCTTTCGCGCGCATCTGATCGCAAACGAACCGGCGCTGACGTTTTCGTTCCCGACCCTTCGCTCCATGGTGGAGGCGGCACGACGGCTGGCCGAACTGCGCGGGCTTTCCGAGCCTGGGAGAACCGAGCTGTTCGATGCGCTGCAATCCTCAGCCATCAAGGAAGAGATCGAGGTCGGCAGTCATCCGATACTGGCCGCCTTCACGACGTTTCTCCAGGGCGACAGGCTGGGTGACCTGCCGCCCGGCAGCCGGCTTCCGCCCCTGATCGAACGGGCCCGACGCGAAGCGCGAGCGCATGGGCTGTCTCTCGAAGACGCCGTGCCCAAGACGCGCGATCTCGATATCTATCGCAAGCCGCGCCATCATAAGACCAGTCAATTTCTGCACGCGATGCGGCTGGTGGCGCCCTCCTTCGCCGAGCGCGTCAAAGGCCCTGACAGGGTGCACGGCTTTCGCGCCGACATGCTCGTGGAAACCTGGACCTATGCCTGGTCCCCCGCCGTCGAGGCATCGCTGATCGAACGGACCGCCGATGGCGAGACTATCAGAGATGTCGCGGTCACGATCCTGATACGGCGCCTCGTCGATCTCGAGCAGGAAGGCCAATGCAACAACGCCGAGGCGGCATTCAACCTCCTGGGTATCGCCTTCGATGCCGGCATCGGCGACGCCGCCGATGTGCTCGTCGCCGCGGTTGGCACAGCAGTGCGCGCGGACGGCAACTTGTTGCGATTGACCAGGGCGTTGATCATCGGCCAGGCCCTCGACAGCCGCGCCAAGGGGATGCAGTCCGAAAGCGACATACAGGCTTTCGCCTCCCTGCTCCCTCCCCTGCTGGATCAGTTGGTGCGACGCATCGCCGAGCGTCTCGGCGACCTTGCCGCTGTTAGCCCCGACAACGTCGCCGAAGCGACACGCTCTCTGGTAGCGCTCGCGGAAGCGATGGCCGATCCCGATCCGCCATTCCCCACAGAACCGCTGCGCAGCGCCCTGGGCGATCTGATGACCCTGCAGCTCGATCCCGAGCTGACCGGTGCGGTGATCGCGCTTGCCGCCTTGATCGGCCTGATCGACGACGCCGAAGCAGGGCGACGTCTGTCGGCTGCCCTGGCCGGGGCATTCGAGCGACCCGGCGATGCGATCCGCTCGCTTTCGGGCGTGATGGCGTTGGCGCCCCAGCTCTTCATCAACGACAGCAGCGTCATCAACGCGATCGATGAGTTGTTCGGTACCGTCGATGACCAGGGTTTTCTCGCATTGCTGCCGCAGCTGCGCATGGCATTCGCCGAACTCGGTCCGCACGAAACCGACCGGGTTGCGGCAGTTGTCGCCGCCGCGCATGGCGCTGACGAAGACGACGTCGCCATTCTGCGCGAAGCGCCGGATGCGAGGGTCCTGACGGAGCATTTAGCTCTCGGCGAAAGACTGCGCAGCCAATGGCTGCAGGACGGCCTGGCTGCATGGCTGGAGGGTCCGCCATGACGACGGTCGACGGCAAGGCCAGTCAGCCATTGACCGCAGAGCAAACGCGCCGCCTATTGCGCTGGCGCATGGCATTGGGACGTTATTCGGACAACCGGCTCGGCAGTTCGGGCCTCCAGGCAGAAGACCTGCGGCGCGATCAATTGCTCGAGCGCATCTATGCAGAGCGTGGACGCCAGCGCGGGCTGCGCCTGGGCGGCAACCGCAAGGGCTCGCTCGATCCGAGCCAGATCGCTATTCCCGACTGGCTGAGCGAAAGCCGAAAACTGTTTCCAGCCTCGGTGTTCGAAACCATTCAGGGCCATGCGCTCAACGATCTCGGCCTTGCCGGATTGTTCGCCGATCCGGCCTCGCTGCAGAAGCTGCAACCTAATCTCGATCTGATGAAAGTGCTGCTGGCCTTCAAGGGCAAGGCGGACAGGAACCTGGTCGCGGCGATACGCCAGGTCGTCGATGTCGTGGTCGAGGAGCTGAAGCGGAAATTGAAGGCCGAGATGGAGCGCACGTTGTCCGGTCGACGCGATCGCTTTAACCGCGGCAAGCTGCGATCGGCTGCCAATCTCGATCTCCGCCGCACCATCCGGGACAATCTGCGGCACTTTGACCCTGAGCGAAAAGCCGTCATCGCCGAACGGTTGCACTTTGTGTCGCGGAAGAAACGGCGCATGCCATGGACGATCATCCTTTGCGTCGACCAGAGCGGCTCGATGCTGGGATCGCTGATCCACGCCACCATCATGGCCTCGATCCTGGCGGGATTGCCGGCCGTTGACGTGCGCTTCGTCGCGTTCGATACGTCTATCGTCGATATGTCCGACAAGCTTGCCGATCCGGTTGATCTCTTGCTCTCGGTGCAGCTCGGCGGTGGTACCGACATCGCGCGCGCAATGACGTATTGCGAGAGCCTCGTCACCAACCCGAGCCGCACCGTCATCGCCCTGATCACCGATTTCGAGGAAGGCGGCTCACTCGCCGATCTCTTGCGCTGCGTGCGACGCCTGGCGGAGGCCCGCACCAGGCTGATCGGCCTCGCTGCCCTCGACGACCATGGCACGGCGGTGTTCAATCGTTCTGCCGCCGAGAAGCTGGCGGGTCTCGGCATGCACATCGCCGCGATGACGCCCGATCGCTTCGCCGAATGGCTGGTGGGCGTGATGGACTAACGGATCTACTTACGATCATGGCGCAGCTCATCCCGCTTTATGCCCATATCGATGATGCGACCCTGGAAGCCGCGTCCTCGAAGGGGATTGTGCGCCGCGCCCGCGCCGATGCATCCAAGGTGCAGTTTGAATCCACCAGCGACGACGAAATTGTCGGTTGCATTGATGGTGCCACGGTGCGGCTCGACGACAAGGGCCTCGCCAAGGCGCGCTGCAGCTGTCCGGCGGCGACCGTCTGCCGGCACAAGATCGCCGTCGTGCTGGCGCTGCGGACGCAAGCCAGCGAGCAGCAGACCGCACCGACAGCGGAGATCGATTGGCCGGCCCGCCTCGCAACGTTCGATCGCAAATCCTTGCAGGCCGCCGTCGGCAAGACCGGTCTGCGCGAGGCGATACGGCTCGCGGCGCTCGCGGAAGCAAGCACTGTCGAAGCTGGCCTCCTCTCGCTCAAAGTCCTGCTGCGGCTCTCGACAGAAGAGATCGAGGTCGCGATCCCGGCGAAGGGCGGTTTCGCCGCCGTCGCCTCCAGCCTGCCCGAGCGCCGCCGCCCGGGCGGACATGCCGCCGCTATTCTTGCCGCGCGCCGCAATTTCGGCCTCGAGGCCATCGAGCTCGACGAGGCAGAAGCTGCCGTCGATAAAAGGGAGTTCGTTCCTGACGGTCCG
>Ga0157369_10011100_pt1 | contig 10248 bp, 13 predicted proteins | sample C25metaG_FD_113461 | JGI IMG/M metagenome (GOLD analysis project Ga0157369, IMG submission 113461) | Corn rhizosphere microbial communities from Kellogg Biological Station, Michigan, USA - C2-5 metaG | ecosystem: Host-associated > Plants > Roots > Rhizosphere > Soil | place: USA: Michigan...
CGGCATCGTCGTCTCCAACCATGGCGGCCGCGTCGACGACAGCGGCTCGACCATCGAAGCCCTGCCCGATGTGCTGGCCGCGGTCGACGGCAAGGTGCCGGTGTTGGTCGATTCGGGCTTCCGCCGCGGCAGCGACATCGTCAAGGCGCTGGCGATGGGGGCCCATGCAGTGTGCGTCGGGCGGCCTTACCTGTGGGGCCTCGCTGCGTTCGGCCAGCCGGGCGTCGAGCGCGTGCTCGGACTCCTGCACGGCGAGTTGCGCGCCGCCATGATGCAGGTCGGCGCGCCGTCGCTGAAGGACCTGATGCCGGCGATGGTGCGCCGCGCCTAGTCGCTAATCCCTGCGCGCCGCTTCGAACAGGAACCAGGTGCGCTGCTCGGTCTCGTCGACCCAGTTCTCGATCAGGCTCGCCGTGGCGATGTCGTTATGCTCGTCGCACACCTCGTGGAGCACGCGCATGTTCTTGGCGAGCTGCTTGTTGTCCTCGCGCAGCTCGGCAAGCATGTCCTGCGGGCTGACGTAGTCGGCATCGTTGTCGAGCACGCGCTGCAGCTTCTTGACCTGGCCGATCGAATGCAGCGCCTTGCCGCCCAGCTTGCGCGAGCGCTCGGCGATCGGATCGACCATCGCGTAGATCTGGTCGGACTGGTCGTCGAGCAGCAGGTGATAGTCGCGGAAGTGCGGTCCCGAAACGTGCCAGTGGAAGTTCTTGGTCTTCATCCAGAGCGCCAGCACGTCGGCCGCGAGGATGGCGAGCCCGCCGGCGATGTCCTTGGTCGCATTGGCGCCGAGATCGGTCGGCGTCGCGAGATTGGCGGACTGGCGGGCTTTGACGTTCTTGCTCATGGCTGAGACTCCTCGAGTAGCAATCTACTTTAGATAGGTTCCAAGTCAGACGCCACAAGTCTAGAGCCCGGCGCAGACTGGCCGCTCGACGCGCAGCACACTCTCCTGCTTGTAGCGCTGCCGGTAACTGTCGACGATTGCCTGCACGCGCGACGCATGCGCTGGCGCATCGAATACCACGATAACCAGCAGCTTGGAGCGTTCGCGCCCGATCGTGCCCCGCCGGCTGCGGTACTGGCCGTTCACATCGATGACGCTCAGCCCGTCGGGAAAGCGCGGCGTCACTTCCTCGTCGAGGAAGGCGGTCCACTGCGGCGCGCTGATCTCGCCAAAGTAGAGGTCGACCTCGACCGCCGGCTTGAGCGGCGGCGCGCAGGTGGACGCCGGCGCGGCTGTCTGGACGGCCGGCGGCGTGCAGGCGCCAAGCGCCAGCAGCGCCGCGAGCAGCGTCCTCTTCATCCGTCTAGTTCAGGTACGGAACCGCCATGCCCTTGGTCACGGGCGGCCGCGCGTTGATCGTGTCGTACCAGCGCTTGACGTTGGCGAAGTCGGCGAGATTGACCTGATGCCATTCGTGGCGCGCGGTCCACGGGAAGATGGCCATGTCGGCGATGGTGTAGTCGGCTCCCGCGGCATAGGCGTTGTTCGCCAGCTGCTTGTCGAGCACGCCGTACAGGCGCTTGGCCTCGTCGACGTAGCGCTTGATGCCGTACTCGATCTTGGTCGGCGCTGCGCGGATGAAGTGGTGAGCCTGGCCGAACATCGGCCCGACGCCGCCCATCTGCCACATCAGCCATTCGTAGGTCTTGTACTTCGCCACCGGATCCTTGGGCAGGAACTTGCCGGTCTTGTCGGCGAGATAGATCAGGATCGCGCCCGATTCGAACAGGCTGATCGGCTTGCCGCCGGGACCGTCGGGATCGACGATCGCCGGGATGCGATTGTTCGGGCTGATCTTCAGGAACTCGGGCTTGTGCTGCTCACCCTTGGAGATGTCGACCTTGTGCACGCTGTACGGCAGGCCGCATTCCTCGAGCATGATCGAGATCTTGCGGCCGTTCGGCGTGCCCCAGGTATGGAGTTCGATCGTCGCCAATATTCTCTCCCCTTCGTTGGCGCATTTGCGTCGCGTCGACTTCTAAATGTCGTCGCTCGAACTGTCGAAGCCTGAATCGTCGCTCGAATCATCCGAGGTGAGGTCGTAGTCGTCGGCCGCGCCGTCGTCCTGGGCGAGATCGGCGGACGAGAGCTGGTCGGGCGGCATCAGCGGCGAGTTGTCGGCCAGAGGCTGCACGTCGGACAGCGGCGAGGCGAAGGCCTGCGTGCTGTGGCCGAACATGTTGCGGATGCCTTCGAACAGCAACGCGCCACCCGCGACGCCGGCCGCTGTGGTGAGCGCCGAACGCAGGAAGCCGCCGCCGGCCGCCGCTTGCGGTGCTTGACCCCACGGCGACGCCGGAGCGGGTGCCGGCTGAGGCGCCTGGGCCGGTGCCGAGCCCCACGGGCCAGCCGGTCGCGGCGCATTGCCGAGGAAACTCCCCTGGCCGCTCGCCTTGCCTTCCAACTCGGCGATCCGGGCACGGGCCTGCTTCAACGCCTCCTCTTGCACCAGGGCGGTCTGCACGAGGAGATAGGGCGAGGCCGGCTGCCGGGTGACATAGCTGGCGATCAGGCGCTCGGCCTCGGCATCGCGCGGCTGGTTTTCGTATTGCTGCAGACGGCCGAACAAGTCGGCGATCAGGTCGCGTTCCTGCTGTTGCATGATGGTGCCTCCCTCCCAGGAAAGGGCACCGAGAACGTGGTTGTCGGCCCTTGAGGCGTCAAGGGGCCCAGGTACCGGCAGGGGGTCCGGCAACCGTTCCGAGGCGCAACCACCAGGGCTTGATCCAGAGCGTCTGCAGCAACCCCTGAATGCTCCAGCAGTCCTCGGCGAGCCGCGCCTCGACCTCGGCTTCATCCTCCGCGCGAAAGACCAGCAGCACGTCACGGGTGCCGGCGAGCGGCCCGGCCAGCAACGCAATATCGCGGGCCAGCAGGCCGTTCATGAAGTCGGCATGGCGCCGCCAGTCGATCTGCTCGTCCATCGGCACGCTGTCGTTCCAGGCCGGCCCGCGCGAACGCATCACCGCAAACAGCCGGGGCATGGTTACAGCCTCGTGAAGTCCATGTACCAGTTGGTCTCCCAGCTGTTGCCCTCGTCGGCCGAGAAGGCCTGCTCCCAGCGCGCGGCGGCGTCGGCAATGCGCGACCAGATGTAGCGGACGCGAATGTCGCTGCCGTTGTACACGTCGTCGCCGTAGAACACGCCGAACGGACCGTCCGGCCGCTGCGAGAAGCTGCCGTAGACCGCTGCGCCGATCACACCCGGCCGGCGGCTGTCGAGCCACTGGATCGTCCAGCGCCCGCTGTCGGGATCCCACAGCCGCAGGCTCATGCCGGTGTAGCGGCCGCCCGGCATGGCGATGTCGTACTCGTCGCTGTTGCCGAGGCCATCCAGGATCTTGCGGGCCGCGCAGGTGCCTTCGAATTCGATCCAGTCGTTGCAGCCGGCGAGCCGGCGTACGCGGTAGCGGTGCTGGACACGCCAGATTCCCATCAGGAAATCGAAATCGGCCGAGGTCGTCGCGGCGGGGCGCAGAACGGGACGGGCAAGCGTCTTGAGCATGGATGGCTCCTTTGGTCGTGCACCGTTCTAAGCCCGCCTACCTGCCAACTTGTGTCAGGATATTTTTCCCGCTGCGTGTCGGATACACTGAACCAATGATGGGGGTTCGTTGGGGGCTTGGAACCAAGCTCTTCGCCACGCTTTTGTTGCTGGGTGCCGTCGCCGTCCTGGTGACGGCGGCGCTGGGCTATGTGCGTTCGCGCGATGCGCTCGAAGCGGCGATCTACGACCAGCTCACCTCCGCGCGAATCGCGAAGGCACGCCAGGTCGAGACCTACTTTCACACTACCCGCGACGAGCTGCGGCTGCTGGCCAGTTCCAAGATGGTGCTCGAGGCGCTGCGCGGCATGCGCGAGGGCGTCGACGACCTCGACAGGCAGCGTCCGCCGGAGGAGATGCGCAAGAAGGTCGAGGCCTGGTACGCCGAGAACGTCCTGCCCCACCTGAAGCGCATGTACGGCAAGAATGCCTCGGTGCAGGAATATCTTCCCGGCCAGCGCAGCGGCACGTACCTGCAATACCACTACATCGTGAACAACCCGCACGCCGGGGCGCGGCGCATCCTGCTCGACGACGCGGGCGACGGCAGCAAGTACAGCGCCGTCCATGCGATCTACCATCCCCTGCTGCGGGCCGCTGCGCGCACCACCGGGTTCTGGGATTTCATGATCGCCGACGCGCGCGACGGCCACCTGGTCTACGCCATGATGAAGGAGATCGACTTCGCGACGTCGCTGCGCGAGGGCCCCTACCGCAAGTCCAACGTCGCCGCGGCGGTGGCGCGCTGCCTGGCGGCCACCGATCCCTCGACTGTCTGCTTCGAGGACTACGCCCCTTACGTCCCGAGCGACGGCGCACCGATCGCCTTCATGGCCGCACCGATCTTCGACGGCGGAACCGTCGCCGGCGTGCTGATCGCCCAGCTCTCGGTCGAGGAGATCGACAAGGCGGTGACGAGCGACCGGCAATGGAGCCACGAAGGCTTCGGTCGCACCGGCGAGGCCTACATGGTCGGCCCCGCCCGCTACCTGCGCTCCGGCGTGCGTGAATTCTACGAGCAGCCGGAGGCCTATTTCGCCCAGCTTGCCGCCACCGGAACGCCGCCGGCCGAGATCGACGCGATCCGCCGCTACGGCACGCCGATCATGCATCAGAAGATCGACAATGCCGCCGTCACCTCCGCCCTCGCCGGCGCCCAGGGGACGGGGCAGATCACCGACTACGACCACACGCCCGTGCTCGCCTCATGGGGGCCGCTGGCGATTCCCGACGTGAAATGGGCCCTGGTCGCCAAGAAGGACACGGCGGAGGCGTTCGCGCCGGTCGACCGGCTGCAGCGCGACCTGCTGCTGGTCGGCGGACTGGCACTGGTGGCGGTGCTGATCATCGGTGCCTGGCTGTCGCGCTCGCTGGCCGGTCCGCTGGTCGAGCTGACCGCCGGTGTGCGCCGCTTCACCGCCGGCGACTACGACGTCAAGGTCTCCGCCCGCACCACCGACGAGATCGGCCAGCTCTGCACCGCCTTCAACAGCATGGTCGACGAAATCCATACCAAGAACGATCTGATCGAGGCCAAGAACCGCGAGAACGAGGAGCTGCTGCTGAACGTACTGCCGGCGCCGATCGCCAATCGCCTGCGTGGCGGCGAGCAGAGCATCGCCGATGGCTTCGCCGAGGTGACGGTCGCGTTCGCCGACCTGGTCGGCTTCACCGCGCTGTCCTCGGAGATGCCGCCGCACAATGTCGTGGCCCTGCTGAACGGCCTTTTCACCCGCTTCGACCAGGCGGCGCAGGAACTCGGCATCGAGAAGATCAAGACGGTGGGCGACGCCTACATGGCGGTGTGCGGCCTGCCCCATCCAGTACCCGATCATGCCGAGCGGATGGTGCGCATGGCGATACGCATGGTTCACATCTGCCGCGAGCATGCGCTGGAGAATCGCGTGCCCTTCCGGCTGCGCATCGGCATCAACAGCGGCCCGGTGGTCGCGGGCGTGATCGGTCGCAGCAAGTACATCTACGACCTGTGGGGTGACACGGTGAACCTCGCCAGCCGCATGGAATCGGCCGGCCTGGCCGATACGATCCAGGTGACCCGCTCGGTCTACGACCAGCTCAAGGACCGCTACGTGTTCGAGGCGCGCGGCACGCTCGACATCAAGGGGAAGGGTGAAGTCGAGGCCTGGCTGCTACGGGTCTAGCGTCTCAGCTTTCACCCACCCCCCTGTTGCAACTCTGTTGAGACGGCGGGAGAGCGCCGAGACGCTGGGCACAGATTGTGCAAATTGATCAGTCGGCTTATTACCTGACAAGTCCTGTCACGATTTGCGGCTAAACTCTCCCTCATGCGCGCGAGTCGATTGCTCTCGATCCTGCTGATGCTGCAGACGCGCGGCCGGCTGACCGCCGAGTCGCTGGCGGAGACGTTCGAGGTCTCGGTCCGCACCGTCTATCGCGACATCGAGCAGCTCAGCGCCGCCGGTGTGCCGGTCTATGCCGACCGCGGGCCGGGTGGCGGCTTCCAGCTGCTCGACGGCTTTCGCACCAAGCTGACCGGATTGACCGAAAACGAAGCGGAGAGCCTGTTCCTGTCCGGCCTGCCCGGCCCGGCGACACAGCTCGGCCTCGCCGACCAGTTGCTGTCGGCGCAGCTCAAGCTCTCCGCCGCCCTGCCCGAGCGCAGCCGCAGCAGCGCGCAGAAGATGGCGCAACGCTTCCACCTCGATCCGGTCGGCTGGTTCCGCAGCTCCGACCAGGCGAAATTGCTGCCGACGCTGGCGCATGCAGTGTGGACCGAGACTGTGGTCGAGATCGGCTATCGCCGTGCGCAAAGCACGGTGACACGCCGCATCCATCCGCTCGGCCTCGTGCTCAAGGCCGGCACCTGGTACGTCGTGGCCGAGCGCAGCGGCGAGCGCCGCACCTATCGCGTCTCCAACATCGAAGCGCTGACGCCGAGCGGCGACCACTTCACGCGGCCCAAGGATTTCGACCTGGTACGATTCTGGACCGAGTCCAGCCGCGCCTTCGAAGTCGGGCTCTATCGCGAGCAGGCGGTGTTGCGCGCATCGCCGCGCGCGATGATGCGGCTCGAGCGGCTGGGCGCCACGGTGATGGACGCCGCGCGCGAGTCCGCCGAGGCGCCGGACGACGAGGGCTGGGTGCGGATCACGATCCCGATCGAATCGATCGACCAGGCGGCGATCGACCTTCTGATGCTGGGGACGGAAGCCGAAATCCTAAAGCCGCGCGAGTTGCGGCGCCGCATCGCAACTGCAGCACGCGGCATGATGAAATTAAACGAGTGAGGAACCCAAAGGCTCCCGGGTCGTTCACGAAAAGGCACCCAGGAGGGACTTATGGCCGTACCCAACGATGCCCGTCATATCACCGAGAAAATGCGCCATGCCTTCTCGGGCCTGCAGGACCAGCTTCGCGAGGATGTCGGCAGAGTCGACGAGCCTCAGCTCAAGGCCCTGTTCGAGGAATCGGCCGAGGTGATGGGCGCGCTGGCCAGGACCTTCGAGGACTACCAGCGCAAGGCCGAACCCGCCTGGCGCTCATAACTCTGTCGTCCTGAGCGTAGCGAAGGACCTCATGGCAGCGCGACGAGCACGCCGCTGGCAAGCGCCATGAGATCCTTCGCTTCGCTCAGGATGACAGAAATGGGAGTCTGACCACCCCGTTCTACCGCACGACCTGCGCAGTCTGGCCGAACAGGATCCTGCGCTGCTCGTCGGTGTTGATGCCGGGCGTCTTGCGAAGCTCGGCGCCGACCGCCTTACCTTTCACGACCGCCGGCCGCTCGCCGACCGACTTCTCGAACCAGCGCTGCAGGTTGGCGAAGTCCTCGAGCTTCTGGCCGAAGTTCTTGAAGCCCACCACCCACGGCCAGCTCGCCATGTCGGCGATCGAGAAGGCGCCGGCGAGGAACTCGCGATCGGCCAGGCGCTTGTTCATCACGCCGAACAAGCGATTGACCTCGTTGCTGTAGCGCTGCTGGCCGTACTCGAGCTTGTCGACAGCATTGAACTGCGGCGCGTAGACGTTGAAATGATTGGCCTGGCCCGCCATCGGGCCCAACCCACCCATCTGCCAGTTGACCCACTGCAGGGTCTCGTACTTGCCGCGCAGATCCTTGGGCAGGAACTTGCCGGTCTTTTCGGCGAGGTACTGCAGGATCGCGCCCGATTCGAAAACAGAGATCGGCCCGCCGCCGCCCGCCGGCTCGTGATCGACGATCGCCGGCATGCGGTTGTTGGGGCTGATCTTGAGGAAGTCCGGCTTGAACTGCTCGCCGGTGCCGATGTTCACCGGGATGAGATTGTACGGCAGGCCGCACTCCTCGAGCATGATGGAGATCTTCCAGCCATTCGGCGTCGGCCAGTAGTAAAGGTCGATCATGGGATGCTCCCGCGTTGGGGTCAGGTTTGGGGCGGGACTTTAGCCCGAAATCGTCGTACGGCTAGGCTTGTTCAGCTCGAGGGAAATACCATGGCCATCACACTCTATGATTCGACGGTCGGCTCGTTCCTGCAGACGCTCGGCGCCGTCGACGGCTTCCTCGCCAAGGGCCTTGCCCATTGCAAGGAGAAGAACATCGATCCCAACGAGATCGTCGAGACGCGGCTGTTTCCGGACATGCTGCCCTTCCGTTTCCAGGTCGTGGCGGTGGCGCATCATTCCGCTGGTGCGATCGCGGGCGCCAAGGCCGGTGCGTTCGCCCCGCCCGGCCCGTCGACCGCCGACTATGCCGGCTTGCAGAAGCTGGTGAGCGATGCCAAAGCGACGCTCGAGCAGGTCAAGGCCGACGAGGTCAACGCGCTCGAGGGCAAGGACGTCATCTTCTCCGTGCGCGACATGAAGATGCCGTTCAAGGCCGAAGGCTTCCTGATGACCTTCTCGATGCCGAACTTCCATTTCCACGCCACGACCGCGTACGACATCCTGCGGTCGAAAGGCGTGCCGCTCGGCAAGCGCGACTACATGGGGCGCATGAAACTGGCGAAGTAATTTCTTGCCGGACCGCGGCCGTCTCGGCCGCTCATACGCGCATATGAATGCGCTCAATCATGAGCGGGCGGGACGCCCGCGGTCCGGCAAGACCTATCTCGCCGTGATCGCGTTGCGGACCGCGATCGGCCGGCCGATGCGACTCAACCCCTCGATGCCCTGCCCCGTGCCCAGCACGTGGATGGTGCCGTAACCAAAAATGCGGCCGAGGATCGACTGGTCGACGTTCACCGTCTCGACCTTGTCCATGTTCATTTCGACCGTGTGGCGGCGTAGGAAGCCGGTCTTGTAGATCACGCGATGATTGGTGACCGAGAGTTCGGTCATCTGCCGCGTGAACCAGGAGCTGAGCAGCATCACGACTGAAACGGCCAGCACCAGCCAGCCGACATACGTCGCCGTCCGCTGGACCTTGGTCATGTCGTGCGTGCCATACAGCAGCAGGATGACGGCGATCGCCAGCAACAGGAAGGCTTTGAGGTAGTTGATCCAGTGCAGCCGGCCGATCACCTTGATGGTCTCGCCGGGCTGCAGGACAGAGTTCACGTAGGCCACGGCCTGCAACGCCCTCATCGCAAAAAAGGTTGCGCTCGGAGGGCAGGCCCGCGCAGCATGTCGCATCGACCACCCATTCGGGGATGTTTCATGCAATTCGGCCTGTTCGGCGGCGCGCGCACCAAGCGCAGTGTCGGCCTCGAGGACAGCCAGGGTTACGAGAGCTTCATCGAGTACGTCACCGAGGCCGACCGGCTGGGCTTCAAGCACCTGTTCATGGTCGAGCACCACTTCACCGGCCAGGGCCAGGTGTCGGCGTCGATGACGGTGCTCGCCTATCTCGCCGCGCGCACGCGTCATATCCGGCTCGGCACCGCGGTGGTGGTGCTGCCGTGGCACAATCCGGTGCTGATCGCCGAGCAGGCGGCGACGCTCGACCTGCTGAGCGGCGGCCGCGTCGACTTCGGCGTCGGCAAAGGCTACCGCCAGGCCGAGTTCGACGGCTTCTGCATCCCGATCGCCGAGGCGACCGATCGGTTCGACGAGGCGATGGAGGTCATCCGCAAGGCGTGGACGACACCCTATGACAAGAATGGGGGCCGCTTCAGCCATCATGGCAAGCGCTGGCACTACGAGAACATCGTGGTCGAGCCCGAGCCCCTGCAGCGCCCTCACCCGCCGCTGTGGCTTGCCGCCGGCAGCCACGACAGCATCCGGCGTGCCGCGCGCGAGGGCTACAATCTGCTGCTCGACCAGCTGGCGCAGACCGACCAGATCATCCAGCGCATCGCGATCTTCCGCGAGGAATGCGAGCGGGTCGGCCGGCGCTACGATCCGCTGATGGTGGCGACGGCTCGGCCGCTGCAGATGATCCATCACGAGAGCGAGCGAGCTGCCGCCTACGCGACGCGCAAGCGCGTGCTGAGCGTGATCGGCGACCTCGCCCGCGACAAGCTGCCCGACCGCGTCGAGGACGACACCGCCTCGCTGCTCGGCATGCCCGACGAGGTGATCGCCAAGCTGAAGGAGCTCGAGGCCGGCGGTGCGACCAACGTCCTGCTGGTCGATCCCAATGCCTCGGTCGCCAACCTGCGCGCCTTCGCCCGCGAGGTGATGCCGGCTTTCACCGGCGAGCGGACGGCGGCGGCGGAATAACCGTCGTCCCGAGCGCAGCCGAGGGACCTTCTCTCAACGACCAGCCAACAAATCGTCGAAACAAGGTCCCTCC
>Ga0157369_10011101_pt1 | contig 10248 bp, 8 predicted proteins | sample C25metaG_FD_113461 | JGI IMG/M metagenome (GOLD analysis project Ga0157369, IMG submission 113461) | Corn rhizosphere microbial communities from Kellogg Biological Station, Michigan, USA - C2-5 metaG | ecosystem: Host-associated > Plants > Roots > Rhizosphere > Soil | place: USA: Michigan...
GCAATAACCCCTTAGAGCGCCAAGGGGCGGTGCGGGAACTCGGCCTCCCGCTGCTGGAACTGCAGCACATCCGGGTTCAGGACCACGCCGTCGCGGATTTCGATCGCGCGGCGGATGGTCTCGTTTCCCGCCCAGGCCTCGGGGCCGGACACCACGGCCTCGAGGAACGGCAGCAGCGCCTCGCTGATTTCCCAGCTGGCGGAATTCCACAGATAGGACGGGCTGTGGGCCACGGCGTAGTAGTCGATGTGGTCACCCACTTTGAACATCGGCTCGGCGAAGGTGGTGGTTTTCGCCCAGCTGAAGCCCATGCCCTCGTCGCAGGAGACGTCCACGATCAGGCTGCCGGGCCGGAAGGCGGCCAGGTCCCCGGTGCGCAGGTAGGTCAGCGGCGCGTTGGGGTCCTGCAGCGTGCAGTTGACCACGATGTCGCTCGCGGCCAGGAACGGCGCCAGCGGCACGCGCCCGCGCTCGGTGATGACCTCGCTCAGGAACGGCGCCTCGCTGTCATGGTCGAACTGCGCGATGCGGACCGAGTGGATGGGAGAGCCAACAGCGGCAACACCGCGGTTGGTCAGCACCTGCACGTCATGGACACCGTGGGCATTCAGCGCCGTCACGGCGCCGCGGGCGGTGGCCCCGAAGCCGATCACGACGGCGCTCAGCCGGCGGCCGTAGTCTCCGGTGGAACCGGTCAGCGCCAGGGCATGCAGCACGGAACAGTAGCCGGCGAGCTCGTTGTTCTTGTGGAAGACATGCAGGCCGAAGCCGCCGTCGCTGGCCCAGTGGTTCATGGCCTCGAAGGCGATCAGCGTGAGTTTCTTGTCGATCGCCAGCTGGGTGATGGCCCGGTCCTGGACGCAGTGCGGCCAGCCCCACAGGACCTGCCCGTCCCGGAGCTCGGCCAGGTCCTCGGGCTGCGGCTTGGGCAGGAGGACGACGTCGGCTTCCGCCAGCAGTTGCTGTCGGGGCGCGATGCGCCCCACGAGGGGTGCAAGATCGGCGTCGGACCGGCCGAAGCGCTCGCCGTAGCCTTCCTCGAGGATCAACCGGTCCCGGATCTCCGGCGCGATGCGGTCCAGGTGCAGGGCGTGGATCGGGAGGCGCCGCTCGTCCGGTTTGCGTGTGCCGGCGAGGATACCGAGCGTGAGGTAATTCGGTGAACGGGTCACTTCTTTTTGGGGCTCGCCGTCTTTGCGGCGGTCACTTTATCGAGGGAGCTGGCCGGCGCTGAAGCGGCCCTCTTGTCAGCGCGCTTTTCCTTAATGGATTTGCCGGATTTTTTGGATGCTGCTTGACGGGGGGATTTGTCAGCCATGATTGCTCCTGTAGCGGAACCGAAGAGGTTCCTGACTTCCGACGATACAGGTAGCAACCTAATAAGAGCCCGGGATCCTGTGGGGGCATGTGGAGCGGCTGACGGGAATCGAACCCGCGTATCAAGCTTGGGAAGCTAGCGCTCTACCATTGAGCTACAGCCGCAGAGGGACCGGCCTGAATTCCAGCCGTGAGTCCCGATCAACGAGGATTACATTACCTCAGTCTGAGTTCAAGGTTGTACACCCCGCGCTCGCCTGGCCGGTACCGCGCCAGGGTTGCGCGATTGTGACCGGATGGCGCGCCTGCGGTGTCCCTCGCTCTGAAGATCGCTGATCCCGGCATCCGGGCCCGTCATTTCCCCGAAACGCTGTGGGAACGCCTCGTTCATGTGCACAGAAAGCGAGCCGAAACCGCACCCCGAAATGGGTAGTGCTGTCTCGAATCCGGGTAATGAGCGCAAGTAGTCCGCCGGTGGCGGCGAATTTGACGAGTGGTCCACCAACTCAAGAGGGGTAGGCCACACTCGTGTGCAGCAGAAAGCCATCGAATTTACTGGAGGAGACCACAGCCAACCGAGTCGCTAGAAGGTCTCACATGTACGACCAAAAGTGGATGGTGGCCCGTCCTTTGTTGCCAACGGGTGGGTTTGCCCAGCCAAACGTGCCGGATCAAGGCCACCCGCGGGCCAGGCAATTGGCGCGGCATCAGGGCCGCCGGACGGCCGGGTTCAGCGGTCCGGTTGGCGCCATTGGCGGCAAGCATGAGTGAGCTCAAGCAGCGCGTTCCGGTCCATACGGGGTATCGATCCCCGGATCATGTCCGGGTCACCCCACGAACGCAAGATTCACCGAGGTCTGCTGCCGGCGCGGCCGCTTTAGCCCCGCCCATCCCATTTCCCGACTTCAGGTCGGCGAAACTCCGGCTTGCGAGCAGCTCCCGTCACGAGGGCATTCGTTGGGCAAACCGTTATCGGCATCTGCTGATAGCCGCAGACGCCCTGGTCATTGCGGCGGTGACCGCGGCGGCCCACATCACCCGGTTCGGGTTGAGCACAGTGAGTTCGGTGCAAGTGGGCGAGCTCCGAGTGGATTACCTCTACATTTCCGTGGTCATCGCGGCCGCCTGGATGCTTGCGTTGGGGCTGTACAAGAGCAGGGACACGCGGATCGTCGGAATCGGAATCGACGAATACAGGCGGGTCGTCAGCGCAAGCGCAATGCTTCTGGGCCTCATCGCTCTGGTTTGCTTTGTCCTGAATATCGACGTGGCCCGGGGATTCTTCGCGCTGGCCCTGCCCGCCGGGCTGACCGGCCTGCTCGCGGCACGCTGGAGCATGCGTCAGTGGCTGTCCAGGCAGCGGGTTCACGGCCATTACCTTTCGCGCGTGATCGTGTTGGGCCGGCCGAATGACGTCCGGTACGTCGTCAGCCAGATCGAAAAGAAGTCCGGTGCGGCGTACAAGGTCGTGGGTGTCGCACTTTCCGGGTCCACCGGCGCCGGCACCTTCACCCAGGGCAGCCATGTCCTCAACGTCATTGGAGACGAGCGGAGCGTCGTGGAAGCAGTGGCTTCCGTGGACGCCGATGCTGTCATCGTGGCCGGACCCATGAAGGGCGGCAGCCGTTACATCCAACGGCTTGGATGGAAGCTGGAACAGTCGTCCACCCAGTTGATCCTCACCACAGGACTGACCAACATCGCCGGTCCCCGGATCCATTCCCGTCCCGTCGAGGGTCTGCCCCTCATGCACGTGGAACTGCCGCAGTACGCCGGCGCCAAGCATGCTCTGAAGAGGCTGTTCGACATCACGTTGGCCGCCGCGGCCCTGGTGGCGCTCATCCCTGTGTTTCTGGTCCTCGGGGTGATGATCAAGCGGGACAGCCCCGGGCCCGTGATCTTCAGGCAGGAACGGGTAGGTCGCGGCGGTGAGAAATTCAACATGCTGAAATTTCGGTCGATGGTCGAAACCGCGGAGGACGATCTCGCCGGGCTCCTGGAACACAACGAGGGCGCGGGTGTGCTCTTCAAGATGCACAACGATCCGCGGGTCACCGGGGTCGGCCGCTGGATGCGCAAGCACTCCCTCGACGAACTGCCGCAGTTCTGGAACGTCCTTAAGGGCGACATGAGCCTGGTCGGTCCACGGCCCCCGCTGCAGCGCGAGGTCGACAACTACCACCACAAGGTGCTCCGGCGGCTCTACATCAAACCGGGCCTGACAGGCATGTGGCAGATCAATGGGAGATCGGAGCTGAACTGGCGTGACAGCGTCCGACTGGATTTGTACTACGTCGAAAACTGGTCGCTGGCCGGAGACCTGATCATCCTTTGGCGCACAGCAAAGATGCTCATCAATCCAGTCGGGGCCTACTGACAAACCGAGGTTTTCTGTTCTACAAAATTGAGAAAGGCAAGGCAATGACCACACTTGTTTCGGGGGCTGGTGGATTCATCGGAGGCCATTTGGTGGCCCAACTCCTCAAAGAGGGACAATCAGTCCGGGCAGTAGACCGCAAGCCTTTTGCAGAGTGGTACCAGGTGCACCCGGAGGCGGAGAACATCCAGGGCGACTGCTCGCTGCTGGAGACGGCCCGCGAGGTTAACCGGGGCGTGCAGTACGTCTACAACCTCGCCGCCGACATGGGCGGCATGGGCTTCATCGAAAACAACAAGGCGGCCTGCATGCTGACTGTGCTCACCAGCACTCACATGCTCATGGCAGCGCAGGAAGCAGGCGTTGAGCGGTTCTTCTACAGCAGCTCTGCCTGCGTTTATGCTGCCGGACATCAAACGTCGTCTAACGTCATCGCACTGCGTGAAGAAGACGCGTACCCCGCACAGCCGGAAGACGGCTACGGATGGGAGAAGCTCTTTACCGAGCGTATGGCCCGGCATTACCGCGAGGACTTCGGGCTGCAGACCAGGATCGCCCGGTATCACAACGTCTATGGCCCGCACGGCACTTGGGACGGTGGGCGGGAGAAGGCGCCGGCCGCACTCTCGCGCAAGTTCGCACGGGCGGCACTGACAGGCGACACCAATCTTGAGATCTGGGGCGACGGGGAACAGACCCGCAGCTTCATGTACATTGACGACTGCATCCAGGGCACTAAAGACGTCCTGCACGGCGATTTGACCGAGCCCGTCAACCTCGGATCCTCTGAGCTGGTCTCGATCAACCAGATGGTGGATCTCCTCGAGCAGATCTCCGGCACCGTGGTGACCAGGCACTACAAGCTCGACGCCCCGCAGGGAGTCCGCGGGCGGAACAGCGACAACACTCTCTTCCATGCCACGTACGGCTGGGAGCCGTCCATCACGCTCAGGACGGGACTGGAAAAGACCTACGAGTGGATCTTCGACCAGCTCAAGGCGCAGGGGTGAACCCCCGTGCGCATCCATATTCACGACTTCGCCGGGCACCCGTTCCAGGCGGAGCTCTCCCGGGAACTCGCCGCGCGGGGACACGACGTCGAACACACCTACGCGACCCAGTACCCCAGTGGCAAGGGAAAGCTGGAGCGCCTGGACGGTGACCCGGACGCGCTGACTTTCCGCGGAATCACCGCCGTGAGGACCTTCGAGAAGTATTCGCCGCTGGGACGGATGCGGTTCGAGAAGTCATTTGCCCAAGCTTGGGTCAGCCACCTCGAGCAGGCCCGTCCCGATTGCGTCGTGGCATGCAACGTTCCGTTGTTCGTCCTGAACAGATTCAGCTCAACGATGGCCAAGTCGGGGCAGCCCTGGGTGTTGTGGCATCAGGACCTCTTCAGCAGAGCCATCGGAGAAGAGATCAGGAAGCGGCTGCCTGCGGCTGTCGGTCCGGCAGCGCAGCGATGGGTCACCAGCACGGAGAAGAACCTGGTCCGCAGTGCCAGCCAGGTCGTCGCAATCGGCGAGGAATTCCGCCGGGCGTACCGGCGCTGGGGCCTCGATGTGCGCCACGTTTCTGTCATTCCAAACTGGGCGCCGCTCGGTGAGATCCTGCCCGGGCCAAGGGACAACGGGTGGGCGCGCTCCCATCTCCCGCAGGGCCGGGAGATACGTCTGCTCTATGCCGGAACGCTCGGCCGGAAGCACAACCCGCTGCTGTTGATTGACCTCCTGCGCGCCGCCCTGGGCAAGGGCATCCCGGCGCGCCTCGTGGTCGCCTCGGAGGGGGAAGGGATTGAAGCCGTGCGCCAGATCGCTGAACGGCAGCCGGAATTGCCGATCACCCTGCTGCCGTTCCAGCCTGCTTCCGAACTCTCTGAAATGCTCAGCTCCGCTGATGTGCTCCTGGCCCTCCTTGAGCCCGGGGCGTCAAAGTTTTCGATACCCAGCAAGGTGCTCTCGTCCCTGGCGGCCGGCCGTCCCGTCCTGGGACTCATGCCGCGGGACAATCCAGCGGCCGTGGACATCGGGGCGGCCGGCGGGTATGTCGGGACTCCGGACGCTCAGGGTGTGGTGGGTGCCTCCGATTGGCTCCAGGGGATGGTCCAGTCGCCAGGGGCACTTGTCTCCGCCGGAGAGCGAAGCCGCCAGCTTTCCGTCGAGCGGTTTGGTATTGGTCCGATCGCCACCCGATTCGAAGAAGTGCTGGCCAAAGCCGTTGCGGACCGCCGTCTGGCACCACAAGGGTCCGCGCAGACTGCCGAGGCGGTGTCCTGATGCCAGCACAATCATCGCCGGCCGCCGGACCAGGGCGGCAGACGCCTGTCATTGATCTCGCTCAGGCGCCGGGCGCCGGTGAAGCCTGGGACCGGCCACGGGCGATTGTCTATCTGTGGGGGGCCTGCGAGCTATTGTTCGTGAGCAACCCTTGGCAGGTAAGTTCACGGCTCCGGGTCGCGGTGCTGCGGGCTTTCGGCGCCGAGATCGGTCCGGGCGTCACATTCCGGCCCCGCACCCGCGTCAAGTTTCCGTGGAAGCTGCACATCGGGGCCGGCTGCTGGATTGGTGAGGGCGTCTGGTTCCACAACCAGGACGATGTCTACATCGGCGCCAACGCTGTGGTTTCACAGGAATGCTTCATCACCACGGGAAGCCACCGGGCCCGCAGCGACATGGGCCTGATAACCAGCCCCGTTTACATTGACGATGGTGCATGGGTCACCTCGCGTTGCATGGTGCTCGGCGGAGCCCACATTGGCCAGTCAGCCGTCGTGGAGCCGCTCACCGTGGTCCGAGGTGACATCCCGCCGAATGCTGTCTACGGGCGGGTGCCGGGCCCCTCAGTGATCAGGGAACGGTTCCGGGGAAATGATGTCCTGTGATGGCACAATGCATCCTAGGGGGTAGCCATGGTGGCCAGGGTCTTGGAAATCAACGCATACATCTTGTCGGCGAGGTACTGATGGCCGGCGTCGGTCGGGTGGACGCCGTCGGCGCCGATGAGCTTGGAATCGGCGCCGAAGAACCAGCGCTCGCTCAACGGGTCGACGAACTGAATGCCTCCGGCAGACGCTGCCCCGGCGATCGCCTTGCTGTCACTGGTGATGAAGTCCGGCACCTGCTCGTTGACCCAGGCCGGCCCGACGACGAACAGCTTCGCATGGGGCGCCCGCTCGTGGATCTTTGTGTAGAGATCTGTCGCAGCCGCGGCCATTGTTGCAGGGTCCTGCTTACCGTCGTTCCTGCTCCCGAAGACGAGAACCAGATCTGCCGTCGAGCGCAGGCTGGTGGTGGCGGCTTCGGCGAACGTGACTTTCTCGGTTCCCCTGACGATGTACCCGGCGCCGGGATGGCCGATGACGTTCATGTCGACCGGGTGGGATTCCGAGTAAAAGCGGGACCCGACGATCTTTGCCCAGTTGGCTGCTCCGTAGCCACCCTGGTCGGAGCCAACAACGTAGGAGTCGCCGATGATGTCAACGTTCGGTACCGCGGCACGGCTCGATTCCGGCGTGCTGGCAGCTGGAGCCGGCGAGGGACCGGCCCCGTTGCCCCGCGCGGTGAATGCCAGCACAGCAATCATGACCGCCACGACGGCCAGCAGGCCAAATCCAACTTCTTTCACGTGACGGAACCGGAAGGATGATCTGGTCCTGTTTGTGCTCTTCAGAAAATCCATTCGCAAAGACTATCGGCAATCCACTCTCGAGGGGGAAGTGAATGCAGAAGATACCAGCTTCGGTCCTGATTCAGACGAAAAATGAAGAGGCGAGCATCGAGAGGTGCCTGGCGGCACTGAGCGACTTCGACGAGGTCATCGTGGTCGATTCAAACAGCGCCGATCGGACCGCGGAACTTGCCGCCGCCGGCGGTGCGACCGTTATCAACTTCACCTGGAACGGAGCCTACCCGCAGAAGAAGCAGTGGCAGCTTGAACATGCGCCGACGCGCCACCCCTGGATCCTGTTTCTTGACGCCGACGAATTTCCGAGCCGGGAATTGATCGAGGAAATCGCCGTCATCGTCTCGGATCCCCTGGAACGCCGTGTGGCTTTCGACATCCCCATCTCCTATCACTTCGCCGGCAAGGTTCTCAAACACGGCCACCGGGTGGTCAAGCGTTCGCTGTTAAAGCGGGGCTTCAACCGCTATGAGGACACTGGTTTGGTGAATCTCCCGGTGATGACAGAGCTGGAAGTGCACTACCAGCCAGAGGCGACGGGTGAGGTGGGACGCACAGCGGGCCTGCTGGCACACCACGATCTGGATCCGGTCCGCACCTGGTTCGACAGGCACAACAAGTACTCCGACTGGGAGGCCTACATCCATGCCGACCCGGCCATGCGGCGCTCGGTGCGCTCGTCGAAAAGCCAGCAAGGCCAGCGCTTTGATGTCGTCCCGTTCAAACCAGTTGCCTTCTGGGTCTACAGCTACATCGTCCGGCGCGGCTTCCTGGACGGACGGGCCGGCCTGGACTACGCCGTCGCCCTGGCTACGTACTACTGGCAGATCGGCCTGAAAACCCGCGAACTACAGCAAAACGGCAATCGGTTGGCTGAGCATGTCTGAAAATCGCGCATCGTCGAGGCCGCCCCTGAGCGTGCTGCAGATCGGCGGCCTGGCCGGCCCGGGGGCCGTCGCGGGCGGCGTCTGGGCGGTCGCGCGCATGCAGAGTGCAGCGCTGGTGCGCCACGGTGCCGCTGTTGAACTCGTCGGCGGCTGGCTCGGCGGCCGGCCGGCCACTCGACCGGAACCGCATGAAAGAATCTTTCGCGTCCGGCGCCCTTTCCGGGGCGCGCGTCTCAGGGGCCTGATTGGGGTTGGCCTCGTCAGGCATGTTTGGGACCGGAGCCGCCAGGTCGACGTCGTCCAGCTGCACCTCTGCCGCGACTTCATCACGACCTTCAGCGCCCTGGTGCTCCGCGGTGCTGCCATTCCCGTCATCGCGCAGGCCCACGGCATGCTTGCAGCGCCGCGTTCGCGCGGGTTGCGGGTGTTCGATGCGCTGATCTTCCGGCGGGCGATGCGAACGCCGCAAATATGGCTGACCCTGACGGAGGCCGAAGAAAAGAACCTTGAGTCCCTCGGCGTGCCCAGGACGAAGATGCGCCGGGTGGTGAACGCTACAGCCGACCCCGGCACCGTGTGGGAAGACCCGCAGACCCCCACCTTTCTGTTTGTTTCGCGGCTGGCGGCGCGCAAGCAGCCCACGGTGTTCGTCGAGGCAGCAATTGCCCTCCTGCGGGAGGGATCGGAAGCCCGGTTCGTGGTTGCCGGACCTGATCAAGGCGAACTGGAGAGCGTGCACCGTTTGATCGATGCATCAGGCTTCCGGGACCGGTTCGATCTTCCGGGGGAGTTGACGGAACCTCAGGTGCTGGAGGCGCTGTCCCATGCGACCGCCGTCGTTTTGCCCGCCCGCCACGAGCCTTACCCGATGGTGATCATCGAGGCGGCGGCTGTGGGTACGCCCATCATCCTGACCTCGGAATGTGGACTGGCCGCGCCCTTGCAGAAAGCGGGAGCGGCGGTTGTCGCCGCCCCCACGGCCGGGGCCTTCCAGGCAGCCATGGCCACGGTGGCGGCCAGCCAGGATCTGCGGCTCCGGCTGAGTGCGCGGGCCCGTGAGCTGCACCTGGGTCTCTGGTCTGCCGAATCCCTCGCGGAAAGTCTCCTGGGATTGTATGCGGAGGCGATAGATGCTGGCCGGCAGTGACCTCCGGAGCCCGGTCAGCCTGCCGGGCGAGAGGAAGTCAGGAATCGGCGCGGCGCTGGCGATCCTGACTTTCTTGTGTTTTGCCGTCGCCATACCGCTCATCCTGCGGTCGACGTCGGAAGCCACCTACAGCGATACTGACTTCCTCATCCGATATTCGGTGCTCCTCTATGCGGCTTTCCGCATGAGTGCCATTCTGTGGAAAGACCAGGTGCGCCCGGTAGCCGGTGTCTTCTGGATGTTCGTCTACATCTGCCTGGGCGTGGTTCCACTGGCCCAATTGTCAACCGGTGCGTCAACCATCCTTGCCGTCCAGGTCGACGACTCGACCTTGTACGCGGCAACCGCCATCACTCTTCTTGGCTGCGTCAGCTTCGACCTGGCCTATCACCTCAGACTCTTCAAGAACTTGGGCGGCCCGGCGCCCGTGCGCAAGCTGCGGAGCATGGAAACCCTGAGGATCTTTGCGGCAGCCGCGATCCTGGGCGGGTTGATATACGTGGCTCAGGTCGGCGGAATCAGCGTGTTCTTTGCCAGCCGGCAGGAGGCGAGCCAGGCCCTGGACCAGGTGAGCCCCGACAGCGGGCAAGCCGCCCGGGCGATTATCTCCGCCTTCGGCTCCGTAACCTGCCTGGTGGCGCTCATTTTCTACATCCACATATTCCGGGTCCTCCGAAGTTCCCTCAACCTGCTTGACACCGTATTAATAGTCGGCCTGGTGGTGCTCAACGTCGTCGTCAACAACCCGATCTCCAACTCCCGTTACTGGACGCTGGCCGTGCTTTTCGGCTTGGTCATGCCGCTCATCGGGTCACGCAAAGCCCTCTTCAACGTGGCAA
>Ga0157369_10011102_pt1 | contig 10248 bp, 11 predicted proteins | sample C25metaG_FD_113461 | JGI IMG/M metagenome (GOLD analysis project Ga0157369, IMG submission 113461) | Corn rhizosphere microbial communities from Kellogg Biological Station, Michigan, USA - C2-5 metaG | ecosystem: Host-associated > Plants > Roots > Rhizosphere > Soil | place: USA: Michigan...
CATCTCCACCACATCAATAAGAAACTCAGAACTCACAATCGGCTCGAGGCGGTGACACACGCCGTTCACCGCCACCTCATCTGATTTCTGCAAAATTGCAGGACTGCATGGTTTCATCAATGTCTTCTGATGATTCGCCGCGAGACGCGCAATTGCCCTGAAACCTTTCACTCTCATTTCTTGTCCATAGCGAGCAGCGGGCCAGACCTCACAATCACGGTTCCCTTCATGCTGGTCTCGTGGATCGTGCAAACACAGTGGTAAGCTCCTGGTCGATCAAATGTGTGATAGAACACTGCATTGGGCTGTAGCAAGGCCGACCCAAAGGCATTCGCGCCGGACGGAAAACTCACGTCTATCTCAATGAAACGCACATACCATCGAGGAAACAGTTCATTGTTGTGAGAGGACGGAAGAAAGGGCTTAGTTCTTTATTGGCGCTTCGCAAATCTATAGACCGCGAACAGGATTGTCCTTGGAGCACGGGGTGCTCTGAACAGCACGGTCAGAGCGAAGGCCCCCATTTGTCACAACCAGGATCGTCTTCAAAGCGTGAATGCAATCCCGCCAGGGTCGCTTAGAAAGTTGTTCGATGCGGTTCGATTCGACTGATCGTCGTCAGCGGAGGAAGGGGTCTACAGCTGGCGCAGGATTGGTGGATGGCGGATCGCTGGCAGGGAAGGAATCCGCAATGGTCTTGTCGAGCATCTTTTCGCGAATCTGCGTCAGGTCTTGTTCATCGATCGCGCGATCCTCGGGATCACGCAGTTCGGAGTTAGAGAATTCATAAACTTGCTTCATCGTGACGAACCTCCTCAACGGGTCGTGAATGGAATCAGTCGGATTCCTATGATAGAAATGGCACCGAGGTGTTCTCTGCATCTGTAGAGATCCTCCGAATCTCCTTCGATATTTTCAGAGGTCGTAGCGAATCACATTCGGCGGAACCACATCAGTAGTCTAGGAAATCTCCGCCAGTGGAAACGAACGGTGGTTCCGGGAGGGCTCCAGGTAATTCTGCCTGTGCGTGGTTGCGAGAAACTTGGTGAAGCCGGTATTCTCGTCGGCAAGATTGTACTTCCTCTGCAGATCGACGCTGTCCATCTCCTTCCTTATTCTCTCGAAAAGCTGTGCTGATGGACAAAATCCGACGAAATGTACTCCGGGACGGGGGGCTGGACTCATCGGCCCATCCGAGCTGAACTCAAAGGGATTCTCAACAGTATCGAAATCCTGCCGGAGGAAAAGTACGGTGCCTTTCGGCAGGCGTTCTCCGTACGCCGTGATGGTATCTTTGTCGAGGCGTGTGAGGAACTGCATCTGCGCATTGTGGCCTACCAACCCCCGTTCTTTCGCGTCCTGCTCGCGCTGTTCTTTGAAGGTAGTGGTTTCTGGTGCCTGCGAGGGCGAGAGAACTTCTGGCCCTTCCGTCCGCCGTGCGTGAAACATGCGTTGCAAGCGTGCCCGATGCTCCAGGCTATACCATCCTTCCAGGTCGATGGTGATGTGAGAGAGGTGCATCATCGTGCCGTGGGCGAAATAGCTGTCTGGTGTCTGATCGGTATAGCCGGGAATTGTCTCGAAGCTCGGTAGGGTGCCCTGAGCCAGCCCATGAACATGGCTGGAGGTGAATCCCATAAACAGCATTGCTCCAGCCGGGATCTTTTCACCTCCCGGAATTCTCAGGCGCGTAGCCATGGCGCGCGGCATGCCGCGCCCCGCAAAGCCCCGCCGGATAGACGTGACCGTGAACAGATCGCCGACATAGACGTTTTCTACTGGAATGCCGTTCAGCGTTCGTGCGCCGGGTTGAAAAAGAGCGCGCATCACATCACTCACGTGCTCGTTGTAATCACTCTTGAAATGGAACGAAATATCATTTTCTTCAAGCACCAGTTGTGCAGGATCTTTGGGAAACCGAATGGAATCGATCACAGCCCATGCACCGGGCTTTCCGTTTTCAATCGCCCGGGGCATCAGCTTATCCGTAACCGCGGCCGGAATGAATTGCCTGAAATAGGGAAGGCCGTAAGCTACTTGAATCAGGATTCCGCTGGGATCGACTGGATAGACGTCTTCAATTTCCGCGAGAGCCGCACTTAGGCGAAACTGAGCGCGCTGCAATGCGTCAATATCACCTATTTGCAGGTTGATTCGGGCTGTGACGATCGAATGCCATAGAGGAACACACGCGACCGGTACGCCCATATGGTCCTCAACGTTGACGCCCGGTAGTTCGTACTGCGTTTCTGGAGGCGTAGAGTAGGATCTCTTTGCGTAATTGATTACTCCTGCCCAATTGAATGAAGTTGCAGTATCCAAGTTGCTCTCTCCTTTTTGTGAGGGATTACATATCACGGGCCAGAGTTGCCGGAAGCGATGCCGTTGGCTGAAGCCATGTGCCTCAACTGCGCACAGCTTTTAGCTTCTCGCCACGAAGAAAGTGTGCGCAATAAACCGGTCGTACCATCGCTGTCCACACTTGTACTATGTCTACCCTTGTTCGAATGGCCCGCTGGCGCTGCATTGCAGGGCGGCGCTAACCGCACATCCTCGCCGTCCAGAAAGTATCGCCTTCAAACCGTTTTTCGACATGCGGCAGGGTGATCTTGGCATCGAAGCGAAGCGCCATCCTTAAGGCAAAGCTGGCGGCCCCAGTGCTTCGCTTACATCCAGTTGATGCCGAGATCGAGCGCGCGCTGAATGGCGCCGACTGAGTCTGCGTCATCTTGCAGGCCCCAGGAATATTGCCAGTCGCCTCCGCCGATAGCGCAGGCGCCAAAGCCGATCGGAGTAAGACTGAGGTCCGACTTCCCAAGGATGCGAAATCTGGTTGACGGCGGATAGATGCCAGTACGGCTGGAAGAGAGTGAAGGCGACGAAGATGGTGCATACGCCCGGCTGTCGCAAACGAGCCGGTCAGTCAAAAGGGTGGGCCGTCACTTGTGGACTCGGTCTCGTGGAGTATTCGATATGATTTGCGTCACTGACAAGATGACGAATGATCTATTGCGCTCTCTCGGATGATATGAAAATCATGGTAATGGGGAATCACAATCTCTTCACAAGACAACTCCAGGATGGCGGATCGTGAACTCAGGGTCGAAGAACTTTGATTGTAACGGTGCATTGCGCTCTGCGGCAGGAATAGTGGACGAGTCCGAGGTCGTCGAGGGTTCGGCGTATGATACGCACCGTATGATTGCTCACGCATACGCGACCGCGTTCAAACGTGATCTTGCGGCAAAGTGCGTTGCCGCCGGAATGTGGTTCAGCACCGCCCAAATGTGGGATGCGGTTGCGAACGCGCTTCAGGCTAAACTGCTGCTCGATTATCTGAGAGCCGAAATTCGGTCCTGCGTTTTGGTCTGCGATTCCGAATCTCTCGTCCAGAGACATCTTGGAGTGGACATGCATGGGAGTTAAAAGTAGAGGAAGAATCTCGACAACCCCTGCGAACCGGGGTCGAGCGCAATTCAACGCATCTGGAACGTTTCTCGTCCGCCCCGTTTAACCCCGATGCAGAGTTACACCCATCCTTTGTTCTAGGATTTCCATGTATATGCAGATCGGGCAAATGTCATCACCCTTGGCTGTGAGTACTTAGGAATCGAACATAGCCACCGCTCGCGCAGAAACGGCAAAGCATCTTGTCATCTCGAATCACCTCGCGCTGATTGAGGATTTCCTCTCCGCAGATGCTGCAGTTCACTCGAACGCCTCGCCGGGCGATCAGTTCCTTGAGGTCGATGAGTAATTCAACCTCGCACGCCGAGAGCAGTTCCGCCGCCGGCATGATCTGATACGACTCAAGCTGGGCTCGCCAGCGACTCGGTGCGACGGGTGCATAATAAGAGGCCAGTGCGCGGCATTGAGGACTAGGCCAGATACGAACCGCTCTTCCTGACTCTGTGTCCACACAGCTTGTAGCTACCTTGCCATAGTCCATGAGGCGCAGCGTGCGGTGCCCAAGGGAACAGCCGGTAGCCGCCGTAACCCCATCGACGAGCAGCCATCGGTTTCGACAAACGTGTAAACACGCTTGTCTCTCCGAGGGAGTTCCAGGCCAAGCAATTCTCCTGCATGTAATCCCATGCGGATGCCCAAAACCTGCCGTGGACATGAGTGCCTGTGCGTCGTTGCCACTTCTGCCAGAAGTGCATGAACATCAGAAACAATGGACAAATTGATATTTCTCCTCTGATTTGCAAGGCCTTTCACCGTTGAACTACACCAAAAATTTCACTGGTACAAAATTACAAGTCCACTTTCACACTCTATTCTCTGTCTCGAAGGTGAGCTCATCTCGTCTTCAACAAGTAGTAAACGTCATTCCATCTCAGTTCCTTCCTGAAGTCGTCAAGGTTGGTTCTGTTATTTATCGATAAGAACTCAACGCCGGCTATCTGAGCAAAATCCGCCAGATGGTCCATGCTTAATGCCTGACTCAAGCCGGTGTGATGCGAGCCTCCGGCATATATCCACGCAGTCGCAGCTGTCCCCAGCTCAGGCTGCGGGACCCACACCGCTCGTGCGACTGGGAGCTTGGGAAGTGACTCAGTCGGCGGGACAATTTCCACTTCGTTTGCAATGATGCGAAATCGGCTTCCAAGATCGATTAGGCATGCGTTTACGGCAGGTCCGCGTCTTGCAGTGAAAACTAAACGTACCGGATCGGACTTTCCTCCGATCGACAGCGGGTGGATCTCGAGAGAAGGCATCCGTTCGGCAATGGATGGGCAGACTTCAAGCATGTGAGCTCCGAGCACCTTCGACGGCTGACCGAAATCATACGTGTAATCCTCCATGAACGATGTGCCGCCCTTAAGGCCGATACTCATCATCTTCATTGCACGGACCAGAGCGGCCGTCTTCCAGTCGCCTTCGGCCCCAAATCCATATCCTTTTGTCATTAACCTTTGAATGGCGATACCAGGCAGTTGGGTTAAGCCGTGCAGGTCTTCGAAGTTATCGGTAAAAGCCTTGAAGCCGCCGTCCTCGAGGAATGCTGTGAGTCCAATTTCAATCTTTGCGGCCTCTCGAAGTGCTGCGCGGCGGCTTCCATCTGCACGAAGCAATGAGGCCACTTCATATGCCGCGTCGTACTCTGCGATTACCCTGTCGATCTCGTGGTCCGAGACCTTGGCGATAGAATCCGTTAAGTCGCCAACCCCATAACCCGCAACCGAATACCCAAGGCGGAGCTGAGCTTCCACTTTATCGCCTTCGGTTACCGCAACATTGCGCATATTGTCCCCGAACCGGGCGATCTTCAGGCCTTGCGCGTCGCGCCAGGCAACAGCCGCGCGAGCCCAGGTCGCAAGCTGCGTTTGGACCGTGCCGTCCTGCCAAAAGCCCGCGATTACTTTCCTTTGGAGACCCATGCGCGTCGCCATGTATCCGAACTCTCGGTCCCCATGCGCCGACTGATTCAGGTTCATAAATGCCATGTCGATCGTGGACCACGGCAGCTCACGATTGAACTGGGTATGGAGATGCGCAAAGGGCTTGTGCAAGGCGCTGAGGCCTGCGATCCACATTCGCGCCGGAGAGAACGTATGCATCCAAGCGATAAGGCCGATACAGTTCGCATCACGATTTGCTTCGACGCAGAGTTCGGCGATGGCATCAGCCGATACCATGACGGGCTTCGGAACGATTCTCACCGGCATCGACGGCGCTTGGGACAGATTTTGTGCGATCTGCTCGGAATGCTCACGGACAGCCACAAGCGCGTCTTTGCCGTAGAGATTCTGGCCCCCGGCAACGAACCACAATTCGAACTGAGGGAGGTCTGGCATCACGGACTCCAATCTCTGTTAGCGACACAGTTTCGTCGAGCTGACTCTTTATTCCCCATCTTGAGGGAGCGAAGTGGGAATCGGACCCAGTGTCGCAGGACAGATCCTCGCATCCGATCCAGCAAATTCATGCCTCTTGAATCGCTCCACTCGCGCCTCTGCGCCGACGTACTCGGTTCAGAGTTGAGGCATCATGCGAAGAAACCAACGTCTTCCCCGACATCGCGGACAGGACGGGAGACGCTGTAAGAAACGCAAGGTGAATCGACTCCTGCTCCAATCCCATTCCAAGCTACTTTCTCGTCGGGTGGCGCTTTAAGAATTCCTGGAGCGCAACGGCATTGTTGTGCTCCTCGTCATGCGAACTGTAGATCAGAGTCACAGTTCCGTGGTGTGCAGCCTCCGCGATCGGGTGCCAGACGTTGGGGATCGCCTCCAGTTCCGCAAAGTAGCGCCGTCGGAATTCGTCCCATTTGGCTGGATCGTGGCTGAACCATTTGCGGAGCGCCGTACTGGGACCAGCGTCTTTGAGCCAGCCGTCGAGAGGCAGAGAGTCCTTCTTCACTCCGCGAGGCCATAACCGCTCAATCAGGAATCGAGTTCCGTCCGACGGGCTAGCTGCCTCATAAACTCTCTTGATATTGATCATGATCTTCCTCTTTGAGCGATCTTCCACTGTCAAATCAATCTACCGAGAACTAGCGATCGCAGATCCTGAGCGCCTCTGAACACGCTGGGATCGAGACTGGAGAGAATTCGAGGCAAGTCTCAATGACCTGCGTGACCGGAGATAATGGTAAAGTTCTTAAGCCTTAATGTTCGGCCACTCACTCGCGACTCTCGATTTCTTGCATGCCTCTTCCTCCATTGCGACCGCGCGTGGGAACAGTAAGTCGTTTTCACATTCAATATGTTGCTGCATGTCGCGGTCGAATGCCGCGAGTGCCTCGTACAGATTCGAGCAGCTGTCGCACGCATCATCAGCAGGAGTGTAGTTATTGCTGAGTTTTCGGATCTGATTGAGTTCATCGTCCGTTTTGACGTGTTCAAGAACCATCATCCGAATCGGGTTCTCCACTGTTCCAAATGGGGGCCAGGACACGGAAGCATCCCGGGCGACCTCCGCCTCGACCTTGGCTATGTAAGGGAAGAGAGTCTGTTCCTCTTTGAGCAAGTGCATCAGGAGATCCCGGCTCATCTGAAAAAAAAGGTCGTGAATACGCTTCAGCTCTGGATGATCTTTCCCCTGGTTGTCTATCGCTTCTTTCGAGAGTAGTGCGACCCGAGTGACTTCCCGTCGGCAAAACACGTGGTGAGTGTCGACAATGTGCTCCATCAGGCTCGCTAGCGATTTGTCATCCCAAACCTTGCTCGAATTGCATGAATCTCTGTTCATCAAATTCTCTCCTCGCAGCTACTGGCCCGAGTCAGCCGGCGGCTCGATTGGCTGGCGATGGCGAGAGCCAAGAAACGCAAGCAGGGCAGACAACTGATCTGATGTCATGTTGTTGCGGTAGGACGGCATATTCGTCGCGCCGCTGTAAATGCGCGTGGTGATTTGAGCCGGTGTCAGAGTATCACCCGAATACGTGAGGTCCGGCCCGCGAATGCCGCCATACCCGGATACCTTATGACAATACTCGCAACCCTTATCGTGAAATACCCGGGCGCCGTCGGCAATGGGTCCACTGGTTACGCCGACAACCTGCGCAGGCAGCGGAGGCGCCTCCATTCGGGGAGACCACGGCGCTATTTTGCCAACCTCGCCATAGTACGCAATCATGAATAGGATCGCTCCTACAATGACGAACGACCATGGACGCCGAAGGGGACTACGCTGGCCTTTGCGTGCCACAAAAGGAAGTAAGATCAGCGCAACTCCGAAGATTGCTGGTCCCCAGACCATAACCAGATCTTCCGACCATTTCGGAATAAGGGAGAGAATGGCGTAATACCAGAGGAAATACCACTCAGGCCGAGGCGTGGCTTCGACAATGGACGGATCCGGCGGCTTGCCTAACATTGGAGGCCCGACCATAATCGCGAGCCCCACCACGGTCAGCACTACCAAAAACCCGAATACGACATCGCGCCAGGCGGCGTCCGGCCAGAAGGGCTCTCCGTCGCGGGCGAGGAGGGCATGAAACCAAGGACGATAAGTCTTGGGATCGACGGGTCGGTCAACAGACGGAGGCTCGGAGATTCCGTTGTGGACGACGAGGTAGAGATGGAAGCCGACGATGAGAAAAATGAGACCGGGAAAGAGAAAGACGTGAGCGACGAAGAAGCGGCTCAACGTAGCGCCGCCCACCGTATCTCCCGCGAGGATGAAGTGGCCCAACCAGTTGCCAATGACCGGAACCCGCCCCGCCTGCTCGGCGGCGATGAGCACGGACCAGAAGCCCGTTTGATCCCAGCGCAGCAATTGTCCCGTGAAGACCATCGCGAGCGTCAGCAGCAACAGCACGACGCCACTCAGCCAGTTCATCTGGCGCGGATACTTGTAGGACGCCATCAGATACACACGAATCGTATGCAGTCCGATGAGGATAATCATTGCCGACGCGCCGAAATAGTGAAGGCCTCGTACAATCCGCCCGATGGGAGCACCGGTAATGAATTGCAGGGTGCTGTAGGCCTGGCCTGAGGACGCCACATAGCCGCTCGCGAGTGCGATCCCGGTCACCACCTGAATCAGAAAGGCGATCAGGGTCGCGCTGCCCAGCACGTAGAACCATGCGGACTTTCGGGCCTTGGGGACGGGGTGATCCAACAACGGACCAACCAACTTCGAGACGCCGGTCAGGTCGTCGAACCAGAGCCATGCCTGTTTGAACAATCGCATGTGGATTCCTCCGGCTTAGGCAATCGGAACTGGCATCGTCAAAATTTGAACAGTGTTGTTGTTGACCCGCACCGGATATCGGTTGAGTGGTTTAGGTGGAGGGCCTGAGGCGACCTGCCCGTCGGCGTAAAAAACCCCGCCGTGACAAGGACACATAAAAAGATCGGCCTCACCCAGCCAACGCACAGGGCAGCCGAGATGAGTACAAATGGTCGAAAATGCGATAAATTCCCGTTCGTCCACGCGGCGCAGCCACGCTGTTGTTTGCGCGGTCACCCCGGCCCAGGGAAGTGGTGACGGATCCTCGAAGGCCACGTTCACGGTTGAACCGATCTTGAAGTCATCGAGCGAGCCCACAGTCCGCCAGATCTGAGGGGATTTCCTCAAACCCAACAGGAACGCGATACTGGGCAAAGCTATCAGGGCAGCTCCGATTGAACTCAGGGTGACACTGAGGCGAACGAGAAATTTCCGCCGGTTGATTTCCGGGCTGTGCTTTATTGGAGCCTCCGATGGGGGATTCTCAATCATTTTGCGACCTCCTTTGTGTAGGAATCCGTCTTCCGGCGGTTCCAGATTACGACTTGGTAGGGACGCCAGAGGTACTGAAGCGGGAGCATGACTAGATGGACCAGACGGCTGAATGGAAACAAGAGAATCAGTAAGAAACCGACGACAAAATGCAGCTTCACGAACGCGGGAAGCGATACCACCGTCGCCAGTTCCGGTCGAAACGTGGCCAGGGACCAGAACCACGGAACAGCGGTGTGTAAGTACCACAACCCTCCCCAACGATCGAAAATGGCAATGGCAACGCCGCTCCCGATCTGAACCAGAAGCACCAAGAGAATCACGCCATCCATGTATGTGGTCGCCGCCTGAACGAGCGATTTCGGAGCCAGCCGGCGAACGATCAGCACAACCAAACCGAATAGTGTGTACAGGCCCAGAGCCATTCCGGTCACTTCGAGAACCAGGCGACGAGTCTGGTCTCCGAGAAGCCACGCGGCGGGGCCCGGCAAAAAGGCTGCCAGCAAGTGCGCCAGGAGGATCAGCACGAGTCCGTAGTGAAAAGGCACCGATCCCCAGAACAGCTTTCGCTTTTCAAGAATCTCGGAGGAAAGGCTGGAATAGGTGTAGGGTCGCCGCAGACGGCGATAAATGCCGACACCAATGGCCAAGGTGAGCGCAAGATAGGGGAACGCGATAAAGAGAAAATTATCCATGCCGGCTTCTCCGGGCGGAAGTGCTATGCCATCAGACATCCACCACTTCGGCGGACGCGGCCAGTGTTTCGTGCTGTTCCTGCAGCAGCCTCAAAAGAGCGTGCAATGCGTGCTCATACGGGTTTGCGCTGTCTTTCAGAACCTCGATCATCCGCGTCACTGCAGGCAGAAGGCAGTCCTCGATCATCGCAGGGCGTTCTTCCTCGGCCAGATCCAGGTAATTCAGGATGAAGGCGATGTGATCGGGAAGTTCGACTCCGAGCGCCATCCCGCGAGCTTCCATCCGTCCTTTCAACTCCGCCAGAAAAACGCCGCGTCGTGCATCGTCGCCGAACAGGTGATAGCCGAGGTTCGGCGTGCAATCGGGCCGCAGGTC
>Ga0157369_10011104_pt1 | contig 10247 bp, 15 predicted proteins | sample C25metaG_FD_113461 | JGI IMG/M metagenome (GOLD analysis project Ga0157369, IMG submission 113461) | Corn rhizosphere microbial communities from Kellogg Biological Station, Michigan, USA - C2-5 metaG | ecosystem: Host-associated > Plants > Roots > Rhizosphere > Soil | place: USA: Michigan...
CCACTGCGCGCTGAAGAAGGCCGACGGGCTCTCCGCCCACATGACGAGCGAGACCGCCCGGCACGCCGGCCGCGCCGACATCCTGCGCGAACAACTCGACGGCACCACCGGTCGCTGAGTCGCACTTACGGGTTCACCTGGCGCGGCTCGGGCGAACCCGTGAGCCGCGCGCATTCGTCCTCCTCGCCGCTGATCTGCGGTTCGTGCGGGTCGACGCCGCCCAGGTCCCGACTGACGCTGATGACGAAGACGGGGCGCCCCTCGGAGTCGAGGGTGGGGTCGGGCCAGTGCGGCAACCCGTGGGAACGCATGCACACGCTGAAGCTCCGCTCGAGGCTCAGCACCTGCTGCACCAGGGCCGGTGGACAGTTGCCGGTCGAGATGCACTGCTCGGTCTGCGCTTCGATCGACCCGCCGTCGTCCGGGTACAGGGGTTGGCAGGCCGTCTGGGCCGCCTGCAACTGGGTGGCGCCGACCCCGAGTTGCCGCGCGTCGACCTTCGGGACCTGTCCAGTGGCGGCGTCGGGGTCGGGGAAGTTCGGTACCCCATGGGAGCGCATGCAGGCCGAGTAGGCGAGGGCCGCCGGGCTCGATGAGGGCGCCGCGTTCGGTGAGCCGGCGGCGCGGGCCGGCGACGGGCCGCCACCGGCGCAGGCCGCCGTCAGCAGTACCAGGGCGGCCGAGGCGACGAGTCCCACGGCACGGGCGCTGTCGTACGTCACCCTTCGGTTCTAGCCAGCGGCGCATGACACCAGCCGAACGTCGACTGTTGGGCGGATGTCATCCCTGCCGGACGGGCAGCAGGTTGCGCTCGGCGAAGACCTTCTTGGCGACGAGGGTGGCGTTGACCGCCCGCGGCACACCGCAGTACACCACGGACTGCAGCAGCGCCTCGACTATCTCCGACGGCGTCAGGCCGGCGTTGGGTGAGACGTCGCCGAGGGCGTCGAGGAGCTTCTGCCCGGCGCCGCCGTCGGCCTGCCGCAGCGCCTCCAGGCCGCGCTCGTACTGTTCGTCACCGCTCATGGTCATGCGCTCTACCCCAGGAGGTGCCGGACAAACGACGGGCGCTAGGGCCGGCGGGCGCTGACGATCCAGACCCGGGAGTCGAACAGCACGCCCTGACCGGTGTCGTGGGACGCCATCACCGCGCGCAGCCGGTCGCACGCCCGCTCCGCCTGCTCGGGGGTCAACCGTTCCAGGAGGGTACCGGTGGACCACAGTCCCCGGACGAACTCGTACGCGGACCGCGCGTCCGGCCCGAGGTGGTTGGGTTCGTTGACGTCCTGGAATGCGACGTCGGCGAAGCCGGCCGCGTGCAGGATGCCGGTGACGGTCGACGGGTCGGCGAGCGAGAACGGGCTGTCCACCGCGGCCCGCACGTCGGGTGTGGCGGCGGCCTCGGCGGTGAGGGCCTCGCGGATCGCGGTCGCCCATTCGTTGCGTTCCCGGCTCTGCCACACCATGATGACGAGGCGACCGCCCGGCCGCAGGGCCCGCCCGATGTTGCCGAACGCCGCCACCGGGTCGCCGAAGAACATCACCCCGAACCGGCTCATCGCCAGGTCGAAGCTCTCCGGCTCGAACCGGTGCACCTGGGCGTCGGCCTGCTCGTACCGGACGTTGTCCAGCCCGGCGTCGGCCGTCAACTCCCGCGCCCGGTCCAGCATCCCCGCCGAGAGGTCCACGCCCAGTACCGGACCGGGCGCCGCCACGCGGCCGGCGTCCCTTGTGGACTGTCCGGTACCGCAGCCGACGTCGAGTACCCGCTCCCCCGGTTGGATCGCGGTCGCCGCGCGCAGCAACGGCTGCAGCGTGCCGACCTCTTCGTCGTCCTGTGCCTGGTAGCGGAGCCGGTGCGCGCCCGCCGCGCCGTTCCACACCGCGTACTCCTCCACATTGGACAGTTCCATGTCGCGCCCTCCCCGTGTGCCGTCCCCGTCAACCTATCGCGGGCGGTACGGTGACGTCGCGCGGCTCCTTGTCCGGGCGCAGGCCACGCCAGCTCGGGTGGCGCAGGCGACCGTCCGGCGTACGGGTGCGGTACTCGACCTCGCCGACCAGGCTGGGCCGCACCCAGTTGGCGTCGCGCGCGTCGGCGCGTGGCAGGGGTACCGCGAAGGGCGACGCGTCGCGCCGCAGCGGCCGCAACCGGGCCAGCAGGTCGTCCAGCATCTTGCCGGTGAACCCGGTGCCGACCCCGCCGAGGTACACCAGGTTGCCGCCCGCGTCGTAGGCGCCGAGCAGCAGCGAGCCGAGGGTACCGGCGCGCCGGCCGCCGCCCGGCTTCCAGCCGCAGATGACGACCTCCTGGGTCTGGTTGAGCGGGGTCTTCACCCAGGACGGCGACCGCCGGCCCGGCTGGTAGGTGGAGTCCAGCCGCTTGGCGACCACGCCCTCCAGCCCCTGCTCCTGGGCGGTCCGCATGACGTCCCCACCGACGTTGCCGCCGTCGCCGCCGCCGTCGCCGTCCTCACCGTCGCCGCCGCCGCCGGTCCAGGACGGCGGCACCTGCGCGACGTCGGCCCGGTCGAGGGCCAGCCCGTCCAGCCGTTCGCGACGCCGCGCGTAGGGCAGGTCCAGCAACGAGCGCTCGCCGTGGTGCATCACGTCGAAGACGTAGAGCCGCACCGGTACCCGGGACAGCAGGCCGGTGCTCGGGGTGGCCACGTGCATCCGCTGCTGCAGCAGGGAGAAGGAGGGGGCGCCCTCCGGTCCGAGCGCGACGATCTCGCCGTCCAGGATCAGCCGTTCCTTGGCGAAGACCTCGGCCAGTTCACCGATCTCCGGGTACGAGACGGCCACCTCCCGGTCGTTGCGCGACATCAGCCGCAGGGAGCCACGGTCGAGGTAGACGATCGCCCGTACCCCGTCCCACTTCAGCTCGTACCCCCAGCCCGGCGCGGTGGGCAGCGCGCCGAGCGTGGCCAGCATCGGCCGTACCAACGCCAGCGGCTGCGCTCTCACCCCCCGACCATGGCACCGTCCCCGCCGGCGCGTACCCGAAACCGACGCTTGCCTCGGCACGCCCCGGCCCGCATGGTAAACGGGTCGACGGCGAGAAGGCGGGGTACGAGTGGGCCTGGTTCCAGTGGCGCCCCGACCGCCACGGCCCGCTCGACCTCGTGTTGACGCAATGGCTGCGCCCGTTCCTCAGTGGACGGTTCGACCACTACCGGCGCCACTACCGCGACGTCCACGAACGCAACGTGCTGTTCGAGGTTCGCCCCTGGCGCGGGCGCGGGCGCGGCGTGCCGGTGCCGGTCCGCGATCCGGCCGGCCGGCTCCGGCTGGTACGGGTCGGACTCCAACCCGTCGACGTGCGCTGACCGGAACACGGCCCCGGAACGCCGGCCCGCGCCGGGGAAATCCGCGAACCGGGGCACCTGTATCCCGTGCCCTGGTTACGGTTGTGCCGTGGCCCAGCAGACCAGCCTCGCGAGCCGGCGTTGGCGGCTGCGGCACAGCCTGTGGCTGGTGGTACCGGTGCTGTCCGTGGGACTCCTGACGTGGGCCGCCTTCCTCTACGTCGGCGTGCGGGCCCGCCGCCCCGCGTGGTGGATCGCCGGCATCGTGTACGCCGCCGCGCTCGCGGTCGTGACCGTGCTGGACGAGACCTCCGCGCGCCATCCGGGCGAGCCGACCAGCGGCTGGGGCGGCGCGCTGCTGCTGGCCATCTGGGTCGCCGGCAGCCTGCACGCCATCTTCATCAACCGGGAGTGGCTGCGCCGCCGCAACGCGATCGACGGGTCCTAATGTCTACAGTGGACGGTCAGACCAGGCGGTGCCCGCCGTCCACGTGCACGACGGTACCGGTGACGAAGCCGTTGTCCAGCACGGCGGCGTAGGCCGCGGCGAGGTCGGCCGGGGTACCGACCCGGCGCGCCGGGAGCCGGGCGGCCATGGCGGCCAGCCGTTCGGACTTCGCGTCCCCGGCGAGCGTGTCCCAGATCGGCGTGTCGACCCAGCCCGGTGAGACCACGTTGACCCGGATCGGCGCGAGCTCGACCGCGAGCGCCCGGGCGAGCGCCTCCAACGCGCCGTTCGCCGAGGCGATCATCGAGGAGCCGGCCGCCGGCCGGTACGCGGCGATGCCCGAGGTGAACGTGATCGACCCGGTGGGCGGCAACTGCCCGGCCGCGTGCTTGGCCACCAGCCAGGGCCCGAGCAGCTTCGTACCGAGCACCGCCCGTGCCGCCTCGACGTCGAAGTCGGGCAGCGGCGCGTACGCTCCGGCCACGTCGGCCGCGGTGACCACCACATGGTCCAGCGGGCCGGTACCGGCGAGGAGCGCCCGTACCTGCTCCTCCCGGCCGATGTCGACCTGCGAGGTGCGCAGCCGCCCGGAGCCCGGTCGCCGCCCCCCTTCGAGGTGGCCGGCGGCCTCGTCGAGCCGCCGCTGCGACCGGCCGGCGATGGTGACCGAGGCGCCGTCGGCCAGCAGCCGCTCGGCGAGGGCCAGGCCTATGCCCGAACTGCCGCCGACGATGAGCACATGATTCGTTGTCATGCCGACGAGCCTCGCCGTTCCCGCCGGTACCCGGAAGACCGCGCCAGGCCTGGTCCCGCCAGGGCCAGGCCGGCCGGCGCGGAGGGTGGCAGGATTGGCCGGTGGACGGACATGGCGGCCTCGGCGAGTTCCTGCGCAGCCGGCGGGCCAGGATCGCCCCGAAGCAGGTGGGGTTGCCCGGCGGCACCGGGCGGCGCCAGACGCCGGGGCTGCGCAGGGAGGAACTGGCCGCGCTGGCGGGTGTGAGCGTCGACTACTACACCCGGCTGGAGCAGGGTCGCGACACCAATCCGAGCCCGGCGATCCTCGAGGCGCTGGCCGGCGCGCTGGGACTGGACCGGGACGAGCGGGCGCACCTGCGCGACATCGCCCGGCACACCGCCGCCCCCGCGCCGGCCGAGGAGCGGCACCCGGTGCGGGCGCGGCCGGGGCTGGTGCAGTTGCTGGAGACCGTCCGCCCCACCCCCGCGTACGTGCTGAGCCCCACCAGCGACCTGCTGGCCGCGAACGCCGAGGGGCTGCGCCTCCTGACCGGTATCGAGGACTGGCCGCCCGGGCGGCGCAACCTCGTCCGGTACGTCTTCACCCACCCGGCCGCCCGGCGCGTGTTCGCGTCCTGGCAACGGATGGCCGAGGACTGCGTGGCGCACCTGCGCACGGTGGAGGCGGCGGATCCCGGCTCGCCCGCGCTGGCCGCGATGGTGGCGGACCTGAGCGCCGGGAGTGCCGACTTCGCGCTGCTGTGGCGGCGGTACGACGTGCGGGTCAAGTCCGGTGCCCGGCGGGTCTTCGACCATCCGGCGGCGGGCCGGTTCGAGCTGACCTCGGAGATCCTGACCGCCGCCGACGGCCAACGGTTCGTGGCCTTCCAGCCCGGTACCGACGCGGGCGCCCGGGCCGCCGTCGCCCGGCTCGCGCTCAGCCCGCGATCCTGACGGTACGGGTCACCCGCGCCGTACCGCCCACGCTCGTCGCGATCCCGTGCGCCGTCCTCGTCGCGCTGGCGTGGACCGTCGAGGGGCGGCCGAGGGCGTCGCCCTGGTCCACCTCGACGTCGGCCGAGCGCCCGGTGACGAGCAGGTGAGCCGCGAGGCAGCCGGTGCTGTTGGCATTCGCGATGTCCTCCGGTACCCCGATCGCCGGTGCGAACATGCGCGCGTGGGCGCGTACCCCCGGCGCCGGTGGAACGTAGACGAAGCAACCGAGCTGGTCCTGTCGACGGCTCGCCTCGCCGAGCCGCTCGTGGTCCGGGCGCAGCCGCGCGAGTACGGCCCGGTCCGCCACCGGGATCAGCAGGCGCGGCCGACCGGGTGACGCGACGGCGGGCTCGTCGCGCGGATGCAGGTCACCGGGTCGCAGCCCGAGCGCGGCGAGGAACGGCGCGACCTCGGCCGCGTCCGGGAAGCGGTGTTCGACGAGGCCCTGGTCGAACCGGGCCGTGACGACGTCGCCAGGCGGGTCGCAGACGCCGGTGGCGTCGAACTCCCGGCCGCCCGCGCGCAGCCGCCCGCGGAAGCCGCCGCCAGCCAGGGACGCGCCGCCCGCCGCCCCGGCTGACAGCACCGCGATCGCCGCCACCGTGCCGTGCCCGCACGCGGGCAGTTCGCCCTCGGCGGTGAAGAACCGCAGGCTTCGGCCCGACCCGGCCGACCCGGCCGGTCCCAGCACGGCGACGTGCGACGTGCCCGCCAGCAAGGGAATCCGGGTGAGGTCGGGATCGCCGATGCCGTCGCGGTCGCCGACCACGGCGGTCGGGCTTCCGCCGACCCCGTCGCGCAGGCACGCGTCGACGACGACCACCTCGACCGAGCGAGCCATCCGGTGCCCGCCCTCAGGTCGCGGTCAGGAGCATGCTCAGGTCGACCGCGGGGGCGCTGTGCGTCAACGCGCCGACCGAGATGACGTCGACACCGGTCGCCGCCACCGCCCGTACCTTGTCCACGGTGATGGCGCCCGAGGCTTCGAGGATGACATCGGCGCCCGGAAAGACGATCTCTTGCTTCTGATTCAGAAGCACCATACGGCGACTGTACCGTATCGGTATCCGAAGCACCAACGCGCGCGGGGAGGCGAGGAGTGGCGGTACCGAAGCCGGGGCGCCCGGTACGGGGCTCCTCCACCGGGCGCCCGCTCATGGCCGCGCTCGACCTGTTCGGCCGGCGCTGGAGCCTGCGCGTCATCTGGGAACTCCACGACGGACCGCTCGGCTTCCGCGCGCTGCAGCAGCGCTGCGAGAACATGTCGTCCAGCGTGCTGCGGCAGCGCCTGAACGAACTCACCGACGCCCGCATCGTCAAGCAGCGGCCGGACACCAGCTACGCCCTGACCCCACTCGGCAAGGACGCCTATCAGGCCCTGCGGCCGCTGAGCCGTTGGTCGACCCGGTGGGCCGACCAGCTCGGCGAGGACGGCGGCTGAGCCCGGGCGCCAGCGGGACGAATCCAGGTCGCTGATGCAGTCTGCCGTGTCCAGTGCGGTGTGACAGGATCTGTTCATGGAGCGTCGAGTACTCGGCCGGACCGGCCACCAGTCCAGCGTCGCCATCCTCGGCGGCGCCGCCTTCTGGGAGTCCACAGTGGACATCGTGGCCGCGGCATTCGCCCAGGCGGTCACCGCGGGCGTCAACCATCTGGACATCGCCCCGCAGTACGGCATGGCGGAGGATCTCGCCGGCGAGGTTCTGCCGCGGTACCGCGACCAGATGTTCGTGGCCTGCAAGACTCTGCGGCGGGATGCCGACGGTGCCCGGGCGGAGCTGGAACGCTCGCTGGGCAAGCTGCGCACCGACCGCTTCGACCTGTACCAGATGCACGCGGTCAACAGCGACGAGGAACTGGCCGCGGTGCTCGCACCCGGCGGCGCCGGCGAGACGCTGGTACGGGCGAGGGACGAGGGCCTGGTCGGCGCGATCGGCATCACCGGCCACTTCCAGGAGGTACCGCGGCTGTTCCGCACCGCCGTGGAGCGCCTGGACCTGGACACCGTCCTGCTGCCGGTCAACCCGCCGATGCTGGCCCTGCCCGACTACCGCGCCAACTACGAGGCGCTGCTCGAACTGGCCGCGCAACGCAACGTCGGCGTGATGGCCATCAAGGCGGTGGCACGCGGCCCGTGGCGCACCGACGAGCACACCGCGACCACGTGGTACGAGCCGCACCGCGACCCGGACACGATCCGCGAGGCGGTGCGCTTCACGCTGTCCCAGCCCGTCACCGGCTTCTGTCTGCCCGGCGACCTGTCACTGCACCCGGCGGCGCTGGCCGCGGCCGAGGAGTTCACGCCGTTGTCGCCCGAGGAGACGCAGGCGCGGATCGCCGCCGCCGACCAGCGCGACGCACTGGTCAACTGAGGTGTCGCGCTCGGACGTCGCGGTACTGCTGGACCGCGAGCCGGCCACCACGCGCGAGCGGCCCATCCTGGTATACCGCGACGACGCGACCGGTGAACGGACCGAGCTGAGCGCGAGCGACCTGGGCGGCTGGGCCGCCCGTACCGCCGCGCTCCTCGTGGACGGCTGTCGCGCCGCGGAGCCTGTCGGAGCGGCGCCCAGTCAGCGTTCGAGAGTGGGAAAGGGCGCCCGCGCGGCGGTGCTGTTGCCGCCGCACTGGCAGACCGCGGCCGTCCTGCTGGGCGCGTGGTCGGCCGGGGTCGCCGTTGAGTTCCGGCCCTGGGCGACGGCCGGGATCGCACCGGCCCTGCCCGGGTCGCTGGACGCGGTGTTCGTCTCCCGCGCGCGGCTGGACAGCTGGCTGGAGGCGGTACCGGCGGCACGTCACCGGTTCGTGCTGGGCCTCGGGCCGGCCGGATCAGCCGGCCAGCCCGCTACGCCGGAGGGGTACCGGGACTACCTCGCCGAGGTCGCGCGGTACCCCGACGCTCCGCCCGCGTACCGGTCGATCGGGCAGGACGACACTGCGAGCCCGGACGGCACCAGCTACCGCGAGTGGGCGGGCATCGCGCAGGGCATCGCCGACTCGATGGGCCTGCGGGCCGGCGACCGCCTGCTGGTCGACGCCGGGCGGCACGAGCAGCCGGTCGCCTGGCTGCTGGCTCCCCTGGTGGTCGGCGCCTCGGTTGTGCTGTGCGGCAACCTCGACACGGACGCCCTCGACACGGACGCCCTCGACGCGGTGATCCGCGAGGAGGGCGCCACCCACGTGCTCTAGGTACGCGGGTTCCGCTGTTGGTTGCCCTGGTATTCTCGCGCCCCGGTCGAGACGAACTCCTTCTGCTCCGGCTGCTGTTGCTTGTGCCGCCGCGGGATCAGGCCCAACAGACCGACGAGCCCGAGAAGACCCCACAGGCCCTTGTTGCCATTACTGCTGTAATTGTCGTTCTGGTTCGGCGCCGGCGTCTCCGCGACGACGGCCGGGCGGTGCGCCGGCCCGTGCGCCTCGGCGGGCGAAGCCACAACCGGCGTCAGCGAGAGCGCTGCGGCAAGGCCCAGCGCGGCTGTCGTTTTACGCATGACTCGTTTCTCCCCCGTGTTGATTGTGTGGCTACCAACCTCCACCTACCCGCGGTCCGGCCGTTGATGCAGTTAAATCGGCCTGCGCGAGGTACGGATCGCACCACCCGCAACATCAGGGTCGAACCGTCTCATCCGGCCCTCGCGGCCCTACGGTTGGCGCGCCCGGTCGGATTGGCGCGGCGAGCGCTGGAACAGCACCAGCAGCCAGGCCAGCGAGGGCAGCAGGATCAGCGTGCCGACGCCGGTGACGATCAGGGTGTCCACGAGCACCGCCTGGTCGGCCTGCGCGGCGGCGTAGTCGGTGTCCGGCGGGAGCATGTGCGGGTACTGCGCGACGGCCCAGCCCCACACGATCGCGGTGACCGCGGCCGCGGCGGTGAACCGGACCAGCAGGTAACGGCGCAGCGCCAACAGGATCAGCGAGGCGACGCCGGCCACGGCCGAGGCGACCACCAGCGGCAGGGCGCGGTGGGTCAGCCCGTGGAACAGCCCGGGCGCGTCGGAGCGCAGGACCGCGATGCCGCCCAGCGCCACGACGCCGACCACCACGCCGGTACCCAGCGCCCGGCGCCGGTACCACTCGGCGACGTCGGTACCGGCCAGCCGCCTCGCGTCCCCGCACAGGTAGGCGGTGGCGAGGTAGGCGCAGGTACCGATGGCGAGCACCCCGCCCAGCCAGGAGGTCGGGTTCCACCAACTGCGCACGAGGTCACCGGTTGCCAACCCGGGCGGTACCCGGCCGGACGCGATCGCCCCCGCCACGGCGCCGAGGAAGAACGGCGTGAGTACCGACGAGACCGCGAACGTCGCACCGAACACCCGCTGCTGCCACGGCACGGTGCTGGCCTTGCGGAAGGCGAAGGCGGCGCCCCGCCCGATGATGCCCAGCGCGGCCAGGGTCAGCGGCACGTACAGCGTGGACATCACCGCCGCGAACACGCTCGGGAAGCCGGTCCACAGGAGAACGAGCACGAAGATGAGCCAGACGTGGTTGGCTTCCCACACCGGACCGATGACGTGCTCGATGAGATCCCGCCGGGTCCGCCCGGCGCCGCCCCGCCCGGCGAACAGGTCCCAGAACCCCGCGCCGAAGTCCGCCCCGGCCAGCAGCGCGTAGAGCGTCAAACCCGACCACAGCACGGCCAGCAGCGCCTGGCCCGCGGTCACGGGATCGCTTCGGACGGCTCAGGTTCCTGCGGCGCGTCGATCGGCGGCTCCTCGTCCCGGCCGGCGCGGGCGATGCGGCGCAGCACATAGACCGTCGCC
>Ga0157369_10011105_pt1 | contig 10246 bp, 12 predicted proteins | sample C25metaG_FD_113461 | JGI IMG/M metagenome (GOLD analysis project Ga0157369, IMG submission 113461) | Corn rhizosphere microbial communities from Kellogg Biological Station, Michigan, USA - C2-5 metaG | ecosystem: Host-associated > Plants > Roots > Rhizosphere > Soil | place: USA: Michigan...
CGCCCGCCGGCGGCCGCGAGGGCCGCTCCTGTTTCGGCGGCGCCGGCTTGCTGCCGTCGCAGCCGGCGACGAAGACCAGGAGGAGCAAGGCGGCGGCGCGGCGCACGCGGAAGAGACTATCCCGCCGCGGCCGTCCGGCCAATGCCGGCGAGGATCTGCTCCAGCCCGACCGGCCGCCAATTCCAAACGTCCACTCCGACGTCCACCTGCCGCGGCATCGGCTTCAGCCGTCCGTGGCTGTGGCCGTGGAGGTCGAGCGCGCCCTTGTGCTGCCCGTTCCAGCTTCGGAACGGGTAGTGGCACAGCACCAGCCGCGTGCCCTCCACCTCCAGCTCCGCATAATCCTGGACGCTCGCCCATCCCTGGGCGGCCACGGTGCCGGCCGGGTCGTTGTTGCCGCGCACGAGGTGTTTGACGCCGTTCAGGCGCGCGAGCAGCGCCGGCACGTCCGCCGCCCGGCGCGCGACGTCGCCAAGGTGCCAGACCTCGTCGCCCGCCCCGACGGCGTCGTTCCACTCCGCCTCGAGCCGCGCGTCCATGTCGGCGACCGAGGCGAACGGCCGCTTCCAGATGTTCAGCGTGCGGTGATCGCCGAAATGGCTGTCGCTGGTGAAGAAGGTCGCCACCCGCGCCGAACGCCCGCCGCGGCGGCCGGTTCAGAAGGTGATCTTGAGGCCGAGGCCGACCGAGCCCCTCGGCCCGCCGCCCTCGAGCCGGACTCCGGGCGCGAGGTCGATGCCGAAGAGGCGGCCGTCCACCGGCCGCGCCGCTGCACCGCCGCTGACGCGGTAGGAGGCGACGCGGCGGCCGCAGACGAGGATCTCGTCCTCCTCGGCCTCGCAGCTCGGGACGATCCGGTCCGGCCGCCGCCGCGGCTGGAGCCGGTAGTCGAGCGGCAGCACCGCCGGGGCGGAGCCGGCGGTCAGCAGCATGGCGAGGAGCGGCGCGGGCAGCGGCAATATCCTTGCTTGGCGCTCCTCCGATAGCATGCGGCGCGCCTCGGCGCAGCCTCAGCGCATCCGGTAATGGTCGGCGAGCCGGTCGAGCGCCATGGCGAGGACGAGCTTGCCGGCCCGCGCCGGCCAGCCGAGCGCCGTCTCCGCCTCACGCATGCCCTCGCCGGCGCAGACCACCCGCCACAGAATGTCGCGCAGGCCCGGCCCGACGGCATTGGTCGCCGCCTCGAAGCGGCGGCGCGCGGCGAGCACGCGCATCGTCGGCGTCGCCTCCTCGTGCGCGCCGCGTTTCTGCTTGCCGAGCGGCGGCGCGTCCCAGCGCAGAGTCACCACCGGGGGCAGGTTGGCCTTCTCCCAGTCGAGGCGGAGCTGTTCGCCGGCCGCGAACTGCCGCGCCGTGACGTGGCCGCGCGACAGCAGCCAGCCCAGCGGCGATTCGGCGAGGTTCACCGTCACCGAGCGCACGGCCCGGCCGCGGCCGGCCTTGCGTCCGCTCCGCTCCTCCTTCAGCGGCTGCTCGACCAGCAGCCTGTTCCTGCGCGCCCGCACCGTCGCCATTCCTTGCCTCACCACGAATCGAGTCGGAGCATCTTGCCATTTCGGCGAGGGTGTAGGAAAGTGAAATAACCAGCATGGTTTGGGGGAGACTGCCATGATCACCCGCATCCGCGAGGTCCGCCGGGCCAAGAAGATGACCCTTCAGGACGTCGCCGACCGCTGCGACCCGCCGACGACCCCGCAGACGATCGGCCGCCTCGAGACCGGCACCCGCACCGTCTCGGTCGGCTGGCTGAACCGGATCGCCAAGGCGCTCGGCGTCGAGGCGGGAGACCTCGTCCGTCTGCCCGACCGGGAGGATGTGCCGGTCGCCGCCGTCCTCGATCCGACCGGCGCCCATGCGCCGCGCCGGGCGGCGGTCGCGGTGCCGCCGCAGCCGGAGGCCGGGATGGTGGCGGTCACCGTCGCCACCGGCGTCGGGGACTATCGAAGCGGCGACGAGCTCTGGTGCCGCCGCCTTGCGCCTGAGGATTTCGCGCGGGCGATGAACCGGGACGTGCTGGTGCCGCGGCCCGCCGGCCGCTTCCTGTTCGGGCGCCTCATCGGCCGCGAGGACGGCAAGCTCCATATCCTGCCGCTTGGCCCCGGCGGCCGGCAGCTCGTGCTCGCCGATCCGCCGTGGCTCGCGGTTGCCACCCGTCTGGTGAGGGCGCTGTGAGCGCGCCCCTTCTCCGCGCCGCGGCCGCCGGCGTCGTCCTCGGCAGCCGCCGGGTCCTGGCGCCGGGGCGGCTGCGCTGGCTGCGCGCGCTCGCCTGGATGATCGGCCTGTTCGTCCTCGTGACCGCCCTGTTCCTGCTGGTCGCGGGGATCGCGATAGCGGCGCTCGCGCTGGCGACCGGCACGCGCGTCCACGGCGGGGTCGACTACGGCGCTCCGGGCCCGATCCTGTTCGCGGCGATGTGCATCGCGGCGGTGGCGGCGCTCGCCGGCTATGTCGGCCTCGTCCGCGGCGTCGAGGATCGCTGGGCCGCCGAGCTTGCGCTTCGCCCCGCGCCGGCCGAGCTCGCGATCGGCCTCGGCCTCGGCGCGGCGATGATGGCGGCGATCGTCGCGCTGATGTGGGCCTGCGGCTGGGCGACGCTCGCGCGGCAGCCGGTGGCAAGCGCGTGGCACGCCCTCGCCGTCAGCGTCCAGTCGGGCGTGATCGAGGAGCTGCTGTTCCGCCTCGTCGTCTTCCGCCTCCTGTGGCGCGCCTTCGGCATCTGGGCCGCGCTCACCCTGTCGGCGCTGCTGTTCGGATTCCTCCACCTGATGAATCCCAATGCGAGCGCCTTCGCCGCGATCTGCATCGCCTTCGAGGCGGGTGTGATGCTCGCCGCCTTCTACGTGCTGACGGGGCGGCTGTGGGTGTCGATAGGGGTCCATGCAGGGTGGAACTTCACCCAGGGCTGGGTCTTCGGCGCCGCCGTCTCGGGCACGAGCGACTTCGTCGGCGGGCCGATCCTCCTTCACCCGGCGGCGGGGGTCTCGCCGATCCTGTCGGGGGGCGCGTTCGGGCCCGAGGCGTCGCTGGCGGCGCTGGTCGGCGGGACCGCGCTCGGCCTCGCCACCCTCCGTCTCGCCTGGCGCCGCAACGGCCTCAGGGCCGCCGACGAAGCGGGGACGAACGCGGGAGAGGCGGTGGTGGGCGCTGACGGGCTCGAACCGCCGACCCTCTCGGTGTAAACGAGATGCTCTACCAACTGAGCTAAGCGCCCGATCCGCCGCTCCTGCCAGCAGGCCGGCGCGGGTTCAAGTTCCCGTCGCTGGCACCGTCGTTGCGAAGAGCGCAATGACGCGAAAGCGCCTAGACCAGCAGCGCCGAGACGCGCTGCGCCGCGCGAAGATAGTTGCGCATCGCCGCCGCGCTCGAATCGGAGAGCTCGATGAAGACGCGGCGTCCGTCCTCGGGATCGGCGACCCGGACGAACAGCGCCTGGTCGCACAGGGCCTTGATCCAGCGCAGCGCCGTCGTCGGCGGGACCGCGGCTGCGATGCACAGGCTGGAGACCGCGACCCGCTGCTTCTCCAGCCGCGCCGCCATGAGGTCGAGCAGCATGTCCCAGGCGGGATCCGCGAACAGCTCGGACTTGAAGAAATGGTCGCGCAGCCGCCGCGCGCGGATGATCGCCCGGATCTGCGCCGCGTCGATGCGGTCGTCGCCGCCCGCCTCGGCGGACTCGATCCCGGCGACGGCGGCGGCCGCCGCCTCGTCCTCGGAGAGGGCGGCGAGGATCGAGGCGATCCGCCCCACCTCCTCGCTGAGCTGCTGGAGCCGAGCCGTCGCCTGGCCCTTGCCGACGTCGTTCAGCATCGGTTTCGGCGGACGGACGCTCAGCGCCAGCGCCAGCGCCCGCTCCTCGAGGGGCGCGTCGATCAGATAATGGACCCGCGGCCTGCCGAGCGGCGCCGCGATCACATCGAGCATCGCCGCCGGCGCCGCGATCAGGGCGTCGCATCCGCGCTCGTCCGCCGCCGCGGCGACGGCCTCGAGCGCGCCGGCAAGCGCCGGCCCGTCTTTCTCCACTCCCAGCAGGAAGGCGTCGGCGGCGACATGCTCCGCCACCCGCCGCTCGGCCTCCGCCAAGGGAACGACCGCGCTGATCCGGCAGCCGGCCAGGCGCGCCGCCTTGCGCCAGCGCGACTCGCTCGCCTCGCCGTCCGCTATCAAAAGGAGCGATCCCAGCGCCCCGTAGTCCACGTCGCCATTGCCCACGGCGTCAGCCCTCATGCCCCGCATCACCCTAGCCCCCCGCGTGGAAGATTGCACCCAATCCGGAGGAAAGTGCAGGGGCGAGCTCATCCATTTCGGCGCGATCTGGGACGCGGCGTTGCTGCCCTCAGGGGACGGTGCGGAACCTGCGAGCGGCGGGCTTGGCCGGCCGCGGCACGGATGGAAGGAGGCTTAGTCCCGCTTAATGCGGATTCCTGTCGTTGAATGGAGTCCGTTTCGGATGCGATGGCGCCCGCTCAGGCGGTGATCCACTCCGCGGCGGCCTTCGCGTGGAGCGCCGTCGTGTCGTAGACCGGAAGCACGTTCGCGACCGGATCGACGAGCAGGACGAGCTCGGTGCAGGCGAGCACCACCGCCTGCTGGCGCGCCTGGCCCATCTCGGTGAGGCAGGTCTTGAGGCGGCGCTGCGAGCTTCGCGACACCTGCCCCTTCGCCAGCTCCTCGAAGATGATCCTGTCGATCTCCTGCGCGGTCGCGGGATCGGGCGGCGAGAGGGCGATGCCGCGCGCCTCGATCCGCTCGCGGATGAACGGCTCGGCCATGGTGAAGCGGGTGCCGAGGAAGCCGGCCCGCTTGACGCCGTCCTCGGCGAGCCGGTCGGCGACCACGTCGCCCATGTGGAGGAGCGGAAGGTCGACCGCCTGCTGAAGCGCGGGCGCGACCTTGTGCATGGTGTTGGAGCAGAGGAGGAGCCCTTCCGCCCCCGCCGCGGCGAGGCGGCGGCCGGCGCCGGCGACGATCTCCGCCACCTTGTCCCACTCGCCGCCGAGCTGGAGCGGCGCCACCTCGGCAAGGTTGAGGCTCTCCAGCACCAGGGTCGCGGAGGCGACGCCGCCGAGCTTCCTCGCCACGCCCTTGTTGATCTGCTCGTAATACATGGCGGTCGAGACCCAGCTCGTCCCGCCGATCATCCCCAGCTTGCGCATAGTACCCACAGCCGTTCGCCTGGAGCCCGTCGAAGGGCGTTTCTCGTCATGTTTCAAGGGAGGGCTTCGACGCGCTCAGCCCGGACGGGCGCGGGATAGGACGAAGCGACGCCGGAGAAAAGCCGTTATCCCAACGCCTTCACGATTTCCTCGACCATCTTCTTGGCATCGGCGAGGAGCATCATCGTGTTGTCGCGGTAGAAGAGCTCGTTGTCGACGCCGGCATAGCCGACGCCCCCCATCGAGCGCTTCACGAACAGCACCGTCTTCGCCTTCTCCACGTCGAGCACCGGCATTCCGTAGATGGGCGAGGATTTGTCCGTCTTCGCCGCCGGATTGGTGACGTCGTTGGCGCCGATCACGAAGGCGACGTCGGTGCGCGCGAACTCGGAATTGATGTCCTCGAGCTCGAACACCTCGTCATAGGGAACGTTGGCCTCGGCGAGCAGCACGTTCATGTGGCCGGGCATTCGGCCCGCGACCGGGTGAATGGCGTATTTGACGGTCACCCCCTCCTTCTTGAGGAGGTCTCCCATTTCGCGCAGCGCATGCTGGGCCTGGGCGACCGCCATGCCGTAACCGGGGACGATGATCACCTGCTCGGCCTGGCTCATCAGGAAGGCGGCGTCCTCGGCGGAGCCGCGCTTCCACGGCCGGTCGATCGCCGCCCCGCCGCCGGCCGCGACGGCGTCGCCGCCGAAGCCGCCGGCGATGACGGAAATGAAGCTCCGGTTCATCGCCCGGCACATGATGTAGGACAGGATCGCGCCCGAGGAGCCGACCAGGGCGCCGGTGACGATCATCGCCGTATTGTGGAGCGTGAACCCCATCGCGGCCGCCGCCCAGCCCGAATAGGAATTCAGCATCGAGACGACGACCGGCATGTCGGCGCCGCCGATGGGCACGATGAGCAGGAAGCCGATCAGGAAGGAGAGGCCGCAGATCGTGAAGAACACCCACGGCGCCTGGTCCTGCGTGAACCAGCCGATGAGGCCGAGGATCAGCGCCAGCGTGGCGAGGTTGATGACGTGCCGCGCGGGCAGCAGGATCGGCTTGCCCGACATATTGCCGTTCAATTTCAGGAACGCGATCACCGACCCGGAAAAGGTGATCGCCCCAATCGCGGCGCCGAGGCCCATCTCCACCCGGCTGACCGGCAGGATGTTCACGATCGACGGGCCGTAGATCGGCGTGATCCGCACCGCGATCCCGAACGCCTCCGGATTGAGATAGGCCGCCGCCGCGACCAGCACCGCTGCGAGGCCGACGAGGCTGTGGAACGCCGCCACCAGCTGCGGCATCGCAGTCATCGCGATGCGGCGGGCGGTGACGAGACCGATCGCGGCGCCGATTGCGATCGCGATCAGTATCTCCACGAGAACTAAAGCGTCGAGGTGAAACGATTCGCGGGGCCCGCAGATTCTCCAGCCACCGGGAGGTTGCGGGCACGGGGAGACGAGTTCCGGCACATGCGTGACCAGCGTGGTCAGCACGGCGATCGCCATCCCAGCGATCCCGAAGCGGTTACCGCGTTGGGCGCTCTCCGGGCTCGAAAGCCCCCGCAGGGCCAGGATGAAACACACCCCCGCCACCAGATAGGCGATCAGCGCCCAGGCGGGAACGGCGGCGCCTTCGTGCATCAGCGCCGCTCCTTCTTCTTGTACATGGCGAGCATCCGCGCCGTCACCGCGAAGCCGCCGAAGATGTTCACGCTGGCCAGCACCACCGCCAGCAGCCCCAGCCATTTCGCTCCGGCCGCGCCCGCCGCGGCGGCGGCGATCAGCGCGCCGACGATGATCACCGAGGAGATGGCGTTGGTCACCGCCATCAGCGGCGTATGCAGCGCCGGGGTGACCCCCCACACCACGAAATAGCCGACGAAGCAGGCCAGCACGAAGATCGACAGGATCGAGATGAAGTCCATGACTAGTCCCGATGCTCCCTCGTCATCCCTTCAGCCTCTCGCTGACCACTTCGCCGCCGCGGGTGAGGCGGATGCCCTTCACGATCTCGTCGTCGTCGGGGAGGACCACGCGCCCCGCTTCCTTGTCCCAGAAAGCGGACAGGAAGTTGTAGAGGTTGCGCGCGTAGAGGGCCGACGCGTCGGCGGCGAGGCGGCTCGGGACGTTGCGGTGGCCGACGATGCGGACGCCGTGGCGCTCGGCCACCCGGCCGGGCTCGGAGCCCTCGACGTTGCCGCCCTGCTCCACGGCCAGGTCGACGATCACGGAGCCCGGGCGCATCGTCGCGACCTGCGCGTCGGAGACGAGGCGCGGCGCCGGGCGTCCGGGGATGAGCGCGGTGGTGATGACGATGTCCTGCTTGGCGATGTGGCCGGAGACGAGCTCCGCCTGCTTCGCCTTCTGCTCGTCGCTGAGCTCGGCCGCATAGCCGCCGGTGCCGCTCGCCTCGAGACCCTCGGCGAACACCGCCTTGGCGCCGAGGCTCTCGATCTGCTCGCGCGTTTCCGGCCGGACGTCGGTCGCGGAGACGATGGCGCCGAGGCGGCGGGCGGTGGCGATCGCCTGGAGGCCGGCGACGCCGACGCCCATCACGAACACGCGCGCGGCGGGGATGGTGCCGGCTGCCGTCATCATCATCGGGAAGGCGCGCCCATATTCGGCCGCCGCGTCGAGCACCGCCTTGTAGCCGGCGAGGTTCGACTGCGAGGAGAGGATGTCCATCGACTGGGCGCGGGTGATGCGCGGCATGAACTCCATGGCCAGCGCCTCGAGCCCCGCCGCCGCATAGGCGTCGACCCGGGCGCGCTGGCGGAAGGGGTCGAGCGCGGCCACCACCAGCGCCCCCGGCCCCGCACCGGCAAGTCCAGCCGGGTCCGGCCCCTGCACGCCGAGAATCGCGTCGGCGCCGTTCACCGTCGCCTCGCGGGGTCCGACCGAAGCGCCGGCGGCCTCATAGTCGCCGTCGGCGATCGACGCCGCCTCGCCCGCCCCGGCCTCGACCGCGACGGTGGCGCCCAGCGCGATATACTTCTTGACCGTTTCGGGAGTCGCCGCGACCCGCCGCTCGCCCTCCGCCTGTTCCTTGAGGAGTGCGAGCTTCACGCGGGCTTTCGCCTATTTCGCGATGATGAGGACGACGATCATCGCCAGGATGAAGGAGAGGATCGCCCCCACCTTCAGCAGCCGGATGAACGCCTCATAGCCCCGCCGGTGGATCGCGACTTCCTTGTCGAGCTCGCCTTCAGCCGCCATGTCTTCCTCTCGGGCCCTCAGATCGGCGGCCCTTCTAACAACGCGAATCCGGATAGGGAAGCGCCGCCGAGCACCCGCCGCGCGCGCGACCCGTCCCGCCGGCGCCGGCCGCGATTAAGAGCGCCTTTACCCCCATGGCGTAGGGACCGTCCCGACTGAGCCAAGAGGGGACATATGCGGCCCGATCCCACCCGCTGCCTTCTGCTGATCGACGACGAGCCGGCCCAGCGCCGCCTGGTGACCGCCATCGGCGCGCGCGCCGGCTGGTGGGTGCGCGGGGCCTCCGACATCGACGCCGCCGCAGCCCTCCTCAAGGACCCGGAGCAGCCGAAGGTAGACGCCATCCTCCTCGACCATTGGCTCCCGGGCGACGAGGGGAGCGAGCTCATCCAGCAGATCCGCGCCCTCGCCCCCGAGCTGCCGCTGCTCGTCATGACCGCGCAGACCTCGGTCGCAGTGGCGGTGGATGCGATGCGCGCCGGCGCCAACGATTTCCTGGTGAAGCCGATCGCTCCCGACCGGCTGCTCGCGGCGCTCAACGCCGCCACCGACCGGCGCCAGCGCAACGGCGAGCTCCGCCCGCTGTCCGAAAAGATTTCGAAGACTCTCGCCTTCGAGGAGATCGTCGGCTCCGCGCCCAAATTCCGCGCTGCCATGGCCGTCGCCGCCAAGGCCGCGCGCGCCCGGGTCTCGGTGCTCATCGAAGGGGAGAGCGGCTCCGGCAAGGAAGTGATCGCGCAGGCGATCCACTCCTCGAGCCCGCGCGGCAAGAAGCCGATGATCACGGTGAATTGCGGCGCCATCCCCGCAAACCTCGTCGAATCGGTGCTGTTCGGGCACGAGAAGGGCGCCTTCACCGGCGCCTTCGACCGCCACATCGGCCGCTTCGAGGACGCCGACGGATCGACCCTCTTCCTCGACGAGATCGGCGAGCTGCCGCTCGACACGCAGGTGAAGCTGCTCCGCGCGATCGAGACCGGCGAGATCCAGCGGATCGGCGGCCGCGCCATCCAGATGGTCGACGTCCGCATCATCGCGGCAACCAACCGCCGCCTCGTCGACGAGGTCGCCGCCGGCCGCTTCCGCGAGGACCTCTACTACCGGCTGAACGTCGTCCACGTCGACATCCCGCCGCTCCGAGACCGGACCAGCGACATTCCGCCGCTCGCCCGCCATCTTCTCGCGCGGATCGCTGAGCAGCCGGGCATGCGCTACCTCTCGATCACCGACGACGCCCTCGCCGTCCTCATGCGCTACGGCTGGCCCGGCAACGTCCGCCAGCTCCAGAACGCCCTCTTCCGCGCCGCCGTGCTCTGCGAAGGCAATGCTCTGACCGCCGCCGACTTCCCGCAGATCCAGCAGGAATCGCACTTCACCCGCCGCGCGTCGGACGTCCACAAGCCGCTTCTGAACGGCGCCTCACAGAATGCCGCGCTCGATCACGCGCCCGGCATCACCCTCTATGCCGGCGACGGCAACATGCGCTCGCTCGACGAGATCGAGGCCGACGTCATCCGCCTCGCCATCGGCCATTATCGCGGCCGGATGACGGAGGTCGCCCGCCGCCTCGGCATCGGCCGCTCCACCCTCTACCGGAAGCTCGGCGAGCTCGGCATCGGCGAGGTCGCCTGACACGAAAAAGCCGCCGGCGCCCCGCGCCGACGGCCCTTTCGCCCGTTCCATCGCGGATCAGCGCAGCGAGCCGCGCCGGACCAGGTTGACGATCGCCAGCAGGATGATCGCGCCGACCAGCGAGACGAGGAAGGTCGTCACGGTGAGGCCGCTGTTGTTGATCGTCCCGCGGCCCATGATGAGTCCGCCGAGGAACGCGCCGACGATTCCGACCACGATGTTGAGCAGGACGCCCTGCTGTCCGTC
>Ga0157369_10011106_pt1 | contig 10245 bp, 8 predicted proteins | sample C25metaG_FD_113461 | JGI IMG/M metagenome (GOLD analysis project Ga0157369, IMG submission 113461) | Corn rhizosphere microbial communities from Kellogg Biological Station, Michigan, USA - C2-5 metaG | ecosystem: Host-associated > Plants > Roots > Rhizosphere > Soil | place: USA: Michigan...
CCATGCAGGAATTGGCCGACAAGGTCGGGCTGTCGGTCTCGCCCTGCCACCGCCGCGTCAAGCTGCTGGAGGAGCGCGGCGTGATCACGCGCTATCTTGCGACCGTCGACCAGAAATCGCTGGGGCTGCATGTCTCGGTCTTCATCTCCATCAAGCTCACCCGGCAGAAGGAGGAAGACCTGAGCCGCTTCGAGCGCGCGATCTCGAAATGGGAGGAAGTGCTGGAGTGCTATCTGATGACCGGCAACCGCGACTATCTCCTGCGCGTGGTGGCGGCCGACCTTTCGTCCTATGAAGCGTTTTTGAAGACGAAGCTGACGCGGCTCGATGGGATTGCGTCGATCGAAAGCAGCTTCGCATTGAGCCAGGTGAAGTATTCGATCGCGCTGCCGGTGTAACTTCCGTCGTCCCGGCCAAGCGAAGCGCGAGCCGGGACCCACAGGCGGACATTGTTGAGACAGATCGTCGAACATCGCGTGTAACATCTACTCCCTGTGGTTATGGGTCCCGGATCGGCGCTCGCGGGCGCTCGCTTGTCCGGGACGACAGACGAGTTGGTGGCGCGCACCGTCCTGACATGAACCCACCCGCATTTCATCGCGACCAACCCTGCGCTCGTGCTCGGCCTGACCGCGATTGCCAAGAACCCCAACCTCGGCACCTACAAGATCCTGCAATCGCCGACGGTGACGATCGCAAGCAGCATGGCGGTGCGACGCGAGACCGACAAGCGCTGGCGCGATTTCTTGTCGGTCTGGGTCGATTACAACCGCGGCGTCGGCCAGATGCGCGAATGGTTCGTCAAGGGCCTGTCACTGTCCGGCGTGAAGCCGGAGGACGTGCCGGTCGAATTGAATATTTGATTTTCAGCCCGCTTCAGGCCGGTGTATTCCACCTTCACCTGGAACGCGATATCAAACGTCGCGTTTCTCTGACTGTACCATGGAGGTTCTGATGCGCATTCCGGCTTTGGCGATTGTGGCTCTCGGCGCGGCCTATGCCGCAACGCCGGCGCAGGCCCAGACTTACGATCCAAATTATCCGGTCTGTCTTCAGGTCTACCAGGGCAGCATGGTCGACTATTATTTCGAGTGCGCCTATCAAACGATCGGCCAGTGCCAGGCGTCCGCGTCGGGACGTGCGGCTTCCTGCGTGATCAACCCCTATTATCACGGCGGCCGGCCGCCCGGCGCACCCGTTGTCCGCCACCGGCGGCACCATCATCATTATTGAAGGCTCTCCTCCCTCTCCCCGTTCTTACGGGGAGAGGGTTGGGGTGAGGGGCTGCCTCCACTTCGGAACTCGCGGAGAGTCCCCCTCACCCGCACCGCATCTCCGATGCGATGCGACCTCTCCCCGCAAGCGGGGCGAGGTGAATCGTAGCGATACTGACCGCCTCACGCCTTGTCGTAGATCATGCCGCGCTCGAGGTGACGGCCGACGAGCGTCGCCGGAAACAGGATCGCGAAATAGATCAGGGCGACGACGGTATATGCCGACCCTATAAGTACCGTTTCGGCGAGAATGCTGATGTATCGAACGATGGCATCGCGCCTGCGACCATCGCGGCGATCGCCTCACCCGTCGCGGGTCCCGTCGTGAAACCGATATGCTGGTTGCCGAAGGCGAGCCACAGGCCCTGATGCCGCGGCGCAGGGCCGATCATCGGCAGGCTGTCCGGCAAGGTCGGCCGCGCGCCGCGCCAGACCTCGCCGACCGGCTCGCCGAACTCGACCACGCTGCGCGCCAGCGGCACCACCGCGTCGAGCTGCGCATAGTTCGAGGGCGCCTCACGCGCGGTGAGCTCCACGCCCGAGGTGACGCGGATGCCCTGCTCCATCGGCGTCATCAGGAAGGCATTTTCCGCATCGTGAATCGGACGCCGCAATTGCCGCGACGGGTTCGGCCTGAACTCGCGATGATAGCCGCGCTCGGTTGCGAGCGGCACGGCGTAGCCGAGCGGCCTGAGCAGGTCGGCCGACCATGGCCCGAGCGCCACCACGACATGGCGCGCGCGAATCTCGCCGTTCGACAGCACCACGCGCCAGCCGTCGCCGTCGGGCGCGATCGATCTGATCTCGGCCTGGCGGACGGCGCCGCCGGCGCCGGCGAACATCCGCGCATAGGCCTTCACGACATTGCCCGGCGAATCCACCGAGGCGGTTTCGCTGTGCAGGAGGCCGACGCTGTAGACGGGAAGGATGTTCGGCTCCAACGCGGAAATGCCCTGGCGGTCGAGCAGCTCGCTCTTGATGCCATATTCGGTCAGCGCCGCCTGATCGGCTTTGGCCGCAGCCAGATTGTCGTTGCGCCACGCCTTCAGCCAGCCGGTCTCGCGGATGCGGTTGCCGGCGCCCGCCTGCACGATCCATTGCCGATGCAGATTCAGCGACGTCTTGATCAGGCCATGCAGGGCAAGTGCGCGCGGTTTGGTCTGCGACGCACGCCCGCTCGCCAGAAAGCGCCCGATCCAGCCAGGATTCTTCAACGCCCAACCGATATCCCAACGCAGCGCGGGGTGCCGGTTGGAGAGATATTTTGGCAGATTGCCGAACAGCGAAGGCTGGTTGAGCGGGAAGATCGAGCCGCTCGAGATGATGCCGGCATTGCCGTAAGACGTCTCGCTGCCTGGCTCGCGGCGATCGACCAGCACCACCGACAGGCCGCGCTGACGCGCAGCATAGGCCGAGGACACGCCGACAATGCCGGCGCCAAGCACGATGACATCAATGTTGTTGTTATTTTCAGACATTCATCCGGTCCTCACATCAGCGTCAGATAGCGACCACGCGGCCTTGCTTGTCGCGTGTCAAATCCGACAGCGCGGCCACGCCAAGTTCGTGAAACGCGGCCGCCATTACCGCAAACGCCCGCTCCAATCCCTCGCGCGGCAAGTTTGCAAGCCGCGTCGGTCAGCGAAGCCGGCGGCATGCACGATCGCATCGATGGGCCCGAACGCGGCGCGTGCGGCGCCCACCAACTCGGCAGCAGTGCCCGCGCGCGCGAGATCGCCGCACCGAAATTGAACCCTGGCGCCAGCGCGCTCGCATTCCGCCGCCACAGACCTCAGGCGCTCGATCGCCGCTGCGTCAGCGCCCTGCCCGTGCAGCATCAGGCACTGATCTCTGCCCGCGAGGCGCCGCGCGACCGCGGCGCCGATACCGGACCCGCCTCCGGTGATGATGGAAACCCGCATGCGCCGCTAAGCTCTTCAAGGCCCCGATGTGGCGAAACTATAGGTGGCGCGGGTGCAAATGCAAACGAGGCGGCGCAACGTCAATCAGAGTCGCCACACGCCAAGGCTTTTGTCGCGCCAGCCGCCGCCGGCTTCCTGGCAGTTCTCGTTGATCAGCTCGACCGGTGCGCCCCACGAGAACGGCGCACGTTCGAAATTCAACGCACGCCAGTCGCCGTCCTCGCAATCGAGGTTCTGCTGCCACTCCGGAAAGGTCGTGGTGATCAGCCAGGCCGCGCCGGAGCGGCGAAAATTCTGCACGGCGCGCGCGATATTGGCAAAGGAGAGATGCACGAGGCAGTCGCGGCACAGCGCGGCAGCATATCGCGCGTGATGTCGGCGAGACGGTACTCACCCTCGATGTCGCCGCGCGCGGCACGCCCGCGCAAGGCCTCGATCAGATCGGGCACGATGTCGACGCCGATGATGCGCACGCCGAGATCGGCACGGAGGATCCAGGTGGCATCGCCGCACGGCGCATCCAGCAGCGAGGTAACCTGAAGGCGCCGCAGCAGCGCCGGCAACTCCGCCCGCAGCGCGGCGGTCGCATCCCACTCCGAGCCGAGCCCGGAAACGGACGCCTCCGCGCCCCACAGGTTGGTGTCATGGATGCGCTGAAAGCGCTGTTGCAGATTCAGGTCCGCAAACGAAGCGCGGTCGGCGACAAAGCGCTGATGGGCGAGAACCGACGGTCGCTGGGAATCGCTGAACGGCATGGCGGCATGAAGCCTACCACGTATAGCGCACGACGCCCTTGCCCGCGTAGGATTGATAGGCGTCGGAAAACTCGCCTTCGAAGGTGAGCGCCGCCGACCATCCGCTCATCCACTTCATTTCGGCGGAGGCTGTGGTCAGTGCCGAGTCGTGCGCCGGCTTCGCACCGTTGACGATGAAGAAGGTGCCGGGCAGCGCCTGGAACGCCGCGGCCGCGCTGCGGTCGGTGTTGAAATCATGCGCCCAGGCCAGCCGCCCGCGAAGCGTGAAGATGCTGTTCGGCAGCGCATAGGATTTGTCGGTGCGCAGGCCGAGCTCGGTGCGCGGATCCGTGACCGTCTGAGCGTTGTAGCTCAGCGCAAACGCGCCCGTCCCCGCGACCACCTGTTCGGCATAGGCCGGTAGTTGCAGCGTCGTGAACTGCGCGGCGGCATAGGGCGTGATCCCCATCCACGGCGTGACATAGCGGTAGCCGCCCTCGACGCGCCCCGACCAGGCGTTGGTCTCGAAACGGGCTTGCAGATGGTCGCCGGTCACGGCAACGGTGCGATCGGTCGAAACCTCCTGGGCGCCATAGGCGAGCACGCCGGTCACATAGGCGTTGCCAATCGTGTGGCGCACGAAGGCGCCGGCCTGGAACAGGTCGGAACGGCCGCTGCCAAAGCTGTTGACGCTGAAATTGGTACCGCCGCCCGCGAGCGCAAAGCCGGCCATGGTCGCCGGCGACATCCGGTAGTCGGCACCGGCGGCCAGGCCAAAGGCGCGCGTGTCGGCGGAATTGGAGCCGAGGGCCGCATTGCCGGAGACATTGGCGCCGCCGCCGAAGGCCGAACCCCACACGCTCCAGCGGCCGTCGAAGAGATCATTGCGCGCAACGTCGGCTTTCGTCGGCAGCCTCGCCAACGCAACGCGCGCGGAGCCCGATCGCCGCGCCGCGTAGGCCAGCGAGCCGTCTTCCTCCGCATAAGGCTGCGCGCCGCCATTCGTCGCCGAGCCGCCGCTGCGGCCCGAAACGAACGGGTCGGTCAAGAGCTGCATGAACGAGTTCATGACGTTGAAGGTCGCCTGCTGCGTGCCGCTGGCGATCTCACCTGCGGCCTGACTCAATCCGGACGGCGTCAGCGACGCCAGCACGGCTGAAATGCCGCCATTAGCGTTGAAGAAGTTCGACAGCGTATTGGCGACGTTCTGCTGGTTGGTGTTGAGATTGCTCTTCGCGCCGTAGTTCAGATCGAAATTGAGATAGGCGTGGGTCCGATCGTAGGTGACGTTACCGACGAGTCCGCCCGGCGCGGAGACGCCGCTGAAGGCGCCGCTGACGCCGCTGTGCGCCTGCAGGATCATGTATTTTTTCATGACGAAGCGGCTGCTCGGATCGAGCGCAACCCCGACATTACCGTTGACGCTGGCTGAACCGGCGACGTTGGCAAAGCTCGACGTCGTCGAATCGAGCTGCACGAGGTACAGCGCGCCCGACTGGAAGGCGAGATTGCCCAGCACGGTGGTCGAGGTGCCGAAGCCGTTGCCGGGCACGAAGATGCCGCCGGAGGCGATAATGGCGTTGCCGATCGCGCCGGCGCCGGTCAGCGTGCCGCCTGCGTTCACCGTTACGAGCGGCGATGAGGCGATCGAACCTTCCACGTCCAGGAAGCCGTCATTCACGGTGGTGTTGCCGGTGTAGGTGTTGATGCCGGACAGCGTCAGCGTGCCGCTGCCGACTTTTTCCAGCGCGCCGGGACCGGGACCACCAAAGCAAAGACAAGGATCATAATCGGCGATCTTGCCGCTTACCGTGGTCGAGAGATTGTTGCTGCCGACCACGAGCGTGTTGTTTGCGCCGATATTGTAGGTCCCCGATCCCTCGATCGAACCCGCCGTGATGCGATGATCGGAATTCGGACCCACCGTCAGCGTGAAGTCGACGAAGCCGGTGCCGTCAGTGATGAAGCGCGCATTGCCGCCGGTGGAGTTGTCGCCGAAAGCGACGCCGCTGCCGCTCATTGTGGTGATCGTGGCATTGCCCGCGGTCGTGAACGAGTTGAACTCCAGATTGCCGCCATTCGAGTTGATGATGTTGGCGTTGCCCGCCGTCGCCGTGTCAGCCGGAAGGCCAAGGTGGAGCGCGGCGACATAGCCGGCAGGGAAGCCGAAAGCTACGACACCACTGCTCCCATCATTGATGATCGTCGCGTTGCCGGCGGTGCTGTTGCCGAAGAAGCCAAGTCCGGGAAGCGAGATATTATGAGAAATGCCGAACAGGGTGCCGGGGAAACCGCTGAGACCCGGGCTCCGGTTCGTGATCAAGGCATTTCCGGCCGAGCTGTTGCCGAGAAAAACCGTGCTGGAGCCCGACTGATTGGTGATCTTCGCATTTCCCGCTGAGGCCGAATTGCTGAATGTCGTCACGCCGCTGGAGAAACCGCCCGCGTTGACGATGGTCGCATTCGCCGCCGTCGCGGTATCGAGGAAGTCGATTTCGTTATCATTGGTGAACTGGATCTGACTCGCCGAAGTCGCGTTGCGGAACGTGATCAGGCCGTCATTGAAGACGGACGTGATCCCCGACGTATCGGCGTTGAAGACATCGAACTTGCCTTCGACATCCACCGTGCCGACGATCGACGCCGTATGCGTACTATCGCCGAGTTGCAGCGCGGAGCAGGCACAGATGACGGTGCCGCCGGTGTAGGTGTTGGTGCCAAGCATCACCACCGTTCCGGGCGCGCTGAAAGAGGGACCGCCGCCATTGGCGACCTCGAGACTGCCGCCCCCGGTGATATTGCCCGCGATCGTCAGCCTGACGCCGTTGGCGTCGATGATGCTGGAGCCGGCGAGCTGGAAATTATTGGCGAAGCGCAAATTGTGCAAACCATCGGTCTCGAAAATCGCGTTATTGAGCGTGACCGTGCCCGCGCCGACAGAGCTGTTGTTGCTGACGACCAATGTCGTGCCGTTCACCAGCGTGCCGCCGCTATAGGTGTTGACGCCCGACAACTGGGTTAACCCGCCGCCGATCAGGCTCAACAGACCCGGGCCCGTGCCGTCGGAGATCACGCCGGAGAGAGTCAGCACGCCGCCATGATCGTCGACCGTGCCGCTACCTGCGTTGATGGCGAAATTGTTGCTGAAGCCTACCGTGCCGGACTGAAGCTGAAACGTGCCGCCGTGATCAAGCGTGACGGTGCCGGTGCCGACGGAGTTGGCGTTCGTCACCCGCGCGGTGCCCGCTGAAATCAGCGTGCCGCCGGTGTAGCCGTTGGTGCCGGAAAGCACGAGCGTGCTGTTGCCGAGCTGCTGGACCTCGACGCCGAGCACGGAGCCGTTGATATTGGTAGAGATGGTGATGGTCTGGCCGGCATTGGCGTTGTCGATCAGGCCGCCGGTCGGTCCCGCGACGGAGAAATCAACCTCATTGTTGCCGATCGTGTAGGACGCCGCATCGGCGCTGAAGAGCCATGCGCCCGGCAGCATTGGACCGGCGCCGACCGTGACGGTCGAAGACCCCGTGGTCGCGCCGAAAGTGGCGGTGCTGCCGGTCAGGAATGGATATGTGGTCGACGGCGACCAGTTGCTGGGGGTGTTGTAGTCGCTCGATGTGCCGCCGACCCAAGTGAACTGCGCTTGCGCAGAGTCCGGCGACAGCAGCACCATGACAGCGGCAAGGAGCGCGCCCGCACAAATCCGCGCGATGCTCCATCCCCGCTCCCGCGATGGCCAATTGATCGACAACGCCCAGCCCCATGGTCGGGCCGTCGCGGCCTTGGTGGCGCGATGTTCCCGCAACCGGAACTTTCGCAGATTGGCGTCGCAGAGTCTTCTCAGACAGCGCAGATGAGCGGCTCAAATTGCCGTGTTTTGCCAATCGCTTACTGAAATTTTCGGCGGCTGTGGCGGAAAGGATACTTAGCTTACGCGTTTGGCGAAGATTCGCCCGCAAGCTCAAGAAGCTGCGAGCGCCGAACACGCTCGCGATGGGCGGTGTAGAGGCCGCTGGCGACGATGAAGCTGGCACCGACAATCGTCCAGCTATCCGGCACTTCGCCGAACACCAGGAAGCCGAGAATGCTGACCCACAAGAGCTGCGTGTAGGAGAACGGGGCCAATACGGACGCATCGGCGTAACGGAACGCGAGCACGACGATCCACTGCCCGGCCGTCGAGGCGACGCCGACCAGGATGCCGAACATGATGTCGTGCCAGGTCGGAGCGACCCAGGCGAACGGCACCAGCACCGAGAGGATGGCAACGCCCGCGATCGACGAATAGGTCATGATGGTGGAGGAATGCTCCCTGCCGCTCATCATGCGCGTCATGATCAGCGTGGCGGCCCAGCAGAAGGCCGAGATGATCGGCAGGAACGCCGCGACATGAAACGCCGACGTGCCCGGCCGCAGGATGATCAGCACACCGAACAGGCCGGTCGCGGTCGCAATCCAGCGCCGCACGCCGACCTTCTCGGCAAGGAAGATGATCGACAGCGCGGTGACGAACAGCGGCGAGACGAAGCCGGTGGCGGATGCCTCCGCAATCGGCAGGTAGCGCAAGCCCGTGATGAAGAACAGCGAGGAGCCGAGCAACGCGGCGCCGCGGAACAGCTGCAACCGCACGCTCGTGGTCCGCAGCGAATAGACCGCCGTGCCCGGCACCATCGCCGGCACCATGATGATCGCGAACACCACGAAGCGGATCCAGGTGATCTCGACCGAGGGCAGCGTCGCCGAAAGATATTTCGAGGTCGTATCGGAGGTGCCGAGGAAAATCGTCGACAGCAGGATCAGCGCGATGCCCTTGAACGGGTGATCGGCGCGCGCCGGCGCGCTGCGTCCCTCCGGCTTCGGCTCCGGCGCGCGGTCAAGCTTGGCAACGACGGCGGGCTTCTTCTCAGGCAACGGCAATGGTGCACTGTCGCGCCTTGCGGCTGCGGCGGGTGGCGGGGTCACGGCAAAACTCGGGCAGAAATTCTCGAATCGAGCGAAGTCCTAAAAAACGCCAAACGCGCCGCTGCCACAACACCCGATAGCGGGATGCCGATATGCACTGAGGGCGCGCAGGCGCGCTTCTTTGAAACATTTTGTCAAGAAGCGCGAAAGCGGCTTGTTTTGCGCATGGTCTCTTCGGAAAACCGGTGCCCACTTTGCGCTGACGCGGCCCTTCGGGTCCGGATCATGCGCTACAGCATCGGCAGGCTGTGCGGCTTTGCGCCGCGCGGAAACGCCGCATCCAGCGCCGCGATCTCGTTGTCGCTGAGCGCAAGCTCTCCGGCGCCCGCATTTTCCGCAGCATGCTCGGCGTTGCCGGCCTTTGGAATCGTGAGCACCGTAGTTTCACGGGTGAGGAACGCGAGCGCGATCTGGCGCGGCGTCGCCTTGTGCGCGTCGGCGATCTTCTGCAACACCCTGCCGCCCGGACTTGCCGGCGCCGGGAAATCATTATGGCCGAACGGCGAATAGGCCACCACAGCAACGCCATGTTTCGCGCACCATGGAATCACCGCATGCTCGATCGCGCGTTCCTTCAGATGATAGAGCACCTGGTTGCAGGCAATCTTGCCTTCGCCGGAGACCTCCAAAATCTCGTCGAGATCGTCGGCGTCGAAATTGCTGACGCCCCAGGAGCGGATTTTTCCCGCGCTCTTGAGCTCCTCGAAGGCCGCGACCGTCTCCGAGAGCGGATAGGAGCCGCGCCAATGCAACAGATAGCAGTCGAGCCGGTCGGTGTTCAGCCGCTTCAGCGAACGCTCGCAAGCCGTGATGGTGCCGCGGCGCGAAGCATTGCTCGGCAGCACCTTTGAGACGAGAAACAGCTCATCGCGCCGGGCAGCGATCGCCTCCGCAATGACAAGCTCGGCATCGCCATACATCTCGGCGGTGTCGATATGGGTCATGCCGAGCTCGATCCCGCGGCGCAAGGCTGCGACCGCCTGCTTGCGATCGCCGCGATCGAGATACCAGGTGCCCTGCCCGATCACGGAGACCTGGGGGCCGCCCCTGCCGAAATTCTTTTCTTTCACGCTATCCTCGCCAAATCGAATGCCGTCATTGCGAGCCAATGGGCCGGCGCAAAGCGCCGCGCGCGGCCCTGTCGGCTCTCGCAATGACTAGCTGAGTCCACTGATGTCGGCGACCAGCACGCTGCCGCTGGCCGACTCCGTAATATAGAGCCGGTCACGCCCGGCGCCACCGATCGCGACATTGGTGCAGGTCGAGCCCGCGCAGGATTTGATCCGCGCGATGCATTCGCCGTTCGGCGCGAACACGAAGACGTGGCCGAGCGAGGCGTGCGCGACAAACAGCCGC
>Ga0157369_10011108_pt1 | contig 10244 bp, 10 predicted proteins | sample C25metaG_FD_113461 | JGI IMG/M metagenome (GOLD analysis project Ga0157369, IMG submission 113461) | Corn rhizosphere microbial communities from Kellogg Biological Station, Michigan, USA - C2-5 metaG | ecosystem: Host-associated > Plants > Roots > Rhizosphere > Soil | place: USA: Michigan...
CCGACCAGTTCTCCGGCGAGGCGGGCGCCGCCGAGAAGGCCCTCTACGGGGCCGGGCTCCGGCCCAACACCGAGCACGTCTTCTTCCAGAGCAAGAACCTGACGATCAACGACCCGCGGTACCGGGCGGCGATCGTGGACGCGACCGCGCGTCTCAGGCACGCCAAGGACGTGGTGAACGTCGTATCGCCGCTCACCGGCAACGCCGCGGTGTCGGCCGACAAGCGCTCCGCCCTGGTGGACTTCGAGATCACCGGCGACTCGCTCCAGGCGGCTGATCGCCTCGGTGCGGCTAAGGATGCCGTCGCCGCCGTCAAGGCTCGCCACCCCGAGCTCCAGGTCGATCAGTTCGGCGACATCAGCTCGAACAAGGAGCTCAACAACACCTTCAGCTCGGATCTGGGCAAGGCCGAGATGCTGTCGTTCCCGATCACGCTGGTGATCCTGATCATCGTGTTCGGGTCGATTGCGGCGGCGCTCGTGCCGCTGCTGCTCGGCATCACCACGGTGGCAGCCGCGCTCGGGCTCGTTTCCTTCCCCAGCCAGCTCTCGCCCGTCGACGGCAACCTCTCATCCGTGATCCTGCTGATCGGGCTTGCGGTGAGCGTGGACTACTCGCTGTTCTACCTCAAGCGCGAACGCGAGGAGCGCGCCGCCGGTCGCTCGGCGCGCAGCGCGCTCGAGGTTGCGGCGGCCACCTCCGGGCGCTCGGTCCTGATCTCTGGCCTCACCGTGATCGCCGCGATGGGGGGCATGTTCCTGAGCGGGGACAAGACCTTCATCTCCTTCGCCGAGGGCACGATCCTCGTGGTGGCGATAGCGATGGTGGCCTCCGTCACCGTGCTGGCCGCTCTGCTGGCCTGGCTCGGGGACCGGATCGAGTGGGGCCGCATCGGGTTCCTGCGCCGGCGGCATGCCGAGCGCGAGTCCCGCTTCTGGGCCGGCACGGTGAACCGCGTGATGCGCCGGCCATGGCTCTCGATCGTGCTCGCGGGCGGCCTCCTGGTGGCGCTCGCGATCCCGGCGCTACGAATGAACATCGTCACCGACAGCGTCGACGACCTGCCGCAGAACCTGACGGTGATCAAGGTCTACGACCGCCTCAAGGTCGCCTTCCCCAAGGAGGGCGTGACCGTTGACGTAGCCGTGCAGGCGGGCAATGTGCGCACCCCCAGGGTGGCGGCCGCGATCGCGGCGCTCGACCGGCAGGCCCATCAGACGAAGGACGTGTTGCGCGGGTCGGACGTGACCGTGAGCAAGGACGGCACGGTGGCCCTGGTCTCGATCCCCACCAAGGGAAACGGCAACGACGCCACCTCGACCGCCGTCCTCGACAGGGTGCGCAATGAGATCGTTCCCGCCACGGTCGGAAAGGTGGACGGGGTGGAAGTCGACGTGAGCGGCAGCGCAGCCCAGTCGAAGGACTTCCGAAATCTCCTCACGTCCCGGCTGCCGCTGATCTTCGCGTTCGTGTTCACGCTCGCGTTCCTGCTCTTGCTGTTCACCTTCCGCTCGATCGTGATCCCGATCAAGGCGATCCTGCTGAACCTGCTCTCCGTGGGAGCCGCGTACGGCATCTTGGTGCTGGTGTTCCAGGACGGCCGCCTCGAGAACCTGTTCGGCTTCTCGTCGAACGGCGGGATCACGTCGTGGCTGCCGCTGTTCCTGTTCGTGATCCTGTTCGGCCTATCGATGGACTACCACGTGTTCATTCTGTCCCGCGTCCGGGAGGCGTGGCAGAAGGGAGCGGACACGCCCGAGGCGGTGCGCCACGGGATCGCGAGCACGGCCGGCACGGTGACGAGCGCCGCGATCGTGATGGTGTTCGTGTTCTCGGTGTTCGTCACGCTCAGCTTCCTCGACTTCAAGGAGATGGGAGTCGGACTCGCGGCGGCCGTGCTGATCGACGCCACGATCGTGCGCGGCGTGCTGCTGCCGGCCACGATGAAGGTGCTGGGCGACTGGAACTGGTACCTGCCGAGCTGGCTGGAATGGCTGCCTCGGCTCGACCAGGACGAGCCGAAGCCGGGGCGCACCAGCGCGCCACCGGCGCTCGGACCGACCGGATAGGCCGCCATGAGCACGACGACCGAGCAACCGCCCCGGCCAAGCGATTCCCCCGCACAACCACGCGCGAAGCGGCGTGTGCTGCCGATTGTGTTCGGCAGCCTCGCCGCGCTCGTGGCGGTCGTGCTGCTGGCGCTCGGCGGGATGGGCGTGTGGGCCCTGACCCAGCGCGATGACGACGGCTACTTCACCTCCCACACTCACAGCCTCAGCACCGGCACGTTCGCGCTGTCCACCTCGACCATCGACCTCGGGGGCGCGCCGGGCTGGTTCGCCGACGGCGCCGGGACGGTGCGCATCAGCGCCAGCTCGGCGGAGCCGATCTTCCTCGGCATAGGACGTGCCGGCGACGTCGCCGGCTACCTGGCGCGTGTCCCGCACACGCAGATCACCGACTTCGACGCCGATCCGTTCAAGGTCAGCTCGCACATCGTTCCGGGCAGCGCGCGGCCGGTGCCGCCGGCGAGCCAGAGCCTGTGGCACGCGCAGGCCAGCGGCTCGGGAATGCAGACCGTCAGCTGGAAGGTCGAGAGCGGCAAGTGGTCGGCGGTGGCGATGAACGCCGACGGCACGCGCAACGTGGCGGTGGCCTTCCAGGTCGGCGCGCGGGTGCCGGCGCTGCAGTGGGTCGCGATCGGGTTCCTGATCGCCGGCGTCTTGGTCGGAGCGCTCAGCGGCTGGCTGCTTTACCTCGGGATCCGCCGGCGCCCGGCCTAGGTCATGCTCACCATGCCGGCCGGCGGCACCCACTCCGCGCCGGTCTCCTCCCGGTAGGCGTCGAGCGCGGCATCGAGGGTGGGGTAGAAGTGGAGCGGGTCGAGCGGCCCGATCAGCTCGTAGCGCTCTAGCTTGGCGCGCACCCCCTCCTTCAGCTCGGCGAACACGAGCGAGGTGCCGGCTGCGTTCAGCTCCTCGTCGAGGTCCTCGAGCATGTCCGCCGCCGTCGTGTCCACGTCCGTGATCGGCTCCGCGGCCACCAGGATCCAGCGCGGCGGCGGGACGGTTCTCGCCAGCTCGCGCACCGTCTCGCGGAACGAACGTGCGTTGGCGAAGAAGAGCGGAGCGTCGAAGCGCAGGATCACGAGCCCTGGAAGCTGCTCGCCGTCCGGGTGCAGCGTCCGGTCGTGGTAACCCGTCATTCCGGGCACCCGGCCGAGTGTCGTCTGGTACGGGAGCCAGGAGCGCCGGAACACGTTGAGGATCGACAGGGCCACCGCCACGCCGATGCCGGGCAGCACGCCCAGCAGCGCCACGCCGAGGAAGGCCGCGACGGTGAGCAGGAACTCGATCTTGCGCTGGCGCCACAGCCGTCTCACTCCGGGAATGTCGGCCAGCGACAGCGACGCCGCGATCACCACAGCCGCCAGGATCGGGTTCGGGAGGTTCTTCAGGAGCCCGGGCACGAGCACGAGCATCAGCACGATCGCCCCGGCTCCGACCAGGCCAGTCACCTGCGTCTTCGAGCCTGACTGCTCGGCCACGGCGGTACGCGACCCGCTCGTGCTCACAGGGAAGCCCTGGAAGAACGCCGCGCCCACGTTGGCCGCGCCGATGCCGATCATCTCGCGGTTGCCGTCCACCTCCTGGCCGGTGCGCGCGGCGAACGCGGACGACGTGGAGATGGTGTCGGTGAGCGACACGAGGGCGATGCCGGCGGCGCCGGCGATCAGCAGCGGAGCGTCGCCGAAGTGGGTCGGCACGGTGAACGGCGGGAACCCCGACGGCAGCTCGCCGATCAGCGACACGCCGTGGTCCTTGAGGTCGAACGCCACGGTGGCGACGATCGCCAGCACTACGGTCGCCAGTACGCCCGGCACCTTCGGTACCCAGTGCTGGAGCGCGAGGATCAGAGCGAGTCCGAGGATCCCGACGACCACCGCGGCGGTCACCGCCTCGCCGTCGGCGAGCCCGTTCACGAAGCCCTTCGCCTCGTGGATCAGGCCGTTGCCGTCCACCGAGAAGCCGCACAGCTTGGGCAGCTGGCTCACCAGGATCGTGAGCGCCAGCCCGTTCATGTATCCGATCTGCGTGGGCTTGGACAGCAGGTCGGCCACGAAGCCGAGCTTGCAGACGCCGGAGATGATCGTGATCGCGCCGACCAGCAGCGCGAGCATCGAGGCGAGCTCGACCGCGCGGGCGGGATCCCCGTTCGAGCCGATGATCGGGATCAGAGTGGCGGCGATCATCGGGCCGAGCGACGAGTCCGGCCCGAGCACGAGGACGCGCGACGGGCCGAACAGCGCGTAGCCGATCAGGCACAGCACGCTCGTGTAGAGGCCGGTGATGGCGGGCAGGCCGGCCAGCTCGGCGTAGGCCATGCCCTGCGGCACGAGCAGCGTGGTCAGCACGAGGCCCGCCACGACATCGCGGCGCAGCCACGAAGCCCGATAGGTCTCGAGCATCCGCACGCCCGGGAGCAGTCGCGACAGGGTGCTCACACGCGGACTGAGTCTCGCTGGAGCGGACGTGGGGTGCCAGGGCGTCCGCACCCGCTTTCGCGGGGGTGCGCGCGCCGTAGCCTTCTGCGCCGTGCAGATCGAGATCCGCGACTACGACCCGTCCTGGCCGGAGCGGTACGAGCGGGAGGCGGGGCGGATCCGCGCGGCTTTACATAACAAGGTGGTGCTGATCGAGCACGCCGGGTCGACGTCGGTGCCCGGGCTCGCGGCGAAGCCGGTGATCGACATCGTGCTCGAGGTCGCGGACTCGACGGACGAGCCGTCGTATGTGCCGGAGCTCGAGGCCGCCGGCTACGCGTTCCGCTTTCGCGAGCCGGATTGGCACGAGCACCGGTTCCTCAAGGGCGGGGAGGAGGACGTGAACCTGCACGTGTTCTCGGCGGGCTGCTCCGAGACGCGCCGGATGCTGCTGTTTCGCGACCGGCTGCGGGCGAACGACGCCGACCGCGACCTGTACGCGCACGCGAAGCGCGAGCTGGCCGCGCGCGCCGACTGGGCCGAGGTCCAGCAATACGCCGACGCGAAGACGGATGTGATCGAGGAGATCCTGACCCGGGCGCAGCGGTAGAGTCGCCCTGCGATGGCGTTCGATCAGGACACGCTCGGGCTGCTTGACGAGAGCATCGAGGTGGACATGGTCACGCCGCGGCGCGACGGCTCGCTGTCCAAGCGCCCGATCTGGATCGTGGTGGTGGACGGCGATCCATACGTGCGGTCCTATCTCGGCCCGGAAGGCGCCTGGTACAAGCGCGCGCTGGCGGACCGGCAGGCGGCGCTCGAGGTCGCCGGCGACACGATCGAGGTGGGCGCCGAGCCCGAGCACGGCCAGGAGATCAACGCGCGCGTGTCCGATGCCTTTCGCGCCAAATACGCGGAGCGCGAGCCCGAGCCGACCGAGGCGATGGTCACGCCCGAGGTGACGGCGACCACGTTGCGGCTCAGTTCCCTGTGTGAAGAGGACGCCAGGCGGGGAAACTGAAGCACCATGCAGTCGCCGCTGAGCCGGGCACGGAAAGCCGTGGCTTACCTCACGATCGTGGGGCTGGCGGCAGGCTGCTTGGCCCTCACGTTCACGCTGACCGGCACACGGCTCCATCCCGGAGCCCGCCGCATCGTGTCGCTGCCGGTGAACGGCGCTCCGAGAGCGCATTCGTCGCTGATCACCACCTGGGCCGACGCGAAGATCCCCACGGAGGGCGGCGCGATGCTGAAGAAGGGCTGCCTGACGGCGTCGTACTACGTGGCCGACGTGAAGTCGAAGGACGCGCGCCACGCGGCCGAGAACTCGCTCGCGCAGGTGGAGGGCACGACGCTCACCGGCTGGGAGACGGGCTCGCTCGGGCGGGCCAAGGTGATGGCCGCGGACTTCAAGCACGCGACCGTGGCGCTCGCCGCGCCGATGGCCAAGGGTGACTTCGCCGTGCTGGTGACCAACTGGCACGGTTGCTCCGACCGCGCGCGCGTGGCCGAGGTGGCCACCAGCATCAAGTCGTTCCGCGTCGAGGAGGATCACACTGCCACCCGGTGATCGCCGACGTCGTACGCGTCCTCAGGTGCCCGACCTGCACGCTTGAGCTCGAGGCCGGCGACGGCCGGCTTGTCTGCGCGAACGGCCACAGCTTCGACATCGCGCGAGCGGGCTACGTGAACCTGATGCGGTCCGCCGCGCGCGGCCGCCACGAGGGCGACAGCGCGGAGATGGTGGCCGCGCGGGAGCGCTTCCTCGGCGCCGGGCACTACGAGCCGCTCGCGCGGGCGCTTCGCGAGCGGGTGCCGCGGTCGGCCGCTCACGTGCTCGACGTCGGCGCCGGGACCGGTTACTACCTGCGGGACATGCCGGGCGCCGCCGTCGCGCTCGACGCATCGCGGTACGCGGCCCAGCGCGCCGCGCGTGCGCACCCGCGCGCGGGCGCCGTGGTGTGCGACGTCTGGCGCGAGCTCCCGCTCCGTAACGCCTGTATACCCGTCGCGCTGAACGTGTTCGCGCCGCGCAACGGGCCGGAGCTGCGCCGCGTGCTCACGAGCAACGGCATCCTGCTCGTGGTCACGCCCAAAGCAGAGCATCTGCGCGAGCTTGCCGGCGTTATCGGGCTGTTGCAGGTTGACGAGCTCAAAGAGCAGCGCCTGCTGGCGGAGCTCGAACCGCACTTCGACGCCGCGGACCGGGAGCCGGTCGACTTCGAGCTCCGCCTGGAGCGCTCAGACGCTCAGGATCTGGTCCAGATGGGCCCAAGTGCCCGGCATCTCGGCGCAAGCGACCTCGACGCGGGGCTGGGGAGCACGTCCTGGCCGCTGAAGGTCACGGCGGCCATGGACCTCTGGACTTTCATTCCCAACGCTCGATAACGGGGGTTATGGGAACTTCCTGGCGAAAAAAGGGCGCATCACACGGGGCCCGTCGCCAGCCGGACCCGCTCGAGCGCCCGCCGGATCAAGCGCGAGACGTGCATCTGTGACACGCCTATCTGCTGGGCGATCTCGCTCTGGGTCAGATCCTCGACGAAGCGCAGGTGAAGGATCAGTCGCTCTCGCTCGGGCAGAGCCTTGAGCGCTGCCCCGATCGAGGCGCGGTCCTCGACGAGCTCGAACCCCTCGTCCCGCTCGCCGTGGCTCTCGGCGATGGTCTGCTTGGCGTCGTCGCCCGAGCGGACCGGCGCGTCCAGAGAGCTGGTCTCGTAGGCCGCGCCGGCGGCGGCCGCCTCGAGAACCTCCTCCACCGGCAAGTCCAGGTGATCGGCCACCTGCTGCGGCGTAGGTGACTTTCCGTACTCCTCGGTCAGCTGGTCCACAGCGGCATTGACCTGCAGTGCGCGCTCCTGCATCCCCCGAGGCACATGCAGTGCCCAACCGGTGTCGCGGAAGTAACGCCGCAGCTCGCCCAGGATCGTCGGCACGGCATAGCTCGAGAAGCTCAGTCCCCGGTCGGGCTCGAAGCGATCTAGCGCCTTGACCAGCCCGAGGCTCGCCACCTGAACGAGATCGTCGAGCGGCTCGCCACGGCGCTGGTAGCGGCGCGCCAAGCTGCGGGCGAGCGGCAGGTAGCGCTCGACCAGCTCCCGACGGGCGGCCAGATCGCCCTCGCTCTGATAGCGCGTAAACAGGCGCGCCTCCAGGCACTTGGCGGAGGAGCTGTCCGGCCTCGTCAGTCGCGTAACGTTGGCGCGCTCGTCGCTCTGCAGCAGGCCTTCGGCCTGGACGGCCTCGGCGCTGGAATCAGCCGGTACCACAGCGTCTAGTAGGAGTGCCATCGGTTGCTCCGTTCCGGTGGTGGGTAAGATCGCGCTGCAACAACGGTGGGTTTCGGCAATAATCATTGCCGCAACATATGATTACCGCAATAGCTATTGCCGCAATGACTATTGCATAAACCATGGCGACCTACAAGGAAACGATTTCTAAGGCTGAGGATCCGTTCCTCGACGCGCTGACGGCGCTCGAGGACGTCATTGCCGAGAACAACAAGAGGGCCACGCTGATCAAGAAGCGAATGGCCCGCATTCGCCGCGCGCGCGCCGCGGGCCTCCCCTACTCCGCCACCTTCGAGAACGAAGACGGGCCGCTCATCGTCCAACTGCTGACCGAAAGCTCGGCGGCCCTACACACCTCCGGAGCCAACGTGCGCCGCGCCGAGGCGCAGGCGCTGCACGACGAGGGCATGACGATGGACCAGATCGCGTCGCACTTCGGCGTGACCAGGCAGCGGGTATCGGCCCTCCTGCGCAAGTCATCCGAGCAAGACGAGTAGACCGCGCCCCAGCCTCGTCTGAGCGCCGGGGCACGGCGGCGTACTCGTGTGATCGGGTCTTAGAAGCGCTGCGGGAACTGCTTCATGATGCCGCTGCTGAGCATGTCCGCCATCGCCTGGATGTGGTCGATGTAGACGTCGTACTCGCGCACCTCCGCCTCGTACTTGCCACCGAAGCGGTCGGTCGCGAGCGCGAGCACCTGGTTCAGATGGACGCGCATCATCTTCTTCATCGCGGGCGTTGACCAGAAGTGCGGGTTCGCCTTGTGCAGGAAGGCCGCGATCTGATCCCCGTTGGTTGAGAACGCCGACTCGGCGGCCGAGATCTGCGACTTGTCACCCGACTTGACCGCCTTCAGGACGCCCACGGCGTCGTTGATGTGCGCCTTGAGCAGCGACGTGAGCTTCGCGCCACCGGCTCGGCCGTAGTACGGCTTGACCGCGTTGCCGATGTCGGTCTGGTTGGCGAGCAGGCGCGTGACCGCGGCGTTGAGGTCCGGGGCGCCGTCCACGAAGCTGTCGATTGCGTGGTCGGTCCACGTGCCGTGGTCCTCCCACAGCCTGCGCATCGCGTCGTGGAAGGCGAGCTGCTTGGCGGTGTGTACGGACGCCGCCGCGCCATGGTCGTGCTCGGTTGCGGCGTGACCCTCGTGCGTGCCGGAGACGGCGAGCACGACGAGCATGCTTGCGACCGCGAGCAGCCCGGCGAGCGTCAACGTGACGCCGCGCCGGGGATATGAATTCGAACTCATGGATTTACCTCCTGAGTCATGGGCGGCGTGCGGCTCCCGCCAGGTTTGGTGAGCGTCAGGCAGAAGAGAAAGCCGAGGACCTCCACACCCTTGGTCGCGAGCCCCACTGCGTCCGCGGACTCGGGGTGGGGTTCGAGCCACGGGAGGCCGGTCGTCCGGCTGGCCACGTAGGCCACGATCAGCCCGCCAAACAGCAGGGCCGCGGCCAGGACGAGGCGGCGATCCGCGGGGTAGATCACGATCGCCGCGGCGACGGCAAGCAGCAGGACGACGGAGACGATGAACGCGACGCCAAGCTGCGGCGCCTCGCGCAGGTGCTCCGGCACGAGCCCGGCGTGGGCTCCCGCACTGGCGGCGCATGCCGCGACGACGAGGCCGCGCGCGAACGCTTGTGTCCCGCCCCCGCGCTCTCCGATCACATCGGTCTGTCCCATGCCTGGTTAGTGACGAGCGACCGGGTCTTCATACGTCCGGGGGATCGCGCGTCACACCATCCCGGCAGCTCATACCATCGCCGGCGATGCCTGCGCGGGAGCTGGTCGCGACCCCAGACGAGCTGCTGGAGCGAGAGCGGGAGCTCGCCGCTCTGGCCGGCGCGATCGCACACGCAAGGCAGGGAAGCGGCCGGGTGGTCGTGGTCGAGGGGCCGGCGGGGATCGGGAAGTCGCAATTGCTCACCGTGGCCGGCGCCCGGGCGCGGGCCGAGGGTGTCCGCGTGCTCCGGACGCGGGGAGCGGAGCTCGAACGCGACGTGTCCTTCGGCGCGGCGGCGGAGCTGTTCTCCCCCACGCTGGCCGGCGCCACGGCCGCCGAGAGCGCCAGGCTGCTCGACGGGCAGGCCGGGCTGGCCGCCTCGCTGTTCGGCACCTCCGCGCCCGCCCTGGCCGAGCCGCTCGCCCTCAATCGCGGGCTCTATGGGCTCACCGCCAACCTGGCAAGCGCCGGACCGCTCGTCCTCGTGCTCGACGACGCTCAGTGGGCCGACCGCCTCTCGCTCGCGTTCATGGCATACCTGGCCGTGCGGCTCGAGGACCTGCCCGTGGTGCTCGCGCTCGGCGTCCGCAGCGGCGTGCCCGGCACGCCGGACGACGTGCTCGCCGCGCTGCGCGACACGGAGGGAGCCACGCTCCTCGCCCCGGCGGGCCTGAGCGATGACGCCGTGGGCCGCCTCGTGCGCGCGGAGCTGCCGGGAGCCGAGCCCGAGTTCGTGTCCGCGTGCGCA
>Ga0157369_10011110_pt1 | contig 10243 bp, 8 predicted proteins | sample C25metaG_FD_113461 | JGI IMG/M metagenome (GOLD analysis project Ga0157369, IMG submission 113461) | Corn rhizosphere microbial communities from Kellogg Biological Station, Michigan, USA - C2-5 metaG | ecosystem: Host-associated > Plants > Roots > Rhizosphere > Soil | place: USA: Michigan...
ACGGCGCCTGCGTGTCGACATAGGCGTTGCAGGCGAACACGGCCTTCAGCCAGACCTCGATGCCCACGGAGAAGGCGAGACGCTCGAAGGCCTGGGGCACTTCGGTTTCGGTCGCGGCCCTCACCTGCTCGAGCAGCTCGCGATCCTCGAGAGCCTTGCCTGGCGCCGGAAGAACCCCATCCAAATTCTTGTGGATCATGGATAATATGCGCTGCGCGAGGTTGCCGAAACTGTTCGCGAGCTCGGCATTGGCGCGGTTGACGATCGCCTCGGCGCTGTAGCTCCCGTCCTGGCCGAAGGAGACCTCGCGCAGCAGGAAATAGCGCAGCGCATCAACCCCGAAGCGCTCGGCGAGGACCATCGGGTCGACGACATTGCCGACGCTCTTCGACATCTTCTCGCCGCGGCTGAGCAGGAAGCCGTGGCCGTAGACCTGCTTCGGGAGAGCGATCCCGGCACTCATCAGGAAGGCGGGCCAGTAAACGGCGTGGAAGCGGACCACGTCCTTGCCGATCAGATGGATGTCGGCGGGCCAGTAGCGGCGCCACAGCTCGGTATCGTCGGGATAGCCGAGGCCGGTGATGTAATTGGTCAGCGCGTCGAGCCAGACATACATGACGTGATTGTTGCTGCCCGGCACCGGTACGCCCCAGTCGAAGCTGGTGCGCGAGATGCTGAGGTCCTTGAGCCCGCCTTCGACGAAACGGACGACCTCGTTGCGGCGGCTGTCGGGCTGGATGAACTCGGGATGCGCCGCATAATGGTCGAGGAGCGGCTGCTGGTACTTCGACAGGCGGAAGAACCAGCTTTCCTCCACCGTCCACTCGACCGGCGTCCCCTGCGGCGACAGTTTCGATCCGTCCTCGGCGCTGGTGAGCTCGTCGGGCTCGTAATAGGCTTCGTCGCGGACCGAGTACCAACCTTCGTAGCGATCGAGGTAGAGGTCTCCCCTCTCCTCCATCGCCTTCCAGATCGCCTGGCTGGCGCGGTAATGGTCGGGCTGCGACGTGCGGATGAAACGATCGTACGAGACGTTAAGAGCGTCGCACATGCCCTGAAAAAGACGTGACATTTTGTCAGCGAACGCTCGCGGCTCGACGCCCTCCGCGCGTGCCGTCTGGGCCATTTTCAAGCCATGCTCGTCGGTGCCGGTCTGGAAGCGCACGTCGCGGCCCCGGCTGCGCTGGAAGCGCGCGATCGCGTCCGCGGCGATCGCTTCATAGGCATGGCCGATGTGCGGCGGGCCGTTCGGGTAGCTGATCGCCGTCGTGATGTAGAAGGGCTCGGCCATGGCGCCGCCCTAGCCGCCAGTCCCTAGCGCTTCAAGGAAGCCGGAGGGGCGACCTCTGCCAGGATTCCGCCGATCTGGAACACGGTCGCGGCGGGGTCGAGCGATACGCGCGGGGCGACGGCGGCGAGCTCCCGTGCCTTGGCATAGGCATCGAGCGCCCGTTCGAGCGAGGCACCGCGAAGGCCGCGGGCTTCACGGGCGATCAGCGACGGGGCGAGCTCGAGGAAGGCCGCATAGCGGTCGGCGGACGCTTTCTTGCCCAGTTCGGATGCAAGCTCCGACCGGCGCGCGTTGGTCGGATCGCCCTGGCGGATGATCGCGAGCGCTGCTTCCTCGAGCTTCGCAAGGCCGAGCTCCGCAAAGGCGAGCGCACGCGCAGCCGAGCCGAAGGACATGCCGACGATGCGCTTGCGTTCGGGCGCGCTCAGCTCGGGGGAGCGCTCCTCGAGGATTGCCGTCATGGCGTCATCGCCGAGCGATTCGAAGTGGAGCAGCCGGCAGCGGGAGCGGATCGTCGGAAGCAGCCGCCCCGGAGCGTGGCTGACGAGGAAGAACATGGTGTTCGCCGGTGGCTCCTCGAGCATCTTGAGGAGGGCGTTGGACGCCTCCTTGTTGAGCTCGTCCATCGAGTCGATGACCGCGACGCGCCAGGGCGAGAGCGCGGCCGTCATGCCCATGAATTCGCCGAGCTCGCGGACCTGCTTGATGCTGATGTCCCGCGCGAGGCCCTCGCCTTTTTCCCTCGGCAGCCGTTCGAGCCAGCGCATGTCGGGATGGCTTCCGGCCTCGACCAGCCTGACGGTCGGATGATCGTCAGGCGTCTCCAGTCCGGGCAGGTCGATCGGCGGCCCGGCAGCGTCGGCCAGAACGCGGCGCGCCGCTGCATGGGCGAAGCTCGCCTTGCCGACTCCGCGCGGGCCGGCGAGCAGCCAGGCGTGATGGAGCTTGCGGCCCGCCCATGCCGACGAAAATTGTTCGACCGCTCGGTCCTGACCGAGGATCACGGGAGAAGGTCCGCGATGGCGTCAAGCAGCCGCTCGGTCACTTCGGCGGTCGTGCCCGAGGCGTCGATCAGGCGGACGCGTTCTGGCTCCTCGGCGGCGATGATCCGGAAGGCGGCGTCCACCTTGCGGTGATAGTCGCCGCCGCGTCCGCCGATCCTGTCACCCTCGCCGCCGTCACGGGCGCGGGCACGCTCGGCGCCGTTGTCGAGCGTCAGGACGAGCGTCCGGTCGGGGAAGAGGTCGCCGACGGCGGCGACGTTGATCGCCCGCACGGTCTCGATCCCGAGGCCTCCCGCTCCTCCCTGGTAGGCCAGGGAGCTGTCGGTGAAGCGGTCGCATAGGACCCAGCGACCAGTGTCCAGAGCCGGGCGAATTACCCTCTCAACGTGGTCTGCGCGCGCGGCCGCGAAGAGCAGCACTTCAGCCCTGGTGCCCCACCGCTCCACGGTTCCTTCCAATAATAGCTCACGGATCTTCTCCGCCCCTTCACTTCCGCCGGGCTCGCGCGTCACCAGCACGTCGACTCCGTGTTCCCGCAAAGCCGCGGCCAGCGCCTCAACCTGCGTCGACTTGCCGACCCCCTCCCCGCCTTCGAGCGTGATGAAATGGCCGCGTGCCGTCACGCCATTCCGACAAGCTGCTTGAGGCCGAGCCATATGCGGCCGAAGAAGCCGGCTCGGCCGACGTCGTCGCCGGCGACGAGCGGCACGATCTGCGGCGCGGTGTCACCAGTGGTGACGACCAGCTGGGCGACCTCCTGCCCCTTGGCGATCGGCGCCATCAGCGGGCCGTCGTAGCGGATCTTCATGCTCGTCGTTCCGGTGGCGAGGCCCGCCGGGATGCTGACCGCGAGATCATGCGGCGCGATCAGCGGCACTTCACTTGAGCTGCCCATCTGCACGCTGGCTGCTCCGACTTTCGCGCCCGCCTTGAACAAAGGTTTGTCGGTCCAGGCGTTGAAGCCCCATTGGATGAGCCGGGTCGATTCCTGGACGCGCTGGTTCCAGCTCGCCATTCCGGCGAGCACCTCGATCAGGCGGCGGCCGTTCTCCTCGGCGGAGCCGGTGAAGCCGTAGCCCGCTTCGTCGGTGTGACCGGTCTTGAGCCCGTCGGCACCCGGGACGTGGCCAAGGATCGGATTGCGGTTCTCCTGGGTGATGGCGTTGCCGCCCATCGTCTTGCCCCAGGTGAAGTTCGGCAGGCCGTAGTACTTCTTGTAGAGCTGCGGATGGTGCTCGATCGTCGCCTGAGCGATTTTGGCAAGGTCTCGCGCGGTCACATAAGTGACGCCGTTGTCCGGCCAGCCGTTCGCGGTTCCGAAGTGGCTGTTGGTCGCGCCGAACTTCTTCGCCAGCGCGTTCATCTGGCCGGTGAAAGCCTGCTCGGTGCCGGCAATGCACTCGGCGAGGACCACCGCGGCGTCGTTGCCCGACAAAGTCACGATGCCCTTGATGAGGTTGTCGACGCTGACCTGCTCATTCGGGCTGAGGAACATGGTCGAGCCTTGCGCGTGCCACTTCTGCCATGTCTCAGGACGTACCGTGCACATCTTGTTGGGCGAAAGCTGGCCCTTGTCGATCAGCTCGAACGCGACCTCGGTGGTCATCATCTTGGCCATCGAGGCCGGCGGCATGTGGGCGTCGGCATTCTTCGAATAAAGCACCGCGCCCGAATTGACGTCGTAGAGATAGGCGACCTTCGCCGGCGTATCGAACTGCGGCGCAGCGGCGGGCGCGGCGGAGGTGATCAGGACGGAAGCGGCGGTGGCGAGGAGCAAGGTGCGCGGCATCGAGATGTTTCGGTCCTTCGAATCTGGCTGGTCAGGAAAAGCGTCTACCGCCCAGCAATCGCGTCCGCCAGAACTCCGACCGAAATCGCGTAGAAATTCGAGCAATTGTAATCGAGGATCGCGCGGTAGTTGGTGGTCAGCAGGTAAGCGGTGGCGTTGGGCCCGTCGGGCTCGATCAGGCTTGCCATCTCATTGTCCGGCAGCGTCCGTCCGAGCGGCGTCACGCCGAGCGCGCGCCATTCGCGCATGCTGAGCCAGCGGCTCATCCGGCGATAGACCTGCGGGCAGCGCGCCGCGGTGATCCGCGAGACGATTGCGTAGCGGTTCAGGTTGGCGGGCGTGCGCACCGGGATGCCCCAGGTCACTCCGGGCTTCCACCCCGCGTCGCGCAAATAGGCGGCAATCGAGGCGAGACCGTCGAGCTCGTTATTCCAGATGTCGGCATAGCCGTCGCCGTCTCCGTCCGCGCGCAGTCGAAGGACGACGGACGGCATGAATTGCGGATAGCCCGTCGCGCCCGCCCAGCTGCCCTTGAGCCAGCGGCGGGGAACGCCCTGGTCGATGAGCTTCAGCGCGGCGACGAACTCGCTCTCGAACATCGTTCGCCGGCGTCCGTAATAGCCGAGGCTGGCGAGCGCCTGGAGCAGATCGGTGCTGCCGGTGACAGTTCCGTAGCTCGTCTCCATTCCCCAGATCGACATGAGCACCGAAGGGTCGACCCCGTAGCGGGCGTAGATGCGATCGAGGGCCCTGTAATGATCGCGATAATTGACCTGTCCGCGCGAAATCAGCGAGCGCGTCACATGGGTTCGAAGATAAGGCGAGAGCGCTCCCGGGACGCCGCCGACCATGCGCGCAACCGGCTCGGTCCGCTCGAGGTCGATCACATTGCTGTTCATCGACAGGCCGGGAACGTGGGCCTGGATGGTCGTCTCGCGAACGCCCTGCAGCCGAGCGAGCGCGGCGAGACGGACCTTGTAGGTTTCCCAGCTGTAGGCGGAGCTTTGAGCTGCCGCGGCCAGCGGCGCGGCCGTCGGCTGCTGTTGGTCAGCCGCGGCCGAGCCGATCGACGCGGCCGACGCCGCTACCCAGAGCCACGAGCTGATCCCCGACAATTACGCCCTCCTCACTACATCCGAGGCTAGAGGGAAAAACGCCTCCGCGGCCAGCATGGTTCACCGCGCGCCTTGCACGCCCCGTCCCGTGCAGCGATATGTTGAGCGCTTGCGCACTGGATGGGTGGCCGAGTGGTTTAAGGCACCGGTCTTGAAAACCGGCGACGTGCAAGCGTCCGTGGGTTCGAATCCCACCCCATCCGCCAGCCACCCCCGCAGTTCCGTTGGGCCCGTCATCGAACGGCGGTGCGCTTGCGGATAAGTCCCGCTAAACATTCGGAAAATATTGGGCTTGCAATCACGCTACAAATGTAGCACTCTACAAATGTAGCGCGGCGATTCCGCCGTGCGGGACAGGATTTGGACATGCTCAGCAAACTTCCGCCTCGTGAACGGCAGATCGTCGATATTCTCTATGAGCGGGGACCCGTGCTGGTCTCCGAAATATGCGAAATCCTGCCCGACCAGCTCAGCGGGTCGGCCGTGCGCGCGATGCTCAAGCGGCTCGAGGACAAGGGCTATGTCCAGCGCACCGAATCGGAGCGCGGCTTCCTCTACAGCCCTGCGGTGTCGGACACGGTGGCGAAGAAGTCGGCGCTGAGCGAGATCGTCCGGGTCTTCTTCAACGGCTCGCCGGCAAGCGCCGCGAGCGCGCTGCTCGGGATGTCGGAGAAGCTCAAGGAAGACGAGCTCAGCGAGCTCGAGCAGATGATCGCCCGTGCGCGTAAGGCCAAAGGGGGCAAGTAAAATGTCCGTATTGATTGGAATCGCGCTCAAGTCGCTGCTGATCGCCGGGCTGACGCTGGGGCTCTTGGCACTGATGCGCCATCGTTCGGCCGCCGAGCGCTCGTGGGTTGCTCATATCGGCCTGTTCGCGCTGGTCGTCATGGCAGTGGCTCCAGTCGTTCTTCCGACCTGGTCCGTCGAGGCACCCGCCCTCTTCGCCCCGGCCAAGACCGCTGAAGCACCGGCCACAACCGTTGCGGCGTCTCACGACGCAGCCTCGCTTCCGGCGGCCGCGACGGCAACGCCCGCCAGCATAAAGCCCGCGGCTTCGCGCCCGGCGATCAGCCCTGCGCTTGCTGCTTCGGCGATCTATGCGGTCCCGGCGGCGATCCTGCTGCTCATCACATTTTTCGCCCTTGCGCGGCTGATTGCGTTGCAAGCTCGCGCCGACGTCCTCGTCGACAGCCACTGGCTGAGCGCTCTTGCCCGCGCGCAGCGGCGGATGGGTTTCAAGCACGGCACCGCCCTGCTCACGAGCAATGAGCTCGCTTCGCCGATAAGTTGGGGCGTGGTTCGCCCGGTGATCCTGCTCAACACCCGCGCCGTCGAGGCCTCAGGCGAAGCCGAAGCGATCATCGCCCATGAGCTCGCACACGTTGCTCGGATGGACTGGGCGAAGCTGCTGCTGGCGCGGATCGCGACCGCCCTCTTCTGGTTCAATCCGTTCGTCTGGATGCTCGCCCGCGAGGCGCACCAGCTACGCGAGGAAACGGCCGACGACGCCGTGCTCGAAGCTGACATCCCCGACACGGATTATGCCCAGCTGCTCGTCGGGGTCGCGCGTCATGAATGCCCCGGCCTGCTGCTCGGAGCGCACGGCGTCGCGCCGTCGAAGAGCTCGCTCGCCCGGCGCGTTGCCCGAGTGCTCGACGGAAAGCTCGTCCGCGGTCCCGCCGCGCGCAGCTTCGCCCTGGGCGTGTTCGCGGGAGCGATGCTTGTCGCCGCGCCCCTCGCGGCGCTCACGATCACGCCCGCCGGCACCGCGAAGCAGGTGGCCAGGGCGGCGGCGTCGGACGGCCAATATCCGGCGCCTTATTATTCGCCCGCGCCCCAAATCGCGACGGATCTGCCCGGTATCATCAGCCAGGGAGTCGCGACGTCGGTCGAAAGCGCTGTTGCAGCGATCCGGCCCGAAACCGACACCGGCGATTTCCGGATGGTTGCCCCGAGCAGCGCTTCGTTGACCCGGTCAAATGGCGTCGTCGTTGCGCGCGCGCCGAGCGGCGCGATGCTGACAGTTTATCCTGCGGGCCGCGATGGCCGCCGTAAGGTCGTTGCGGTTGCTCCGAATGGCGCAACCACGGTGACCTACGCCGACGCAGACGACGATGTCCTCGGCGCGGTCTCCGCACCTTTTCACACGCGGGACCGCGCGATCGAGAATGCGATCGCGATGAAGGCGGTCGGAGTCACCCCCGACTATGTCGCCGCGATACGCGCCAGTGCACCGCAGCTTCGTGACGCCGATCTCGACGACGTGGTGGGAATGAAAGCCGTCGGAGTGACCCCCGAATATATACGCGACATCGTATCCACCGGGGTGCGCAACTTCGACGCCGGCGACCTTTCCGGCGCGCGCGCTGTGGGAGTCGACGGTACCTACATCCGCGCAATGCGTGCGGCCGGGATGAGCGATGCGGATCTTAGCGACCTTACCGGTGCCCGCGCCGTCGGTGTCGACGCCAATTATGTCCGCGAGATGCGCGGTGCAGGCATGGGCGATGCGGACCTTGACGATCTCACCGGTGCTCGCGCGGTCGGCGTAACCGCTGAATATATCCGCAAAATGCGCCTGCAGGGTTACGACGGGGACCTCAGCGATTTCACCGCCCTGAAGTCGCTGTCCAAGGACAAAACGAAGCTGCGCCTGCCGCGGCCGCCGCGCCTGTCCCATGTGCCGCCTCCGCCACCGCCTCCGCCTCCACCGACCGGGTGACGCGCAAGCGGCTTCAAGAGACCCGAGCAGAACATTGCCAATGACCGATTTTCGAGCGCCCCTCGGGGCGGATGGGCGGACTTTGTCCAACGACTTTGAAGGAGAGCAACAATGAACCGTCCTCTCGCGTTCGTCGCCGCCATCCTCGCGAGCGCAGTCAGCGTTTCGAGCGCCTGCATCGCAACGCCGGGCGGCCCGATGGCCTTTACGCTTCAGTCCTATTCGGAGCGCGCCGACGTGCAGCTCAGCCTGAGGCGAAGCGACACGCCCGGCAACGGCATGATGTCGAGCTCCTTCTCGCCGGCGGAGCTGAGCGGACTCGATCTCGCGGCGCTTCGCGGGCCGGGACAGCACGCGCTGCAGTTTGCCTATGTCCAGGAACCGGGACGTCTGGATTGCAGCGGCCAGGGCGGAAATTCGGTCGCTACCGGCCAGTGCACCTTCACCGAAAACAACGCCTTCGCGGACTTCCTCGCGGCTCGCGGCCTTGGCCGCCCGTCATTCGAGCAGGCATACGACCTGACCATCACCGGAGCGACGCGCGATCTCGTCGACGCGCTTGCGGCCTATCATTATCCCCGCCCCGACATCGACAAGCTCGCCGAGCTTGCGGCGGTCAAAGTGAGCCGCTCCTACATCGCGAGCCTGGTCGCGACGGGCAATGCGCCGAAGTCGCTCGATGAGCTGACGGACTTCGCCGCGCTCGGAGTCACGCCGGCCTATATCGAGTCGCTTGCCCGCGCCGGCTACCGCGGACTTTCGCCGGACGAAATCACCGACCTCAAGGCCGTGGGCGCCACGCCCGAACTGATCGCCTCCCTCGCCGCGGCCGGTTACGCGCACCTCAGCGCCGACGATCTCGAGCAGATGGCCGCGCTCAATGTCACGCCGGCCTTCATCAGCGAATTCGCGAAGCTCGGTTATACGAACCTGCCCGTCGATACGCTCGTCGACCTCAAGGCGCTCGACGTCACCCCCGATTACATTCGCTCACTCCAGGCGCATGGCCTGATGCCGAGCTCGGCGGATCAGCTCGTGGAGCTGAAGGCCGTCGGCGTCGGCGACCCTGACACCTCGAAATAAGAAGGAATCGAGAGATGAACCGCTGTCTTGCCTTTATCGCCGCCGTGATCCTCGCCTTCCTCAGCGTGTCCTCGGCATGCACCGCCGCCCCTTCGGAGATGATCCACTTCACTCTCGAAACGGAGCGCGGGAGCGACCTTATCCACGCCAGCTTTCGCACGAACGAAGACAGGCACAACGAAAGCAGTTGGTCGACGGAATTTCCCGCGTCCGACTTCGTGGAGTTCGACGTTGCGGGATTTCGTGGCGCCGGTAGCCGTCCCCTCAGCTTTGCCGTGAACCGGGAGGCGGGAAGGCTCGACTGTACCGGCCATGGCGGCGAGTCCTACGCCGCCGGCTATTGCAGCTTTACCCCGAGCGCCACTTTCGCTCAGCTCCTCGAGAGCCGCGGAATCGGCCGGCCGACCGAGAAGCAGGCGTTCGCTTTGATGTCGGTCGACGCTCGCCGTGAGCTGATCGATGCGCTCGCCGCGGCGCGTTACCCGACGCCGACCATCGACAAGCTGATCCCCCTTGCCGCGCTGGGTGTGAACGGCGCGTACATCAGCGGGATCGATCGCGCCGGTTACCGGCCGCGCGACCTCGAAACGTTGATCCAGTTCAAGGCGCTCGACATCACGCCCGAATGGATCGGCACGCTTGCCGGCATGGGATATGCGAACCTTCCTGGCAACGAGCTGGTCCAGCTGAAGGCGCTCGACATCACGCCGGAGTTCGTCGCGGCGTTCGACCGCATCGGCTATCGCAATCTGCCTGCCAACGAGCTGGTCCAGCTGAAAGCGCTCAACATCACGCCCGAATTCATCGCCGGGTTCGACCGCATCGGATTCCGCCACCTGCCCATCAATGAGCTGGTGCAGCTGAAGGCGCTCGATATCACGCCCGAGTTCGTGCAGCGGGTTGCGGGCCAGGACAATGCGATGCCCAGCATCGGCGAGCTGGTCCAGCGAAAGGTCATGTCCGCGAGGCGCTGAGGAATCTGCAGGGGTGGCGTCGCCCGCCTATCGTGGTAAGGGCGGCGCCATCCCCGTTACAGTTCCGGAGCCGCAACGCCGTGGGTGAGCCTGCAATCCTGCCGTTCAACTGGCAGGACCCGTTCGATCTCGATCACCAGCTGACCGACGAGGAGCGGCTCGTCCGCGACACGGCGGAGGGCTATGCCCAGGAGAAGCTGCAGCCGCGCGTGACCTCCGCTTATATGGAGGAAAGGTTCGACCGCGAGATCATGAGCGAGATGGG